>Ga0187812_1000124_pt1 | contig 26931 bp, 21 predicted proteins | sample NC_S_2_FD_130582 | JGI IMG/M metagenome (GOLD analysis project Ga0187812, IMG submission 130582) | Wetland sediment microbial communities from Neuse River Estuary, North Carolina, USA - ASW-S_2 | ecosystem: Environmental > Aquatic > Freshwater > Wetlands > Sediment | place: USA: North Carolina...
CTGATCATCGCCAATGTGCTGGCCAACGGCGTAACCAGCGCGCAGGACTTCAGCGACTGGCAAGACTTCCTCGTGTACGAGCAATTGGAGAACGAGAAAACACTCGACATGCGCATTGCGGAGTGGATTCCGTTTCGCGAGCCGCTGGCGGAGGAGGACCAACAGCGCGCGCAGCATCCGGCGAACGATCCGATGCTGCACACGACCATGCTGAAAGGCTTTATGGATGGCTCGCTGGGCTCGCGGACGGCGGCGATGAAGGCGCCGTATGCGGACGATCCCGGCAATACGGGGTTGCCGCAATATACACAGGCGGAATTGAATCAGATGGCTATGGCGCGGGCGCGGGCGGGGTTCCAGCTTGGCTTTCATGCTATTGGCGACCGGGCGGTCGAGATGGCGCTCGATGCCCTGGCCCAGCCGGGGATTTCGACGAAGGCGCGCAACAGAATCGAGCATGCGCAGGTGGTGGACCCCGCGGACATTCCGCGCTTTCGGGAGTTGGGCGCGATTGCCTCGATGCAGCCCTGTCATCTGCTTACCGACATGAACTGGGCGGAGGCGCGGCTTGGGCCGAAACGGGCGGCGTACTCCTATGCGTGGAAAGCATTTCTCGATGCCGGCGTGCGGCTGGCCTTTGGGACCGACTACCCGGTCGAGCCGATCTCGCCCTATCGCGGGCTGTACGCCGCGGTGACGCGGATGAACGAGGCGGGGACGAAGAGCTATTTCCCGGATCAGAAGATTACGCGCGGGCAGGCGCTGTACGCATACACGCAGGGCTCGGCCTATGCGGAGTTTGCCGAAAAGAGCAAGGGCAAGCTGCTGCCCGGCTACGACGCGGACTTCATCCTGGTGGATCGTGACCTGTATACCGCTCCGCCCCAGGCGCTGCTGCACGCGCGTACGCTCGAAACCTACGTGGCGGGCCAGCAGGTGTACCTGGCCAATGTGCAGATTCAATAATTCATAATTCGTAGCTCACAGTTCGCAGCCTGCGGACCGTTGCCGCCGTCTGAAACGATTACCCTTTCGTTGCGGGCGCATCTAAATGTCGAGAGGTCTGGCGCGGGCGGCTCGAGGTGTTTGTTCGGCGCGGAAACTCCAAGAACCAGACGGAATTAGCGGCATCTTGGCTATACTGAGGATTGGTGCAGCCGGGCAATCCCGGATTCAAGGCTGGACACCCCCACGAGGTTATGGAAGAGATGAAATCGTTCGTCGCATGGTGGCGTCATCGCCGCCTCACCTCGGTCTATGTGCTGCTGGCCACGCTGACCGTTGCCATTATTGCCGGTTCCTATGCCGCCCACGGCGTGCGCGGGCAGGAGGAACAAAATTCCAGCGCCGACGCCACGCCGCTGAAGGTTGTCAACTCGCCGATCCAGCCCAATGACTTTACCCGCATCGCGAAGATGGTGGGCCCGGCGGTAGTGAACATCAACACGCAGACCTTGCCGAAGCAGTCGGAGAACAATCCGCGCCGGTTTCATGGGCGCGCGCTGCCGCAGAATCCCGACGGTGGCGACAACGGCGACCAGGGGCAGGGCGGACAGGGCCAGGGCGACGACGGCTTCCAGGACTTCTTCAACCGGTTCTTTGGCGGGCAGATTCCGGGCGGGCCGGACCAGGGCGATCAGGGCGACCAGGTGCAGGAGTCGCTGGGCTCGGGCTTCATTGTCGACCCCAAGGGCTACATCATCACCAACGACCACGTGGTGGACAAGGCCGACAAGATCTACGTGAAGCTGTCGACTGACCCCGACACGACGGATATGGGCCGGCCGGCGCGGGTGATTGGCGTGGACAAGGCCACCGATCTGGCAGTGATCAAGATCGATACCGACAAGCCGCTGCCCACGGTGAAGTTGGGCAACAGCGACAACGTTCAGGTAGGCGACTGGGTCGAGGCGATCGGCAGCCCCTTTGCTCTGTCGCAGACGGTGACGGCCGGCATCATCTCGGCCAAGAACCGGACCATCGAGCCGGGCGTCAGCGGCCAGTTCCAGCACTTTCTGCAGACCGACGCGGCCATCAACCCGGGCAACTCGGGCGGGCCGCTGCTCGACATGAACGGCGACGTGATCGGCGTAAACACTGCGATCTATACGCAGTCGGCGGGGTACGAGGGCATCGGCTTTGCCATGCCGGCCAACACAGTGGTCTCGGTGTACAACGACCTGATCGGCCCGGGTCACAAGGTGGTGCGCGGGTCGATCGGTATTCAATTCCGCGAAGGCCTCTCCAGCGCTGTAAACCGCGTCTATGGATTTAAGAACGGCGTGCTGGTGCAGGAAGTGCAGCACGGCGGGCCCGCGGACAAGGCCGGAATGAAGCCGGGCGACATCATCACCAGCGTGGATGGGCGGGCCATCAAGGACGGGGACGATCTGGTGAACGAGATTGCCAGCCGGCGGCCGGGTTCGAGCATCCGGCTTGGTTTTCTGCGCAATGGCAAGCCCCAGGATGCGACGGTCACGGTGGGCGATCGCGATAAGGTCTTCGCCGACCTGAACAATCCACAGTCGCCGGCGAACCCGGAGAGCGGCTCCGATGCCGGCGAGACCAAGCTGGGCCTGGTCGTTCGCCAGGAACCGGCGGCGATTCAGGAGAAGCTGAATTCGCCGGGCGTGATCATCGAGTCGGTGCGGACGGGCTCGTTTGCCGACTTGCAGGGACTGGAGCCGGGCCTGGTGATCACCCGCGTGAACCGCCAGCCCACGGGCACCAAGGAGCAGTTCGACGCCGTGGTCAGCAAGCTCAAGAGCGGCGACGATGTGGTGTTTGAAGTGATGGATCCGCATCATCCGGAGCAGGGAATTAACGTCTTCGGCGGGACGTTGCAGTAGGTTCGACCGGCGCCGGACAGCCCGGCGCCGGGTTCCACCTTGATCCACGGGTTTGGGCGGGAGCGATTTCCGGTCTTGCCACATTACGGGACTTCCGATAGACTCGGCGAAGATCAAGTTTCATTCCCATGCTGTAGAGGCGGTACTGACGTGTTTTCTTTTCGGGCTAATCTTGCCATTCTGATCGCTGCCGCACTGTTCACTTCGCCCGCATTTGCGTCGCATGTGCACAGGTCGCCCACGGCGGGCACGGCCCACCACTCGCGCCGGCTGAGCCTGCACCGCCGCTCGCACCGCACTCACGGCCAGCAGGCCATCGAGCCGGAGCGGGTAACCCAGATCCAGGCTGCGCTTATCAAGGCGCACTACATGACGGGCGAGCCCAACGGGAAATGGGACGGGACCACCGTGGCTGCCATGCAGAAGTACCAGGCTGACAATGGCTGGCAGACGAAGCTGACGCCCGACAGCCGCGCTCTTGAGAAGCTGGGCCTGGGCCCGGACTACTCCAACGCCATCAACGCGAAGAACTCCACTTTCGCGGCGCCGCAGCCGGCGGACTCTATTTCGACCGAGCAGGCTGCCGGTTTCGCCCAGGCCTCGGGCGTCGACCAGTAAAGCCCCGATTGCGATTCCTGGCTCGTGGTTCGTGCGGTGTGCCAACCGCAACGACGAACCGTGAACCGGCGGGGGACCACTCCAGCCCATCTACCGTGATGCCGCTCACGGCGGCCTGCCTTCAGCGCTCGCCATGATGATTGGCAGTCCGGAGGGGCGACATGACTCTCTCCCGCAGACGATTCATGCAGGCAGCCGGCAGCGGGCTTCTGCTGCAATCCCCATTGGCAAGAGCTGAACTGGCGGCCGCGGCCGGCGCGCCGGATTTTGCTGCCGGCAACTCGACCAGGGTGGCCGTGACGCAAGGCGACAGCCGCCGCCGGAACATCTACGACGCGCTGGTGAGCATCGACGCCGAAATCATGGCCGGCCTGCGCGGCAAGCGGTACGTCATGATCAAGCCCAACAATGTTTCCACCGAGCGGCAGCTTGCCTCGACGCACGTGGACGCGCTGGCCGGCATTCTCGATTACCTCGAGCCGCGCTTCCACGGGCCGGTGGTGATCGCCGAATCCTCGGCCGGAGACACGCTCGAAGGGTTTGAGGCCTTCCACTATAACCGGCTGGCCGGCGAGCGGCGCGCGCAGAAGGTGAGCCTCGTGGACCTGAACCGCGAAGGCCGTTACGAGACCCTTCCGCTGCTCGACTACGACCTGCACATCGCGCAGGTGCGGCTGGCGGCGCGCGTGCTCGACTACGATGCGTTTACGATCTCGAGCGCGATGCTCAAGACGCACAACACCGTGGTGGCCACCATGTCGGTAAAGAACATGGTGCTGGGCTCGCCGCTGCACTCGGCGCCCGGCGAACTGGGATGGAACGACAAGCGCAAGTACCATGTGGGCCTTCGCCAGATGCACTACAACATGCTGGTAACGGCGCAGAAGCTGGAGCCGAACTGGGGGCTGGCGGTCATCGACGGCTTCGAAGGGATGGAGGGCGCTGGCCCCACTGACGGCACGCCGGTGGAATCGCACGTGGCCATTGCGTCCGTGGATTTTGTTGCGGCCGATCGCGTGGCGCTCGAGGTGATGGGCATCAATCCCGGCTGGGTGGGTTACCTGTGCTACTGCGGGCAGGCGGGGCTGGGCCAGTACGACCTGGACAGAATTCAGATTGTCGGCACGCCGATCGCGGCGGTGCAGAAGAAATATCAACTGCACCCCGATATGCAGCAGGAGCTCGAGTGGATGGGTCCGATGAATGAGCTGCCGCCGCGGGTGGGCAGTTTGCTCAGGCCGGAAGAGTGGGTGCGGGGCTGAGCAGCCGCGCTATTTCTTCGGCTTCCACTTAAGCAGAAATTGGTATTTGTCTTCGGTCGTGTCCTGTCCAGCGGCGATTGGGTTGGCGAGGTGCAGAATCTCGTGTGTCCGGTCGAAGCACGGCCACTCGGGCAGGCCCGCGGCGTTGGGATTGCCGCGCCGCGCGAAGTTGGTCCAATAATCCATCATCTGGTTGCTCAGCTCGCGGTCCTCGGGCCTCCACTCGGCCTCCGGCCGGGTGTCGAGCGTGCCAAAGACGTACTCGATGTCATCCGAGTGGAAGGTCCGCCAGCCGGGGTGAAATTTGCTGGGCGGCGCGGGCAGCTCGAAATGATAGCGATACACCGGCGCGTCGCCGGTCTTGGTTTGCGCGTCCACCCAGCGCCAGGTGCCGAAGGCGATGAAGGTGTCGCTGTCGTAGTCGATGGCCGAGCGCACCGCCTGCGCGTCGTTGTTGGCGGGATAAACCTGCAGAACCTCCGCTACGTGTTCGGGATATTTTAGCTGTGCAAAGGCGCGCCACTTCTCCGCGGTCATGCCGTTGCCGAGGCCGGACTGCTCGTCGCGATTCCAGCCGGCGAGCAGCGGCACGTGCGCCTGCTTGCCCTGCGCGTAGGTCACGGCGACTGGTTCAGTGAGAAGGCGGCCATCGACGACGGGCCGGAAATGCGGCGCGTCCGGCCGGGTCGCGGTGGAGAGAATTACGTCGGCGGGCAGCTCGCGCAGGTGCTTCAAGTCCATGCCCAGTGAGTTGACCCATGCCTGGTCGCGCCGCTCCACTTCGTGGAAGCTCGGCTTAGCCGGTCCGCCGACATCGAGGCCGCCGCCGCTTTCGCCAATGGCCCGGGCGAAGAGGCCACGCGCGGGTTGCGCGGCCATCAGGATACTGACCGATTCAGAGCCCGCGCTTTCGCCGAAGATGGTTACGTTGGCCGGGTCGCCGCCGAAGGCCGCAATGTTGGCATGCACCCATTGGAGCGCGGCCACCATGTCCAAGAGGCCGTAGTTGCCGGCTGCGCCGCTCTGCTCCGCGGCCAGAGGCGGCGTGGCCAGAAAGCCGAAGACGCCCAGCCGGTAGTTGATGGTCACCAGCACGAGGCCTTTCGTGGGCAGAAAATCGCCGTTGTGGCGCGGCTCCGATGCCGACCCGGCCAGAAAGCCTCCGCCGTGAATCCAGAACATGACCGGCAGCTTGCTTTTGCTGTTGGCGCCGGCCGGGGCGAAGACGTTGAGGTAAAGGCAGTCCTCGCTGGGGCCGCTGTCCTGGAAGATCATGTCGGAGTAGGGATGGCCCTGCATGCAGCGGGCGCCGTAGCGCGTGGCGTTGCGCGTGCCGCGCCAGCGCGCCGCGGGCTCAGGTGGCCGCCAGCGCAGCTCGCCCACCGGCGGCGCGGCGTAGGGAATTCCTAGAAAGGCGTGGACTCTGCCCCCGTTGATGGATTTGCCCTGCAATTTGCCCTGGGCGATCTTGATGGTCAGGTCCTGAGCGCCTGCGGCTTGAGCGCTTCCCAAAACCAAGAGAAAAACTCCCAGCGCGCAGAGCGCGCGCAGATGAATGCGCATCGTAAAAAAGCCCTCGGGCAATACGATAACAGGGCGGCTCAAAAGGTTTCCGGGGTCAGCAGGTCGGCCATGGTCTCGCGGCGGCGGATGAGGCGCGCGCGCGATCCCTCGACCAGCACCTCGGCCGCGCGCGGGCGGGTGTTGTAGTTGGAAGTCTGCGCCATTCCATACGCGCCGGCATCGAGCAGCGCCACCAGGTCGCCCGGCTCGACGGGCTTGAGCTTGCGGTCGCGCGCGAAGAAGTCGCCCGACTCGCAGACCGGACCGACCACGTCAACCACGCGCGGCTTGCCGGCCCGCGGCCGCACCGGCACGATCTCGTGATACGCCTGGTAGAGCGCCGGGCGGATCAAGTCGTTCATGGCGGCGTCGGTGATCACAAAAGTCTTTTTACCGTTTTTCTTCACGTAGAGCACGCGCGCCAGGAGCGCGCCGGCCTGCGCGACGATGAACCGCCCCGGCTCGAGCAACAGCCGGCCGTCGAAGTCGCCCAGCGCACGCTCCACGGTCGCGGCCCACTCCGCCACCTTGGCGGCAGCATCGAACTCTCCGCCGTGGTAATCGATCCCCAGCCCTCCGCCCGCGTCGATGGACTTGAGCACGATGCCCGCGCGCGCGAGCTGACGGACCAGCTTGACCACGCGTTCCACGGCCGCGCCGAAGGGATCTGCGGAGCGGATCTGCGAGCCGATGTGGACGCTGACGCCATGCGGCTCGAGCCATCGATTGCCCGCGGCGTTTTTGTAGATGGCCAGCGCGCGGCGAATGTCGACGCCGAACTTATGCTCGCGCAATCCGGTGGCCATGTACGGATGGGTTTCGCCAAAGACGTCGGGATTCACGCGCAGCGCAAACCGCGCCTTGCGCTTGCTGCGGCGGGCGCGCGCGGCGAGCAGCTCCAGCTCCGCCTCGCTCTCCACGTTGAACTCGAGGATGTCTGCCTCAAGTGCTCTATCGATCTCCGCCGCGGTTTTGCCCACGCCGGAGAAGACCACGCGGCCGGCGGCCTCGGGCGCAGCGGCCAGGACGCGCTCCAGCTCGCCGCCGGAGACAATGTCGAAGCCGGCGCCGTGCGCGGCCAGCAGCTTCAGAATCGCCAGCGCGGAGTTGGCCTTGACGGCGTAGCAGACCAGGTGATCGCGACCGGCGAGGGCCTGCTGAAACATCGTGAGGCGCTCGACGATCTGATCGGCAGAATAGACGTAGAGCGGCGTGCCGTAGCGGCGAGTGAGGGTCTCAAGTGAGACCTTGCCGCAATGCAGAGCGGCGCCGGGCCGCGGAGAAGCGAAAGGACGCGCAAATGAATTGGTACGGTCAGGCACGGATCGTCCTCTGAAAACGGAGCTATTTCGAGCCTACAGCATGGAATTGAGATTCGACATCAGGGTGTAGCAGCTCCCGGCGCTGACGCTTCAAAAGCGTTCCATCTGCACGCGCACCACCTCCGCCGTGCGGTGGAAACACAGGCCGCGGTCGGTCTCATCGCCGTTCAACAGTCTTGCCGTCTTCCACACGCCATTCTCATACGCACCCTGCTCGGCCGTGACAATATCGCTGCGCATCCACGGCAGCTTGCCCGGCAAATGGAAAATGACACTCGCATCCACGCCGGTAACCAGAAATTCGTTCGGCCCCAGCCGCGCGATCAGCGCCGTTCCGTGCGCATCCCTGGTGCCGGGCGCGGGCTTGCCGTCCGCCTGCGGAAATCCGAAGGCAACCGTCGCCTGCCAATCGCCAAAGTCGATCTCCTGCGTCGCAGCGCCCGGCTCTTCGACGGCCGTCTTTACCTTGCCCTCAAATTCCAGCGCGGCAATCTCCCGCTGCATGGGGCCGATGAGCGCGAAGTTTTCCGCATGCGCCTTCCATGGCTGGTCGCCCAGGATATTCCAGCCGGTTTTGTCTACCCCAAAGGGTGAGAAGCAAAGCGCGCCTTTGCCGATAGCCATAAACAGATACTTGGCGAACTCGTCGGTGCGTCCAGTCTCGGGGATCCACAGCGGATTGTCGGGCCGTGCATACGCATCGAGCGTGGCGCGGTAGAAATTCGGGTCGGAGGAGTACACATCCGGCGCAATCGCATCGATCGACGGCGCCAACGCGCGCCACAGCCCAACGAACTTCTGCACTGCGCCCCCACTCGGGTACTGCACGCCGGGAATGGGAATCTGCCGCTGCGGCAACTCGGCGATGGGGTAGCTCAGCCATACGTTGATGTAGAGCGGGATCACAAATTCCGCCTTGCCCGCCGCCGCCACCTCATTGATGTACTTCGCCTGGTAGTACATCTGGAAGGTTTCATCCGCGTCGGCGCCGAAGACCTGCGTCCAGGTGCCGGGCTGTTTGTGTGCAATCGCCAGCAGGTCGGCGGGAACCGGGCCCGCAAACAGCTTGTTGGCCTGCGGGGAGTTGTCGCGCACGCTGCCAATATTGCCGGACTCGTTTTCCACCTGCACGGCGATGACCGTGTGCCGGTCGCCGTCAATTTGCTCGAGATGTCGCATGAGCGCCGCGAACGCATTCTTGTCCGCCGCGAGGGTGTCGTGTCCCAGCGGGCTGAGTACGTCAATCGGCTCGCCATCCGGCCGTACCACGCGAGGGAAGCGTTGGCCGTCGCTCTTCACCCACGCAGGAACGTAATGCATGTTGCCGTTCTTCCAAGTGGCCAGCCACAGCAGCACCACGCGAAGATTGTGCGCGCGGGCGCCGGTGAGCAGCGCGTCAACATTCGAGAAATCGAATTGGCCCTCGCGCGGCTCCACCTGCTCCCAGTAAACCGGCGCCTCGATGGTGTTGGCATGCAGCATCTCCATCGAATCCCATACTTGCGGTAGCTCGCTGGGCCACGCGCTGGAGTTATGGATCTGGCCGCCGAGCACCAGAAACGGTTTGCCATCCACCATCAGCGCATAGCGGCCGTCTTTCTTTTCAATCCGTGGAGATTTCTCGGCGTGAGCCGCCTGAACTCCGGCAGCGGCGAGGATCGCGAGGATACATAGATGAATGACGCGCGAATGCATGGAAGTGGTCTGTCTTCCCCCTTTTTCGAAGGTCATTCTGAGCTTATCGTATGGCCCGGCGGGCGGGCTGTGCTTCGTAACCAGTTCCGCTGCATTGGCTCCAGTCCTGCCGGTACAATGAGACGATGACCCGAAACGGGGCCAAATCGCCGGAGCAAATGCGCAAGGTCGATCTTGTCGGCGTCGGCCTCAACGCCACCGACACGCTGATCGCGCTGCCGGCGTACCCCGAGCGCGGGTCGAAGCTCGAATACAGCCACTCCAGCGTGATGCCGGGCGGGCAGGTGGCGACGACGGTGGTGGCTTGCCAGACCTGGGGCCTGAGTACGCGCTACGTGGGCAAGCTGGGCGACGACCATGCGGCACGTCTGCACGGCGAGGCTTTCGACCGCGTCGGCGTGGAGGCGCACATTGTCACGGTGCCGGGCGGGGTGAGCGCGCAGTCGCTCATTCTTGTGGATGCGGGCGGCGAGCGCACCGTGCTTTGCCGCCGCGACGAGCTGATGACGCTCCGGCCCGAAGAACTCAGGCGCGAATGGATCGTCAATGCGCGCGTGCTGCATGTGGATGGGCACGACACGGCCGCGGCTACGCAGGCGGTGCAGTGGGCGCGCGAGGCAGGCGTGATCACGGTCGCCGATCTCGACGAACCCTATCCGGGCATCGAAGAGCTGATCGCCAACATCGACTACCTGATTGTGAACAAGGATTTTTCCTGCCGGCTCATGGGCGAACCGAATGTGGAGCGGGCGCTCCGCCGGATGCAATCCCGCTACGGCTCGCGGCTCACCGCGGCCACGCTCGGCGAGGGCGGTGTGCTGGCATGGGATGGCAACCAGATGGTCCATTGCGCCGCGTACCACGTGCCGGTAATGGACACGACCGGTGCCGGCGACATCTTCCGGTCCGGTTTCATCTACGGACTGCTGAAGGGCTGGCCGCTGGAGCGGCAGCTCGACTTTGCCTGCGCGGCCGCGGCCATGAACTGCATGGCGCATGGCGCGCGCGGAGGCATCAGAACGGTCGCGGAGATCGAGGAGATGATGGTCACGGCCTCGCGCTACGAGAGCGAGTACGGCATGCCGGCGGTGGAGTGAAGGCAGTTGTCAGTGATCAGTGGTCAGTGATCAGCGCCTCGCTGGAGCTTCCTGCGGTTTCGCGCGTCGAATAGAATGAAAGCAGCGGACCGGCTTCCTCTTGCGTTTGATAATCGCGCCGGCCCTGCTGTGGAGAACACATGGCACTGATCAAGACTTCGAATCCTGCCCTTGGAGAGAACACGTACCGCGACATCGCGCGGCTGCAATACGGCGGCACCATCGACGCCACCGCGCGCATGACTCTCAGCGGCACCGTGAACAAGACCGGCATCCTGCTGCTGTGCGCGCTGGCCACCGCTGCGTGGACATGGAACATCTTCATGCAGACGCACAACGCCGCCTCCGTGGGCGGCCTGCTCGCCATTGGCGCTCTCGGTGGGCTGATCGTTGCCTTCGTGACGATCTTTAAAAAGGAGTGGTCGCCCATCACCGCGCCCATCTACGCGCTGCTCGAGGGGCTTGTTCTCGGCGGGCTTTCGGCCATCTTCGAAGTGCGTTACCCCGGCATCGCGTTCGAGGCCGTGGGGCTGACCTTCGGCACGCTCTTCGTTCTGCTGCTGGCCTATAAGTCCGGGCTGATCCGGGTTACGCGGACTTTCATGCTCGGCGTGGTTGCGGCCACCGGCGGCATCATGCTCTTCTACTTTGCCCAGATGATCCTGGGGTTCTTCCACGTCAATTTCTTCTCGAGCGTCTACGGCAATGGCGCGATCGGGATTGGGTTCAGCCTGTTCGTAGTGGCCATCGCCGCGCTCAATCTGGTCCTCGACTTCAACTTTGTGGAGCAGGGCGTAGCCGCCGGTGCGCCCAAGTACATGGAGTGGTACTCGGCCTTCGGCATCATGGTCACGCTGGTTTGGCTGTACCTGGAGATGCTGCGGCTGCTCTCCAAGCTGAACAGCAGACGGTAATGCAGTGATTAGTGGTTAGCGATCAGCAAGACCGGCCACTAGCCACTAATCACTGTCTTAAAAGCTCTTCAAGCTCACAATCGCCTTCAATATCGCCTCGGGCTGCGGCAGGATCGCGTCCTCCAGCACTGGCTGGTAGGCAACGAATGTGTCCATGCCGGCGACGCGGCGGACCGGCGCATCCAGATCCTCAAACAGCTCGTCGCCGATGCGCGCGGCGATCTCCGCGCCGTAGCCCCAGCTCAGCATGTCCTCGTGCGCGACCAGTGCGCGGCTGGTTTTGCGCACGGAGGTGGCGATTGCTTCCCAGTCGTAGGGATTGAGCGAGCGCAGGTCGACGATTTCGACGTCGATGGAATGCTTGCGCCTGGCTAGCTCGGCGGCCTGCAGCGCGCGCGGAACCACGGCGCCGTAGGTGATGAGTGTAAGGTCAGCACCGGGGCGGACGATCTTCGCTTTGCCGAAGGGGATGGCGAAGTCGGGGCCGGGATATGCTGCGCGGCCATAGGTCTCACGGTAGAGGCGTTTGTGCTCGAGGAAGAGCACCGGGTCGTCGCAGCGGATGGCGGTGCGCAGCAGGCCGTTGGCGTCGAGGGCGTTCGACGGGAATACCACGCGCAGGCCGGGGATATGCGTGAAGATGCTCTCGCCCGACTGGGAGTGGTAGATGGCGCCGCCGGTGAGGTAGCCGCCGATGGGCACGCGCACCACGGCGGGCGCGGCCCACGCGCCGTTGGAGCGCCAGCGCATGAGGGACAGCTCGTTGTGGAGCTGGTGCATGGCCGGCCAGATGTAATCGAAGAACTGAATTTCGACCACCGGCTTCATGCCGCGGACGGCCATGCCCACGGCGCGGCCCACGATGTTGGCCTCGGCCAGCGGCGAGTTGAAGACGCGCCCGGAGCCGAACTCGGTTTGCAGGCCGGCGGTGAGCTTGAAGACTCCGCCCTTTCCTTTCACTTCGCTGAGCGCCTGCTCGCGGCTGGCGTCGGCCACGTCTTCGCCGTAGATGACGATGCGATCGTCGCGGCGCATCTCGTCGCGCAGGCAGACGTTGATCAGGTCCGCCATCGTTCTTTCGCCGGCCAACGGCTTCTTGCCGTTCGATTTTGCGCCCGCTTCCACCTTCTCCGTTGCGAACGCCGCGCGGATGGGGTCGAGATCTTCGGAGTAGACGTGCTCAGTGATCGACTCGATCTTCGGCAGGGGTGCTTCGAGCGCGCGCTCGGCGGCCTCGGCCACTTCGCGGTCCAGTTGCTGCTCCAGCTCGTGAAGCTGGTCCTCGGTCATCACGCTGGCTTCGAGCAGGCGCAGGCGCATGCGCGCGATCGGGTCGCGGAGAGCGTCGGACTCGCGCTCGGCGGCGGAGCGGTAGAGCTTGTCGTCGTCGGAGAGCGAGTGCGAATAGGGCCGGATGACGTGGCCATGCACAAAGGCCGGGCCGTTGCCGGCGCGGCAATACGCGGCGGCCTCCTGGAAGGCGGCCAGAGAGGCTACCGGATCGGTGCCGTCGACCTCGGCAAAGTGGAAATTGGGGAAGTTCGCCACCAGCCGCGAGATATTGCCGCCCGGCGTGTTGACCTCGACCGGCACGCTGATGGCGTAGCCGTTGTCTTCGATCATGAAGATGACGGGCAGCTTCTGGTTCGAGGAGCTATTGAGCGCCTCCCAGAACTCGCCCTGCGATGTGGAGCCCTCGCCCACGCATGCGAGCACCACTTCGTCGCCATGAAACTCGACGTCGTGAAAACCGCGATAGTCGCCGGCGGCCTTGGCGGCGGCTTCAGGATGATGGCTGAAGTAGCGGCCGGCTTCGGCGCAGCCCACGGCATGCAGCAGTTGCGTGGTGGTCGAGGATGAGGTGGAAACGATGTGCAGGGGGCGGCTGCTCCAGTGCGTGGGCATCTGGCGTCCGCCGCTGGCCGGGTCGATTCCGGAGCCCACCGCCTGCAGAAACATGTCGTAAGGGCTTACGCCGACGGTGAGGCAGAGCGCGCGATCGCGATAGTAAGGGAAGAACCAGTCGTAGCCGGGGCGGAGGGCCTTGGCGGCCGCCACCTGCAGGGCTTCGTGTCCGGCGCCGGAGACCTGGAAGAAGATCTTCTGCTGCCGCTTGAGCATGATCTCGCGATCGTCGATGCGGCGGGAGAGGAACATGAGCCGGTAAAGCTCAACCAGCTGCGGCGCGCTGAGAGCGCCGCAGTCCCGCCCACGTGCGCTGGAGACTGCCACTTCCATTCGCTTCACTCCCGTCCTCCGCGGAGAAGGGCCGGGCATCACGCGGCACGACCTCCATCTGCGGCGATCACTGAAAGAACTGGTTGTGGTAGGCCCGAGGAACAAGGCCCCGCATGATTGTAACAACCCGGCACAGGCGCGCACAGCCGGGGGAGGCAGGCAAATTATCCGCCGCCGGTTTCCCGCTTTGCGCTCCGATCTGCGTCTCGGGCCTGGGAATAAGACGAGGCTGGCGTTACTGCATGCCGGGGGGGATCAGCATAGGAGCCGGATTCCACTGAGGAATGCCATTGATCGACGCGGACATTTTTTCCCGGATGTTGTGCGCCAGCTTCTCGATTTCAGCCAGCTCCTTGACCTGGGCCTCGGTCAGGCTGGCGGGGTGGGTGCCGTTAATCTCGGCATTGAGCTCGGCTACCAGCTTGACGAGCTTGTTGGTGTCGGCGACCAGCGACTTTTGCCGTTCCGCGTTGAGCGCGTTCAGGCGCTTCTCCTGCATGAGGGGATCGATGTCGTCGCCCATAACCGGCGAAGTCGAGTCCTGCCCGATTCTGGCGCGCGGATAGCTTTGTCCGCCCAACTGGCCGTTCTGGGCGGTCATGCGGGCGGGAGCGGAGAGCAGGGCGAGCAGACCCAGCGCTGTCCACAGCAGCCACATGCCGGGGGCAGTGCGCCGGTGTGCCTCTCCGGCCTTGCGCGCATTGTGAAGAGTTGTAGGCATCGTCGATTCGGATCTTTCTATCCGCCCATCAGTTTTTGCCCACCTCGGGGCGCATCTCGTCCCGCACCTGGTGGGCCAGCATCTCGATATCGTTGGCCTTGCGGACCACGGTTACAGACAGCACATCCTTGGTGGTTTTGTCCACTTCGGCCTTCAGTTCGTTGGTCAACTTCAGCAGGTCGGCGCATTGATTGTTGATCTGCTGCCGGGCCTGGTCTCCGCCAGCGTCCGCGATGTGAATCGGCATCTCCGGAGCAGGCATTGCGGGCTGGGCTGCCGGACTCCGCGGCGCCGGTTGAAAGGCTGGGGGTGCCGGCGTGGGCGCGAAGGCAGCCGGCGCAGGGGGCACGGACCTGGCGGGAGGGGCGGACGGCGGGCTGTCGGAATCGTCGCCAGAGTCGGGGCCCTCTCCCATGACCATGGGCTGCGCCTGGGCTGGGGTGGGCTGCTGCACGGCGTGGGCCTGCTGGCTGCTGCCGGAGGCCGATTGAGCCGGCTGGCCGCTCTGGCCCGCCTGGCCGTAGACATAGACCCATCCCGCGCACGCGGTCACACAGCCGGCCAGCATCGCGAGCCGGAACCATTCCGCCGGAGGGTGCGGCGCGCTTGAATGTGAAGTTCGGGTGCGGCCCTGTGCTGGCATGGAAGACCTCCATCGAAACCAGAAGAAGCCGAAGGCGGCGCTCGAATGGTTGGGATGCGCCTGCGCACAGTCTAGTCTAGTTAGAGCAAATTTTGGGAGGAGATTTCGATGATGACCGGTCTATTGAAGGCGGTGGCGAGCCTTTCACAGGGCGGCAGTTTCATGGGCAAGGTGCTCGACGAATGGGCGGCCGACGGCCAGGAATTTCTGCACACCAAGGTGCCGCATCTGATCGCCATCGCCGTCATTGCCTTGCTCCTGAACAAGTTGCTGCGGGTCATCACGCGGCGCATGGTGCGCGTGGCAGAGACACACGCGGCCGGGCCGGGGCGGCTGGCTGAGGTGAAGACGCTGGCCAGCGTCATCCGGGCCACGGGGTTGGCGGTGATCGGGACCATTGCCGGGCTGCAAATCCTGGCCGCATTCGGCATGAACCTGGCGCCGCTGCTGGCCTCGGCGGGCATTGCCGGCGTGGCCATCGGACTGGCCGCGCAGACCATCGTAAAGGACATGTTCAATGGCATTCTGATTCTGGTGGAAGGGCAGTTCAATGTGGGCGACGTGGTGCGGCTGGCAGGGATCTCCGGCACCGTGGAATCAATGACGCTGCGCAAGACGACGGTCCGCGACAACGATGGCGCGCTCTACGTCATTCCCAACTCGCAGATCACGACCGTGGCTAACCTGAGCGTGGACTTTTCCGTGGCGACGGTGAACGTGAGCGTGGACTTCTCCGCCAATCCCGACGAGGTGATGGCATTGCTCAAGAAGATCGCCATGGAGGTGCGCACCAGCGATGCCTTCCAGGACGTCGTCTTGACCGATCCGCAGGTGCTGGGCGTGGATTCGGTAAAGGGTTCGCAGTTGATCTTTCCGGTGGTCTTCAGGACCAGGCCGACGCAACAGTACGGCGCGGTACGCGAGTTCCAGCGGCGGGTACGGCTGGCGCTGGAAGAGCACCACCTGCTGCCGGGCGACCCGCTCCGCGTCTACGGCGGAACGGCTGCCCCGAAACCACAGCCGGAGCCAGGCCGTGCACCGGCGCCCGATCCCACGACCCTCAAGCCGCAGGAGAGCAATCCGTTTTCCGGGGAGTGAGCCATTGCGATTCGTGGCTCGTGTTTCGTGGATGGTGGACAGTGGACAGTGAGCTTGTTCCGGCCGCCGTATTCCCTATTCCCTGTCTCTATTCCGGTTCTTCGCGCTGCTGTTCCTTGGCCTTCGGGTGTTCCTTGAAGTACTCGGTCTGGTCGGCGGTGAGCTTTTTAGCCTGGTCGGAGAGGTCGTTCACCGAGTCGGTGGCGTCGTCGCGCGAGATTCCAAAGACCGGGCTGTTGGGCAAGTCGTGGAGCAGGCTTTGCCAGCGCGGGATCGATTCATTGAGCGGCTTAAGCGCCTTGCGCAGGTCGGCTTTGCGGTCGCCGTATTCATCCAGGTTGGACGAGAGCTCGTCAACCAGCGAAGCAAACGCCTCGAGCTCACTGTCGAGTCGGCGGTCGCGCGCGGCCTCGGAGCGGGGAATAAGCCGCTTGATCTGGTCGGCCCGCTCGTTGAGGTACTTGACGTAGAGCTCGATGCGCCCTGCCGGATCGATGCCGGCTTCGGCGATGGCCTGCTGCTGCGCGTCAGTGAGTGGATCGGGCTGGCCGTGCTGGGCGCGGAGCAGGGGGGCGGTGCAGAAGAGAACCAGGAGCGCGGCAGGCAATCGCAGATTCGGCATGGTTTTCTCGGCGCGAGGAAGAGCGCTCGCCAAGCGACAGATCGATATTATCGACGATTCGCGCGGCGTCGCGGTAGCCGCTAACTGCTTCAGCCAGCGAAATTCCGGCCCGCCTCCGCCTACTGCTGGAAGACCTGCATCATGGCCTCATTCTGGGCGTCGTTGACCTTGACCAGGGTCTGCTGCACCAGCGGCCGGTCTTCGTAGTCGCTGGAGTGGAGCATCTCCGTTAAGCGGAAGGCCGTATTGCTGAGCAGGATTTCGGCGTTCTTGAGACGCTTGTCGTTGCGGGCCAGCGAGAGGTGAATCTTGGCGGCCAATGTCTGGATGCGCTTGAGCAGGCCGTCGGCCTTGACCACGTCGCCGGCGGCGTACTGGCGCAGACTGAGCTCGGTCATCTGGTGAACCAGCTCGGCGTAGAGGAAGCATTGCTCGCGGGGCTGGGCCTGGCTGGCCTTGGCCTCGAGCGCGGCGATACTCTGTTCGTCGGGAGTTTTGGTGTCGGATGAGAAGGCACACACCGGGGCGGCGGTCATACTCAATGCCAGGAGCGCGGCAAATCGAATGCTGGTCCGCATAAGAAGTCTCCTTCGCTGCGGCTCGACCTCTCAATGTGACTGCCATCTTAGCCACATTGCACAACGAACCGCAAGGGGTAAGATGCCGGATTTTTTGGGAGAGACAAGGTTTGGCACCGGGATTCGGTGGTTTCCCGGGGGACGAGCGGGCACAGCGCCGCAGCGCCGGGAGGGACTTACCGTGAGCAGATGCTCGGCCCGGATTACTTCTCCAGCAGCTTCAACCGCTCACGGGCCTGCCACTCCTCGGTGGGGAACTTGCCCGCCGACGAATCCAGGAAGTGGTGATAATAGACGACTGCCTGCTTACGATCGCGCAGAGAGTCGTATGCGGTGGCCCAGAGGAAGTAGGTTGAGGAGTTCTCCGGCAGCAGTTGCGAGCGCTCGGTGAGCGCGTGCAGCGTGATGGAAGGCTGGCCGGTGCGCGAGGCAGCAAAGGCCAGGCCGCTCCAGGCGTCGGCATTGGTGGGGTCAAGCTGCGTGGCCTTGTCGAAGACCGTGAAGGCCGCGGCGTATTGCCGCTGGCGGACGAGATTTTGCCCGTGCCCGACCAGGAGATCGACATCCTGCGGCGAAGCCGCCAGCAGTTTTACATAGAGTTCGTCGGAACCGGCAAAGTCGCCGGCCTCGGCCAGCACCTCGGCCAGCATGCGGCTGATGGCGTTGTCGGCGGGGTGGGCCTGGTGCAGCTTCTGGAGCAGCGGCAGGGCCTCGGCCTTGTCCTCCTCGGCCAGCACAGCAGCCAGTTGCGCGGTAAGCGCGGGATCGCCGGGCGCGTGCTGCAAAGCCGCGCGCAGCAGCGTCTCGGCCTCGGGAAACTGCTTTTTCTCGATGAGCAGGTGAGCCAGGCCGGCGTTCGCCGGTTGGGAGTCAGGATTCTTGGCCAGCACGCGGCGATAGGCGGCCTCGGCGGCGTCCGTATTGCCGGCGCGAACGGCCAGGTCGGCGGCCATCAGGGTGTCGTCCTCGGTCTCCGGCGAGAGCTTGAGCGCCTCCAGCAGATCGTTCGATGCAGCCGCGGGATCGGAGACGCTGTCAATGCGCGCCAGCGCGCGCCAGGCTCGCGCTTTCAGTTCCGGCCCGCCCTCGCCGGGATCGAGCTGCGTGGCTCGCATCAGCTCGGGCTTAGCTTCGTCGGTCTTGCCTTCGCGAGCCAGAAGCATGCCCAGCAGCAAGTGTGCGTCGAAGGCATTGGGGTCGGCCGTCACCGCACGGCGGTAGAGACTGGCCGCATCGGCGGGACGATTCTGCACGTCGGCAACGTAGCCGGCGTCGAAGAGGGCACGGGGATCGCCGGGATGTGCCGCCAGCCACGAGTCGAGCTTGGCCTCGGCCGTCTTCCAGTCGGTGCCGGCGATGGCGGCTTCGGCCTCGCCCACCTGGCTTGAAATGGGCTCCTGCTTTTGTGTCACCGGCGCGGGATTGGCAATGGAAGAACTCGATGGCGGCGGAGAGACCTGGGCCAGGGCCGCGGCCGGAACGAGCAGCGGCGCGAGCACGAAAAGCAAAAGAACGGGACGGCGCACGAAATACCTCAAATATCAGTTTAAAGGGATGGTTGCTTTCAGGGCCGCAGAGCGAGGCGCCAGCCGGGGCTGGACCGTACTGGAGCCGTCAGGTGATCCCTGACTTTAGCCTTCCATCATCTCGCATCCCGAGATGGGCAGAGGCCGCTTGCACCAAGCTCGTCAGCTCTGACTGGCGCCAACTCCTTGCGCTCCAAAGAAATATGGCCGCAGCGATTGGACGAGCAGAACATCTGGAGGAAATCGCGCTGGCGCGATCCTGACGCGTGACCCGGGAAAAGACAACTTTACCGCCCATCGCCGCATCCACCCTTACCAGTAGGAGCGAATTGGGGCCGTTTCTGTCGAGCGGGAATTCCGATGGGTATTCATGTTCAGCGCCGCGAACATCGGGGTGAATACATGACATTTGTTTCAATGCAACACATGCCTTTATCCAGCGCGTATCTCTGCGAGGATTGCCATTGCGTGGGCAACTGCGCCGAGCAATGCCCGGCCTGTGCGTCGGAGGCGCTGATGGGACTGGCCAGCGTTCTCAATCGCGAGCAGCCGGCGGAAAAGGTGCAGGTGAGCTTCGCGCGTACATCGCGCTCGAGCCGTAAGGGGGCGTCGCTGGCCGCCTGAGACGCGCCCGGTCTTTTCTGGAGAATCGCCACGCGCTCGATGCTGAGCGCGTGGCGATTTTTTTGCTCGCGCGGCACGGCTTCGGTGCAGACGTCGATCCGGTTGAAGTTACCGGATCCGGTCATGCGGCTTTGCGGAGCAATTTATACTGGAAACTGGCCGGTTGTGCCCAGAGCCCCGCTGAAACGACTGTGGCGCCGCCGGAAGAATTCCTTGCCCGGTGTCTTCCTGTTGAAAGACTCGATCGTTATCCGCGGCGCGCGGACGCACAATCTGAAGAACATCTCCTGCGAGATACCGCACGGCAAGCTGACGGTGGTGAGCGGCGTGTCGGGGTCGGGCAAGAGTTCGCTGGCCTTCGATACCATCTACGCCGAGGGGCAGCGCCGCTATGTGGAGTCGCTCTCGGCGTATGCGCGGCAATTTCTGGAGCGCATTGAAAAGCCCGACGTGGACGAGATCGACGGGCTTGCGCCCGCCATCGCCATCAAGCAAAAAAACTCCACACGCAATCCGCGCTCAACAGTGGCGACGGCGACGGAGATCTACGACTACCTGCGCCTGCTGTACGCGCGTTGCGGCGAGGTGCACTGCGTCTACTGCGACGGGCTGGTGAAGCGCGATTCGGTGGACGAGGTGGCCGAAGCGATTCTTGCGCTGGGCGCGGGAACGCGGCTGAACGCGCTCTTCCCGGTGACGGTGGCTACGCCCGCGCCGGAAGCGGCCGCCGCTCAAAAGCCGGCGAAGGCGCGCGGCGCAAAGGCGGTGGTGAAGAGCAAGCCGACGGCGAGCCCCGAGGCGCTGCACATGGAGACGCTCAAGGCGCGGCTCGCCGAGCTGCGCGGCAGCGGCTACAACCGCCTCTGGCAAAACGGAACCATCTTCGAGTTCTCCACGCCCGAGTCGCTCATCGATCTCGACTTCCGAGCTCCTCTCTTCGTTCTTTTGGATCGAATTGTGGTGAGTGCAGAGAATCGCTCGCGCATCGTCGATGCCGTCGAAATCGCCTATCGCGAAGCGGGCGAAGTGGTCTTTGAAACTGCTCCAAGAGATGAATCGGCGGAGCCGCGCGGTCGCTTCCGTTTCAGCGGTAACTACGAGTGCGCCAACTGCCATCGGCCGGGCCGCGAGCCTGAGCCGCGCCTCTTCAGCTTCAACAACCCCTTCGGCGCGTGTCCGCGCTGCCAGGGCTTCGGCAACACCGTCGACTATGACCTCAACCTGGTGATCCCCGATTCAAGCCTGTCGCTGACCGATGGCGCGATCGACCCGTGGAACCGGCCCAAGTACCGCGCCTGGTTCACCGAGCTGCGCAAGCGCGCGCCGGAACTGGGCGTGCCGCTCGACGTGCCCTGGCGCGACCTGCCCGAAACCCCACGCGAAACCGTGCTGCGCGGTAAAGGCAGCTTCGACGGTGTGATGGGCTTCTTCGCGCAGTTGGAACGCAAGAAGTACAAGCTGCACGTGCGCGTGATGCTGAGCAAATATCGCGGCTATGCCGAATGCTCCGACTGCCGCGGCCAGCGCCTGCGCGCCGAAGCCCGCGCCGTCCGTATTCAGGGGAAAAACATCTGCCAGGCGACGGCCATGACCATCGCCCACGCGAAGGATTTTTTCAGCACTCTTCAGCTCGCACCGATGCAGGAGGAGATCGCCGGATCGATCCTCGATGAAGTTCGCCAGCGGCTCACCTTCCTCGATGCGGTCGGTCTCGAATACCTTACGCTCGATCGTCTTGCATCCACGCTCTCCGGGGGCGAGGCGCAGCGCATCCAGCTTGCCACCTCGCTCGGCTCGCGGTTGGTGGGCGCGCTGTACGTGCTCGACGAGCCTTCCATCGGCCTGCACACGCGCGACACCGAGCGCCTCATCCACATTCTCGAAGACCTGCGCGACTTGGGCAACACCATCCTTGTGGTCGAGCACGATGCCGACATTCTGCGCTCCGCCGATCACCTGCTCGACCTCGGCCCCGGCGCCGGAGAGTTCGGAGGCAAGATTCTGGCTGAAGGTGTGCTCGCCGAAGTCGAAGCCAATCCCAACTCGCTTACCGGCCGCTATCTCTCCGGAAAAATTGCCATTCCCGTGCCCAGCCGCCGCCGCGCGCCGGGCCGCGAAAAGCTGGTGCTCAAAGGCGCCCGCGCCAACAATCTGCACGGCCTCGACGTGGAGATACCGCTCGGCATGCTGGTCGCCATCACCGGCGTCTCCGGTTCGGGAAAATCGACCCTGGTGCACCAGGTGCTCTACCGCGCCATTGCCCGCGCGCTCGGTCACACCGACTCCAGCGAAACCGCCGGCGTGTTCAGCTCGCTCACCGGAGTGGAGCGGCTCAACGACGTGGTGCTGGTTGACCAGACGCCCATTGGCCGCACCCCGCGCTCCAACCCCATCACGTACATCAAGGCATTCGATCTGATCCGCGAACTGTTTGCCTCGCAGCCCGAGGCCAAACGGCTCTCCCTTACGCCGGGGCACTTCTCGTTCAATGTGCCCGGTGGCCGCTGCAACACCTGCGAGGGCGATGGCACGGTCACCGTCGAGATGCAGTTCCTGGCCGACGTGGAGCTGCCCTGCGAGGACTGCAACGGGACGCGCTACCAGCCGCGCATCCTTGAAGTGCGCTACAAGGGCAAGAACATTCACGAAGTGCTGCAGATGACGGTGAAGGAGGCGCTGCGCTTCTTCGCCGGACAAACCAGGCTTCTGGAGAAACTTGCGGTGCTGGACGAGATCGGTCTCGGCTATCTGCGGCTGGGGCAGTCGGCCACGACGCTGAGCGGCGGCGAAGCGCAGCGCGTCAAGCTCGCCGCGCATCTGTCCGCGGTGCGCGCCGCCAACGCCAACGCCAAGCCCTCGCAGGCCAGCCGCGTGCTCTACATTCTCGACGAGCCGACCACCGGCCTGCACTTCGACGACGTATCGAAGCTGCTCACCGCGTTCAAAAAGCTCATCGACGGCGGCGGCTCCCTCATCGTGATCGAGCACAATCTCGATGTGATCAAAAGCGCCGACTGGATCGTCGACCTCGGCCCCGAGGGCGGCGAAGGCGGTGGAAACATTGTTGCCGAAGGCACGCCGGAAGAGGTGGCGAGCAATCTGCACTCGCATACCGGCAAATGGCTGGCGCGCGTGCTGTAGGCGCGGGTCGCCAGACCCGCGCCTACAGCCGGTCAGGAGACCGGCGATACGGGCAAGCCTAACCCTCCGCCACCACCGGATTCGTAAGCGCCCCCAACCCTTCCACCGTTACCGTCACATTGTCCCCGGCCTTGAGCCAGCGCTGCGGATTGCGGCCCAAGCCTACGCCCGACGGCGTGCCGGTAGAAACAATATCCCCCGGCAGCAGCGGCGTGATGGAGCTGATGTATTCGATCAGGTCGGGGACGCGGAAGATCAGCTCGCGGGTGTTCGAGTTCTGCAGCACCTCGCCATCGATGCTCAACCCGATGGCCAGCTCGTGAGGATCGGCGATCTCATCGGCGGTAACGATCGCCGGGCCCATGGGGCAGAACGTGGGGAAGCTCTTGCCCAGTGTCCACTGCGAAGTCGAGAGCTGCACGTCTCGCGCGCTCACGTCGTTCACCATGGTGTAGCCGTAGACGTGCTCGCGCCACTCGGCTGCGGGGATGCGGTAGCCGCCCTTGCCGATGACGAAGGCCAGCTCGGCCTCGTAGTCGGGCTGCGTGGAGTTCTTCGGCAGCACGATACTTTCGCCGGGGCCGACGATGGCCGTCGTCATCTTGAAGAACACCACCGGATACTTGGGCAGCTCCATCTTCGATTCGATGGCGTGGTCGCGGTAGTTGAGGCCGATGGCAAAAATGCGCGGAGGGTTAGCGAGCGGCGCGTGCAGGCGTATGCCGTCAAGGTTGTATCCCGGGTACGCGCTCAGCTTGTCGACTTTGCTGATGCCGGCGGCAATGACCGCGAGCGCCTCGCCGTGGCCCGCCACCGAGAGATCGACCACCAGGTTCGCTTCTTCCATCAGAGCGCCGGGGCGCAGTTTGCCATCGGCCGCGGAGAACGTTACAAGCTTCATTAAGACCCTCCAGGATTGCGGTTCTTGAATCTATGCGGCGGTCCAGCCGCCGTCGATAGGGAAGAGCGAGCCGGTGACGAAGGCCGCCTCGTCGGAGGCCAGATACCGCACCAGCGACGCAATCTCGTCAGGCCGTCCCAGCCGCCCCACCGGCTGCCGCGCGCGCAGCTCGGCGCGCATTTCTTCCTTGTTGTCTTTGTGGAATTTTTCGAGATAGCCCTCGACAAACGGTGTCTGCACTGTGCCGGGGCAGACTGCATTCACGCGCAGCGTTTTCGAATACTCGACGGCCAGTTGCCGCGTCATGGCGATGACCGCGCCCTTGGTTGTGCAGTAGGCAAAGCGCTGTTTGATGCCGACCATGCCCGCAACCGACGCGATGTTCACGATGGCGCCGACGGCCTCGTGCCGCTCCTGCGCGGCCAGCAGCAGCGGCAGGAACGCGCGCGTCACCAGATACACGCCGCGCACATTCACGTTCGTGAGCCGGTCGAAGTCTTCGGGTTCGGTGGTTTCGATGTTGCCCACGTGTCCGATGCCGGCGTTGTTGACTAAGATGTCGAGGCGATCGAGTTGAGCGTCGGCTTTAGAAATCGATTCAGGACTGGTGACGTCGAGTTGAATGGCCCTGGCGGAGCCGAGCTCCGCGGCCAGCGTCTCCGCTGCAGCCAGATCGATGTCGGCGATCCATACGAATGCGCCGGCTCGCGCGAGTTCTTTCACGGTGGCTTCGCCGATGCCGCTTGCCCCGCCCGTGACAAGCGCATGGCGGCTATCGAGGCGGAAGGCATCAGGCAAGTGCGTTGTGGATCGTTCGTTCATAAGGGGTCTGCGGCTTCCGGTCTTTCTGGCGGGTTAAAAATCAGGTCCTTCGACTCGTCGCCGCCGCGACTCGCTCAGGGTGACAGCTTTTGGTGCTGAGCAGTGTGAAACTCCAGCTACTTTCGCGCGTCGGCAATTACCTTCAGATATGCGCGCGCCGTTTCGGTAATCGTCTCCGGCTTGCCGGCGTCGATAGCGGCCAGATTCACGAGATCGGAACCTACGCCCAGCGCCCGCGCCCCGGCCTTGATAAAGCTCTCCGCCGTTTGCAGTGTCACGCCGCCCGTGGGAATGATCTTGAGCTGCGGGAAGGGCGCGAGCAGCGACTTGAGATAGCTCGCACCGCCCACCGCCGAGCAGGGAAAGATCTTCACGTAGTCCGCGCCCGCGTTCCACGCGGTGATGGCCTCGGTGGGCGTGAGTGCGCCGGGGCAAGAAACTTTGTCGTTCTTTTTGGTCGTCGCAATTACCTCAGGATGAAGGCTGGGGCTGACGACGAACTCCGCGCCTGCGTCGATGGTCGCCTGCGCCTGTTCGGCGGTCGTCACGGTGCCCGACCCGAGCAGCAGCTTCGCTCCGTATTCCTTTTTGAGCTCCTTGAGCAAGTCAACGGCGCCGGGCACGGTCATCGTCACCTCAACGACAGTGATGCCGCCGGCGATCATGGCATCCACCACCGCGCGGCCCTGCGCCACGCTCTTCGCGCGCAGCACCGGGATCAATCCCACGCGCTCGATCGTTTCCTGAGTTGTTTCGGGCATTGCTCCTCCTTCAAAATGGCGGGTGTCTTCGCTGCAAGCTATTAGCCGTTAGCTCTTAGCCTTTTCCTGGGCAAGTTGAGTGCGCTGAATCATCCGAGGAATAGCCAGTAGCTAAAGGCTAAAAGCTAATAGCTGCCTTTATCGCGCAATCCGCGCCGAGCCGCCTTTGATCGCCCGCTCCACTTCCGCCAGCGTGGCCATGCTGGTGTCGCCGGGCGTGGTCATGGCCAGCGCGCCGTGGGCTACGCCGCAGCGCACCGCGTACTCGATGCCCTTGCCGGCCAGCAACCCGTAGATCAAGCCCGAGGCAAAGCTGTCGCCCCCGCCCACGCGGTCCAGAATGTCGATATCGCGCTGCGGCACGTGCACGATCTTGTCCTCATAGAGCGCAATGGCGCCCCACGCGTTGCGGCTGGCCGTATGCGCGGTGCGGAGCGTGCTGGCGATGAGTTTCAGGTTGGGATACGCCACCGCCACCTCGCGCAGCATCTCTTCGTAGCCAGCAATGGGCAACTCGGCAAAGTCCTCGCCCACGCCCTTGATGGCAACGCCCAACATCGCGGAGAAATCTTCTTCGTTGCCGAGCAGAAGATCGACTTTTCTGACGATCTCGCGATTCACCTCCTGCGCCTTGGCCTTGCCCCCAATCGACTTCCAGAGCGAATCGCGAAAATTAAGATCGTAGGAGATGGGAGTACCATGCTGGCGTGCGGCGTCCATCGCTTCTACGGCAACTTCAGCCGTCGAAGCCGAAAGCGCTGCAAAAATCCCGCCTGTGTGCAGCCACTTCGCGCCGTTCTGGTCGCCGAAAATCGACTCCCAGTCAAAGTCGCCCGGCTTTACCTGGCTGACGGCCGTATTGCCGCGATCGGAGCAGCCCACGGCCGCGCGCACGCCGTAGCCGCGCTCGGTAAAGTTGAGGCCGTTGCGCACGGTGCGGCCCACGCCGTCGTAAGGAACCCACTTAATGAGCGACGTATCCACGCCGCCCTGGAGGATGAAGTCCTCGACGAGCCGGCCGACCGGGTTCTCGGCCAGCGCCGTCACGATGCCGGTGCGCAGGCCGAAGCAGCGGCGCAGGCCGCGCGCCACGTTGTACTCGCCGCCGCCCTCCCAAACTTGAAAACTGCGCGCGGTGTGGATGCGGCCTTCGCCGGGATCGAGCCGCAGCATCACTTCGCCGAGGCTCAGGCAGTCCCATCTCCGTTGCGATGCGGGAATTGTAATTGCGTTCATTGGCGCTAACAGTGTAAAGCATCGAGGATTGCCTGGTTGTGATGCGTGGGACGCGGCCCTTGGCGTCGATTCGGCAACGCCGCCTTGCTGTTTTTCCAACAGCCGAATCAGGCCGGGGAAGGAGTATGCTGGAGACTCTTTTAGGAACAAGGAGGTACTGCGCGATGACGATTTCCCGCTTGGTAGTGAGCTGTGTAGCGCTCTTGATGGGAGCAGGAATCCCCCCAAAAACGGCATTGGCTGCGCCGCATGCGCCCATCCAGGCCTACGGGCAGGATCGCGGCGGTTGGGACACTCCGCCGGCGGAGTTCCAGGCGCTGGAGCGGCAGGGCTTTCGCGACGGGATCGATGGCGCACGCAAGGATTTCGGGAACCATCGCCAGCCGAATGTGAACAATCGCGACGAATACCGGCGTCCGAACCTGCCGCGCGACCAGTGGGAAGCCTATCGGCGCGGTTTCCTGAGGGGGTACCAGGTGGCCGCATCGCATCTGTGGGGCACGCCACAACCGGACTACGATATGCAGCCGCCGCCACCGCCACAACCGCCGCAGCCGCCGCCGCCACCGGTGGAGGGCCAGAATTGGAACGGGGATCGCGGGACCGATCGCGGGCCGCAGGGCCAGGTCCGGCAGCGCGGTTTTCAGGACGGTATGCTGGGTGCGATCCGGGACCTCGGCAACAACCGCCGGCCCGATCC
>Ga0187812_1000125_pt1 | contig 26860 bp, 20 predicted proteins | sample NC_S_2_FD_130582 | JGI IMG/M metagenome (GOLD analysis project Ga0187812, IMG submission 130582) | Wetland sediment microbial communities from Neuse River Estuary, North Carolina, USA - ASW-S_2 | ecosystem: Environmental > Aquatic > Freshwater > Wetlands > Sediment | place: USA: North Carolina...
ACGGCTCCGGCGCACGCTATGGCGGTGCTGCAGGCTGAACGGTTGGGACTGAAAAATTTCAGTTTGCTGGTTTCGCATGTGCTGGTGCCGCCGGCGATCGAGGCGATACTCAGCACGCCCGGGCACAAGATCGACGCATTTTTGGCGGCAGGACATGTGTGCAGCGTGATGGGGTACTGGGAGTATCCGCCGCTGGCCGATAAGTTTCACGTTCCGATCATCGTCACCGGGTTCGAGCCGCTCGACCTGCTCGACGGCATCCGGCGCGCGGTGATCCAACTGGAGCGGAACGAGGCGCGTGTTGAGAACGCCTATGAGCGCATCGTCAGCTATGCGGGCAATTTCGAGGCGCAGCAACTGCTGGCGCGGGTATTCGAAGTCACGGATCGCGCGTGGCGCGGGATTGGAGTGATCCCCGGGAGCGGCTGGCGGCTGAATGCAGAGTATCGCGAGTTCGACGCGGAAGAGCGGTTCCAGATCGGCGGGATTCACACCGAGGAGTCGACGCTGTGCAAGGCCGGAGATGTCCTTCGCGGAGCGATTAAACCGGCTGCATGCCCGGCGTTTGGAAGAGAGTGCACGCCGCGGCACCCGCTGGGCGCGACGATGGTTTCGACCGAGGGGGCCTGCGCGGCGTACTTCAATTACGGGCGGTTCCTGAGCGCGGAAGAGCTGAAGACAGCTTCCAGCTTCTAGCTATCAGCTATCGGAAGAATCGATGAGCACTTCGGCGGATATGTCAGTGGTCGAAGTTGAAAGCCGATAGCTGGAAAGGTAATGAGATTGGCGAGTTCATCAAACGTTGTTGCGCCGGATTTTGCGAACTGGAGCTGCCCTCTGCCGCTCCGCGACTACCCCGCCATCGTGATGGGCCACGGGGGGGGAGGCAAACTGGGCAATGAGCTGGTCGAGCACCTTTTTCTGCCGGCCTTCCGCAACCCCGCACTGGAAAATCTGGGGGACGCGGCGGTGCTCGATGTCGCCGGCGAGCGGCTGGCGATGAGCACCGATTCATTCGTGGTGCAGCCGCTGTTTTTTCCGGGCGGATCGATTGGCGAGCTGGCGGTGAACGGTACGGTGAACGACCTGGCCGTCTCCGGCGCCGATCCGAAGTTTCTGAGCGCCAGCTTCATTCTCGAGGAAGGCTTCCCTCTCGCCCAGCTTGCAGCCATTGTGGATGCAATGGCGCGCGCCGCGGCCACGGCTGGCGTGAAGATCGTCACCGGTGATACGAAGGTGGTGGAGCGCGGGCACGGCGACGGCTGCTACATCAACACTGCAGGTGTGGGTGTTCTGCGCACCGGCATTGCGGTCGGGCCCCATCGGGCCGAACCCGGCGATGCCATCATTGTGTCGGGCACGATTGGCGACCACGGTATGGCCATCATGAGCGTGCGCGAGGGGCTGGAGTTTGAGAGCCGCATCCGCTCCGACTGCGCGGCGCTGAACGGAATGATCGCCGCTGTGCTCGATACCGCCGGCGACGCCGTGCACGCCATGCGCGATCCCACGCGCGGAGGGCTGGCTTCGACGCTGAATGAAATCGCCTCGGCCTCGGATGTGGGCATCTCGATCGACGAGAAGGCGCTGCCGGTACGGTTTGAGGTGCAGTCTGCCTGCGAACTGCTTGGGCTCGACCCGGTGTACGTGGCCAACGAAGGCAAAGCGGTATTTTTTGTTGCGCCGGAGATGGCCGATTGCGTACTGGGCGTCTTGCGCGCGCACCCGTTGGGCCGCGATGCGGCGCTCATCGGCCGCGTTACCTCCGAACACAAGCGCATGCTGGTGGCGCGCACCGCGTTGGGCGCCAACCGCGTGATTCCCCTCCAGATTGGCGAGCAGTTGCCGAGAATCTGTTGAGACAGGGAATAGAGAATAGAGAATAGAGATAAAAGAGACACGGGGATAGGACTGGCTCTCATGTCCTGCCGGTTTACTTCCGATAAAGCATTTGCGCGCAGCCACAGGCGAAACGCGACCGCGACCCTGAAAGTTTTCCAATCTTCATCCCGGGGTCGTGGCGGGCGGGCTGCACCGCACGATGCGGGGGCAGGCAATGGGCACAGTCGGGTTGAGTTTTGGATCGCCGACCAGCGGGACGGGCTTCGACGTGAGCTCGACGGTCGCGACGATCGTGAGCAACCTTCAGAAGATTGAAACGCCGTGGAAGAATCAGCTCAGCACCTTGCAGAGCCAGGACACGGTCATCTCCAACCTGGGCAGTCTGTTCTCCACACTCTCCAACGACATCGGCCAGTTGACAGATTTTCAGGGCGTGCTGGCGCAGAAGAGCGGCTCCAGCTCCGATACCAACGTGCTGGAGCTGACCTCGGCGTCATCGTCGGCGACGGCGGGAACGCATACCATCGTCGTCAATAACCTGGCGCAGACTTCGAGCGGGTATCTGGCGCCGATCTCCAACGCATCCGATACGCTCTCGGGGTCGATCACGCTGAAGGCGGGCTCGGGTACGGCGCAGACCATCGACATTTCCAGTCTTTCAAACCAGACGCTTGCCGGGCTGGCCACTGCAATCACCCAATCGGGCGTGGGCATCAACGCCAGCGTGCTGACCGACTCCTCCGGCTCGCGGCTGAGCCTGGTGTCGGCCACGTCCGGTGGAAACGGCAGTATTTCGGTCACGGCAAACTCGATTGCCGATGCAACCACGCCCGGCGGCACGCTCGCCTACACCGGCTCGGTTACGGGCAAAGACGCCAGCCTGACGGTGGACGGCGTGAACCTGAGCAGCGCATCCAATACGGTGACCAATCTCATTCCCGGTCTCACCTTTCAACTTCTGGCGGCCAGCCCGCAGCAGTCCGGCGGCAGCGCGGAGCCGGTGCAGGTGGTGATCGCCAACGACAACTCCGGCGTGGAGAGCGCGGTGAATCAGATGGTCACCGATTACAACGCGCTGATCAAGGCGATCGGCACGCAGGAGGGCAACGACAGCTCGGGCAATCCGGAGCCGCTGTTCGGCTCGCCCACGCTTTCATTGCTGCAGCAACAGCTCATGAGCGGGTTGAATGCGCAGAACCCGAACGGCTACCTCGACACGGTGAAGGACGCGAGCGACACGCTTTCGGGTTCGATCGCCATCGCGGTGGGCGGCGGATCGCCGCAGGCCATCGATGTGCCGGCCGGGCCGGACAACACGCTGGCCGGGCTGGCCGCAGCGATCAATGCGGCACAAATGGGCGTGACGGCGAACGTGGTGGCGACCAGCCTGGGCTCGCGACTGGAGTTGTTGTCGAACACGGTAGGGGCGTCGGGGGCGCTTACCGTGAGTTCGTCGATCGAAGACGACACGACGCAGACGGCGCTGAACTACAACAACAACGCGAGCGACGTGGGCAGCCTGACGCAACTGGGCATCAGCCTGAACAACGACGGCACCATGACCTTCGACGCCAGCGCGCTGGACGCGCTACTGAACTCCGACTTCGCGAGCGTGACGGGGTTCTTTCAAAACGCGAACGGCTGGGGCCAATCGTTCGCCACGATGCTGAGCAACTCCGGCAGCAGTTCGTCAACGGGGATGCTGGCGCTGGCGGCGAAGTCGAACAGCAGCATTGAATCACAGTTGAACACCAAGATCACGGACGAGAACAACCGAATCGCTACCCAGCAGACACAGTTGACGAACGAGCTGAACCAGGCCAACGAGATCCTGCAGCAATTGCCGTCGCAACTGGAAGGAATGAACGAGCTGTATTCGGCGATCACCGGCTACAACCAGACTGCAAACGGATAGGACGGGTGGGATGAGCATCTATCGGGAACGGGTGTTGGACGGGGCCTCGGCGGTGGATCTGGTGGTGGCGCTGTACGACGGCATGGTGCGGTTTCTGTCGGCCGCAATTCTTGCCGTCGATCGCGGCGACGTGGAGGCGCGGCGCGCCGCGGTGAGGCGCGTCCTGGACATTGTGATCCACTTGCAGGCGCGCCTGCGCGTGGATGTGGGCGGCCGCCCGGCGCAGGCGCTGAGCGAGTTTTATGCGGCGCTTTTCGCGCAGATTCTTCAGGGTTCTCAGGCGGCGTCGCGGCAAAAGTTCGAGCAGGCCATGGACTGCGTGAAGAATGTGCGCGAGGCCTGGCGGCAGGTGGCGCGCGATCCGGAGGTATTCCAGGCGTTATCGGGGAACCCGGTTCCAGCGCGGGTTGAGAGCGCGACGGGGGATGGGGTGGCCGTGACCAGCTGGACGGCGTGAGGTGGATCTTGCGAGTGCGGGTGTGGATACCCGTTTGACCGCCGGTCCGGAGACCAGCGGTACCTATCCGGCCACGGTGAGCTCTTCTTCGAGCTGCTGTTTCTGGTAGAGGCTGGCGTAGTAGCCATCGCGGGCCAGCAGTTCTTCGTGGCGGCCGGCTTCGACGATGCGGCCGCGATCGAGCACGGCGATGCGGTCGGCATTGCGCACCGTCGACACGCGATGGGAGATGAGGATGGTGGTGGTGTTAGCCGTATAATCGCGCAGGCCGCCGAGGATGCGCTCTTCGGTGTAGGTATCGACGCTGGCCAGGGCGTCGTCGAGGATGAGGATGGCGGGCCGGCGCAGCAGGGCGCGGGCGATGGCGGAGCGCTGTTTCTGGCCGCCGGAGAGGGTCACGCCGCGCTCGCCGACCATGGTTTCGAAGCCCTGCGGAAACTCCTCGAACTCCTGGCGAATGTGTGCGGCTTCGGCGGCTTCGAGCATCGCGTTGGCGTTGGCGTCGGGCACGCCGAAGGCCAGGTTCTCGCGAATGGTTTCGCTGAACAGGAAGGTCTCCTGCGGCACCATGCCGATGTTGCGGCGCAACGCGGCGAGCGGATACTCGTAAACCGGGCGGCCGTCGATGAAGAGCGTGTTCTCCGGCGCTTCGTAGAGGCGGGCGATGAGGTTCACGAGCGTGGACTTGCCCGAGCCGGTGGGCCCGACGATGGCCAGGCTCGAGCCGGCGGGAATGTGCAGCGAGATGTTGCGGAGAACCTGTGTGCCGCCGTAACTAAAGTTCAGGTGACGGAATTCGATATCGCCGTTCAGCCTGAAATCATCTCCAAAGGATGAAAGTGCGGAGCAGCGGCTATTATCGATGGCCGGCTCTTCCTGGAGCAGTTCGTCGATGCGTTTCACCGACGCGGTGCCGCGCTGGAAGATGTTGATGACCCATCCCACGGCGATGATGGGCCAGATCAGCTGGATCATATAGGTATTGAAGGCCACGAAATCGCCCACCGTGATGCGGTGTTCAATGGCCAAGTGTCCGCCGGCGAGCAGCGTGATGATCATCGAAATGCCAAGCACGAACTCCAGCGTCGGCCAGAGCATGCCCATCAATTGGACGAGGCGCAGCGCGCGGCCAATGTACTCGCGGTTGAGGCGCTCGAAGAGGCCGATCTGCGACTGCTCGCGCGCGAAGGCGCGGATGAGGCGCGCGCCGGAGTAGTTTTCCTGGGCCTGAGCGGAAATATCGGAGAAGCTGGCCTGAATGCGCTCGAAGCGGGTGTGAATGCGGCTCCCGAAATACTGCACCAGGATGCTGGCCAGCGGCATGGGCGCCAGCGCCACTAAGGTGAGCCAGGGGCTGATGCGCAACATGAAGATCAACGCAAAGACAAAGAGGAAGATCGTGTTGACGCTGTACATCAGGCCGGGGCCGAGCAGCATACGCACGGCGTTCAGGTCGTTGGTCATGCGGGCCATCAGGTCGCCGGTGCGATAGCGGCGGTAAAAGCCCGTGTCCTGCTCTTCGAGCTTGCGGAAGAGGTCGTTGCGCAGGTCGAATTCGATATCGCGCGAGATGCCGATGAGCACCCAGCGCTGGGTGTAGAGGAAGATGCCCTTGCCCAGCGCGATGGCAACCAGCAACAGTGCGAGGAAAAGAATGTGCTGTCGCGTGGTGCCGTGCTGCAGCGCGTCGACGGCCTTGCCCACGACGTTCGGGAACTGCACCGCGATGATGTTCGTGCAGGCGCAGGCGAGCGTGCCCCAGAGGTATCCCCAGCGGTAGCGGCGCATGTAAGTGAAGAGGGGAACGAGGTCGCGCAACATGGCTTCATTGTATAGATGACGAATCAGGGGTCAGGGATCGAGTTTAAGTGGGGGTTTTGAGGAGCAGATAGCCGCCGACGAGGCCGAAGAGCACGTCGGAGGACCAGGCAGCCAGATAGGCGGGCAGGTAGTCCACCGTTCCCATGGCGCGGAAGAGGCCGTCGACCACCCAATATGCCAGCGCGACAGCAATAGCGACGGCAATGCCGGTAAGCGATCCTCGGCGGCCCATCGAAAGCGCAAATGGGATGGCCAGGATGGCCATGACCACCGCCACCAGCGGATAGGCCAGCTTGTTCCACAATGCGACGCGCAGGCGCATGGTGTCGAAGCCGCTCTGGCTGAGGTCGTGGATGTAGCGTTCGAGCTGGCTGAAGTTCATCTCATCCGATGGCACGTCTTCTTTTTTGAAGTAGTCGGGCGTGGCGTGAATCTCGGGAAAGGAGGCGCGTTTAAAGGTTTTGTAATCGGCCACATTGGCGCCGGAGAGGTCGCGCATCCAGCCGCCGTCAAAGTCCCAGGAATTGGTGAGCGGGTCCCAGGCCCCGCGGCGCGCGAAGATGCGCCGCGTGAGCTGAAAGCTTGAAGGATTGAACTCGAAGACCGAAATGTTGGCGAATTCGTCCTTGTCGGGATCGAAGAACTGGTAGTAGTAAATGCTGCCTGGCTCGCCGGGCAGCGGCTTCTGGCCGAAGATCCACTTCTGCTCGGGATGGAGGAAGGTTTGCGGCGGGCGGCCCTTGATGGTGGAGCGCAGCGCCTCCTGCCGCCGGTTGGCCTGAGGCAGATAGTACTGGTCGAAGAGAAAGAGGCTAACGGCCAGCATCGCGGCGATGGAGACGATGGGGACTACCAAGCGGTAGAGGCTGATGCCGGTCGCCTTCATGGCGATGATTTCGCTGTTGCGGTTGAGCACGCCAAAGGTGACGAGCGCGGCAATGAGCACGGCCAACGGGGCAATTTGATACAACATGCTGGGCGTGAGGTTCACCAGGTAATCGCCGACCGTGACGAGGGGAATGTGATTGCGAATGATGTCGCCGACCAGTTCGAAGAAGGTGGAGATGAGCAGCAGCAGGACAAAACTGGCCAGCACCATGAAGAAAGTGGCGAGAAACTCGCGGACGACGTACTCGTCGAGAATGCGCGGAAAGATGCCGCGGGACTTTTTGCGCTGCGCGCGCGGCAGCTTGCCGAGGAGTTCGGTAAGGCCGAAGCCGCCATTGAGTTTCGTCGCAGTCTCCGGCCTCGGCTTGCCGATGCGCGAGATCCATTCGGAGATCGCGGTGAGGGTACGTCCGCCGGTGGCCATCTGCCAGAGCAGGAAGACGCCGGCGGTGGCAAAGAGGAGGTTGGCCGACCAGACAGCGATGAATACGGGAAGCTTGTTTTGCCGCCCCAGGGCCGTGCCGGTCACCGACAGGAAGTAGTAGACGAAGACCAGAAGGATGGTGAAGATGAAGCCGGAGCTCTTGCCGCCGCGGCGCGAGCTGACGCCCAGCGGCACGCCGACCAGCATCAGAACCAGGCAGGCCGCGGGGAAGGAGAAGCGGTTGTAGAACTCGATGAGGTAGCGCGTGGCGTCGCGGCCGTGAACGCGCTCGAGCAGCATCGGCGTCGGCATGGCGTAGATGGCCGTATCCAGGCGGCCAAGGTGCACGTCGCTCTGCTGGCTGAGCGAGAGCGGCATGTCGGTGGTGGTGAAGGTGGAGATGTTGTACTGCTGCGGGTCGCCGGCAACAGTCTCGTGGCGCGCGCCATCGCGCAGGCGCATCATCAGCTCCTGAGTGTTGTCGCTGACCACGGTGGCCGACGCGGCGGTGGTGACGATGGGGTTGGCCGGATCGGAGACATCGGCCATGAAGACCTGCTGCCAGTTGGAGGCGCCGCGGGCGGGGAGCACGTCCTGCACGTAGAGCACGGCGTTTTTGTAGTCCTCGTAAAAGACGCGCGGCTGGATTTCATAGGAGGCTTGCTGGGTCTCCAGCGACTGCTCCATGGCGAGGATGCCCTGATTGGCGCGCGGCGCGAGGTAGAGCGAATTGCCCAGGCCCAGCAACGTGCCAGCGATTGCAACAATCGACGAAACCCGCACAAAGTAGCCGATGCCCATCCCCGAGGCGCGCATGGCGACGATCTCGCTGTCGGCGGCCAAGCGGCTGAGTCCGAGCAGGATGCCAACCAGCACCGACATGGGAATGGTGACGCGGAAGAGGTTGGGCAGGGTGAAGAGGAAGATCTCGGCCACGTCGGTCCAGGTGGAGGTGTTGCGCACCACCACCTCGAGGATGTGAGGCAGTTGGGGCATGAACAGAATGAAAGTGAACAGCGCGCAGCCGATGAGGGTGTGGGAGAGAATCTCGCCGAGGATGTAGCGGGTGAGGATGCGCACGGGTAGACCCTGTGCCTAGTTTAGCGTGGCGGGCGGAGCGGGCTTACCTGGGATTCCACCCACGCAGCCGCAGGCTGTTGGAGAGCACGCAGACGGAGCTGAGCGCCATGGCGGCGGCGGCGATCCACGGGCTGAGCAGGATGTGGAAGGCGGGATAGAATGCGCCGGCCGCCAGCGGGATGCCGATGACGTTGTAGCCGACCGCCCAGAAGAGGTTCTGGCGCATGATGCGCACGGTGGCGCGAGCGAGGTCGATGGCGGCGGGGATGGCCAAGGGACGCGTGCGCAGGAGCAGGACGTCGCCTGCCTCCTGGGCGAGATCGGCGCCGGAGCCCATGGCGATGCCGGCATCGGCCTGGGCGAGGGCGGCGGCGTCGTTGATGCCATCGCCGACCATGGCCACGCGCTGGCCCACTTGCTGCAGCGCGCGGATGCGGGCCAGCTTACCCGCGGGATCGAGGCCGGCCTCGACCTCGTCGATGCCAGCCTGAGCCGCGATTGGAGCCGCAGCGGCGGGCGTGTCGCCGGTGAGCATCACGACGCGCAGCCCGGCGGCATGAAGGGCGGCGATGGCTTCAGCGGCGTCGGGGCGGAGGGCGTCGCGGGCGTCGAAGTAGCCGGCGACGGCGTTGTCGAGCGCCATCCAAAGACGCGTGACGCCGGGGGCGGGCGGAGCGATGCCGTTGGGCAGCGGCACGAAGAACTCCTCGAAAAGCGCCTGGTTGCCGAGCAACACGTCGCGACCCTCGACGCGGGCACTGAGGCCGCGACCGGGGAGGACCTGGACATCATCGGCGGGCGGCCACGTCAATCCAAGACCGCGAGAATACTCAACCACCGCATGAGCGAGCGGATGGTTCGAACGCTCCTCGGCGGCGGCGGCGAGACGGAGGAGATTGCGCTCGGCCGATGTGATTGTTTCGAGGCTCGAGAAGTTGGCTGGCGGCATGGATGCCGCCAGTACAGCCGGTCTGGAGATCGGCGGTACGGTCTGCTGCGGAGCGACGGTGCGCACGCTCTCCAGTACGGGGCGGCCGATGGTGAGGGTGCCGGTTTTGTCGAGGACGACGACATTGAGCGCGACGAGGCGTTCCAGCGCTTCCCCGCCCTTGAACAGCACGCCGAGCTGCGCGCCGCGGCCGACGGCGACGGTAAGCGCGGCGGGAACAGCGAGGCCCATGGCGCACGGGCAGGCGATGACCAGCACGGCGACAGTGTTAGCGAGGGCCAACTGCAGCGAGTGCGCAGCAACTAGCCAGCCGAGAAACGTAATAGCGGCGAGCCCAAGCACGGCGGGAACAAAGATGGCGCTGGCGCGATCGGCCAGCCGCTCCATGGGCGCGCGCGAGCCCTGCGCCTGCTCCACCATGCGGGTGATCTGGGCGAGGACAGTAGCTTCGCCGAGCGATTCGGCGCGGCAGACGACGGCGCCATCGTAGTTGAGCGAGCCGGCCAGCACGCGGCCGCCAGGCTCGCGGTTGAGCGGCGTGGATTCGCCGGTAAGCATCGACTCGTCGACGGTAGTGCGGCCTTCGAGGATGGTGGCGTCGACGGGAAAGCGCTCGCCGGGCAGAACGAGGATGCTGTCGCCGGGCTCGATCTCTTCGAGCGGCACGATGGCCTGCACGCCATCGACCACGCGGCGGGCGGTGACGGGGCGCAGGTGCGAAAGCGCATTCAGGGCGCTCAAAGCGCGGCGCTTGGCGCGGCCTTCCAGGCTCTTGCCCAAAAGAAGAAAACCGAGGATCAAAAGGACCGCGTCGAAATAGACCTGGCGGCCGGGCGCGGGCAGCACGGTGGCGTAAACGGACCACGCGAACGCGACGGCGGTGCCCAGGCTCACCAGCGTGTTCATGTTGGTGGCGCCGTGGCGCAGCGCGCGGATGGCGCTGAGATAAATGCCGCGGCCGGCCCAGACGAGCAGGATCCATGTGCCGATGAGCAGCAGCCAGCGGATGAGGCTGGGGGGCGGCGCGTAGAGCCAGGGGAGCCAGCGCATGAAGGCGCGGTCCAATGCGCTCATTGAGCCCGCCTGCATGCCCAGCGGCATGGAAAACAGCATGGCCAGGAATCCGCCGATCAGGGTGGCTCCGGCCTTGCGCGCTGCTCCGGCATCGCTCTCGTCCGCGTGGGCGGCCGATTCGCCGGGGCGCGGAAGAACGGCATCGTAGCCTGCGCCGCGAATGGCCGCGACTAACTTCTCCGGCGGGGCGATCCGCGGATCGAAGACGACGCTGGCCCGATGCGCCATCAGGTCCACGCGCGCCGACTCCACGCCGGCAGTGGCGCGCAGAGCTTCTTCCACGTGATGCTGGCACGAGGCACAGGTCATGCCCAGCACGGGCAGGGTAAGCGATTCGTGGGCAGACTCGGCCACTTATTGTTCCAGGTGAGCTGGGTAACCGGCTTTGGCGAGGGCCGCGATGGCGGCGTCGACGGCAGCAGGATCGTCGCCGGAGCTGAGGCGCGCCGCGCCCACGCGCACCTCGTCCACAGCAATCCCCGGAGTGGAAGCCAACGCCTGGCTTACGCGGCGCACACACGAGCCGCAATGCATTCCGTCGATCCTGAGCGTAAATTCTGCCATTTGTCACCCCGCTAAGAGTGATGATAATGCGGTCGCCTGCGATTCACGAGGCGGACGGCCCTGTCCCATCAGGCGGAGCGGGGCGATATGGTGGAGTGAGTCAGGGGAGAAGGCCATGCAGAGAGAGTTTCCGGCGGCGCCGCTGTTAAGCGTGGGCGCGGTTGTGGTTCACGAGGGCCGGGTACTGCTGGCGCGGCGCGGGCAGGCGCCTTTGAAGGGGCATTGGACGCTGCCGGGCGGCGTGCTGGAGCTGGGCGAAACGCTTGAAGAAGGCGTGGCCCGCGAGGTGCGCGAAGAAACGGGATTGCAGGTGGAACCGGTTGAGCTGGTCGAGCTGCTCGACCGTATCCATAAAGTGGACGACCGCATCCAATTTCATTATGTGATCGCGGACTACCTGTGCCGCGTCACCGGCGGCGATCTCCAGGCGGCCTCGGACGCCGACGCGGTGCGATGGGTAGAGCGATCGGAGTGGAACAGTCACAGCGCCCTGGCGCTCGACCCGATCACCGTGCGCGTGGTCGAGAAGGGATGGCAGCGGGCCCGGGCGCTTTGGCCCCACGGGCTGGAGAAAAGATGAGATGGGTGAAAGGGTGCCTTTACACGGCGGGCACATTGGCGTTGCTGATCGGAATCGCTTTCTGGATGCGCCCGCTGGATTTCTTCGACGACTTTACGTATTTGCAGGAGGCGTTTTCCGGGGTACAGAATCGATGGGCGTGGGTGGATGGCCATCGCATGCACTACGAAGTAAAAGGTCCGGCGAATGGAGCGCCGATCGTGCTGGTGCATGGGCTGGGCGGTCGCGCCGAGGACTGGCGCGCCCTGGCTCCGTACTTCGCCAGCGCCGGCTATCGCGTGTACATGCCTGACCTGATCGGCTATGGCCGGAGCGAACAGCCGAAAAATTTCTCCTACTCCATTCGCGACGAGGCCGCGCTGGTCGTCGATTTTCTCGATACGGTTGGACTCAAGCGGGTTGACCTGGGCGGGTGGTCGATGGGCGGCTGGATCGCGCAGGTGGTTGCGGCGGATCACCCCGGGCGCATCAAGCGGCTGATGTTGTTCGATTCCGCGGGACTCTACGAGATGCCCAATTGGAACACGAACCTGTTTACCCCAACTACGCCTGCGCAGTTGAACCAGCTCGATGCGTTGCTGATGCCGCATCCGCCGCGCATACCGGGCTTCGTGACCGCAGATATCCTGCGTGTGTCGCAGGAGTCGGGCTGGGTGGTCTCGCGGGCCATGGCGCAGATGCTTACCGGCCGCGACGTGACGGACAATCTGCTGCCGCAATTGCGCATGCCGGTGCTGATTCTATGGGGCTCAGAGGACCGCATCATCCCGCTCGATCAGGGCGAGAAGATTCACCGCTTGATCCCGCAGTCGCAATTGGACGTGTTTCAGGGCTGCGGGCATCTGGCGCCCTTGCAGTGCACTGGCCGGATGGGGCCGAAGGTGGTGAGCTTCCTTGAGAACACTCCGCCGGCGTCGCTGCCGCCGCTCACACCGGCGATGGCCAAGCCAGCGCCCAGCAAGGCTGTCAATGTCCGCGCTGAGACGGCACGGTACGAGGCGCCGACGGCGACCAATCGGAATTGAGTGGTTCGTGGCCGGTGGTCAGTTCATAGTTGGTAGTTCACAGTGGCTGGAGGCGTGCTGCCATTTGGCCCTGCCCTCTGCTCTCAGACCCTAGCGCGCAGAGACTGCGGCAGCTTCCGCTTGTCTCTCCCCCTGAAGACCGAGCGGCTCGCGGAGCGTTAATACCGGGCAGCGCGCATGGGCCAGCACGCGGTAGACGGTGCGGTCCCGGGCCAGGTTTTCGAAGGCTGAGCGGTGGGTTGCGCCCAGCACGATCAGGCTGGCGTGCCGCTCCGCGGACATGGCCAGGATCTCGATCGACGGATTGCCGTGCACCACCTGCGGCTCGACTGCCGGACAGCCTTCCTCATGGGTTTCCGCGGCCAGGCTGAGCAACTCGCGCAAAGCAAGCGAGTCCAGCTCCGCCGGAATGCCCTTCCGTTGCATCTCATCGAAGGGCGGCAATACGTGCAGCAAAATCAGCCCCTGCCGCCGCCCCGCGGCAATACGGCAGGCAAGCGCTGCGCTCGGGCGGGAGGTCTCTCGTAATGTGGTGGCATGCAGGACGACCTGTTCGCCGCCCCCGCCCACCGGGAGATGAGCCTCGGGACCCACGGTTACGACCGGGAGGTTGACCGAACGCAGCACTTGTTCTGCAACAGAGCCAAGTAGCAACTTTGAGAGTTTGCTCCGGCTCCGTGTCCCCAGCAGCACGCGGTCTGCCTGGAATTGGCGTGCCGCGGCTGAAATCTGTTGCGCCGGTGCGCCCTCGCGCACCAGCGCATCGCATGCAACTCCGTCGCAACGCGCCTCTTCGCACCAGGGCAGAAGCTCGCGGTCGGCAAACTCGAGGGCGCTGGAGGTGTCGTAGTAGGGCAGCCCGGCGGCATCGGCGGAGATGGAGGCGCTTGAAGGCAGCACGTGCAGCAGGATCAGGCGCGCAGCGCTCTCCTTTGCCTGCTCAATGGCATACGGCATCAGCCGGCTCAGATCGTGCAGGTCGGTGGCCACCAGGATGAGGCGAGGCCGAGCCCAACGGAGCGGATCGGAAGCGTCCATTCAAGCACCTTGTAGAAAAGAGGTTGCCACCGCTGGTGCGCGGTTGATGTGCCTGAAAGCACCTGTAGATGTGATTTGAATCACATCCCCCACCGTTGCTTCCCGCCCTCGCTCCCTCGCCAGGCCGCCCCGCTGTCTCGCATCCAACCCACTACCGGTGACGGTGGCGCAGATTGCATTCACCACCTGGACGCGCGAAAATCTCATCCGTCAGGCCGCGTTCAAGAGCCCGCGCGAAGACAAGCCGGCCAGGGAAGTGGTGCGCGAAATGCCGGCGCCGGCCCCACAGACAGGCTCGACCAAAGCGATGGAAAAAATCACGCATCCGGAAAGGGTTCTCGACGAAGAGAGCGGCATGACCAAGCAGGCGCTGACCGAGTATTATCTGGCCGTCGCCGAGCGCATGCTGCCGCATGTGGCCGGCCGGCCGCTGAGCGTGGTGCGCTGCCCGGAAGGCAGCGGCAAGCCCTGCTTCTTCCAGAAGCACATCGGCCGCGGGCTTTCGAAGGACGTGAAGAGCATCGCCGTGCCCAATCGCAAAACCAGCGAAGTGGAACAGTACCTGACCATCGACTCGGCCGACGGCCTAGTGGGGCTGGCGCAGATGGGCGTGCTGGAGATTCATCCCTGGGGCTCGCGCAACGCGTCGCTCGATCGGCCCGACCGCGTCGTTTTCGATCTCGATCCCGATGCGGCCATTGACTGGCGCACGCTGGCCGCATGCGCCGAAAACCTCCGCGCACGGCTGAAGAAGCTGGGTCTCGAGAGCTTCCTCAAAGGCACCGGCGGCAAGGGGCTGCACGTCGTTGTGCCCATCGTCGCCGAGCTTGACTGGGCGCCGGTCAAGCAGTTTGCGCACGCGGTCGTGCTGGAGATGGAAAAGCAAGAGCCGAGACTTTACATCACCAAAATGACGAAGGCGGCGCGGGCTGACAGAATCTATCTCGACTACCTGCGCAACGACCGCGGCTCGACCTCGATTGCGCCGTTTTCGCCGCGAGCGCGGCGCGGCGCGCCGGTGGCGATGACGCTCGACTGGACGGAACTGCGCGCACCAGATCGGCCGCAATTTCACGTGACGGATTTTCTGGAGTGGCAGTTGCGGCTGAAGCGCGATCCGTGGAAGGCGATGGAGAAGCTTCATCAGCGGCTTACTGCGGAGATGCTGCGCACCGTGGGAGTGAAAACGCAACCGGCTCCGCGACGGTCGCTGCGGCGTTCGGCCTGATGCAGGCTATGCGACCTTCCGCTCCTGCTCGCGCTCTCGTTCAACATGCTCGCGCGTGACGCGATCGGAAAGCAGGCGCCTGGCTTTCTCCAGGTTGCGGCGCCGCGACGGGCTCAGCCGCTTGCCCGCATAATTCATGTAGAAAGTCAGCAACCGCAGTCCCGACGAGGGCCCCTGCGGCGAAACATCTTTTGACGCCAGCGATTCGGCGATGGCCTCCGCCCGCATGTTGAATAATCCCGCGCTCAGGCGGGCGCAATCGCCCATCTGCCGTACATGGCTGCGTCCGTTGTTGACCATTCCAGGCTCTCCCCCGGCCTTTGCTTCGTCTCGCGGCACGTCGTATCGCGGGAATTGCTTCTCACACCGGATCTCCCACGAGCGTTGTGCGCCCGCGAGAGGTCCGGCCGTCTTGCTGTTCAACCTCGCTCAGTGCTCATTCCGTTCGTGCTGTTCGTGCGCTTCCCTGGATTCGCCGAAGTACTTGGCCACGGTGTGCAGGAACGGGCGCGCCGCCTGTGGAGGGGGCACCTGTCCATTCAGGATGGAGTCGAATTTATGGAATTGCCCGCCGTAGAGATCTGAAGTGTCATCCGAGTTCTGGCTAACGGTGACTCCATTGAGGTCGATGCCGGCAAAGACTCCGCGCGAACGCGACCAGGTAAGCAGTTCGGAACGCATGCTCAAGTCCGTAGCGGCATCCGCTGAGCGGCCGACCGGACCGGCTGCCGCGGAAACGCCGGCGCCGATTTTGAACTTGCTTTGCAGCAGGTCCTGCATGCCTTTCTTATTGACAGCAACCAGCACCAGGTCGGTGCCCTTGCCGCCGATCTGGAATCCCCACGACCCGCCGGCCATGCGGAGAAACACCGGTCCGCTCCAGCCGTGAGCGGTGCGGCAGGTGGCCACGCCCTGGCCATATTCCGCGCCAAGGATGAATGCGCCTTTCACCAGTCCGGGCACCACGGCGACACACGCCGCCTGGGCCGCAATCGATTCCGGAATCGATTTGTCGCCGCTCGACATGATCGCGTCCAGCACAGACTGCGCATTGGCCAAACGCTGATCCAGCTTCTGCATATCCGCGCTATCCGCGGCTCTCACTGCAAGGGGGGCGCCTGCGATTCCCACTATCAATAACAGACCCAGCAACTTCTTCATGGATTACCTCCTCTAACGCCTCGGGAAAACGGCATCAGCAGCTAAATGCTGCTCTGTTCTCTCGATACGATGCAGACTTGGCGCTTCGCGGTCACTCGCACCGCGCAGGCAACCTTTTCCGGGCGGCGGAAAGTTTGTTGGAGGCGTTAAACTTTGGCCGCACGGCGGAAATTGTCACAAAATACCGAAGGGCGGTGAACAGTTCCCTGTTCACCGCCCTTCAATTCTGAGATTGTGACCGCCTATGCCGAGACTGCCTCCGAGGCCGTCACCTTGACCGGAGTCAGCCAGCCAAAACGGTCCGGTTTGAGGCCGTTGGCGATGCCAAAGAACTCGTCGGCGATCTTCCTGGTGATTTCGCCGGGCTTGCCATCGCCGACCACAATCCGGTCAATCGACCGGATGGGCGAAACCTCGGCCGCCGTGCCGGTGAAGAAGACCTCGTCGGCGATGTACAGCATCTCGCGCGGGATGGGCTGCTCCATGACGGCCAGCCCCAGGTGGCGCGCGATGGTCAGTACGCTGTCGCGGGTGATGCCGGAGAGCGCGGAGTTGGCCAGCAGCGGGGTGTAGATGACGCCGTCGCGCACCAGGAAGATATTCTCGCCCGAGCCCTCGCTCACCAGGCCGTTCACGTCGAGCCCAATGCCCTCCTGGTAGCCGTTGATCTCGGCTTCCATGTGGATGAGCTGCGAGTTCATGTAATTAGCGCCCGCCTTGGCCAGGGCCGGCATGGTGTTGGGCGCCAGGCGGTTCCAGCTCGAGACGCAGATGTCCGCGCCGCCGTGGCCGGGGATGTACTTGCCCCACGGGAAGTTGGCGATGTAGACCTCCACAGGGTTGCCCTTGGGGCTGACGCCCATCTCGCCGTAACCGCGCAGCACGATGGGCCGGATGTAGCAGGGCGTAACACCATTGGCCTCAATCGTATCCACCACGCCCGCGCACAGTTCCTCAAGGGTGAAGGGAATCTCCATGCGGTAGATCTTGGCCGAGTCCAGCAGCCGTTGCATGTGCTCGGGCAGGCGAAAGACCGCCGAGCCCTGTGGCTGGCCGTAGCAGCGGATGCCCTCGAACACGCTGGAGCCATAGTGGATCACGTGACTCATCACGTGGATGGTGGCCTGCTCCCACGGAATCAGATTGCCGTTGTGCCAGATCTTGGAGGTGGGTTGGATGGGCATGAGGGTCGAATAACTCCTTGGGCACGCACGTGCGTGCACTCTTCTAGCCTATCGTGTGCGGGCCAAGCTGTCACGGTGGATGGACGGCGCCTGCCCGGCCGGAGTCCCGCCGCGGTGAGGGGCCGGCTCATTTCTTTGGGGAGCTGCTGCGGCTTCCATTACATTGAATGCAGCGTGATTATCAACTTCGCCAGGCGCGCGCACGACCACAACTGGGAGCTTGATCCCATCACGCGTTCCCTGCTCGACACAGATTTTTATAAATTGCTCATGCTCCAGTTCATCTGGAAGCATTTTCCCGAAGTACACGCGACCTTCACGCTCATCAATCGCACTTCATCGGTGCCGCTCGCGGAATCCGTGTCGATGGAGCAACTGCGCGAGCAGCTCGAGGCCGCGCGCCAAGTGCGCTTCAGCAAATCGGAGCTGATCTGGCTGGCGGGCAACAGCTTCTACGGCCGGCGCGGCATCTTCGATCCGGCGTTTCTGGAGTGGCTGGCGAACGATTTTCGTCTCTCCGATTACGAGCTCGCCGTGCGCGACGGCCAGATCGCGCTCAGCTTCCACGGCCTCTGGTGCGAGACGACCATGTGGGAGATTTACGCGCTTTCGCAGATCGCCGAGCTGAAGACCCGCGCCGGCCTGAAGCGGCTGAGCGAGCTGGAGCTCGACATCCTTTACGCGCGTGCCAAAACCCGGCTGTGGGAGAAGATGGCGCGGCTGCGCGGCGTGCCCGGCCTGAGCGTAAGCGATTTCGGCACGCGCCGGCGGCACAGCTTTCTCTGGCACGAGTACGTGGTGAACGCGATGCGCGACACGCTGGGCGCGGGATTCAGCGGCACGTCGAATGCGTATTTGGCGTACAAGCACGATCTCGATGCCATCGGCACCAACGGTCACGAGCTGCCCATGGCCATGGCGGCGCTGGCCAACAATAACGACGAGCTGCGCAATGCGCAGTACCGGCTGCTGGAATTGTGGCAGCAAAGCTACCAGGGCGAGCTGCTGATCCTGCTGCCCGACACCTTCGGCACCACGCAGTTCCTGCGCAATGCGCCAGACTGGGTGGCCAACTGGACCGGGCTGCGCATGGACAGCAAGAACGCGTACGATGCGGGCGACGAGTATATTGCGTGGCTGGAAAAGCACGGGCGCGATCCGCGCCAGAAAAGGCTGATCGCCTCCGACGCGCTGGACGTGGAGCAGATTCTGGGGCTGCACGCGTACTTTGCCGGGACCATGCTGAACGGCGCAGCGCCCGACGATTTCCGCACGGCCGAGGATTTCCGGGACACCAGCCGTTGGTCGCCGCGGCGCCGCATTCGCTTCAGCGCCGGGTGGGGCACGCTGCTGACCAACGACTTCCGCAACTGCAACCCGCAGGGCAATGGCAGCTTCGATCCGCTGAGCCTGGTTTGCAAGCTGAGCGAGGTGGAAGGCCGGCCGGCCGTGAAGCTTTCCGACAATCCGTCCAAGGCCCTTGGCGATGCCGAGGAAACCGAGCGCTATCGCCGCATCTTCGGCACGGCGGGCGTGGCCGACGTTCCCGTCTTTATCTAGTTCCGCTCTACGGTCGAACGTCCGCGGCGCTTCTTCGCTCCGCACAAATCCAGCCACTCACACGTTTGAGTTTTTGCAGGCCGCACGCGGACGAGATTTCCACTGCGCACATTTTTTAACCTTGCCTTAAATCACCGTTTACATCTCCTGCTTACATTCAAGACGTTTCTCCCCGTTTCTGCTGATCCCTTTTGGAGGCAAGTGTGAATAGCAAATTTGGTAAGAGGTGGCCATGGGCCGCCTGCGTCGTCGTGTGCCTGCTGCTGGTAAGCGCTGGCATGAGCCGCTTGCATGCGCAAAGCAATGCCGGCAGCATTCAGGGAACCGTCCTGGATCAGGGCGGCAACGCAGTCCAGGGTGCGACGGTCGCCGTCGTCACGGATGTTGCCGTTGTGCAGAAGGTCACCACGGGCGCAGACGGCAAGTTCAAGTTCTCCGAGCTCCCCGCCGGCACCTACACCGTGGAGATTTCGTCACCGGGCTTCTCCACCGTGGTCCGGCACGGTGTATCCGTGACTACCGGAATGCCGGCGAATTTGCCGGTCACCATGGCAATTGCGTCGGTGTCGCAGGAAGTGACGGTTGAGGCGGAAGCCGACACCTCGCTTGCCGCACAGCTTGCCCCGGTCAAATCGGTACTCGATACCGGCTCGGCCCGCACCGAGATCACCAGCAACTACGTGGCCGAGTACACCACTCCGGTGACCGACTTCGCGGACATCATCCAGGCTGCCCCCGGCACCGTCAGCTACACCACCAACGGCATCGGTAATGGACAGGCCAAAATCTTCTTCCGCGGCTTCGTCGACGACGACTACACCATGACCTGGGACGGCGTCCCCTTCAACGACTCCAACGATCCCAGCCACCACTCCTGGGCCTATGTTCCGGCTGCAGCCATCGGCTACGTGGACTTCGATCGCAGCCCCGGCACCGCCTCCGATATCGGCCCCTCCAACTTCGGCGGCTCCATCCATTTCTTCTCGCCGCAGTTGAGTGACGACGCCCATGTGCACGCTGAAGTCACTTACGGCTCCTGGAACACCCAACAGTACCTCGGCGATATCAACTCCGGCGCCTTCTGGCACGGCAAGGCCCACTTCTGGCTCAATGGCGATTACCAGAACTCAGACGGCTACCAGACCTTCTCGCCCAAGCAGGATGTCGCGGCTACCGCCAAGTTCACCTACCACTTCAGCGACCGTACTCAACTTGCCGTTATCGGCACCAACATCATCGTCGACGCCTTCAACAACAACGATCCCACCCGCCGGCAATATCTCCACTATGGCGACCGTTACCTGTACGACGGCACCGAGTTCAACTCCGCTTACCCGTCAACCTCGAAGTATTACTACGATCCGCAGTTCTGGCGCTTCTCCGTCTACCACATCCCAACCTTCTTTGACATCATTTCGTTCGATCACGAGTTCAGAAAGAATTGGAAGCTCGATACCAAGACCTATACCTACGGCTACTCCAACCATCAGCACTACCAGAACAACACCGACCAGGATCTTGTCACCGACTCGGTGCTGACCTCCGTGGTCAATGAACAGGTCGGCGGCGATGACCAGCCCGCCTCATCGCCCTACTATGCGAAAAAACCCACCGGCGTAGATAAGATGAACCAATATGCCCGCGGCGGCGAGATCGCGACCCTCAGCTATGCCAGTAAATACGGGGTGTTCCGCACCGGCTCCTGGTATGAGGAAACCAACACCCTCCGCTATCAGATCCTCACCGACCCAATCACCTGGGTGCAATCCGCATACATCGCGAACATCAAGTTCCACGAGCACTTCTACACCTATGCTGCCCAGCCTTTTGTCGAGTTCCAGTGGGTTTCCATCCCCGACACGACCATCACCGTCGGCCTCAAGGATGCCTTCTATCGCATGAGCCTCACCCAGTACGCCGACGGTGGCAGCAAGGTCGGCCCGCTCACCTGCCCCAAAACCGCTTTGCGGTCAGACTGCACGGCCACCACCCAGCACGCGGCCAACTACAATTCCCTCCTTCCCTCGATTGAAGCCAACTATCGCGTGACTCACAACGCGTCTCTCTACGCCCAGTATGGCCGAGGCAGCATTGCTCCTTTCAGCGCCGTCTTTGACCACACTGGCGCCGAGGTTGCCGTCACTCCGCCGCCCACCATCGCCGACACCTACCAGGGCGGCACAGTGGTCAAACTGAATCGTGTTGCCTTCGACGCCGACGTCTATCACATCCATTTCACCAACACCTATTCCACTTACACAGTTCCGTCCACTAGCAACAGCCCGAACGCCGGCTTCACTTATAACTACGCCAACCCCGACTCCGACACCAACGGCTTTGAAGCCGAGGGCAACGTAGCGGTCACCAACGCCCTCAGCTTCAACGCCAACGGCACCTTCGGCGTCGCCAAGTACGAAGCCTCGGCCGGAATCCCCAATGTCTACGACTCGAATGGTGTGCTCATCAATCCCGCCACGCCCCCCACAACGGCAGCCTGGGTAGCCTCCGCTCCTCGCGACACCGAAGGATTGGGCATGACCTATCAGCAGAGGGGGATTGATTTCGGCATCTTTGGCAAGCGCGTCGGCTCGCGTTGGGACGACATCGGCAACGCTCACCAGGTAGTTCCCTATGACCCCTTCTGGATGAGCAATCTCTTCGTCAACTACAACGTCCGCGGGCACTCGATCTTCGATGGCTCCAAGATCAAGCTCAGCGTCAACAACATCTTCGATAGCCACGACATCGTAAACATCGGCGCGGCAAACGATGGCACCACTCTGGCTTCTCCCTACACCTCTAACCCGGCCCTCGAGGTCACGCAGAACCAGCAGCTTTACACTCCCAGTTGGAATGACACCTTGCAGAAGCAGGCCGGCCGCTCGGTCATGATCACCTTCCAGCTCGGCCTCACCCGCCAGCGCTGATCGATCCCGCGATCGCGAGCGCGCCGCAAAACCAAAGGCCTTCCGGCGAGTCTCCGGAAGGCCATTTTCTTTCTCAAGCGGGAGTAGTCTGATCTTCAGATGGCTGACTCGACTGCTCTTTTTGCAACTCAACTACGCCTCGAACTGATGGCGCGCAACCGCTTCTATGCGCGCGGCCGGGCGCACGTGGAGAGTTATGGCAGCGCGCCGGTGATTGTCTACGAGCCGGAGGGCGGGCGACACGGCAACTTTTTCGATGCGGCGTATGCCGCGATCTGCGCGCGGCCGGAGTGGATGAGGCGATTCGAGAAGGTGCACGCGCAGGCGGCGCGCTCGCTGCCGAAACCGAGACTCGGTCCGGCGCGGCGGTGGCGGGAGCTCGATTCCTCAATGAGCTCCGACGCACTGCTGATGAACATCTTTTGCGCGCCGGACGTGGCGGAATCGACCGCGGTTCACAATGCGCTGGGCGTGGAGGGCAATGCGGAGCCGGAGTTTGGGTGGAAGGCGCGGGTGCCGCTGCGCAGCGGAAAACTCGATCGCACCGAAGTGGACATGCGTTTCGGCTCGCTGCTTGCCGAGGCCAAGCTGACGGAATCGGATTTTCAGTGCCGCGAAGCGCGCATCGTCGAGGCCTATCGCGACTTCGACGAGGTCTTCGACCGCGACCTGCTGCCGCGTGTGGAGATTGCTACGGCCCGGCCGCGACGGGCGAGCGAGCATCCGGAAAACCTGTCGCAGGAATTCGAGAGCGAGCTGGGCGATGCGGAATCGTGCGGCGTTATCGATCCGGTGATTCGGCCGGCGGGCGAGCCGGGCTATGCGAGCTATCAGCTCATCCGCAACGTGCTGGCCGCGCATGCGTCGGAGGCGAGCTTCTGCGTGATCCACGACGGGCGCCGGCCTGACCTGCGCGAGGAGTGGTTCGGCGTGATGGCCGCGGTGAAGAGCGCGGCGATGCGCGTGCGGCTGAAGGTGCTGACCTGGCAGGAACTGGCGGCGCTGCTGCCGGAGGCGCTGCAGGAGTTTCTGGATTTGAAGTACGGGATTGTGGCGCCGGGACGAGCACCTTCGCCGATCGGCGATCAGATAACTACGAATTAAATCCCGAGAATTTTTCGGTTCGTCGCCGCATCCGCCTTCGCGCCGGCGAAATCGTCGAAGGCGCGATCGGTGACGCGGACGATGTGGTCGCGGATGAACTTTGCGCCCTCAGCCGCGCCCTGCTCGGGATGCTTGATGCAGCACTCCCACTCCAGCACCGCCCAGCCGGGGTAATCGTATTGCGCCATCTTACTGAATATTTGCTTGAAGTCGATCTGGCCGTCGCCCAGCGAGCGGAAGCGGCCGGGGCGATCGATCCACTCCTGATAGCCGCCGTAGACGCCGGAGCGGCCGGTGGGGCGGAACTCCGCATCCTTGACGTGAAACGCGCGCACGCGCTCGTGATAAAGGTCGAGGAAGGCGAGGTAGTCCATCTGCTGCAGGACCATGTGGCTGGGGTCGTAGAGAATGTTGGCGCGTGGATGCCCGCCAACGGCGGCGAGAAAGCGCTCGAAGGTTGCGCCGTCGTGCAGGTCCTCGCCGGGGTGCAGCTCGAAACATAGGTCGACGCCTGCCTCGTCAAAACTGTTCAAGATGGGCAACCAGCGTGCGGCGAGATTTTTAAAGGCTTCGTCGATCAGGCCAGCCGGACGCTGCGGCCACGGATAAAAGAAAGGCCATGCGAGTGCGCCGGAAAATGTTGCATGCGCGGTGAGCCCAAGATTGCGGCTGGCCTCGGCGGCATATCTCAACTGCTCCGCCGCCCACGTGGCGCGTGCTTTGGCATCGCCGGCGAGCTGCGGCGGCGCGAAGCCGTCGAGCAGCGTGTCGAAGGCCGGATGGCTGGCGACGAGCTGGCCCTGCAAGTGCGTCGAGAGCTCGGTGATTGCGAGGCCCGCCTCGGCCGCAATGCCGCGCACGTCGTCGCAGTACGCCTGGCTTTCGGCGGCGCTCTCCAGGTCGAAAAGCCGGCGGTCCCAGCTCGGAATCTGGATGCCGGCGAAGCCGTGGCTGGCCGCCCATCCGGCCATGCCCGCGAGCGAGTTGAAGGGCGCTGTATCGGCGGCGAATTGCGCGAGAAAGATGCCTGGCCCCTGGATGGTCTTCATGGTTCGCTCCTCAAGATCCGTTCGCGATCGAGATCCGCTCGGTATCAATATCCGTTGCTATCAGGGCGTAACGGAGAGATCGGTTCCCTTCCAGTTGGCGTCCGCGCCGTGCGTCAGCAGCTCGAAAACCGTCATGTGGATGTCGACCGGCTCGGGAACGGTCAGAACACGATCGAGCCATTCGCGGGTCTCCGGCAGCGACTGGCCAAGGCGATTGTGGAACTCGTTGTATCCAATCCCGAACGTGTAGTCATGGGCGTAGCGGACCTTGCCACCGCACACTGTTTTGGGCGCCGGCTCTTGCCTGAGCAGCAGATGCGCGTGAAATTCCATCACTCGAATAAGCCGCTGCTCTTCACTCTCGTAGAGCTTGTCGCCCTGGATGTGTGCGGTTTCAGCCGCCGCCATGGTGGCCGAGATGGAGAAACCGGTGTGGCCCAGGTCGCGGCAGGTTTCTGCCGCGATGCCGCTGGTGCTTTGGTCGAAGGTGGTTTGCCCGTACCAGCTCTGCCGTACGCCAGGGCCAGGCGGCCTCGGGTGATCGCCATCCAGCTTGGCGTTGTAAAAGTAGGTTGAGACCCGCTTGTGCCACATGTCTTCGGCATGGTCGAGCAGCGGGCGATCGTTGGTGAAGACCGCAATGCCCATCATGCCTTCAATCATGCTCAGCTCCCAGTTTCCGTTGGCTCGGGGATCGCCGTTTTGAATCCGTGGCAGAACCACGCCGGTGAGCATGGCGCTAAAGGCCTGAATGTCTTTCCGCTTCCAGCCCGCGTGGCTGTAGCGGATAATCTCTGCTGCGCGCGGAAACGTTTCGGAACTCCACGCTGCCTGCAAGGGCTCGTTATGGCCGGTGTATCCCTTGAGTTGCCGGGCATACGTGTTCATGATGCGGATGGAGATGGCGGCGTAACGGTGGTCGCGGGTGATCCACCACAACACCGCCTGCAGATAGGCGGCGCTGGCATCGGTATCCTCGGCGTGGCAGCCGTGATCGGGTCGCGAATAGGGGCCGCAATCGATGATTCCCGTCGCCGGCGGACCGAGCAGCTTGTAATCGAACGCGGCCAGTGGGCTGGCCACTGCCTTCAGGTACTCGCCATAGATGGGCTGCCTTTTTTCTGCGACTTGCTGCCTGATGAAATTCAGCTGCTGCCGGCTCACCAACACGCCAGGGTGCTTCATGGCCTGCGCCTGCGCTGCGCCGCAGATTGCTGCCAGCACAATTAGAAGACGTAACCGCATTCGTAAGACCGCCTCATTGCCGTGAAGTTTCTTCCTGGAACGGAGGGAAGTATAGCTCCGCGTGCCAATTTCCAAAAAATCGGTCAGAATTCCACCCACGCTTCGAGGCGGTTGCTCTCGATAGCCCGCTCGATAAAACGCATTCCGCGCACACCGGCTTCAATGCCGGGCAGCGTGGCCGGCAGGGGATTCGCGCTTCCCTGCTTCCACGCATCGAGGACATCGGCAAACTCGCGGTATAAAACGGCAAAGGCCTCAAGATACCCTTCGGGGTGACCCGCGGGCACGCGCGCCACGGCACGCGCATCGGGGCTCAGGTAGCTTGTCCCCGCATAGTGAATCTCGTCGGGCCGGTCCTGGCGTTTCACGACCAGCCGGTTGGGGTCCTGCTGTCGCCACTCGATCGAACCCGCCTCGCCGAAGATGCGCAGCCACAGCTCGTTGCGCTCACCGGTGGCCACCTGCGAGCATGCGAGCGTGCCGGCGGTGCCGTTCGACATGCGCAAAAACGCATTGCAATCGTCGTCGAGCCTGCGCCCGGGAACAACGGTGCGCAGCGTGGCGTTCATCGCCGTGACTTTGAGCCCGCTGACATACTCCAGCAGATGAAAGGCGTGGGTACCAATGTCGCCGATGGCCCCCCCCGGCCCGCTGCGCGCGGGATCGGTACGCCACTCCGCCTGCTTGTGCCCGGTGGCCTCAAGCGGGCCGCTGAGCCAACCTTGGAAATATTCGACTGCGACTTTGCGAATCGCACCCAGCTTGCCGGCGGCGCACATGGCCCGCGCCTCGCGGATCATGATGTAGCCGGCGTAGGTGTGGGTGAGCCCGTAGGGCACGCCGGAATTTTTTACCGCGGCCTCAAGCTCCAGCGCCTCCTCGTAGGTGGCCGTGGCCGGCTTGTCGCTCATGACCGGAATGCCGGCTTCGAGCGCGGCCTTTGCGATGGGAAGATGCAGATGATTGGGCGTGACAATGACGACGAAGTCGATGCCGTCAGGCCGCTTGCGCTCGGCTTCAATCATCTGGCGGTAATCGCCATAAACGCGCGCCGGGTCGATGCCAAATCGCTCGCCCGCCTGGCGCGAGCGTTCCGCCGATTGCGAAAATGCGCCGGCCGCCAGCTCGATGCGGCCATCCATCTCTGCCGCAAGGCGGTGCACCGGCCCGATGAAGGCGTCCGGTCCTCCGCCGGCCATGCCCATGCGCAACTTGCGCGCTTGCGCCATTCCGAAACCTCTCTCTTCCCCCACCTCAGCGGTCGCGATCGTGGTCTCCGGGCCCGCGCGTCAGCAGCGAGATAGCCACCTGGTAGCCGCGGCGGAAGCCATCGCGATACGCATCCTGCATTGGATAAGGAACGTTGGGGCTGCGGTACTCGTCGCGGTTGTTCGGATCGGGCTGGCGATTGTTGCCAAAGTCCCTGATGCCGCCGGCAAAGCCGTCCTGGTAGCCGCGCTGCCGCACCTCGCCGCCCGGCCCATTGCCCAGGGCGCGGTAATCGTTGCCGGTGATCTGGTTGATGGCCACTTCGTATCCGCGCCGGAAGCCGTCGCGATAGGTGTCCTGCATGGGGTAAGGAACGTCGGGGTTGCGATACTCATCGCGATTGTTGGGATCGGGCCGGCGGTTGTTGCCGAGGTCCCGGATCGCCCCCAGCATTCCGTCCTGAAAACCGCGCTGGCGAATCTGGCCTTCAGGTCCGCGATCATGCCCCTGGTCCCCATTCCAATTCTGGCCCTCCG
>Ga0187812_1000126_pt1 | contig 26585 bp, 18 predicted proteins | sample NC_S_2_FD_130582 | JGI IMG/M metagenome (GOLD analysis project Ga0187812, IMG submission 130582) | Wetland sediment microbial communities from Neuse River Estuary, North Carolina, USA - ASW-S_2 | ecosystem: Environmental > Aquatic > Freshwater > Wetlands > Sediment | place: USA: North Carolina...
ATTGCTATTATGTCATTTAGTTTATTCTTTCTCGCGTATGAGTGAAGCGACCTTACTGCCGGTACTATCGATGTGACAAGTATTCCCTTTGCGTCAAGCTTCGCCTCTAATTTCCCGGACTTGGCGTTTTGAGTGGTTTCGTTCTTGTCCTTTATTATTAGTATTCTGCTGTGGAAATCCATGAATGAATTTAGAAGCTCCGGTATTGCGGCTATGGCAGCCTGGTGCCTCTCACGAAATGCGTCCACTTCATCGAACATTTTTAATTTGTCTTCAAGATATGGTATCATTTTAACCTCAGTATATTTATTATTATACAAAAGCGGGACAATACGGTTTACACAAATCCCCGCGTGTAATTAAGTTCATATCATAATTCAAAATGTTATAGAACAAGCTTATGTAAAATTCATTTCTTTTTTAATCTAAATTTTACTTCTTAAAAGTAACTTATGTTTTATTGAATGTCAAGAATAATATTATTTTTACATCATATTTAATTGTTTGTCAAATAACAATAGTTATTACTTAACAAACAATTACGCTTTTGTTCTACTAAAATTTTATTCTATTTGCTTTATAAATTGAGGCATTTTCCTTACAGTCATTGGATGTTAGCAGACATCTCTCCCAAATTATTTTGAATTTATTTCATAGCCTATTGTGCAAAATAAGCATTTTCACCTTTTTGTGTTACTTCCCGTTACATTTCAGTTACTTCCCACAATATTTGCATTACCTCCCGCAATATTTGCTTTGCGTCCCGACACTTTTCAGTTGCGCCGCATCACTTTTGAGTTGCCTCCCATCACTTTCAAATTCCTTCGCGGCATTTTTGAGTTACTCCGCACCGTTTTTCACTTGCTTCCCGGCACTTTTCAGTTGCGCCGCATCATTTTCGAGTTGCGTCCCATCATTTGCTAAATGCTTCGCACAACTTTTCATTTACCTCGCGCCGTTTTTCACTTGCTTCCCGCGACTTTCATTTTCCATCCCGATACTTTTGAGTTCCTCCGCAGCATTTACATTTTCCTTCCTAATACTTTTATTTCTTTAGCCGGCACTTACCAATTCCTTCCCGCCGTTCCCGTTTTACTTCTCACTATTCTATATTGCGGTCCATTTATTAACCGGCTTTATCTTCTTATTCTCTGCGTGCACTGCGCCTTCTCCGCGGGCTCTGCGTGAACTTTCTTCATTTCGCGCAAGGCACACTAAAGATTTCTATAAACTACATAAATCCGCGGAATAATATTTAGCCGCTAATGGCGGGATGATTTAGTACAATTATCTTATTAGTTCTCTGCCGGTAGGAAGGAATAGTTCTCCGCGTAGTAAAGCATCTGCCCGGTAAAGCTTTCCGGGTATTCAATTTTTACATCAATAATTTTTTCATCTTTATAAACAGGTTTAAGCACCGGGTTTATAAAACCGCGGTAAGGCGCAATATCCAGCTTTGAATATCTTTCCTTCACTTCTTTATGGATGTCCGCGTCGACTTTAACTCCGTATGTTTCGATCAAATGTTTCGCCGCGTCAAAATCTCCTTCGGAAGTTATCCTCTGTACCTCTTTCAGCAGCACGCCGAACAGCTCCCTCAGCTTTTCAAAATCATTGATAACAAAAAATGTTTTGCCGTTCTTTATTCTCTTTTCTATTATTCCCTTTTTTCCATCCGGTAATTTTTCATCTTTCCCTTTTTCATAAACCCATTTCGCGATTAACTGCCGGTTGCGCATGTGCGACTCCTCTATGTTGTCGCCGGACTCTATTCTATTTAGCTGAAGCATCAAGCCGTTGCGGATATATTTTTCTATGCCTGCTTTAGCGGCTTCGTAATTGGGAAGCAGATTAAGATCAAGAATCTTTTTATCGGTTGAATAATACAATGCAACAAGATCGGCGCGCGTTTCTTCAATCGCCGAAGCGTAGTTCTTAAGCGTTTGTTTGGGAGAAGCGACTCCTTCTTTAATTTGTCCCGAGCCATGCCCGATTACTTCGTGAAGATCGGTATGAATATTATCTGCCATAGGCGCATATTTTTTTGCGCGTTCTATTTCTTGTTCATCGAAGCAGAATTCTTTCAACAACTCTTCCGATGCCGCCTTATCATAAGCATAAACAATGTTCCCAAGATTCACCGACTTCGATCCGTATTCTTTTCTGATCCAGTTTGCGTTCGGCAAATTAATTCCTATCGGAGTTGAAGGCGATGCGTCACCGGCTTCGGCAACTACTGTAATAACTTTTGCTGAAATCCCCACGCAATTTTTCTTTTTGAATTGATCGTCAATCGGAGAGTTATCCTCGAACCATTGCGCGTTGTCGCCGATAGCTTTTATTCTTTTTGTCGCTTCAAGATCTTTTATTGAAACAATTCCTTCGTAAGCGCCGCGGTAGCCGAGCGGGTCGCCGTAAACTTCTATAAAGCCGTTAACTGTATCGACGCGTGATTCTGTGTCTTTCAGCCACTCTATGCTGTATTCATCGAATAATTTTAAATCGCCGGTCTCGTAATAATTAATTAATTTTTCTAAAGTATTTTTTTGAATCTCGTTTTCAGCAGCATTCACAGCCTTTCTTAACCAGTACAGTATTTTTTCAATCGCCGCCGAATACATTCCCCCGGCTTTCCATACTTTCTCTTTTATAACGCCTGCTTCTTTTACGAGCTTTGAGTTCAGTCCGTGCGAAATGGAATTTTCTACTTTGCTTTTTTCAACGCCGGAGTAGAATTCTTCCACTTCTTTCTGCGTAAGGTTTTCATAATAATTATTCGCGGAAGTTTTAATTACGTCGGCGTTCGGATCGAGATTAACGCGCTGCGAATCAATTGCCGGATCAAATATCAACGGAATAATTTTCTTGATGAGTTCATCCGGAGTTTCGTTTGCGCATACCGGAAGAGCATTCTTATCTGAGCTCTCTATAAGCTCGTTAAAATATTTTATGGAAATATCCGGCACAAATTTTTTTGTAGAATAATGATGATGAATGCCGTTGGAGAACCAGACGCGCTTCGTGTATATCATGAATTTCTTAAACTCATCTGTCTCCCTGCCGCCTGAAAAAGTTTTCACGATAACATCAAGAGTACGTTTGATCTTTAAATTATGCTTGTAATTCTGATCGTATATAATTTCCCTTCCGCACAGCGCAGCCTGGCTTAAATAATAAACCAATTCCTTTTCTTTTAAAGTCAGCTCTTCAAATCCGGGAACGCGGTATCTAAGTATTTCTATGTCCGCAAACTTTTCCGAACGGTAGTTAAAGTTATCTTCCGTATTTATCATAAAATTGTTTTAGAGGATATTTCTTTCTTTAAGATCGGCAGCAAGCTTTTGGTAACCGAGGAACTGCACAGCGTCCCAGCCCGCTTTCTTAGCGCCTTCAACGTATTCCGCAACGTCGTCTATAAAAATATGTTCTTCCGGCGGCATTTTTGTGAATGCTTCTACGGCGCGGTAAATTTTTAGCTCCGGCTTAACTGCGCGGACTTCATGCGACAAAATTAATTTATCAAAATATTTAAGAAAGTCATTATTCTTCCATCCGTACTCGCGGTGAATTGAATTTGTGTTTGAAAGAAGCACTAACTTATATTTTTCTTTTATGCGGGGAAGAAGCGACGCGACATCTTCATTCACGGTAAATATCTTTGAAAAATATTTACAGAATGTTTCGCCGTCTATTTTATGCTCAAGGATATTAAGCATCTTTTCAATAAACTCACCGTCTGAAAGATCGCCGCGTTCATAGCTGCGGTGAATTTCATAATTGTTTTTATAGAACCCGGCGAACTTGTCGCCGAGCCCGTCTTTTACTTCGTTGAACCGCTTTATCATTTTGCTGTAATCAAACGGGATAAGCACGTTGCCCAGATCAAAAACAACAACGGAATATTTCTTCTGCATAATTCTATCTATATTATTTAGGCTCGAAAATACTATCCTTCAAGCCAGTGTTTACTTTTATTGAGGTTACTACAAAGTCCAGGTGCTGTGGTCCTAAAGTTTGCTTCAGAGAAAATGGATATTTGACGCCTTCAACATCACGGTAATCATCAAAGTAAGTGTCTTGAGTAAACGTCCCCTGCGGAACAGTAATATTTTTTGATTCTTTAACTTTCAGCCATGTCTGCGGGTCGTAATATTGAATCCACTTTGTTCCCGACGGCAGTATCATATCAACTTTGTATGCGTCTTTTCCATTCACCTTCTCAATGTCTTCAAGCTTCAGCTTAATGTGAAAAGCTTTTAGATTGGAAAGCAGGTCCAGTGTTGATTCATATTTTAGTTTTTCAAGCTCGTTACCTTTTACTTCCATCGACTTGCCAGCCATAGTAATCAAACCGCTCTTGCCGTCGTAATAAATATCCTGCTTCATCGCTCCGGCAGAAACTTCCTGCATCATCTTGTCCGGCGCTTTCTGATAGATCGTCATCAATACGCTTACACCTTGAACGCTGCCGTCCATTACGGTGGTTCTATCTTTCACTTTGTTAAGATTCTTTTTCCCGCCGACAGCATTAATATAATTGTCGATTATTTTTTCCGCCGTCAGCCCTGCCGGGATGCTTGCCTTTGTGGTATCGATAATATCACCAAAGGAATTATAATATTTTATTGGTCCGAACTGCGATAAACCTTTTGCAACTTGATCCGCGTTGCCCACAACAAGGATGTAAGAATTATCCGGTAGGATATATTTATCAGCTTCCGATTTTATTTCTTCCGGTGTTACCGCCGCAATATTTTTCAAATAGTTCTGATAATAATCTTTCGGCAAGTTGTACTTTGCAATGTTAACAGCGAATGACGCAATTGTCTGCGGTTGCTCAAGTGAAATAGCAAAGCTTCCCGAAATAAAATTTTTGGCGTGCTGTAATTCTTTTTCCGAAACCTGATCTTTTCTAATTCTATCCATCTCATATAAAATTTGCGTGACAGAGCTATCCGTAACATCATTGCGTACGTTCGCCGAAGCGTCAAACTGTCCAACGTATTCATCGGAAGAAAGATCTGAATAAGCGCCGTAGGTATAGCCGTGGTCTTCACGCAGATTCTGGAAAAGCCTGAAAGCATCGCCGCCCAAAATTGTGTTCATAACACTCGCTTTAATTATGTCTTTGCTCCCCGGCGTTAGCTGAAGAGGATAAGTAATATTTATTGCCGACTGAACTGCATTCGGTCTATCAACTATCGCAATTTCTCTGTGTGCAGGCGGCTCCGGGGTTTTAAATGTGTTTTTCGGAATTATGCCTTTCTGCCAATCGCCAAAATATTTTTCAACTAAAGTTTTTGCTTCATCTTTAGAAATATCTCCAACTACCGCAAGATAAGAATCATTCGGTCGGTAATATGTCGAATAATATTCTTCGCATTTTTTCAAAGAAATATTCTGGATGGTCTTATCAGTCATTACTTCGCCGTAAGGATAATCTTTCCCGTAACGAAGCACGTCGCCGACAACTCCCGAAATTGCATCCGGATCATCTTTGGAGGCTTCTAGGTCTGACTTCATTCTTAATTTTATTTTATCAAGTTCCGGTTGATTGAACACGGCATTTTTAATTACATCAGACATAATATCAAGCAAAGTTGTATCATGATCTTTCAACGACATGCCGAAAACTCCGCCGGAGGAAGCCGATAATGTAGCGCCTATAAAATCAACCTGGTTGTTAATTTCATCCTTTGTTCTTGTTTTAGTAGCTGTGCCTAAAAGTTTTCCCGCCGCTGAAATATAGCCGGTCTCATCGCCTTGAAGAATCGGCGTCCGGTTAATTATTAAATAAAATGCTACGCGCGGAAGTTTGTTGTTTCCAATTATAAAAACTTTCAAACCGTTGGCAAGCTCAAAAGTTTCATATTTACCAAGCTGTATTAAAGGCGCAGGTCCCGGCTGCGGCGGCTTTGATCTATCCACCTGTGCAAAAGATGCTAAAGAAAAAAGCGTAATAAAAATTAAGGTTATAATTCTTCGTAACATTTACTTACCCTCCTTCTGCTGAAGAGACTTTGGCAGATAAATAAGTACAACTCTATTTTCCTTTGTCAGATATTGATCGGCAGCCCGTTTAATATCCTCCTTCGTAACATCAAGGTACCGTTGGAGATTTGTATTTATCAAATCAGTGTTGCCATAGATTACATGGTATTCGGCAAGGTTTTCCGCGATGCCGGCATCGGTTGCGACAGAGCCGACTGCCCTTGTTGAGATCAAGTTTTTCAGCTTCTGAAGTTCCTCATCCGAAATTAAATTACTCTTAACTTTTTCTATCTGTTCATCGATTGAGTTCTGAAGATCATTTGCTTCCACTCCTTTATTAGCAATGCCAAGACTGATAAACAAGCCCGGCGCTTCGAGTCCGAATGAAAAAGCTTCGACGTCAACAGCCTTCTGTTCGCTGTCCACAACAGCCTTGTAAAGCCGCGAACTTTTTCCAACGGCAAGTAATGTTGTAAGCATATCGAGCGGATAAAAATCTTTTGTACCGACTGCCGGGATATGATATGCTTCAATAACCGCCGGTAATTGAATGTTATCATAAACTGTATCGACAACTTCGGTGGTCTGAGGCGGTTCAACCACGTTAGGTCGGTACATTTCTTTTGTTCCTTTGGGAATAGAACCGAAATATTCTTTTATTAATTCTTTTGTCTTATCAATATCAATGTCGCCCGCTATTGACAGCGTAGCATTTTGCGGAACGTAATAAGTATGATAAAAGTCCATAAACTCCGGTAACGTTGCCTGGTCAATATATTGAACCGACCCTATGGGAACCCATTTATAGGGATAAACTTTGTATGCGTCCTTAAAAATATTTTCAAACACGCTTCCGTAAGGCTGATTATCATATCGCTGCCTGCGTTCCTCTTTAACAACTTTGCGCTGAGTTTCTACGGAAATGCTGTCGATCTTTAGATGAAGCATTCTTTCAGATTCCATCCACAGACCGAGCGCAAGCTGGTTTGATGGAAGAATTTCATAATACAAAGTTCTGTCCTGCGTTGTGTTCGCATTTAACTGACCGCCGGCATTCTGAACCATTTTATAGTAATCACCGCGCGGAATATATTTCGAGCCAGAGAACATTAAATGCTCGAAGAAGTGCGCAAAGCCTGTTCTATCGGGTTTTTCATTTTTAGATCCTACATGATATAAAACCGTAATTGCAACTATCGGAGTAGACTTATCTTGATGGAGTATTACGTGCAATCCGTTATCAAGATCATACTCTGTGAAATTAATTTTAACCTGGCTGTATCCAGGCAAAATTAAAAAGAGGGACATTAGAATTATCCCCGCAAATTTCCTTTTCATTATGAAATCCTTGAGTTAATTAAAGATCAGAAAAAAGTTTCTGCAAAGTTAAATGTTTGCGTCTTTTGATAAAAGGAATTAAGGGATATTAATTTTTCCTTCCGCCTAAATTTACTCCGGCTTAAGATTTTAATGATATTATCTTTAAGTTTGTTCTATTGATTTACAGCATTGAGGGAAAAATGAAATTCTTCTGCTTCGCTTTAATTATTTTATCAGCATCAAGTGCGGCTACAGCGCAGCAATATTTTCTAAGAGGAAAAATAATTGACGCGGGTTCCCATAGCGCTCTTCCTTATGCAAACATCCGTGTGATAAATCATTCCATGGGAACGGCTGCTAATAAAAACGGCGAATATGAGCTTAGGCTTGATAAAGGCAAATACATTTTGGTTGCCTCGTACATTGGTTATAATTCAGATAGTGTTTCAATTAATCTTAATCAAAATTTTTCCGGTATAAACTTTAACCTTGTTCAGTCCGACATAAATTTACCGCCGATAGTTGTACTGCCCGGAGAAAATCCAGCCTTAAGAATTATCCGCAAGGCAATTGCCCGGAAAGAGGACCGTGATAAAAATCTTTTAAGCTACGAGTTTGAGGCTTACACAAAAGGAATCGTAAGAACACAAAAAGATTTTAAAACAAGCAGCCATAGTGTCGGCTTAGATGTGGGCGGCGATTCGTCTGCGCTTAAAATTACAGGTATAATTGAAAATGAAAGCAAAGGCTATTACGAAAAGCCAGGCAGCTATAAAGAAATAATCACCGCCAGAAAGCAGTCGGCAAACATACCTTCATTTGTAAATACAGTTTCGGGCGGAAGGCTGGTTCAGGATTTTTATAGAGATGATATTAATTTTCTGGGGAAAGACTTGCCGGGTCCGATTGCGTCGAACGCTTTAAGTTACTATTACTACCATCTTGAAAATACCTTCATGAAGGATAAGCAAAAGGTTTATCAAATTTATATGGAGCCGCAAAATGAAAATGATCCGGGCTTTAAGGGAAATATTTATATTACCGACAGCACTTTCGATCTGCTAAAGGTTGAGCTTGGAATTAACCGCGCTGCAAACACTGCCGGGCTGTTCGACAGCATTTTTGTTTTCCAGCAGTTTTCTAATTTCGGCAATTCTATTTTTATGCCTGCCGACTTTAGGCTCTTTTTAAATGTTAATTATCTCGGGCTTGTAAGATTCGGATTCGAGCTGAACACTATACTTTATGACTACAAAATTAATCAGCAAATTCCGCAAAGCATTTTTAACAAAGCCATAGTTTCTGTTTTACCGAATGCAGACAAAAAAGATTCCGTATATTGGAATAATGTTCAAGCTATACCAAGCACTCCCGAAGAGAAAGCTGCTTACTCAAGAATCGACAGTTTAAGCAAAGTGCCGGAAAGTTTCTGGGATAAGTTTTCTCCTCTTTCAACAAAATTTGATTTGACAGATAACCTCTCCGTCAGCGCTCCTCTGGGAATGTATCATTTCAACCGCGTGGAAGGGCATGCAATCGACTTCGGTATGTTTCTTAGAAACGCCGCAGACATGAGGATGAATTCATCTGAGCAATTTTCTTACGGCTTTTCCGACAAAAAATTAAAATCCAATTTAAATTATTCTTACCTTTTCGGCGATTACCGCACTTATAAATTTTCTTTAAATGCTTATAATAAATTGAATGTACTGTTTGGAAATTCAGACAACTATAATGATTTAACCTCAACTGTTCTTGCGCTGGTTTCAAAATATGAGTTTCGAAATTATTATTATGCAAAAGGTTTTGAGTTAAATATCGCCGGGGATGTTTTTCCTGTTTTAAGCTTGAATGCCGGATTTATTAATCATACCGACAACAACGCTTTTAAGAGTACTGATTTTTCTTTCTTCGCGAAGAATAAAACTTTTCCGGATAATCCGCCGATCTTTGAAACGAAAGTTTATGCATTAACCGCCGGCTTTACTTTAGATTTTAGAGATTATATTGAGGATGGTTACTTCAGAAGAAAAATTTCTCTCGGAAGATCTTATGCCGTTTTGCAGGGCAACATTACTTTATCAAATACCGATTTTCTAAAGAGCGGTCTTAATTATACTTTATATGAACTTAAAAGCTTCGGCACCATAAACACCTTCGGATCGACCGCTCTATATTTCCGCGCCTATGGAATGTATACAGACGGAAGTCTTCCCTACCAGCTTTTATATTCAATTCCCGGCAACATTAATTTAACCGCCCAGGATTACACATTTAGAACCCTTAACGTTAATGAAATACTCGGCGATAAAATTATAACATTGAATCTTCAGGAATATATGGGAGATGAGCTATTCAGGTTCTTGAGAATTCCTGGCTTAAAGGATTGGGATATTCAGCTTGAAGCATTTTTCAACGCTGCCTATGCCCGCATTAGCAATGGCTCCAGCTCTATCTTAGTTCAGCCGGTTGCAACCCTGCCGCACATGTTCTACGAGGTTGGCTTTGGAATAGGACATCCGCTTATCCCGCTTGAGCTTGAATTTGCGTGGCGGCTGAATTACAGAGGAGAAAACAATTTTAGGATAGGAATTAATACTTTCATACTTTAAAAAACAAAAGCGCCCTAAAGAGCGCTTTGAGAAATGCAAGTAAACAAATATTTTTTTAGCCTTTCGGTTTTGCTTCGCTTACTACAATGTTGCGACCTTTTAATTCCGCGCCATTAAGAGCTTCAATTGCTTTGCTTGCCTCGGCTTCGTTTTCCATTTCAACAAATCCAAAGCCTCTCGACCTACCGGTCTGACGATCGGTAATCACTTTAGCAGAAACGACGGTACCATGAGCTTCGAAAGTTGACTTCAAAGCATCGTCATTTACTGCCCACGGGAGTGATCCCACAAAAAGTTTAGTACTCACTAACTACCTCTAAAAAATATTAATAAAACAGTTCGGTTTTTTAAACCGCCGAGAAAAATAATATTATTATTTTAGAAAACAAAATAGTTTTTTAAAAGAAAGCTGCTTAACAACAACGGCAAAAGGCTATTAAAATAAGGCTGACGAGACGATTATTTTAAAAGAAGATTTACTGCTTCGGATAAATTCTCGACCGGAATTATCCTGGCTGCACCGCTGTTTTTCAAATTCTTAGAATTGTTTTTCGGTATAATTACTTTCTTAAATCCCAGCTTCTCGGCTTCCTGAATCCTTTTTTCAATGTTTCCCACACTGCGTATTTCTCCGCCTAATCCAACTTCGCCGATTACTACAATATTATTGTCAACAACTTTATCCAACAAGCTAGACGCAATAGAGCAGCAAACGGAAAGATCAATTGCAGGTTCATTTATTTTTGCGCCGCCTGCAAGGTTCAAAAAAACATTTGCGGCTGAAAGACGTAAGCCTGCTCTCTTTTCAAGAACTGCGAGAAGAATTGAGAGACGGCGGTAATCAAAGCCCGTAGCAACACGCTGCGGGTTGCCGTAATTTGAGGGTGTAACCAAAGCCTGAACTTCAAGCAATATCGGTCGTGTGCCTTCTATTGTTGCGGCTACCGTCGACCCGGAAGATTCTTTTTCTCTTTCGCTTAAAAATAATTCGCTCGGATTCTTCACCTCGGTTAATCCGTTTTCGTGCATTTCGAAAACCCCGATCTCATTAGTGCTGCCGAATCTATTTTTCTGCGCTCTTAAAATTCTGAATGAATGATTTGATTCTCCCTCAAATTGAATTACTGTATCAACAATGTGTTCCAAAATTTTTGGACCGGCTATCATTCCTTCTTTTGTTACGTGACCGATTATTATTACGCTGAATAAATTTCTTTTCGCTTCTTCCATCAAAAGAGCGGTGCTTTCGCGGATTTGAGTAATTGTTCCGGGAGAATTTTCAAGCTCGCTTCTATACATAGTTTGAATTGAATCTATAACCACAACCGCAGGAGACAGATTATTTATGCCGCTAATAATAATGGACATATCAGTTTCCGCAAGAACATAGAAATTTTCAGATTTTATTCTTAACCTGTTAGCACGTATCTTAATTTGTTTAGCAGATTCTTCGCCGGTAACGTATAAAACTTTTTCGCTGATGTTTGATGCAGCCTGCATTGCGAGGGTTGATTTACCGATTCCGGGATCGCCGCCAAGAAGAATGACCGAGCCGGGCATAAGTCCTCCGCCTAGCACTCTGTCAAATTCTTCAATTCCAGTTTTAATCCGGTCTTCTTCAGCAGCCGAAATTTGAGTTATTTTTTCCGCAGTAACGCTCCCTTTGTAAACAGTTTTTTTTTGCTTGGTCGCTTCAATAATTTCTTCAGTAAATGAGTTCCAGCTGTCGCATTCCGGGCACTTGCCGATCCACCTCAATGAATCATAGCCGCAATTAGAACAAACGTATTTTATTTTTGTTTTACTCAACTTGTTCCCTCGATTTAAATTTATAAATAAAACTTGATCATCGGGACTATAAAATTCTTTCGAAAGAATTTAAAGAAATTTTTCTACGGTATCTTCTACCGAAGACAATACTGCTTGAATCTTTCCAATTTCTTTTCCTCCCGCGGTTGCCAAATGAGGACGACCGCCGCCGCCGCCGCCTACAAGCTTAGCAAGCTCACCGACTATTTTTCCCGCGCTAAGTTTTTTCTCTTTGATCAGATCATCAGAAACGACACAAACAATTCCGGCTTTACCTTCAACTTCAGAAATTAAAATTCCTACGCCGGACTTAATTTTATTTCTTATTTCATCGCCGAAAGATTTCAGCTCGTCCATATTTTCGGCATTTACCCTGGCTTTAAAAATCTTTATACCGCTAACTTCGGTCGAACTTGAAAGAGCAGAATCAACTTCGCCAAGCTTATCGTGAAGCTTTAATTCTGAAATTTCTTTTTCCAATTTCTTTTTAGCTTCCAGAAGCTCGGAGACCTTTTCGTCGTATTGTTTGAAATGTTCAATCTGCGAATAAATATATTTTTCAACGCCAGCTCCGGTTACAGCTTCAATTCTTCTAACACCGCTTGAGATTGAAGTCTCGCTTATAATTTTGAACAATCCTATCTGCGAAGAATTTTTAACATGTGTACCGCCGCAAAATTCCATGCTGAAATTTCCGAATTGAACAACGTTAACAAAGTCCCCGTATTTATCTCCGAAGAACATAAGTGCGCCCATTTTTTTTGCTTCTTCAAAAGGAACGTTGCGGTGATGCTGCAAAGGAATGTTCATTCTAAGCTGTTCATTAACGAGTGTTTCAATATCTTTAATTTCACTTTCGCTTAATTTTGCAAAATGCGAAAAGTCAAAACGAAGTCTATCCGGACCCACATAGGAGCCTGCCTGCTGAACGTGTGTACCTAATATTTTTCTTAAAGCAGCATCAAGGAAATGCGTGGCTGAGTGATTCCGCATTATGTCCCATCGGCGCGACTCATCAACTTTTGCAATCACGTTTGTGCCTGGAATAAGCTGGCTGTCGGTTTCATTTTCAATTACATGAATAATTCTGTAATCAATTTTTGCAACGTCTATAACTTTAAAAGAATTTGATCCCGCAGAAATATTTCCTAAGTCGTCTATTTGTCCGCCTGCCTCTACGTAAAACGGGGTTTTGTCTAAAACAATCAAATCTTTTCCAGCTTCTTCTTTTTTTCTTCCGACAATTTTTGAATTGCAGGTTAGATCATCGTAGCCGACAAATAAAGATTTTTCATCGTTAACCAAATCAAACGAATCGAGGTTATTCAATGAAACATTTACCGAAGCAAACTTTTCTTTTGAAGCTTCACGGGTGCGCTGCTTTTGATTTTCCATCAATTGATTGAAGCCTGTTTCGTCAAGAGTAAATCCTTTTTCTTTTGCCATGACGTTTGTTAAGTCAACTGGAAATCCAAAAGTATCATACAGCTTAAAAATTTCTTCACCGGAAATTATTTTTGTTTTTGAAGCCGAAAGTTTTTTTATTACTTCTTCAAACAATTCAATTCCATGATCTAGCGTAGCGTTAAAGCTTTCTTCTTCAGAATGAATTACTTTTTCAACGTAGCTCTGTTTTTCTTTTATCTCAGGAAATATATTTCCCATGGTGGATGTTACAACTTCAACTAATTTGTAAAGAAAAGGTTTATTTAAATTTAATTTTCTTCCATAGCGGGCGGCGCGGCGCAAAATCCTCCTCAACACATAACCGCGTCCATCGTTGCTCGGAACAGCGCCGTCGCTGATAGCAAAAGTAAGTGTGCGTATATGATCTGCAATAACGCGCATCGGAATTTTATTTTCCTCGTCTTCGTATTTAATACCGGATAATTTTGAAACTGCATTTATCAGCGGCATAAAAACATCCGTGTCGTAGTTGGAATTTTTCTTTTGCATTACGGCGCAGACTCTTTCGAATCCCATGCCGGTATCAACATGCTTTGCCGGAAGCTCGTGCAATGTGCCGGCTTCATCCCTATTATATTGAATGAAAACAAGATTCCAAATTTCTATGCACTCGGGAACGCCCGCGTTTACATATTTAGGATTATCAAAATCCTCACTTAAGTTTATATGAACTTCAGAACACGGACCGCATGGACCGGTCTCGCCCATTTCCCAAAAATTATCTTTCTCATCAAATCTTAAAATATGTTTTGGATTGATATCTGTTTTTGATTTCCACAATTCAAACGCTTCATCATCCTTCCTATAAACAGTCGCCCACAATCTTTCTTTCGGAAGCTTCCAGACTTCTGTCAATAATTCCCACGCCCATTCTATCGCTTCGGGTTTATAATAATCGCCAAAAGACCAGTTGCCGAGCATTTCAAAAAAAGTATGATGGTAAGTATCGTGCCCGACTTCTTCAAGATCGTTATGTTTGCCGCTTACGCGGATACATTTTTGCGTGTCTGCGGCGCGTTTATAATCGCGTGTGCCGGTTCCTAAAAATACATCTTTGAATTGGTTCATGCCTGCATTAGTAAAAAGAAGTGTAGGATCATCAAAAGGAATAACAGGAGCGCTGTGAACAATCTTATGCTGCTTGCTTTGAAAAAAATCTAAAAATTGCTGCCTGATCTCGTTAGAAGTCATCGTTATTTAATCTCGTAATTTTTAAAGTGTAAAGATAAGAAAATCACCGCATAGCTTAAATAGAAAACATTTTGAAATAAAGAAAATAAACCAGCAGGTTCAACGCCGTAAGCGGGATGCCGACTTTTGCAAAGTCTAAAAAGGTTAGTGTGTCTCCGGTTCTCATCTCGGCGTTTTGAATAATTATTACATTGCTCGCGGCACCAAGAATAAAGAGATTTCCGGCGATCGTACTGCCAGCCGCCAGAGCCATCATTCCGCTTTCAGCAACGTTTAGTTTCAATAGCAGAGGCAGATATAGCGCAACGAGTGGAACGTTGGAAATAAATTGGCTTAAAATAACGCTGATCAAAAAAATCATAGTGAGTGACGAGATATTAAATTTTTCGGAACCAATTTCTCTTTGGAAAAAACCACTGTTCCAAACACTCTGCATTAAAATGAACATCGAAACAAAAAAGATTAAAGTTTTCCAATCTACTTTCCTCAATAATGTAAATCTTTTCTCACTAAAAAGAAGAATTGGTAAGCATGCCGCAATTGCAATATCGGTTAGCCTAAAATCAAAATTAAAATTGAAAACGATAACTGCAATTTTTGCGAGGATTAAAATTATGATTATCGCCAAAGAAATTTTAGACAGAATTGAAAGTTTATTGCCGCTGAATTTTTCTTCCCTACTGACGATAACCTGACCGGCGAACTCTCTTTTGAAAAAAATTTTTAATACTAGAAACGCCGCAAAAAGATTAATAAAAGTCGGGACCAAAAGATAATGGATAAATTCCGTGAAAGAATTTTTTACGCCGCCGTTAACCGCAATAATTAAATTCTGAGGATTACCAATCGGGCTTGCAACGCTTCCAATGGTAACACCAAATGCCAATGCAAGCAGCAGGACTTTGGTATTTATTTTATTCTGCTTTGCGATCAAAAGGACAATTGGAGTCCCAATAATAGCTACGGTATCGTTCATCAGAAAAGCGGAAGCAATTCCCATGGAAAATAAAATCGTTAGAACAAGTATATTAACCGAAGCAGACTTTTTAAAAATCAAAAATGTTAGATGTTCAAGATAGCCGCTTTCTTCAAGCGCCTGACCGACTACGAACATTCCGAAAAGAAAAAATATGACGTCAAAATTAATTGAACTAAAAGCCGCTGTGAACGAAATTTGTTCAAATAGCAAAACGGCAATTGCACCGCCGAACATTATCTGCCAAATTTGCAATTTCATATTCCCGATCTGACGAATCGCGATAAGAAGAAAAACTATTGAAAGAACAGCAATGGAAATCATTATTATTTTTTCAGTTATAGAAATTAACGGAGTGTTCTTTTAGTGTTCCTTTTTCATATATAAATTTTGCGCTAAAGAAATTTTTATCGTTCAGCCACTCTAAAAAAATAGCGTCGCCGTCCCATAAATTTAAATCGGTTACTTTTTCACTGGGAATCCATTCAAGTTTACCTTCGTTTGAATCTATTAACTCACCGGAAAATTTTTCAGCGATAAAAACAAAAACATACCAATCGTCAACACCGTCAAACAAAGGGAAGGTTATAAAACCATGGAGCTTTGGAGATGAAATTGTCAGTCCCGATTCTTCTTTTACTTCCCTAATTACGCAGTCTTCAGGGCTTTCACCTTTTTCCAATTTACCTCCGAGACCGTTCCACTTACCTTCATGAACGTCATTTTTTTTCTTGGTGCGGTGAAGCATTAATGTACAATTTTTTTCCTTATCAATCACGTAACATAGCGTGGCAAGTTTCATTATTAATTTTCTTTAATGATTTACAAAATGTATTGACACTGTTTAGAAGTCGATTTAAGTTTTACCTGAAAAAGAAAAATGACTTTGAAAAAAGAAAGAAGTATTTTTCTTATGTGTTTTTAAGATTATTAACTTGAAAAATTTAATTATATTTCATGTGGAAATATAATTTTTATTAAGGAGATTTTTTGTAATGAATGGCATAATCGATTCTTCGGAAGAATATTTATTCAATGAAGAAGGAGGACTTCTAAATAATTTTTTCGATCAACCGGCAAAAGCTGAAAAGAATGACGGTCCCAAAATTAATTTTGCTAAGAAGAAAAGCGATCCAGACGACGATGATTTTGATGATGACGACTTCGATGAAGATGACGACGATTTTGACGACGATGACGATGAATTCGAAGATGAAGAAGAAGATGAGGATGAGATTGATGAGGATGAATTAAACGAAGAGCCTTCCGAAGAAGAAGATTTTTATGAAGAAGATTTTGACTTCGACGAAGATGATGAAGATGATATAGAGGAAGACGAAAATTTTTAATACGTCGCTGTATCTTAATTCGTTTTAAAATCCAAGTACATATTTTTCATCAAGTAATTTTTAACATATTCGGTTACGCTGTTTTCCATTGAAGAAATAGAATTAACGTAGCCGGTTTTTTTTATTTTATCAAGCCTTGCTTCGGTAAAGTATTGATATTTTTCCGCGAGATGTACAGGCAAATCAATATATTCTATATTTACTGGCTTATTCATTGCATGAAAAATTGCAGTCACAAGATCATTCCACGTCCTGGCTTTCCCTGAACCCACATTAAAAAGTCCGTTAACATTTTTTCTATCGAGGAAACACAGAGTCATGTCAACGGCATCTTTAACATAAATAAAATCTCTCTTCTGTTCCCCATCTTTATAATCCGGATGCAGAGATTTAAATAATTTTACCTTGCCCGTTGCAAGGATTTGCTCGTAGGCTTTGTGAACTACGCTTCGCATGTCGCCTTTATGATATTCATTCGGACCATATACATTAAAATATTTTATCCCGACAATTTTATTCATCAAATTTTCTTTGATGGCATAAATATCAAAAAGATTTTTGGAGTAACCGTACATATTTAACGGCCGCAGGCTTTGCACAATGTTTTCGTCGTCATCAAAGCCGAGCGTGCCGTCGCCGTATGTTGCCGCTGATGAGGCATAAATAAATCTAATATCGTTCGACACTGAAAATTGCGCAAGCCGTTTTGTATACTCGTAATTATTTTTCATCAAATGATCGGAATCTTTTTCAGTGGTGGATGAATTTGCGCCCATATGAATTATGGCTTTTATTTCTTTGCCGCTAAATTCATTAAGGTGATTAATAAATTCGTCTTTATTAATAAAATCATAATAATTTATGCCGACAAGATTTTTCCATTTCTCATCTTTGCCGAGTTCATCAACAATAATAATATTACTTTCACCAAGCAGATTCAACTTCCACACAATAGCGCTGCCGATAAAGCCGGCGCCGCCCGTAACGACGATCATACATACACTCCGGTTAACAAAGGATAATTTTTATTACTGGCAATTTAATTATATTTGCATTCGCTTACAAAAGAATGAGCCTTGTAGCAAGCAGTGTGTTATGTGTAAAGGTTTTACATTAATAAAAAAAGATTAGAACTTATCCGAACATATGAATAACAAATTAGATGAATTAAAAAAAATATTAAGTGAAAGAATCCTTGTTCTCGACGGCGCGATGGGAACGATGATCCAGAGGCACAAATTAACCGAAGAAGACTTTAGAGGAAGCCGCTTTAATAATCATCATTCCGATCTTAAAGGTGATAACGATTTACTTTGCATTACGCAGCCGGAGATAATACGAAATATACACCGCGCTTACCTTGAAGCCGGTGCCGACATTATTGAAACAAATACTTTCAACTCAACTTCGATTGCACAAGCTGATTATAAATTAGAAAATTTAGTTTATGAATTAAATTTTTCAGCCGCTAAACTAGCGCGAGAGGCTGCCGACGAATTCACAAAAAAAAATACTAGTAAACCGAGATTTGTTGCCGGTGCTTTAGGTCCGACAAATAAAACCTTATCGCTTTCGCCGAACGTAAATGATCCCGGCTACCGCGCTGTTAGTTTTGATCAAATCGTTGCTGCTTACCAGGAGCAGGCGAGGGGATTAATAGACGGCGGAGTTGATATCTTATTAATAGAAACTGTTTTCGATACTCTAAATTGTAAAGCAGCAATTTACGCGGTACAGGATTACTCTGAAAAAATTAATATTCAAATTCCGGTTATGATTTCCGGAACCATTGTTGACCAAAGCGGAAGAACACTTTCAGGGCAAACAACCGAAGCATTCTGGATTTCTATTGCGCATACTAAAAATTTATTAAGCGTCGGTTTGAACTGTTCGCTTGGCGCAAAACAGATGCGACCGTTTATTGAAGAGCTTTCAAAAATTGCGTCATGCTTTGTAAGCATTTATCCAAACGCCGGACTTCCAAACGAAATGGGCGAATACGATGAATCTGCGCAGACAATGTCCTCAACGCTGAAAGAATTTGCTCAAAATAATTTTTTTAATATCGTTGGCGGATGCTGCGGTACGACGCCTGATCATATAAAAGCTATTTCTAAAATTGCAGCGGAATTTAAACCGAGAGAAATCCCAAGCACTGAACCGTATTTAAGGTTAAGCGGATTGGAGCCGCTTGTAATTCGTCCCGAAACTAATTTCGTTAACATCGGAGAGCGAACAAATATTACCGGGTCAAAGAAATTTGAAAAATTAATTCTTTCCGGCGATTATGAAAGCGCACTTGCGGTTGCGCGCGATCAGGTGGAAGGCGGCGCACAAATTTTAGATGTCAATATGGATGAAGGTCTGCTGGATTCCGAAGAGGCTATGAAGAAATTCCTTAACCTTCTTCAAGCCGAACCAGACATTGCAAAGCTACCAATAATGATTGATTCTTCAAGGTGGTCCGTTATCGAAAGCGGATTAAAATGTCTTCAAGGAAAAAGCATTGTAAACTCAATCAGCCTGAAAGAAGGTGAAGAGGTTTTTAAAGATCACGCAAATAAAATTTTAAAATACGGTGCTTCGGTAATCGTTATGGCATTCGATGAAAAAGGACAAGGCGACTCGCTTGAAAAAAAAATTCAAATATGCGCGCGTGCTTATAAAATATTAACCGAAGAAGTAGGCTTTGCACCGCAGGACATTATTTTCGATCCAAATATTTTAACAATCGCAACCGGAATTGAAGAACATAATAACTACGCCGTAGATTATATAGAAGCGACACGCTGGATAAAACAGAATCTTCCGCTCGCAAAAGTAAGCGGCGGGGTAAGTAATATTTCATTTTCATTCCGCGGCAACAATGTTGTGCGCGAGGCAATGCACTCGGCATTCTTATATCACGCAATTAAAGCCGGAATGGATATGGGAATTGTAAACGCGGGTCAACTTGAAGTTTACGAAGAAATCCCCAAAGATCTTTTAGTATTAATCGAAGATGTAATTTTTAACAGAAGATCGGATTCTACGGAAAGACTTGTTGACTTTGCTGAATCAGTTAAGCAAAAGGGTAAAGCGGCAATCAAAGAAGACGAATGGCGGAAAGGAAATGTTCACGAAAGACTAAAACACGCTTTGATAAAAGGAATTGTTGATTACATAGAATCCGATACCGAAGAAGCCCGCAAGGAATTTAAAAAACCTATCGATGTAATAGAAGGTCCGTTAATGGAAGGGATGAACGTTGTAGGTGATTTATTTGGTTCCGGGAAAATGTTTCTTCCGCAGGTTGTAAAAAGCGCACGCGTGATGAAAAAAGCGGTTGCCTATTTAATACCATATATCGAACAGGAAAAAATCGCTTCAAACGACACGCGTGAAGCCGGCAAAGTTTTAATGGCAACTGTCAAGGGCGACGTCCATGATATTGGGAAAAATATTGTCGGCGTAGTTCTCGGCTGCAATAATTATTCGGTTATAGATCTCGGGGTAATGGTAAGCGCGGAAAAAATTCTCCAAACTGCCGTTGACGAAAAAGTTGATGTTATTGGTTTGAGCGGGCTAATAACACCTTCGCTTGATGAAATGGTTCACGTTGCGAAAGAAATGGAACGACGAGGAATAAAATTGCCTTTGCTCATCGGAGGCGCGACCACATCACGCGTTCACACAGCAGTTAAAATTGCTCCTAACTACAGCGGCACTACCGTTCACGTGCTTGATGCGTCGAGAAGTGTGCCGGTCGTCAGCAGCTTGATTAATCAGGATGATAAAATCAAAACTCATTTTGAAGATGAAATTAAAACCGAATATAAAAAGCTTCGCGAGGACCATCTTAAAAAGAGAGAAGCAAAAAAATATATCAGCATTGATGAAGCACGAAAGAATAAATTAAAAATTGATTGGGGCAAAGAAGAAATTATAAAGCCTGCAAAGCCAGGCATAACAGTTTTAAATAATTATCCGCTAGAAAAATTGCGCGGTTACATCGATTGGACGCCATTCTTCTTAACATGGGAATTGAAGGGAAAATATCCTGCGATTTTTGAGAATGAAAAATACGGCGTTGAAGCAAAAAAATTATTCGATGATGCCAACAGACTCCTTGACAAAATTATCGAAGAAAAATTATTTGCGGCAAACGGAGTAGCGGGAATTTTTCCGGCAAACTCAGTTAGAGACGATATTGAGATTTATACTGATGAGACAAGAAAAGGTGTAAAAAGAATTTTACACAGTCTTCGCTCGCAATCTGAAAAGTCTGATTCAATTCCCAATCTTGCGCTTGCAGATTTTATCGCGCCCAAAGAGTCCGGCAAAGAAGATTATGTCGGAGCTTTTGCCTTAACCGCAGGTATTGGGGTCGAAAGGTTGGTTCATCAATTTGAATCGGAGCACGATGATTATAATAGTATCATGGTAAAGGCTTTGGCTGATAGATTAGCCGAAGCTTTCGCCGAGCACCTGCATGAACGCGTGAGGAAAGAATTTTGGGGTTATTCGCAGAATGAAAATTTATCTAATGAAGATTTAATAAAAGAAAATTATAACGGCATTCGACCCGCGCCGGGTTATCCCGCACAACCGGATCATACGGAAAAACAAATTATTTTTGATCTTCTTGACGCGGAAAAAAATACCTCGATAAAATTAACGGAAAGCCTTGCGATGTATCCCGCAGCTTCTGTTAGCGGTTTATATTTTGCGCATCGCGAAGCAAAATACTTTAACGTCGGAAAAATCGGGAAAGACCAGGTATTAGATTATCACAAGCGTAAAGGCATGAGCCTTGAAGAAGCTGAAAGATGGCTTTCACCAATTCTTAATTACGATCAAAGCGAATAAAATAATTTTTCTATTCCGATTTTTGTCTTAAATTTTTTCAGAGGCGTAAATGAATACCAATTTTATTATCCGTAACAAAAATGTTTGGCTGAAGATTATCTGTTTATCTATAATTTCATCTTTCATTGTTGGATCATCTTTTGCCCAGGATGAAACTCTTCCCGGTAAACATAAATCATACACTCTGCTTCACAACGGCTGGAAACTTACTCCGGCAGGAAATCAAGTTGACATTGGTCAGTTCCCGTTAAATATGGTTGTTACGAATGACGGCAAATATGCAGTTACTTCAAACAGCGGAATGAGAGAAAATTCCCTGTCGGTGGTAGACATAAAAAGCGGAAAGGAAATTCAACGGGTGGTTTTGAGTAATGCGTGGTATGGGTTAGTCTTCAACGAAGATGATTCTAAGCTTTTTGTCTCAGGAGGAAATAATAATGAAGTTTATATCTTTGATTTTCTTTCCGGTAAACTTTTCTTAAAAGATTCGATCGTAATCGGAAGAAAATTTCCCCAAGATAATATTTCAATTACAGGAATAGACTTTTTAAAAAAGAAAAATTATCTGCTTGCCGTTTCCAAGGAATCAAAGTCACTCTATGTATGCGACTTGATCTCAAAAAATATTCTGGATTCCGTAAAACTTGACGGTGAGTGTTATGATGTAAAAGTGAACCATGCCGGCAGCCATGCTTACGTTTCCGTCTGGGGAAAATCTGAAATCGCGGAAATTGACTTGAAAGATTTTAAAGTAACTAAAAGAATTAAAGTCGGTGATCATCCTTGTCAAATAGTAATTACAAAAAACGATTCCCGGCTTTTTGTCGCAGATGCAAATAATAATACTACTTCCGTTGTAGATTTAAAATCCGGTAAGGAAATTGAAAAATTAAATTCTTCACTAACATACAACGCCCCCTTTGGCAGCACGCCGGATGCTCTTTGCTTAAACAAAGAAGAATCTGTTTTGATGGTCGCCAATGCAAACAATAATTATATTGCACTTTTTAATATCAGTAAAAAAAATGAATCAAAGAGTATCGGGTTTATTCCTGTCGGCTGGTATCCGACTGCAATAAAATATATTCCGCAGACAAATGAAATCTTAGTAGCCAACGGCAAAGGCAACGGCTCACTTCCCAATCCAGAAGGACCGAGACCTAATATTGAAGATTGGAATGCCAAGCAGTATATCGGATTTTTATTTGACGGTACAATTTCAGAAATAAAATTTCCGTCTGGAAAAAATTTAGAATCCTATAGTAAAGAAGTATATCAAAACACTCCTTACATTTCTAAAAGAGAAAACTGGGCAGGAATTCAAAATATAATTCCTGAAAAACATACTTTAAACCCCAGCAAAGAGATCAAACACGTTTTTTATATCATCAAAGAAAATAGAACTTACGATCAAGTATTTGGCGATATACCGCAAGGCAACGGCGATAGCTCTCTCTGTTTTTTCCCGGAGAAAATTACACCGAACCAGCATAGGCTGACCGAGGAATTTACACTTTATGATAATTTTTACGACGACGCGGAAGTAAGTGCAAGCGGACATAACTGGTCCACCGCGGCTTACGCAACTGATTACGTTGAAAAGTTGTGGCCGGTAAATTACAGCGGACGCGGACAGCAATATAATTTTGAAGGCGGCTCAGCAATCGCAGCACCTTCATCCGGTTATATTTGGAATGACGCGATTAAACATAATGTGTCTTTCAGAAATTATGGCGAATTTACACAACGGATAAGAGGATCAAAAATAATTTATCAAGCTAATGACGAAGATTTAAAAAAATATACTTGCCAAACTTATCCCGGCTGGGGATTATCGATCAGCGACGTTTATAGATATAAAGAATGGAAGAAAGAGTTTGACCTGTTTGAAAAAAATGATTCACTACCTGCATTTACATTAATGCGCTTACCGAATGATCATACCGAAGGAACAAGAAAAGGAGCTTTAACTCCGCAGGCTTATGTTGCACAGAATGATTATGCGCTTGGTTTGATAGTAGATGCAATTTCGAAAAGCAAATTCTGGAAAAGCTCAATCATCTTCGTGCTTGAGGATGATGCACAAAACGGCTCCGATCATGTTGACGCTCATCGTTCAACCCTGCTTGTAATTGGGCCTTATGTTAAAAGGCATTTTGTAGATCATACGATGTACTCAACTTCAAGCGTTCTGAAAACAATAGAATTAATTTTAGGTTTGCCTCCGATGACCCAGTACGACCTTTCTGCGACGCCAATTTTGTTTTCAATTTCAAATAAACCTGACTATAAGGGGTTTGATGTAATCTCTCCTTTAATTAATATTGATGAAAAAAACACTGCTGATGCTTACGGTTCTAAAGAGTGCAGCCATTTTAATTTTGCGGTTGAGGATGCCGTACCTGAAAATGAATTCAATGAAATTCTTTGGAAGGCAATTAAAGGAAAAAGTACCCATATGCCGGCGCCGGTACACAGTGCATTTGTAAAAGTTGTTAGAAAAGATGACGATTAAAAAATGGCATTATATTCCATCAGCCGCGCATTTTGTCGAGTATATCATTTAATTGTTTAACCTCTGCTTCACTCAAAGTAGAGATGACATTCATTATTTGATCTTCTTGTTTATCAATTTTTTCAAGAAGATCGAGTCCTTTTTGAGTAACTATAACATCTACGTTACGACGGTTATTCGGACATATTTTTCTGTCTGCCAACCCTTTTACTCTAAGTTTCTCAACTATTCTTGATGCGTCCGACATTTTATCGAGCATTCTTTCCTTAATTAATTTTATTGTTGCCGGAACTGGATATTGCCCCCGCAGGATCCTTAAAATATTAAATTGCTGCAGCGTTATACCATATGGCTTCAAAAAATCCACGTGGGAACCTATAAGCCAGTTGTATGAGAATATCAAGTTTACAACAGCCTTGTGGTATTCACTTTTAAAATACTTCTGAGATATTTCTTCTTCCAACTTCATAAAAATTAATTTTTAAAATGATTAATGCTTTGTTACAACTTGACAAATTAATTCATCGGAACTTCGATAATCACAAATTCTGATTTTGTTAATGAAACAATCTCGAAATTTTCCGTATCGTAAATACCGGCAGCGTCTCTTGTGTTTAATTCATCGCCGCTAAAATTAATTCTTCCGTTTATCACAAACAAATAAGCGCCGTTTCCTTTATATGAAAAATTATAGTTTAGTTTTTCTCCAGCATCAAGACTTCCCATTGAAATAGCTGCATCTTGATGAATATAAAGCACACCATCTGATTTATTTCCCGATACAACCTTTAATAATCCGTTTTTATTTTCATCTAACGGAAAATACTTCTGATCATATCTCGGTTTTATATTCCTTTCCTTAGGAATAATCCAGAGCTGCAGCAAGTTCGTCAACGCTGTTTGCGAATGATTGAACTCCGAATGTAAAATCCCGGTTCCAGAAGACATTACCTGGATTTCACCAGGCATAATCACCGAGCCGGAACCGGAACTATCCTTATGTTCAAGTTCGCCTTTTAGCATTATGGTTATAATTTCCATATTATTATGAGGATGAGTTCCAAAGCCTTGCCCCGGCTCGATTATGTCGTCATTCAAAACGCGGAGTAATCCAAATCCCATTTTATTTGGATTATAATATTCTGCGAAGCTAAAACTAAATTTGCTGTGCAGCCAGCCGTGTTCTGCTGTTCCTCTTTCGTTCGCTCTTTGAATGATCTTTTTCATAAGATTAACTTTCATTTTGTTTTTGTTACTTCAATATCGAATATAAGATTAATGTTTTTTCCTACTATCGCTCCGCCGGTTTCCATTAATGCATTCCACTGCAAATTGTAATCGAAACGGTTTAATGTTCCGAGCACTTTAAACCCGGCTCTGTTCATTCCCCACGGATCTACAATTTGACCATTGTAAGTAACGTCGAGTTCTATGGATTTTGTAATATCTTTAATCGTTAGATCGCCGACAAGTTTATATTTTTCATCGTTAATTTTTTTGAGGGACTTGCTCTTAAAAACAATTTGAGGATATTTTTCAACATCAAAAAAGTCCGCACTTCTTAGATGGTTGTCTCTATCTGTAATTCCCGTATCGATACTTTTCGCATCAATCGAAACATCAATATCTGCTTCTGAGAAATCTTCATTAGCATTTTTAATCTCAAGATTAAATTTGCCAAAGTGTCCTGCAACTTCGGAAATTACAAGGTGACGAACTGAAAACTGAAATTTAGTATGGGCTAAATCCACCGCCCACGAACTTTTTACCGCAACTGCTTCTGCTGTCTTTTCCATTATGTTTACTCCTTAGAATTTTTATAAAAAAATTTATAGTGTAAATATATGGTATAACATCAAATGTTGCAACATTTATTTTTGTCCCTACTTATTTATGTGCTCTATTTCACCTAATTTGGAAGAAAAGCCTTATCTCTAGTTAATTTCTTTAGCAGCACTACAACTTTTTAGAAGCTATTACAACATCAGGACTAGTCCATTTGTCGTAGTTTTTCTATTTCTGATTTTCTTAAACTGCTAACAACTAAATTGTAAGAATCATCAATCCAATCAAGGATTAGTTTACCTTGAATCGAATTGTCGATTAGAATTGTATTCCAATGCATTTTATTCATGTGGTAACCAGGAGTAACAGCATCGTATCTTTCTCTTAACTCTACTGCTTTTTCCGGATCGCATTTCAAATTTATGCTAACAGGCGGATTAACGTTAGCTATCAAAAAAATTTTGCTCATTACTTTATAGACGGGCGTTTCATCATCAAAGGGAAGGCTTTCGGTAACGCCTTTTTTCTTTAAGCAGTATTCTCTGATAGTTTCTAAATCCATCTTGCTACTTTTTTAGGTCTGAACATAAATTTATAATGATCAAGGTACTGTATTAAAAGTCAATAGTAATTGAAAAAAATAAGTACCAAAATTCAACGTATATTTTTCCCGGCGTTAGCCGGAGTGTAGTTTGGAATATAGTCAGTATTGTTTTTCCAAA
>Ga0187812_1000127_pt1 | contig 26485 bp, 25 predicted proteins | sample NC_S_2_FD_130582 | JGI IMG/M metagenome (GOLD analysis project Ga0187812, IMG submission 130582) | Wetland sediment microbial communities from Neuse River Estuary, North Carolina, USA - ASW-S_2 | ecosystem: Environmental > Aquatic > Freshwater > Wetlands > Sediment | place: USA: North Carolina...
ACCCGCCATCCGAGGTTCCGCGACGTGCAGAAGCTGCTCAAGTAAGCCGCGGGTCAGGGACCGCTGGGAAAGTCGGACGCGCCGCGGGGAACCAGGTCCTCGGCGGCTCGCAGCACCGTGGCGGCCTGGGTGATGCGGTAGCCGGGCAGTTCGGCGGCGAGCAGCGGCAGGCCCGTCGCGGTGAGGCTGGCGGCGTTCGCGCTGGCCTGCTGCCCGCTGTTCCACAGGGTCGCGGCGGGGTACAGGGCAACGATCACCGCCCCAGCGCGATGGTGCGGACGGGGCGGGCGCCGGGCGCGGTGAGCAGCGCCGCGGCGGCATAAGAGACCGCGGGCACGACGATCAGGCCCGGCACACCCCAGGCCGGCGACCCGGCGAACGCCTGATAGGCGCGGCCCAGGATGAAGGCGACGGGCAGCGCGATCAGGGCAACCGGCCAGGCCGGGCGCACTCCGGCCAGCCGCAGCAGCGGCCACGCCCCCGGTGCTAGCCACGTGACCGGTGTGACAGGCGCGGCAGCTGGCGGCGGCTGCTTCCGCGGGCGCCCTGTTCGGCGCGCCGCAATTCCATGATCATGAAAGTTCCGCATCGTATAAGTGCACATACTCTTCGTGATCATGGAACGCGAGCCGCGCGGGCATGCTCTTGTGGCTGGGAACACGAGATGACAGTCAGGGGCGTAGTAGAAGGCTGCTCCGGCGGCACGTGGTGAATCGGGTGCCCTTCGATGACCGCTGGCTGATCACGAGTCACGAGCTGGTCATGCGGAGCTGCCCGCGCGATCCGGAACTGTTCTAGCTCGGACAGTTCCTTGGCCACCGGCGCCTTCTTAAAGTAGGCAGCGCCAAAGAAGGATAAAAATCCTCACCCGGCAGGGATCTCGGGTCCGGTCGCGTAGTTTGCGCTCCACTGGGCACAGGGGATCCTAGCCGTGTACAACGCGGTCGGGCACGCCTCGGCACGATGGCCGCCGATGCCCGATAGGGTGGCGTCGTGGTGGGCGACTATGAGAGCTTCTTCATCACAAGCGCGGGCGCGTCCGCTGCCATCTTGGGGTTGCTGGTCGTCGCCGTATCCGTCGTCAACGCGGATGACGCGAACCCCACAACTCGGGAGAACCGAACTGTGTTGGCCGGGAGCGCGTTTGTTGCCCTGGTAGACATCTTCATCGTCTCGATCGTGGCCTTGACCGGGGGCTCAGTTGTCTTCGGGCTATCAAGCCTCGCAATGGCAGCAGTCGGCCTGCTGGCCACCAGACGGCTGGTACCGAGGGCAAGGCGGGCTGGAAATTTCTCCCGCGGCTTTCGAACCAGAAAGCTGAATATCGCCTTCGCGCTGATTTCGGCTGGGGGTTACTCAGTGCAGCTCGGCCTCGCCGCAGCGCTCCTGGCGAGCACCCGGAGTGGCGCACTGCAACATGCTTTGGTCCTCGTCATTGTGGCTTTGTATTGCAGCGCCCTTGGCCGGGCATGGGAGGTCACCGGGATAACCCGGCGGGGATAGGAAGCCGCCTCGACACCGGCATCGGCGTATCGATGGTCATAGCCGACGCGCGATCGCTGGTCACTCGAAGACGGACGGGTCGCCCGCGCCGCGGCGGACGATCTCCGGCTCGGGCCCCGAGAAGTCGATGACCGTCGTCGGTTCGGTCCCGCAGTCGCCGGAGTCGATCACCGCGTCCACGGCCTGGCCGAGCTCTTCGGCGATTTCCCAGCCCTGGGTCATGGGCTCGTCTTCGCCGGGCAGCAGCAGCGTGCTCGAGACCAGCGGCTCGCCGAGCTCGGCGAGCAGCGCCTGGGTCACCGCGTGGTCCGGGATCCGCACCCCGACGGTCTTCTTCCCCGGGTGCTGGAGCCTGCGGGGCACCTCCTTGGTCGCGGGCAGGATGAACGTATACCTGCCAGGCGTCGCCGTCTTGATCGCCCGGAACACCCGGTTGGGAACGTACACGAACTGGCCGAGCTGGGCGAAGTCCTGGCACACCAGCGTGAGGTGGTGCTTGTCGTCGAGATGGCGGATCGCCCTGATCCGGGCGATGCCCTCGCTGTTGCCGAGCTGGCAGCCCAGGGCGTAGCAGGAGTCCGTCGGGTAGGCGATCACGCCGCCCGCACGCACGATCTCGGCGACCTGAGCGATCGCCCGGTGCTGCGGGTTGGCCGGATGAATGTCGAAATACCTGGCCATGCCAGGAGTGTAGGCTCACGGGGTTTCCGGGACGAGAGGTAACAGCCCCGCGACCGGCCGCGAAACTGATCGCCGGCCCGAACGTCTACATCTGCGACCAGTGCATGGACAAGGCGGACCGGGTGATCGCGACCGGTGAGGTGGCCGCCACCCCGCTGTCGGCGCTGAAGTCCATCGGCGCGGAGGTCGCCGAGGCGCAGTGCAGCTTCTGCGGCAAGCGCCGCGATCGGGTGGCCGGGCTCGCCGCGACCGGGCAGGCCAGGATCTGCACCGAGTGCCTGGCGCTCTGCCACGAGATCGTCGCCGAGGAGCTTTCCGTCCGCGGCGACGACTGATTCCGGACGCGGTTACCGGTAGTGGCGGTTGATCTCGTTCGCGTAGGTCCGGCCGAGGCTGTCGCCGTGTTCGGCGATCCAGTCGGTGAGCTTCACCTGCCCGGTCGGCGGCGCAGCGGAATCGGCCAGGCCGGCGGCCATCGCGGAGTACTCGTCGCTGGTCAGCAGCGTGTCGCGGAGCACAGCGCCCAGCGCCTGCGACAGCGGCGGGATGAGCTGTTCCGGCACCGGCACGATGGCCGCGCGGCTGCCCGCCGCGGCGCGGATCGCCGTGACCATCTCCCTGAACGGGAGCGACTCCGGGCCTACGGCGTCGACCGTCACGCTGTCGCCGCGGGCGCCCAGCTCGGCGCAGAGCCGGGCCAGGTCGTCGACGTGGATGGGGCGTATCCGGTACTCGCCGCTGCCGCCGATCGCGAACACCGGCAGGTGGCGCAGCAGCCAGGCGATGTTGTTGATCAGAACCCCGTCGCCGCCGAACAGGATCGCCGGCCGGGCGATCGCGTACGGGATCCCCACGGCCGTCAGGTGGATCTCCACCGCGTCCTTGCCGCGGAAGTACGCGTACCGGGCCGCGGCCGGGTCGTCGGCGTGGGTGATCGAGATGTGCACGACGCGCCGGACGCCGGCCCGCGCCGCCGCGTCGAACAGGATGCGGCTGTTCGCGACGGCCGTCTCGTGCGTGGTGCCGCCGCGCGGGAACCGGATCCAGTAGGTGTTGTAGAGGGTGTGCACGCCGGTCAGATCCCGCTCGAGCGCGGCGTGGTCGGTGAAGTCCATCGGCCGGACGTCGACGGGCGTGCCGGCCGGGGCGCGGCCGGGATGGCCGGTCAGCGTGCGCACCTGCCGGCCGGCCGCGAGCAGCTCACGGGCGATCGCCGCCCCCGAGTACCCGAACGCCCCGGTCACCACGTCGGTCTGAACAGCGTCTGCCATGATGCCTAATTATCCCGAACGTAAGCTGCTGACTCTCGTTCCCTCATGACTCCGCCGTCCGGCGAACCTTCGCCGCGGCCCCAGCGGACCTTACTCAGCCGGACGCGGGTCGGCCGCCTGCTGATTGCGCTGACCGCGCTTGCCGCGCTCGGTGACGAACACAGCGCCGAGCGCGACGACGACGCCGAGCTGGATCGCCAGGTCCGAGAGGTTGAACGAGCCAGGGCGGCCTGCGACGTGGATCCAGTCGACGACGGGGCCGCGGCCCAGGCCGGGGGAGCGGAAGAGCCGGTCCGACAGGTTGCCGAGCGCGCCGCCGAGCACCGCCGCCAGGCAGATGGCGACCACGCGCCCGCGGGCGCGGAGCGCGAGCGCTCCCGCGACGCACGCGATGGCGAGCGCCGTCAGCGTGACGAGAACCGGGTAGCCGGACGCGATGCCGCCGCTCGCGCCGGTGTTCCGGACCAGCTGGACCGACACCAGGCCATGCCCCGCGGCCGGGTGCAGCCGCAGCACCAGCGTCTTGGTGACCTGGTCGGCTGCGAGCACCGCCGCCACGATGGCCAGCATCACCCAGCGGACGCCGCGCCGCCGGGCCGCGCTTTGTGCCGGAACAATCGCCACGTATCGCACAATACGCCTCCGCGCCGCGCGCCCCACCGCCCCTCCATTCCCGCTCGTCCCGGGCACCGCCGCCGGCGGTGCGATGATGGGTCCGATGCGTACTGATCAGGGTAAGCCGGCGAAGCACTCGGTGGCGGTGGTCGTTCGCGGCGAGGGCGGCACGTTCCTCGCCGTGCGGCGGCCCGACGATCCGGAAGACCCGCTGGCCGGCCTGTGGGGGCTGCCCGCCATCACGCTGGCGGAGGGCGAGGACGAGCGGTCGGCCGCCGTCCGGGTCGGCCGGGCCAAGCTGGGCGTCGAGCTCGCGGTCGGGCGGAAGATCGGCGAGAAGACCGCCGACCGGGGCGGGTACATACTCCGCCTCTCGGACTACGAGGCGACCATCGCCAGCGGGACGCCGTCGGTGCCGCAGCCCGATGACTCGATGACACAGTACGGCGCATGGGTGTTCACCCATGACCCGCTGCTGCTGACCGCCGCGGCCGACCTGGGCTCGCTGTGCGCGCAGATCTTCCTCGAGTGCGAGGCCGCCGCCGAGCGGGACCGGGTGGCCGAGTTCCGGCGGCGCAACGGCCTGACCCACCTGATCGACGCACACACCCACTTCATGCCAGAGCGGCTGCTCGCCGCGGTGTGGGCGTACTTCGACTCCAACGGGCCGCTGGTCGGCCGGCCCTGGCCGATCCGCTACCGCGCGGAGGAGCAGCAACGGCTCGAGGTGCTGCGCGGTTTCGGGGTCCGCGCGTTCACTGCCATGCTGTACCCGCACAAGCCCGGCATGGCCCGGGCGCTGAACGACTGGGCGGCCGGGTTCGCCATCCGCACCCCGGACTGCCTGCACACGGCGACGTTCTTCGCCGAGCCGGGCGCGGCCGCTGACGTGCGGCGCGCCGTCGAGCAGGGCGCCCGCGTGTTCAAGTGCCATCTGCAAGTGGGCGGCTACGACCCGAACGACCCGCTGCTGGACGCCGCGTGGGGCCTGCTCGCCGAGGCCGGCATCCCGGTGGTGACGCACTGCGGCTCGGGCCCGGTGCCCGGCCGCTACACCGGTCCCGAGCCGATGGCCGCGCTGCTCGCCAGGCACCCGACCCTGCGGGTGGTCGTCGCGCACCTGGGCATGCCGGAGTACTCGCAGTTCCTCGACCTGGCCGAGCGCTATGACGGCGTCCTGCTCGACACCACGATGGCGTTCACCGCGTTCACCGAGGCGGCCGTGCCGTTCCCCCGCGCCGAACTCCCGCGGCTGGAGGACCTTGGCGACCGCGTGCTGCTCGGCACCGACTTCCCGAACATCCCCTACCCCTACGCCGACGCCCTCGAAGCGATGGAACAGGCCGGCCTCACCCCCGCCTGGCTGCGCGCCGTCTGCCACGACAACGCCGCCAAGCTCTTCGCCATTAACGCCCACGCAGAGCACTAGCCGACAATTCGGGAGGCCCGTGAAACGTCAGTCGTGCACCTGAGCCGAAGCCCAAGGGATCAGCCACAAGCCGTCACCCTTTACGGAGCGACCTCGCGCTGGCCTGATAACAGCAAGAAGCGCTCCGCCCTATCTAGTTATAGGGGACATCGCCAGACAGGCCTCACCGGCCACTCGAGTCCCACCGCGAGATCGCGGGGTTGGCCGCTAACTACGCTTGAGCGCGAGGTCCCTGATGCCTTGCGGGAGGGCGCCCGCGGATGGGAGGCGGGGGAGCAGTTCGGGCTCGGTGGTCAGCGCCCTGAACGTGATGGCGACCGTCACGTCGTGATCGGGGCGGTGCTCGATCACGACCGGGTCGCCGACGCGGATCTGCCCCGGCTCGATCACCCGCAGGTACGCTCCTGGCCTGGCGGCGGCGGTGAACCGCTTGATCCAGCCGGCCTGTGCCAGCCATCCCTGGAAGGTGCGGCACGGAATGCGGGGAACGCTGACCTCCAGCACCACGTCCGGGCCGACGCGCCAGCGCTCGCCGACCAGCGCGCCGTTGACGTCGAGGCCCGCTGTGGTCAGGTTCTCGCCGAACATGCCGCTCCGCAGCGGCGCGCCGATCTCGGCTTCCCAGAAGCCGAGATCCTCCCGGGCGTAGGCGTAAACGGCCTGATCAGGACCGCCATGTCCGCTGAAGTAGACCCGGTCACCGGCTAGGCCGACGGAGCCGGTTCCCCTGCGGGTCGGCGCCGTCACCATCACGGACCCCAGCACCGGTTGTTTGTCTATGCCGGTGAGCTCGGCCGGATTCGATGGGCTCTGTCGTGGCCTGCCTATATTGACCGAAAGCAGCCTCATGCGCTCCACGCTACTTGGCCAGCAGGGCCATGTCGTCGGGACAGGCTATGCCCTCCTTATCGGGGGGATAAATCGCGATAAGACGGATGGCTGCGGTCTACCCGGCAGTAACCCTCCGTTCAACGTCCTCCTCCACGATGGGCACTTGTCTAGCCAAGATGCATTACGACCGCTCCTCTTAGGGGACGGTAGGGGAGGGACGACTTTGCGTGCAAAAAGGACGATCGTGGCGACCATCGCCGCGGTCGGGGCCATGGCGCTCGCCGCCGGCTGCAGCAGCAGCTCGAGCAGCTCGAGCAGTTCAGCCGCCGCCGCGGGCGGCAGCTCAAGCAGCTCAAGCAGCACAAGCAGCACGAACTGGGCCAACTGCAGCTCGGCCGCTGCCTGTGGCGGCCAGGCCGCCCTGGTGGCCGCGGCCGAGAAGGAAGGCCACCTCAACGTCATCACGCTGCCCAGCAACTGGGCCAACTACGGCGCGATCATGGCGGACTTCTCGAAGAAGTACGGGATCAAGATCAACGACGAGAACCCGGAAGGGTCCAGCCAGGACGAGCTGAACGCGATCAAGCAGCTCAAGGGCCAGAGCACCGCCCCGGACGTCGTTGACGTCGGCGGCTCGTTCGCCGTCACCGGCGAGACGGACGGCGACTGGGCACCGTACGAGGTGGCGACCTGGAGCAACATCCCCGCCGCCGCCAAGGCCCCGAACGGCGATTACTACGCCGACTACGGCGGCTACGTGGCCATCGGCTACGACCCGTCCAAGGTGAAGGTCGCGCCGACCTCGTTCAAGTCCCTGCTTACCGGCGACTACAAGAACCAGGTCGCGATCGACGGCAACCCGACCCAGACCGGGTCCGCCTTCGCCGCCGTCTACGCCGCGGCGCTCGCCAACGGCGGGTCGCTGTCCAACATCGCCCCCGGTGTCACCTACTTCAAGAACCTCAAGGCGGCTGGTAACTTCGTGCCGGTCGAGGGCACCCCGGCCACCGTGCAGTCCGGCCAGACCCCGATCCTGATCTGGTGGGACTACCTGCTGAACTCCGAGGTCAAGCCGGTCGTCAAGGACCTGAAGATCGTCATCCCGTCTGACGGCGTGTACGCCGGCTACTACTACCAGGCGGTCAGCAAGACCGCCGCCAACCCCGCCGCCGCCCGCCTCTGGGAGGAGTACCTGTACTCGACCGACGGGCAGAACCTCTTCCTCGAGGGGTCGACCCGCCCGATCGAGCTGTCCAGCCTGGTCTCCGCCGGCACGGTCAACCAGACCGCGTACAACGCGCTGCCGCAGGTGCCGGGCAGTTCGTCGACCCTGCAGCTGCCGACCTCGGCGGAGCAGACCACGGCAGGTGCCGTCGTCGCCCAGCAGTGGCCATCCGTCTCCGGCTGACATGACCGCTGACATGACCGATACGGTCACGGCCCCGGGGCCCCACGCGGGCCCCGGGGCTCGCCGGTTCCGGTCTCCGCTGCGGGCCGCGCCCGCCCCGGTGCGCCGCCTGGCCCACTACGCCGGGACGCTGCCGTTTGTCGCCTACGTCGCGATCTTCCTGATCGTTCCGCTGGTCTCGATCGTCATCGGCGCCTTCCAGGTCCCCAACACGAACGCGTTCACGTGGTCCAACGTGAACATCGCGGTACACGGCAGCTACCTGCACGGGTTCGAGCAGTCTCTGCTCCTGTCGCTGCTGGCCTCGGTCATCCCCGGCGTCTTCGGCCTGCTGATCGCCTACGCGATCTTCACGGCCACGGGTCGCGCGGCCGCGTTCCTGCGCCAGGCGGTGATCACCGCGTCCGGCGTCTTCGCCAACTTCGGCGGCGTCCCGCTGGCGTTCCTGTTCATCGCCTCGCTCGGGTCGAGCGCGCTGGTCACCGGCTGGCTGAACGACATCGGACTGCACATCTACAACTGGGGGTTCAGCCTCTACACGCTGTCCGGCGTCACGCTGGTCTACATGTACTTCCAGATCCCGCTGATGGTGCTGATCATCCTGCCGGCCCTGGAGGGGCTCCGCCCGGCATGGCGGGAGGCGGCGGAGAACCTGGGCGCGCGGTCATTTGCGTACTGGCGGTACGTCGGCGGCCCGGTGCTGATGCCCTCGTTCCTGTCCTGCCTGATGCTGCTGTTCGGCTCGGCGCTCGCCGCCTACGCCACCGCTGAGGCGCTGACCACCGGGACCATCCCGCTGACCTCGATCCAGATCGGGTCGTTCCTCAACGGGAACGTGATCGCCGGCCAGGAGAACGTCGGCAAGGCGCTGTCCCTCGGCATGGTCGTCATCATCGCGGTCCTCATGACCTTTTACGTACTGCTCCAGCGGAGGGCGGCGAAATGGCTACGCTGACGCCGGCCGCGGCCGGGCACACCACGTCCGAAGCTGATAACAGCAAGAAGCGGCGGCCCGCCGCCGCCCGACGGCAGGGCTCGGGCGCCTGGCGGTGGGTGGTCCTGCTCATCGCGGGCCTCTACTTCCTGCTGCCGCTGTACGCGGCGCTCCGGTTCGCGGGCCTATCGGGCTTCGGGGACGTCTTCACCACGCCGGGATTCGGCTCGTCGCTGTGGCTGTCGATCCGGCTGGCCGCGGTGACGTGGGTCATCACCCTGGCGCTGATGATTCCCACCACCGTGTACGTGCACCTGCGGATGCCCAGGATGCGGCGGCTGCTCGAGGGGGTCACGATCTTGCCGATCGTGATCCCGCCGGTGGTGCTCATCATCGGCGTGCTCCAGGTGGCCCCGCTGGCGCTGCGGGCGAGCATGTGGCTGCTCGGCCTCGAGTACGTGATCCTCGCGCTGCCGTTCGCCTACCGCGCCATCGACGCGGGGCTGCGCGCGATCGACGTCAAGACGCTCACCGACGCGGCCGGCTCGCTCGGCGCCGGCTGGTTCGTCACCATCTGGCGGGTCATCCTGCCGAACATGCGCACCGCGGTGCTCTCGGCGACCATCCTGATCGTCGCGCTGGTGCTCGGCGAGTTCACCATGGCCAGCCTCGACCTGCAGCAGACGTTCCCGGTGTGGATCGTGCTGTTCGACCAGGAGAACGCGCAGATCTCGGTCGCCGCCTCGATCTTCGCCCTGTTCGTGACCTGGATCTTCCTGATGCTGATCACGGTCATCGCTACCCGCCAGTCCCGCCGCAGCGGCGGCGGCGAGGTGACGCTGTTCACCGTGGCTCCCCGCGAGACGATAGGAAACTGATGACTGCCAAGGCCAACGAAAAGGCCAACGAGCCCGAGACCACGGCCGTGGTCCACGCGTCGCGCGCCGCGGCCAGCGGTCCCAGGGAAGGCACCCCCGTGTCGCTGCGGAACCTCACCCGGGCGTTCGGCGCGACCAAGGCCCTCGACGGCATGTCGCTCGACATCGCCCCGGGCGAGCTCGTCGCCCTGCTCGGCCCCTCGGGCTGCGGCAAGACGACCGCGCTGCGGATCGTCGCCGGGTTCGAGTTCGCCGACTCCGGCGAGGTGCTCGTCGGCGGCAGCGACGTCTCCGGGGTGCCGGCCTCCAGGCGGGACATGGGCATGGTCTTCCAGAGCTACAGCCTGTTCCCGAACATGAACGCGCTGGACAACGTGGCCTTCGGGCTGCGCATGCGGAAGACGGCCGCCACCCGGCGCCGCCAGCGCGCCGCCGAGCTGCTCGACATGGTCGGCCTGGCCCCGCAGGCGAAGCAGTTCCCGCACCAGCTGTCCGGCGGCCAGCAGCAGCGCGTCGCGCTCGCCCGCGCGCTCGCCATCGAGCCGCGGGTGCTGCTGCTCGACGAGCCGCTGTCCGCGCTCGACGCCAAGGTCAGGCTCCAGCTGCGCGAGCAGATCCGCAGCCTCCAGCAGCGGCTCGGCACCACGACGATCTTCGTCACCCACGACCAGGAAGAGGCGCTGTCGATGGCCGACCGGGTCGGCGTCATGCGCAGCGGCAAGCTCGAGCAGGTCGCCGAGCCGTCCGAGCTCTACCACCGCCCGGCCACCGCGTTCGTCGCCGAGTTCGTCGGCACGATGAACCGGCTGCCCGGCGACCTCGCGGCCGGCGGCGGCACGGTCACCGTCCTCGGCTCCACGGTCCCGGTGCACGATGGCGGCCCCACCTCCGGCCCGGTCGACGTGCTGGTCCGCCCGGAAGCCATGACGGTCGCGCCCGCCGAGGGCGGGAACGGCATCGTCACCGGCCGCACGTTCCTTGGCGGGACGACCCGCGTCGCGGTCCTGCTGTCCGGCGACACGGAGGTACGGGTGGACGTGCCGTCCGGCACCGCCCCCCCGATGCTCCCCGGCACCGCCGTCCAGGTCGGGCTGCCCGCCGCCCCGGTCCTCGCCGCGCCGCGCGAGCCGTGACGGAGTCACCGGATCTCCCCGCGGTCTGGCTCCGGTACAACTGCCCGTGCCCCGACTGCCGCGACCCGGTGACCGGTCAGCGGCTGCTGAGCATCACAAATATTCCGAACGATCTCGCGGTGACTGTCACCGCGCACACGTCCGCCGAGATCGGGCTGACGTTCGCTCCGGACGGGCACCGCTCGGTGTTCCGCCGGGACTGGCTGGCGGCGCGGGCGCGCGACGAGGCGGACCCGCGCACCGAGGACGCGAAGCGGTTGTGGCAGGCGGCTGACCATGGCGACCCTCCCGCGGCTGACTGGCACACATACCTTGGTGAAGACGCAACCCGCGCTGAGATCCTCGATGCGGTGGTGCGGGACGGCTTCGCGCTGCTGCGCGGCGTGCCCGCGTCGCCGGGCATGGTGCTCGCGGTCGCGGAGACGTTCGGGTACGTGCGGGAGACCAATTACGGGCGGCTGTTCGACGTCCGGGTCGAGCCGGATCCGGCGAACCTGGCGTTCACCAGCAGGGAGATCGCCCCGCACACCGACAACCCGTACCGGGACCCGGTGCCCACGCTGCAACTGCTGCACTGCCTGCGCGACGCTACCGCGGGCGGGGACACCGGCCTGGTGGACGGCTTCGCCGCGGCCGCCGCGCTCCGCGCCACCGACCCGGTTTCGTTCGGCGTGCTGACGGGAACCCCGGTCTCGTTCGGATATATCGATAAAGGGACAGAATTGACGGCCCGCCAGCCGCTGATCTCGCTCAGCCCGCGCGGACGGATCACGGGTGTCCGGTACAACGAGCGGTCCATGCGGCCGCCCGCCGCGGAGCCGCTGTTCGCGGCGCTGCGCGCGTGGGCGGGGCTGCTCGCCCGGCCGGAGTTCCGGCTGCCGCTGCGGCTATCGCCCGGTGACTGCCTCATCTTCGACAACACCCGGATCCTGCACGCGCGGACCGCGTTCTCGGCGCCAGTGTCGTCGAACACGGGCGAACGCCACCTGCAGGGCTGCTACGCCGACCTCGACGGCCTGCTCAGCACCCTCGCGGTCACCCGGCGCGGTCGGGGAACAGCCGGGTCCTGAGCATGGTTGCACAGGTCGCGTCCCGCGCGCCCGCAACCAGCGGGCCGCGCCATCAGTGAAGGAGCTGACGTGTCGGACAACTACCGCAAGGATCCCGGGGCCATCGCCCGGCTGACGCCGGAGCAGTACCAGGTCACCCAGCGCGATGCCACGGAGCTGCCGTTCCGCAACGAGTTCTGGGACAACCACGAGCCCGGGCTGTACGTCGACGTGGTCTCCGGCGAGCCGCTGTTCGCCTCGGTCAACAAGTACGACAGCCACTCGGGCTGGCCGAGCTTCACCGTGCCGGTCGAGCCGCGGAACGTGGTGGAGCACCAGGACTCGAGCCACGGCATGATCAGGACCGAAGTCCGGTCCGCGAACGGCGACAGCCACCTCGGCCACGTGTTCCCCGACGGGCCGGCCGAGGCGGGCGGGCTGCGCTACTGCATCAACTCCGCGGCCCTGCGCTTCGTCCCGGTCGCCGACCTGGAGCGCGAGGGCTACGGGGAGTACCGCAAGCTGTTCGATACCGCAGACACGGAGAGTGCGTCATGACTGCCAAGACCGAGACGGCCATCCTGGCCGGCGGCTGCTTCTGGGGCGTCCAGGAGCTCGTCCGCAAGCTGCCCGGCGTGATCTCGACGCGGGTCGGCTACACCGGCGGTGACGTGCCCAACGCCACCTACCGGAACCACCGCGGCCACGCTGAGGCCATCGAGATCGTCTTCGACCCGGAGAAGATCTCCTACCGGGACCTGCTGGAGTTCTTCTTCCAGATCCACGACCCGACCACGATGAACCGGCAGGGCAACGACATCGGGACCAGCTACCGGTCGGCGATCTTCTACCTCAGCGACGAGCAGAAGCGGGTCGCCGAGGACACCATCGCCGATGTCGACGCCTCCGGCCTGTGGCCGGGCAAGGTGGTCACGGAGGTCACCCCGGCCGGGCCGTTCTGGGAGGCCGAGCCCGAGCACCAGGACTACCTGCAGCGCTACCCCGACGGGTACACCTGCCACTTCGTCCGGCCCGGCTGGAAGCTGCCGCGCCGCGCGGAGCAGGCCACGGCGTAGGCGTCAGTAACTCCACCACGACCCCGGCTGCCAGTGCAGGTCGGCCCACGGCTCGCGGCGCGGCGCGAACGGGTCATCGGCCACGTTCGGGCCGGGGCGGTCTGCGAAGATCATGGCCTTCCTGTCGGGGGCCGTGTAGGGCGCCCAGCCGGGGTCGCCGGTGGTGACGAACGCCCCCCAGGCGGCGTGCAGGCTGTCCGCCAGGCCGTCGCCGCCCTGCCAGATGCCCGTGCAGTCGCTGCCGTGGGCGCCCTGCAGCAGCTTCTCGTGCGAGGCGAGCAGCGGGTCGGCCAGCGAGCCGGTGTACGGGCCGTCGTACCGGGACCGCCAGACCGGCGCGTGCGCGCGCTGCGCGTCGGCCAGCCGTTCCACCCGGATGACGTACCGTTCGTCGGTCATGATGGCGACGCGCAGCGCCCGGTCGTCCAGCCCGGGATGGTTCGCGGCGTAGGCGGCCAGCAACCGGTCCTTCGCCTCGGCGCCGAAGTACTCCGTGAGCACCCGGTCGGTCTGTTCCGCGGCGTCACCGGAGAGCACCTGGGCATAGACGGCCTCCCGGACGCACGTCTGCATGAGCAGCGGGATGCCGGCCGCCGCGCCGGCCGTGAGCGCGGTGAGCGGGTGGCTGGTCAGCGCGGTCCCGTCGATCGACGGCCGCCAGATCCACGATGAGCGCGGTGGCCGCTTGATCTCGAGCTGGGCGGCCAGGATGTCGCCCGCCGGGACGGCGCGGAGCCGGCCGGACGTGGTGCCGAGCGCGCGGAGGAAACGCCCGGTCACGTCCCTGGCCTGCGCCGGGTCCTTGAGGTGGTCGCCGCCGCTCGACTCGGCCGCCCGCGCGATCAGCCCCTTGGCCAGCGGCGACGCGAGCAGGTTGCTGACGGTCTTGCCGCCGGCGGACCACCCGAACGCGGTGATCAGCCCCGGGTCACCGCCGAAGGCCGCGATGTTCCGTCGCGTCCAGCGCAGCGCGGCGATCTGGTCGTGCAGGCCGAACGCCCCCGTGGGCCGCTCGCCGGGCACGTCGAGGTAGCCAAGGGCGCCGAGCCGGTAGTTGAACGTCACGACGACGACGCCGTGGCTGCGCGCGAACGCCGCGCCGTCCCCCGCCTGGTCGGTGCCCTGCCCCATCTCGTGGCCGCCGCCGTGGATCCAGAACACGACCGGCCGATTGTCCGCGCCGGTGGGTGCGGTGACGTTGAGGTAGAGGCAGTCCTCGTCCATCGGCGGCGCGCCCGGGTCCGGGACCGGCTCCGGTTGCAGCGACCTGTTGCCGTATCCGGTGGCGTCCCTGACGCCGCTCCACGGCTCCGGCGGCTGCGGCGGGCGCAGCCGCAGTTCGCCGAGCGGCGGCCGCGCGTACGGGATACCCCGCCAGGCGATGATCCCGTCGGCGATCTCGGTCCCGCGTACCTTCCCATTCGTCGTATCGGCGACCATAGAGTACATGAGCACGATAATGTCACCGGCCGACGCGATCGCGGAACTGTTCGGCTCCGCCGGGGCGCAGGACTACCTGGGGGAGCCGGTCACGGTCGCGGCGCACATGCTCCAGGCGGGCGCGCTCGCCGAGGCGGCCGGCGCGCCGCCGGCGCTGGTCGCCGCTGCGCTGCTGCACGACGTCGGGCACCTGCCCGGGGTGGGCGGCCACACCGGCCGCGAGCTCATGGCGGGGACGGACAACCGGCACGGGGCGCAGGGCGCGGCATGGCTCGCGCAGTGGTTCCCGCGCGCGGTCACCGAGCCGGTGCGGCTGCACGTGGCGGCGAAGCGCTACCTGTGCGCTGTGGAGCCGTCGTATTTCGCGCGCCTGTCCCCGGCGTCGGTGTACACCCTGTCGGTGCAGGGCGGGCCGATGACGGAGGCGGAGGCACGGAAGTTCGGGGCGGACCCGTACGCGGCGGACGCGGTCCGCGTCCGCCGCTGGGACGACGAGGCCAAGGACCCGTCCGTGACCCCGCCGGATTTCGAGCACTTCCGGCCGCTGCTGGCGGAGTTGCTGGTTTAGCCCGGGGTGGCGCCGCGGGCGGGCCGGAAGAGGAACCCGGCGGCGGCCAGCACCCACGCGGCGACCGCTACCCAGAGCATGAACCGGGCCAGCGGTTCCATGAAGGCCAGGTGCGCGGTCTTGCCGAAGGTCAAGGTTGCCACCGAGTACATGCCGAGGGGAAAGACGACACTCCACACGGCGGGCTCGTAGACCAGCGGCCAGTGCCGCCGGACGTGCCGCCACAGGCCGAGGATGATCAGCAGCGGGATCCACCAGGTGCCGAACGCCCACAACGCGAAGGCGAACCCCTCCACGAACCCGGCGGTGGCCCGCACGACCGGGATGTCCGCGGGGAGGCTCAGGTCCCGGGCGCCGGCCAGCACCGAGATCGCGGTGGCGCCCATCAGGATCCAGTACGGCGGCCCGAGCGTGGCCGGCGTCATGGGTTCGGTGAGCCAGTGCATCAAGATCAGCGCCACGACCATCAGGTAGAGCAGCAGCCCGACGGACCACAGCCCGGTGGCGACCGGGGCGAGCAGGGCAGCCTGCGAGGGCCAGGCCGGGACAAGGATCGCCGCGGAGACCGAGAGGGACTGCGTGGCGACGATCCACAGCAGCCAGCTGCCGTTGACGCCGCCGAGGACCGAGTCGCGTGTCCGGTTGAGCAGGACGCTGGCGGGCACGCCGTAGGTCAGTAGCAGCCACACGGCGGCGGCGAGGCCGGCCAGGATCGCGGCGGGAAGCGGATGCCCGGCGAGCGCGAACCGGACCCCGAGCACACCCAGTCCGGCAGTGATGGTGAAGAACCCGAACGCCCGCTCCGGTGCGGATGCGTCCGCGATCACCCTGGGGCGGAAGTACACCAGCCGGGCGGCCAGCGCCACCGCGAGCACGACAAGCCCAGCCGAGGCGGCGGCCAGCAGCACCACCGACAGCCACGACGGCCCGAGCTCGAACAGTCCGGTGGAGATGATCCCGGTGGCCATCACGAACGCGAAGTAGGCGGGGTGCAGGTCCCGCACGGCCGCGGCTGCTCGCTCGCGCATCTAGTAGGGGACGCCGATCTTGCGCCAGCGGCGGCCGCTGGTGCCGGGCTCGGCGGGGGGCGCCGGGCGGCGGCTGCGGTAGACGATGTACGGCCGCCACAGGTACCACAGCGGGGCGGACCAGGCGTGGACCAGGCGGCTGAACGGCCACACCGCCCAGATCAGCCACGCGGACGCGGCGTGCACCTGGTAGACGACCGGGGCGTTCGCGATCGTGGTGACCTCGGGCGAGCCGCTGAACAGGCCGCGGAACCAGGGCGCGACGGTGACGCGGTAGTCGTAGCCGTGGCCGAGCAGGTTGACGAACAGGGTCGGGATGATCCCGGTCAGGATGATCACCAGCAGCAGGATCAGCGTCATGTAGTCGACCGGGCTGGTGGTGGCTCGCACCCGGGGGACCAGCAGCCGCCGCCCGGCCAGGATGACCACCCCGGCGATGATCAGCACCGCGGCGAGAGTGCCGGCGGAGGCGGAGAACCACCGGTAGGCGGTCTCCGGGATCCCGATCGCGTGCGTCCAGCGTTCGGGGATCAGCACGCCGATGACGTGGCCCGCGATGGCGGCGAAGGTGCCGTAATGGAAGATCGGGGAGCCCCACTTGAGCAGGCGGCGCTCCTGGAGCTGGGTGGACCGGGTGGTCCAGCCGAACTGGTCGTACCGCCAGCGCCAGATGTGGCCGACGACGAAGATGCCGAGCGCCAGGTACGGTACGGCTACCCAGACGAAGACCTGCCACGCGCTGGCGCCGGTCATCGATCTGCCCCGGTCAGGTACCCGGGCGGGGCGAACGGCTCAAGGCCCACATCCTCAGCGGGCGGCCCTTGTTCCCAGAACCGCCGCACCAGCGCATGGTCCACCCGGCGCAGCGCGGGAAGGTTCGCGCACACGGCCTCGATGACGGTGGCGTAGGGGGACGAGGCCTCGCGCAGCCCGCGCAGCAGGAGTTCCAGGTCGGCGCGGTGCGCACGGAGCAGCTTCTCCCCGCGCGGGTGCAGCGCCGCGAAGTCGAGCACCATCGGCAGGTAGTCCGGCAGTTCCCCGGCGTCCGCCTCAAGCCCGGCCGCCCGGTAGGCGGCCTTGAACGCGAGCATGGCCATGCCGCGCTTGCGGGTGTCGCCGTACCGGTAGTAGGTCAGGTAGAGCGCGCACCGCCGCCTGAGATCGAACGTTTCCACATAGTGCCGCGCCACCTCGTCCGGGGGCGTGGCCCGCAGCCAGGCCAGGAACGGGCCGAGCGTGCGCGGCGCCGCGGCCTCCAGCAGGTCGATCCCGTCGAACAAGGCCATCGTCGGGTACTGCAGCAGCACCGAGGCCATCTTGTACGGGCTAATGCTCATGACCGGTCCCGAGGCGACACGTTGAGGTGGAGCCGGCCGTCGCCGTCGCGGAACTGCGGGTGGAACTCCTCCGGCCCGCCAGGCTGGGTGCAGAACAGCTGCTCGTGCTGGGCCATCAGCAGGCCGGCGTCCTCCGTGTGCGCGGGCGGGACGACGTACCGCTCCTCGTACTTGGCGATGGCCAGCAGCCGGTACAGCCGGGCGAGGTCGGACCGGGTCGCGCCGACCGATTCGGCCAGCGCCGCCGGGGGCTCGAGCCCGAGCTGTTCCGCCCGCATCAGCGTGCGGACCGCGGCGAGCGTCCGGAGCACCCGCCGGACCGGGGCCGGATCGCCGGCGGTGAACAGGTTGGCCAGGTACTCGCACGGCACGCGCAGCGCGTCGATGGCCGCGAACACCTGGTCCGGGTCGGCGTCGTCGTACCCGGCGGCGCGGGTCACGTCGGCGACCGGGGACAGCGGCGGGATGTACCAGACCATCGGCAGCGTCCGGTACTCCGGGTGCAGCGGGAGGGCGACCTTGTGCCGGGCGATCAGCGCGTGCGCGGGCGAGCGGCGGGCCGCGTCGATCCAGTCGCGGGGGATGCCCTGGGCCGCGGCCGCGGCCCGCACGTCCGGGTCCTCCGGGTCGAGGAAGACCGACAGCTGCGCCTCGTACAGGTCCTTCGTATCGGGGGTCGCCGCCGCGGCGAGCACCGCGTCGGCGTCGTAGAGCACCAGGCCGAGGTACCGCAGCCGGCCGACGCAGGTTTCCGAGCAGATGGTCGGCTGCCCGGCCTCGATCCGGGGGTAGCACAGCGTGCACTTCTCGGCCTTGCCGGTGCGGTGGTTGAAGTACACCTTCTTGTACGGGCAGCCGGATACGCAGAACCGCCAGCCGCGGCAGCGGTCCTGGTCGACCAGCACGATGCCGTCCTCTTCCCGCTTGTACATCGCGCCGGACGGGCAGGAGGCGACGCACGACGGGTTGAGGCAGTGCTCGCAGATCCGCGGCAGGTAGAACATGAAGACCTGCTCGAACGCCAGCTTCACCCGGTCGGCGAGCCCGGCCAGGTCCGGGTCGGCGGCCGCGTGGCCGGGGCCGCCGGCCAGGTCGTCGTCCCAGTTGCTGCCCCACCGCACGCGCATGTCCCGGCCGGTGAGCGCGGAGATCGAGTGCACGCTCGGGGTCATCGTGCCGGGCGGTGCCTGGATCAGGGTCTGGTAGTCGTAGGTCCACGGGTCGCCGTAGTCGTCGATCTCCGGCAGGTTCGGATTCCAGAAGATGGACAGCAGCTTCCGCAGCCGCCCGCCCGCCTTGAGCTGCAGCCGCCCCTTCCGGTCCAGGGTCCAGCCGCCGCGCCACTGCTCCTGGTCCTCGTAGCGGTGGGGGTAGCCGGTGCCGGGCTTAGTCTCGACGTTGTTGAAGTAGACGTACTCGGTGCCGGGCCGGTTGGTCCAGGTCTGCTTGCAGGTGACCGAGCAGGTATGGCAGCCGATGCACTTGTCGAGGTTCATCACCATTGCCATCTGGGCCATCGGTCTCATCGGGTCGCTCCGCTCCGCTGCATCAGAACTCCACCTCCTGGGAGCGGCGCCGGATGACGGCGATCTCGTCGCGCTGGTTGCCTGTCGGGCCGTAGTAGTTGAACGCGAACGTGAACTGCCCGTATCCGCCGATGAGGTGGGTGGGCTTGATCGTGACCCGGGTCAGCGAGTTGTCCGAGCCGCCTGGCCAGCCCGAGATCTCTGACTTCGGCGTCATCAGGTGACGGTCCTTGGCGTGGTACATGTACACCGTGCCTTTCGGCATCCGGTGGCTGACCACGGCCCGGCAGGCGATCACCCCGTTGCGGTTCCACGCCTCGATCCAGTCGTTGTCCGTCACGCCGATCGCCGCCGCGTCGGCCGGCGACAGCCAGATCACCGGGCCGCCGCGGAACAGCCGGAGCATGTGCAGGTTGTCCTGGTACTCCGAGTGGATCGACCACTTCGAGTGCGGGGTCAGGTACCGGACGGTCACCTCAGGTCGGCTGTCCCCGGCGAGCCCCTGATCGCCGAAGTGGCGGCGGTAGTCCAGCGGTGGCCGGTAGGCGGGCAGCGCCTCGCCGTACTCGGCGATCCAGTCGTGGTCGAGGAAGAACTGCATCCGCCCGGTGAGCGTATGCCACGGCTTCTTCCGCTCCACGTTGACGGTGAAGGGCGAGTACCGGCGTCCGCCAGTCTCGCTGCCCGACCACTCCGGGGAGGTGATGACCGCGCGCGGCTGCACCTGGGTGTCGGCGAAGCTGATCCGGTCCCCGGCCCGCTCCTCGGCCAGGTCGGCCAGGCTGGTGCCGGTGCGCTTCTCCAGCTCCTGCCATCCGGCCAGGGCCACCTCGCCGTTGGTGGTGCCGGACAGCGCCAGGATCGCCTCGGCCAGGTGGGTGTCGCGCGCCAGCGCGGGGCGGCCGTCGGCGGCACCGCCGCGGACGGTGCCGTTCGCGCGGCGCAGGTAGTCCACCGCCGCCGCGGGAACCCAGGTGACGCCCTTGACCGAGCTGCCGAGCCGCTCGGTGAGCGGGCCGAGCGCGGCCATCTTCGCGGCCGTCGCCGGGTAGTCCCGCTCGATCGTGATCAGCCGCGGCATGGTGACCCCGGGCACCGGCTCGCACTCCCCGGCCTTCCAGTCCCGCACGACGCCGCCCGGCTGGGCCAGCTCATCCGGCGTGTCGTGGGCCAGCGGCGCCGCGACCACGTCCGTCCGGGCGCCGAGGTGCGCCGCGGCCAGCCTGGAGAACTCGGCGGCGATGCCGGTGAACGCGTCGAAGTCGGTGCGGGTCTCCCACGGCGGGGCGATGGCCGGGTTGAACGAGTGCACGAACGGGTGCATGTCCGTGGAGGAGATGTCGTGCTTCTCGTACCAGGTGGCGGCGGGCAGCACCACGTCGGCGAACGTGCAGGTGGACGTCATCCGGAAGTCGATCGCGGTGAGCAGGTCGAGCTTCCCGCGCGGCGCCTCCTCCCGCCAGGTCACCTCCGCCGGCCGGAGGTCCTCCGGCGACTCCCCGGCCCGGACCGCGTCGTGCGTGCCGAGCAGGTGCCGCATGAAGTACTCCATGCCCTTGCCTGAGGACCCGAGCAGGTTCGCCCGCCACACCGTCAGCACCCGCGGCCAGTTCGCCGGGTCATCGGGATCCTCGGCGGCGAACGTCAGCCGGCCTGCCCGCAGTTCGCGGACGATGTAGTCCGCGGCAGTCAGCCCGGACCGCCGTGACTCATCGAACAGATCAAGCGGGTTGCGGCCGAACGCGGGATGCGACGGGGTCCAGCCGAGACGCGATGCCTTCGCGACGCAGTCGGCGAAGGTCCGCCCGGCGAACAGGCCGCGGCCGAGCGGGCTGGCCAGCTCGGCGGGGCCGAACGCCTCGTACCGCCACTGGCCGGTGTGCATGTAGAAGAACGACGTGCCGGTCATCTGCCGCGGCGGGCGCTGCCAGTCCAGCGCGAACGCGACCTGCTGCCAGCCGGCCAGCGGCCGGACCTTTTCCTGGCCGACGTAGTGCGCCCAGCCGCCGCCGTTCACGCCCTGGCAGCCGCACAGCATTATCAGCGTGCAGAACGTCCGGTAGATCTCATCGGAGTGGTACCAGTGGTTGGTGCCGGCGCCCATCGCGATCATCGACCGGCCCCTGGACAGCTCGGCGTTCCGGGCGAATTCGCGGGCCACCCGCGCCGCCGCGGCGGCGGGCACGGACGTGATCGGCTCCTGCCACGCCGGGGTGCCTGGCGTGCCCGCGTCGCCGTAGCCGGCCGGCCACTCGCCGGGCAGGCCGTCCCTGGGCACCGCGTACTGCGCCATCAGCAGGTCGAACACAGTGGTGACCAGGCGGCCGCCGATCCGGATCGCCGGGACGCCGCGGCGGACCGACGTGCCGCCCTCGGTGGCGCCGGCGTCGAACCGGGGCAGGTCGACCGGGACCTTCTCATCATGGTGTCCGTACACCGTGAGCAGCGGGTCGGTGCCCTGGAGGTCGAGGTTCCACTTGCCGAGGCCGGATCCGGTGAAGCGGAAGCCCAGCGAGCCGTTCGGGATATGCGGCTGGCTGGTCGCGGCGTCGAGGACCACCGTCTTGTGGGCTGCGCCCTCGGCCCGATCGCCGAGGTCGGCGGCGGTCAGGAACCGGTCCGGGAGGTAGCCGTCGCCGTTCGCGCGCAGCGTGACGAGGAACGGGGCGTCCGTGTAGGTCTTCACGTACTCGGTGAAGTAGGGCACCTGCCGGTCGCGGAAGAACTCGGTGAGGATCACGTGCCCCATGGCCATCGCCAGCGCGCCATCGGTGCCGGGCGCGGCGGGCAGCCAGTCGTCGGCGAACTTGGTGTGGTCGGAGTAGTCGGGGGAGACCACCACGACCTTCTGGCCCCGGTACCGGGCCTCGGTCATGAAGTGCGCGTCCGGGGTGCGGGTGATCGGCAGGTTGGTGCCCCAGACGATGAGGTACGCGGCGTTCCACCAGTCCCCGGATTCGGGCACGTCGGTCTGGTCGCCGAACACCTGCGGCGAGGCGATCGGCATGTCCGCGTACCAGTCGTAGAACGACAGGATCGTCCCGCCGATCAGGGACAGGAAGCGGGTGCCAGCCGAGTACGACACCATCGACATCGCCGGGATCGGGGAGAACCCTACGACCCGGTCCGGGCCGTACTTCTTGATCGTGTGCACGTGCGCGGCGGCGATCAGCTCCGTGACCTCGTCCCACGTGGACCGGACGAAGCCGCCCTTGCCGCGCGCCTGCTTGTAGCGCTGCGCCTTGGCGGGGTCGCCGGTGATCTCCGCCCAGGCGTCCACCGGGTCCTTGAGACGCTGTCTCGCCTCGCGCCAGAGCCCGAGCAGTTCCCCTCTGACGTAGGGGTAGCGGACCCGCGACGGCGAGTAGGTGTACCAGGAGAACGAGGCGCCGCGCGGGCAGCCCCGCGGCTCGTACTCCGGCGAGTCCGGGCCGGTCGACGGGTAATCCGTCTGCTGGGTCTCCCAGGTGATGATGCCGTCCTTGACATATACCTTCCACGAGCACGACCCGGTGCAGTTCACCCCGTGGGTGGACCGCACCTCCTTGTCGTGCCGCCACCGCTCGTGGTAGAACTCCTCCGCGCCCCGCCCGCCCTTGCGGTGCACCTCGCGGAAGTCAGGGCTGGGCGTCCCGCCGGGGACGAAGAACTGCGCCTTGCGCAGCAGTCGCTCGACCGGCTCTCCGGCCGGAAGCAGCGGCGCCAGCAGGTCGCCGTCCCGGTTGCCGGGTTTGTTCGGGTCCTGCTCGTCAGGCGATGGCGTGCGCCGCGCGACTGGCTCGGCCACGTGACCCCCTTGCCACTTCGGCCAGCGTGTTCGTGTTGTCTGCCTACGCGATCACCTTTACTGTTCCCACCGCCGCATTTCCGTATGCCCGCATGCACAGGCTGCGTGCCGCCAGCACTCCGATAAATGGCCCATAGAGCCGGTAATAGCCCGGCTCTATGGGCCATTGAGCCGGTCAGTTGTTCGCGGAGATCGGAGTGCGCACGTTCTTGAACGTGTTGGTCCGCAGGCCGGACGCCGTGACTGGCTTGCTGAGCCAGATGCCGATCTTGTTGTCGGAGATGCGGTTGCGCGCGATGGTGACCGTGACCGGAGTGCCGCCGGAGAACACGAGGACGCCAGTGGTCTTCAGGTCTTCGGGGCTCGCCGGCGAGTCGAGCGTGTCGCCGTCGAGGTTGTTCCTGAAGATGGTGTTGCCGGTAACCACGTTGCCGCTCAGGTCCTCGAACTGTCCCTTCATGAGGGTGTGGGCGTGCATCGTCACGCCGGACAGTCCGTTGCCGGCGATGTAGTTGCCTTCGACGAGGTTGTCATAGGAGGCGGTGCCGGCGGTGGCATTGGCGAAGAGGATTCCCGCTCCCTCGCCCTTGATCCCGTTGTTGGTGACGATGTTGTTCTTGATGATGTTGCGGTAAACGCCCGCGACGGTCGGCTGCGGCACGCCCTTGGCGTTCAGTGCCGCGGGGTTGTGGCCGGGGACGGTGATCCCGCAGTCCGTGGTGTTTCCCGTGACGACATTGTTCGCGATCGTGTTGTCGTGGGTGGGGCCCACGTCGTCCGACAGCAGCACCCCGCCCGAGTTATTGCTGATGAAGTTATCCCGGATCGCTGAGTAGCCGACGTTGCCCGCGAAGTGAACGCCCTCGCCGCAGTCATTGGGCACCTGCCCCATGGCCGCGCACTCAAAGTACGGCGACTTGGGCGGGACGCCGACGCCAAGGTCGTTGTGCACCACGGCGTTGGCCGAGATGACGAGTCCGGATATGGGGCCGCCAAGTCCCGCCGCCAGGATTCCCTCGCCCTGGGCGTTCGTGACCTTGAACCCGCTGATTGTGACGCCGGAGCTCACGATGATCACCGCGGCGTAGATCGTCTGCCTGCCAAGCGGCGGCGGCAGGGTGACCTGGAACGTGGGCTTGACGCCCGACTCGTCGATCGTGGCCCCCTGGCCCTCGAGAGACAGCGGCTTGGAGATCACCACCTGCTCGTGATACGTCCCGCGGCACACGATCACGGTCGCCCCGCCAGGCGCGGCATTGACAGCGGACTGAATGGTGCGGAACCGTGCGGAATCACAAGACCCACCGTTGTTATGCGGGTTGCCCCGCGGTGAGACGTAGAGGGTCTTGCCACCGGACGACTTCGTGTCGGCGGACGCCACTCCCGCGTGCGCGACCAGCGCGCCGGCGGCTAGCATCGGCGCTAGCAGCGCGCCCGCTAGCCGGACAAACCGGTTGGATTTCATGCTCTCCCCCTTGAAAGGACACGTGTCTCGCCGCAATTACTGCGCACGGAGGGTAACATCTCCGAAACGCGCAGTCACAAACGATGACAGCCGGAGCCGGGGGAGAGGCAGGGAGCTCAGCGCCCGCTGTCGGCCTGGCCGGCCCGGACGCCCTGCTCGATCCTGTCGCCGAGGTTCTTGTCCACGTTGCGCAGATAGCCGAAGGCGCGCTGCAGCACTGGCTCGGTGACGCCGTTGAGCAGCTGGGCGACGGTGTTGGCGACCAGCCGGTCGCGGGCGGCGTCATCCATGACCTTGCGGACCAGGTTGCCGGGCTGGACGAAGTCGTCGTCTTCGGTGTGCGCCTCGTACGCCGTCCGCATGATGTCGCCCTCGGTGTACCAGCTCGGCGGGGCATAGCGCTCCGGGTAGGCGCGCGGGCCGCCCTTGGAGTTCGGGAAGTACACCGGGTCGGTCCGGTTCACGACCCGCATCAGCCCGTCCTTGCTGTAGGTGTGCACCGGCGCGACCGGAGCGTTGACCGGGATCTGCTGGTAGTTGACGCCCAGCCGGTAGCGGTGCGAGTCGGCGTAGGAGAACAGCCGCGCCAGCAGCATCCGGTCCGGGCTGGGCCCGATGCCGGGCACCATGTTGCTGGGCGACGGGGCGAACTGCTCCATCTCGGTGTGGTTGTCGACCGGGTTGCGGTCCAGCGTGATCCGGCCCACCTCGACCAGCGGGTAATCCGCGTGCGGCCACACCTTGGTCAGGTCGAACGGGTTGAACCGGTAGCCCGGCGCGTCGTCGAACGGCATGATCTGCACGTATATCGTCCAGCTGGGGTGCTCGCCGCGCGCGATCGCCTCGAACAGGTCCCGGGTGTGGTAGTCGTAATCGGCCCACACCAGCTGGGCGGCCTGCTCGTCGGTGAAGAACTCGATGCCCTGGTCGGTCTTGAAGTGGTACTTCACCCAGAACCGCTGGCCCTTGGCGTTGATCCACATGTACGTGTGGCTGGAGTACCCGTTCATATGCCGCCAGCTCTTCGGCAGGCCGCGGTCGCCCATCAGCCAGACCACCTGGTGCGCCGTCTCTGGCAGCAGGGTCCAGAAGTCCCACTGCATGTCGTTGGAGCGCAGGTTGTTATCTTGCCGGCGCTTCTGGGAGCGGATGAAGTTCTGGAAATGAATCGGGTCCCTGATGAAGAACACCGGCGTGTCGTTGCCGACCATGTCGTAGTTGCCCTCGGACGTGTAGAACTTCAGCGCGAACCCGCGCAGGTCCCGCCACAGGTCCGGGCTGCCTCGCTCGCCGGCCACGGTGGAGAACCTGGCCGCCATCCGGGTCGTCGTGTTCGGCTGGAACACCGCCGCCTTGGTGTAGGCGGACACGTCCCTGGTGATCTCGAGCAGGCCGAAAGCGCCGCTGCCCTTGGCGTGCGGCTGCCGCTCAGGGATCCGCTCCCGGTTCCACTGGGCCATCTGCTCGATCAGGTAGCTGTCCTGCAACAGGATCGGGCCGCCCGCGCCCACGGTCAGCGAATACGTATCGCTCTCGACCGGGATGCCGGCATCTGTCGTCTGCGTAGGCAGTTGCTCGTCGGTCATGTGCGTTTCCTCCTCTGAACCGCGTAGCACCCAGCCTGATCGCCGGGCGGGTGAGCTGGCATCACCATGTGCGGGTGGTTTTGGAGGATCACTAGGTGATATCTTGATATCACCATGCCGATGAAGCCGGGAAGTACCAAGAACTTGCTGCTGCGCCTCGACCCCGACCTGGCCGGGCAGCTGCAGACCGTCGCCGAGGTCGAAGGCCGCTCGGTCTCCGATGTGGTGCGCGAGGCCATCACCGCCCTCGTCGAACAGCGTCGCAGCGACAAGCGGTTCCTGCGCCTGCTTGATGACAACCTCGCCCGCCACCAGCAGGCACTCAAGCTGCTGCGGGACGACCAGCCGTGATCGCGCTCGAGCTCGCCGACCTGGTCATCATCGCCAGCCGCACCCTCGGCCTGGACACCGGCCAGGTGCTCGGCCTGCTCGATGCCGCTGCCGCGGAGCGCGCGCTCGCGCAGGCACAGCCGGAGGGCGAGCCCGGCAGCCCGGCCGCCGCCGCGGCGGCCCTGCTGAGCGCGCTGGTGCGCCAGCAGCCGCTACGGCGCGGCAACCAGCAGGTCGCGCTGGCGGCCATGCTGCAGTTCCTGGCCCTCAACGGCTGGGACCTGGACCCTGACCCGCCCGGGCCGGTCGCGGCCATGGTCGCGGATGTCGCGGCCGGGGCGCTCGACGTCAGCGGCCTTACAGACCGGCTGGCGCCCCGGCTGCGGCCTAGCGGCCACGCCAGGGCCCGCGCGAAGGAGGCATCGATGCCGGACCACCCAGCGCTGTCGCTTGCCGAGAAGATCAAGAGGGCAACGATGCGCAAGCAGCCCAAGGGCGTGTTCCAGCGGTTCACCGACCGCGCCCGGCGGGTCGTCGTCCTCGCCCAGGAAGAGGCCCGGCTGCTCGGCCACAACCACGTGGGCACCGAGCACCTCCTGCTCGCGCTGCT
>Ga0187812_1000129_pt1 | contig 26119 bp, 17 predicted proteins | sample NC_S_2_FD_130582 | JGI IMG/M metagenome (GOLD analysis project Ga0187812, IMG submission 130582) | Wetland sediment microbial communities from Neuse River Estuary, North Carolina, USA - ASW-S_2 | ecosystem: Environmental > Aquatic > Freshwater > Wetlands > Sediment | place: USA: North Carolina...
CGCGGCCACCGGCTTTTGCTTCGGCGCGCTTCTCCGCGCTACCCGGCGAGGGCGCATCGTCGGTATTTGGCTCCTCATTTTCGGCGCCGGCGCCGGAGGCTGCGCCTTTGGGCGCGTACTCGATGAGGAACGGCGGCTCCAGATATTCCTTGATCTGGTTGTACTTGGCCATCATCTGCCGGAACTCGGGGCTGGAGGCCAGCGTCCAGTCGACGCAGCGGGTGGCGCCCTGCGAGTCAGTGAAGCAGATGGACCAGGTGTGGTGCTCTTCGTCCTCGACCGGATCGCCGAGCTTGAACTGGAAATCGTCGGCGAGGGCGGCAAGCTGCTTGTGCAGCGCGGCGATCTTGTTCGGCACGTCGCCCTCGTCCTTCGACGAGAAGTCGGCGCGGTGGGTCAGCTCGGCGCGCGCCAGCAACTCGGTGAGCCGCTCGTTGCGGATGCGCTTGTCGACCTTTTCCGCAAAGCCGAGGTACTCGTTGAGCGTGCCCATGAAGCGGGTGAGGGCGGGGCCCTCGATGCGGCTGGCGTTCTCGCCATGGCGGACGATCATGCCCTCGGCGGCGCGCTTCACCATCACCTTTACGAATTCGCGATCGTCCTTGATGTACTGTTCGAAGCGGCCCTTCTTGATCTTGTAGAGCGGCGGCTGCGCGATGTAGACGTTATCGCGCTTGATCAGCTCGGTCATGTGGCGGAAGAAGAAGGTAAGCAGCAGGGTACGGATGTGGGAGCCGTCCACGTCGGCGTCGGTCATGAGGATGATCTTGCCGTAGCGCAGCTTGGTGGGATCGAAGTCGTCTTTGCCGATGCCGCACCCCAGGGCGGTGATCATGGCGCGGATTTCCTCGTGGCCGAGCATCTTGTCGTAGCGCGCCTTTTCCACGTTGAGGATCTTGCCCTTGAGGGGCAGGATGGCCTGGAAGCGGCGGTTGCGGCCCTGCTTGGCAGTGCCGCCGGCCGATTCGCCCTCGACGAGATAGAGCTCGCAGCGATCGGGGTTGCGTTCCGAGCAGTCGGCCAGCTTGCCGGGCAGGCCGCCGCCGTCGAGCGCGCCTTTGCGCCGCGTCAAGTCGCGGGCTTTGCGTGCCGCCTCGCGGGCGCGGGCCGCCTCAATGGCCTTGTTGATGATGCGCTTTGCCACCGGCGGGTTCTGCTCAAGGTAGCCGCCCAGGCGCTCGTTTACAAACGCCTGCACCACGCCGGCGATATCGGAGTTGAGCTTGCCCTTGGTCTGGCCTTCAAACTGCGGCTGCGAGAGCTTGACGCTGACCACGGCCACCAGGCCCTCGCGCACGTCGTCGCCGCTCAGGCTTTCCTTCATATCCTTGAAGAGGCCCATCTGCTGGCCGATGGCGTTGATGGTCCGCGTCAGCGAGGTGCGGAAGCCGGAGAGATGCGAGCCGCCGTCCACCGTGTTGATGTTGTTGGCGAAGCTGAACACCGTCTCGGAGTAGCTGTCGTTGTATTGGAGGGCGATGTCGATTTCGACGGCGTTGCGCGAGGCTTCCATGACGATCGGCTTGTCGTGCAGAACCTGCTTGCCGCGGTTGAGGTGCTTGACGAACTCGGCGATGCCGCCGGCGTAGCGGAATTCGGCGCGCTTGGCCTCCCCGGTCTTGGCGTCGGCGGTGCGCTCGTCGGTGAGCGATATCTCCAGGCCCTTGTTCAGGAAGGCCAGCTCGCGCAGGCGTTGCGCCAGCGTATCGTAGTTGAATTCCGTGGCCGTGAAGATGCTCCTGTCGGGCAGGAAGTGGACCCGTGTGCCGCGCCGCTTGGATGTCCCGGTTTTCATGAGCTTTGAAGTGGGAAGACCGCGCGAGTAGCTTTGTTCGTAGGTGTGGCTCGGCTCGCCGGGTTTTTCCGGCCGCCAGATTTCCACCTCAAACTCCTCGCTGAGAGCATTCACGCAGCTCACGCCCACGCCATGCAGTCCGCCCGAGACTTTGTAGGTGGACGAGTCGAATTTGCCGCCCGCATGAAGCTTGGTGAGCACCACCTGCACGGCCGGCATCCTCTCGCCGCCGGCTACGTCCATCATGTCGACTGGAATACCGCGTCCGTCGTCGGTCACCGTGATCGAATTGTCCACGTGGATGACCACGTCGACCTTGTTCGCGTACCCCGCCAGGGCCTCGTCCACGGAGTTGTCAACCACCTCGTAGACCAGATGGTGCAACCCCATCTCACCGGTCGAGCCGATATACATGGCGGGGCGGAGGCGAACTGCCTCGAGGCCCTCCAAAACCTTGATATTTTCGCCTGTATAGCTGCCGTTTTCGTCATCCAAGGGGGCGCCGCCTACAACTTTTGTGGCCATAAACTCCGTCTGCGGGGGCCGGATGGGATAGAAAAACTGCTGTTTTGCCGGCCGCCGCTGCTCGTGCGGGTGATTTGGTCGCTCGAGCCCCAGACGGATGCGGAGTTTGGCTCGCATCCGAGCCATTCTTTAAAGGACTTAACCGCTTGAAAGACGGGGGCTTGAAGCAACTTTACCTGAATCTATTTTAACACGTGGGAGGGGTGAAAAACCGCGCGGAAACCTGGTCGAGAACGCACTGGAAATTGTGAAAAATTGGGGTCAAAATCGACGCGCAGCATTACCGTAGTAATGTATATAGTTACTTTACTGCTATACACTAGAAAACTATAGACTTGCTTAACGATCAGGGCTATAGTCCAAACTTGCAACCGGGAGACTCGCGCATTTTTGCACCAGCTCTTAGGTTACCTCCGATGAAACTCGCGTCACGCTGCTGCTGAAATTGCCGCGACGCGCGCTGAACGACCGGGTCCGATACTGCTGCGAGACGGGCCTGGCGAACGAATCCAGAGGACTCGCTCGCAAAGCAACGCGGGTGCATCCATTTGTCCAGCCACCCGGCGCACCGCGCGACGGCTGCGGGAACCGGACCGAAAACCGGGAGCACGTCTCCCCCAACCCGAAACCGGCAAAAGGAGCCATTTACCATGAAATTCGCACTCCGTGCTTTTGCGATGTTTGTCGTCATCACTGGCCTCATGGCGGCCTCGGCGCCGACCGCGGGAACGCCCATGCTGGCGAGTCACTTATCCGTGGCGATGTCCGGCCCTGGCCCACTGAGCCTGCCCACCCCCGGCTGCGGCCCCGGCGTGCCCACCTGCCCGCAGAACGCCGGTCAGTCCGGCAACCTGCAGTAAGTGCCTGAAAGATAGCACGAAAGTGCCATTCTTCAGTTACCCTTTGGTTGTTGAGCCGTCAAGGGTTTGGCGCTATTCTGAGGGTGCTTTCAGGATGGCTGACCTGTCCCAATGACCTCGGAATTCGCAATGTCGGCGATGAGCGTGGCGGAGTTTCTACTCTGGGCCACGCTCGCCGCTTTGTTCTGGAAGAAGGGTCTGGCGCGCAGGTTCCCCGTCATGACCGCCTATATCGCGCTCCACCTGCTCGCCACTCCCTTTCTGCTCCTGGTGCTTTATCTTTACTCCCAGCCGTGGGGACGTGCGTTTTACAGCGTGTTCTTCTTCGGCGACTGGGGGCTGTACATCGCCAGCGCTGTGCTGCTCTGTTTCATCTGCCTGGAGGTTTTTCGCTCCGCGCTTGCCGCATTTCCGGGGCTGATGAAGGTGGGTGTGGTGATCTTCCGCTGGGCCATCCTGATTTCGGTGATCTTCACGTTCTCGTCGACGTCGTTTCATGCACGCGGCGTAATCGAGATCATCCCGACGATCGCTTATGCGCTGATGCGCTCGGTGAGCATCCTCGAGCTTTGCCTCCTCGCTTTCCTCTGCCTGAGCATGAATGCGCTGCGGCTTCCAATCCGGGATGTTTCCTTTGGGATCGCCCTCGGCTTTGGCCTGATGTCGGCCAACGATTTCGTCCACGCGTCGCTGACCTCGGTTCACTCATCGCTGACGGCGCCGATTCAGATCGTCTATGAGCTGCTCACGCTGGTCGGCATGTCGATCTGGGCAGCCTACTGCGTGCTGCCGGAGCGCAGCCGCAAGCCAGTGGTGATGCCGGCCAGCTCGGCGATCTATCGCTGGAACGAGATTGCTTCGGCGCTCGGCCACACCGGCACGCAGGTCGCAATCCAGCAGCCGGCCAATGGCTTCTTCCTCACCGACGTGGAGAAGGTGGTGGAGAAGGTGCTCAGCCGGAATTTGAAGGGCAGGGAATCGGAGCTGTAAAAAGGCAGGGAATAGGGATTAGGGAATAGGGAGTGGCCGCGACAAATGTCGCGGCCTTTCTCTTTGCGCGCACCATGCCGAGTGGGAGGAGCCTTCGGAGTGGGAGGCAGGGCAGAATCCGCGGTGATAAACTCAGCGTTGGCTGCAATCCGATGAGAAATTTTCTGCTTCAACGTCGCGACTTTGTAAAGACCATGGCCGCGGTGGGTACCGGTCTCCTGCTCGATGCCGGCTCGCTGCCGGCACTTCTCGCCCAGCAAGCCCAACCCGATCCCTCAGTCCGCCGCGTCCTGGCGATGTTCAAGTGCCATTTTGACGCGGGCTTCATCGACACGCAGTACAACGTGGTCCACAAATACTTCCGGCAGTATTTTCCCGCCGCGATTGAAGTGGCGCGGGCGGCGAATGCAGGCGGCAAACGCCGCTACGTGTGGACCACCGGCTCGTGGCTGCTCTACGAGTATCTTGAGCAGGCCTCGGCCGCTGAGCGCGCGGCGATGGAAGCGGCGATCGGCCGCGGCGACATTGCGTACCATGCGATTCCGTTTACGTGGCAGACCGAGATGCTGACGCCGTCAATGATCGAGGGCAGCCTAGCGCTGGCGCGGTCGCTCGACCAGCGCTTCGGCAAGAAGACCACCGGCGCCAAGATGACGGACGTTCCCGGCCACACGCGCGGCATTGTTGCGCCGCTGGCCAAGGGTGGCGTAACGCTGCTCGAGATCGGGACCAACGGCGGCTCGACGGCCGCCCAGGCGCCGCCGCTTTTCCTGTGGAAAGACAGCTCGGGCGCGAGCCTGCCCATGATGTACCACCACGACTACGGCGGCATGGCGCACGTTCCCGGCTCCGACATCGTGCTGGTGACGGTGGTGCGCGGCGACAACAGCGGCCCGCACAAGCCCGAAGAGATTGTGCGCATCCACGCCGATTTGGCTGCGAAGTTTCCGAACGCGGAGATCGTGGCCAGCAGCCTTTCGGAGATGGCGGATGCCGTTCAACCCCATCGCGACAAGCTGCCCGTGGTGACAGAGGAGATGGGCGACACCTGGATCTACGGTTGCGCCAGCGATCCCAGGAAGGTGGCGCGGTATCGGGCCATCGCGCGGCTGCGCGAGCAGTGGATCGCGAGAGGCGCATTGCAGGTGGGCGACGCGGCAGATGTTGAGCTGCTGCGCCGCATGCTGCTGGAGCCGGAGCATACCTGGGGCACCGACACCAAGACCTGGCTCGATTTCGACAACTACGAGCCAGCCGATCTGGCTCGCATGCTGGACACGAAAAACTACCGCGTCGTCGAGTACAGCTGGATCGAGAAGCGGCAGGACCAGCTCGATGCCATCGCAACACTACCGCAGGCGCTGCGCCAGGAATCGGAGCTGGCCATCGCTTCGCTTGATCCGGTGTGGCCAGTGGTTTCGCCGGCGGCGAAGAAGATTGAGCCGGGAGAGCCGATCGAGGCCGAGCATTTTGTACTGGAGATCGATGCAAAGACCGGCGCGCTTGCGCGGCTGCGCAACAAGGCGACGGGGCGCGAGTGGGCCAGCGCCGTGAATCCCATCGCGCTCGTTACGTACCAGACGCTTTCGCAGGACGATTACCAGGTTTTTCTGAAGAGCTACCTGACCACCAAGGCCGATTGGGCGCAGAAGGACTTTGGCAAGCCCAACATCGAGCGTTTCGGCGCGAAGAGCGAGGAGTGGCAGCCGAAGCCGCGGGAAGTGCACGTGGAAGAGACTGCCGATGCGCACCGCATTCTCGTCGAGCTTGCATTCCACGATGCCGAGGCGTTCGATTCCGGCCGCGCATCGTTTCCGCGCCGCTGCTTCGTTGAGATCGTATTGCCGAAGAACGAAGCAAAGATCGAGCTTGCGGTTTCGTGGTTTGGCAAGCCGGCGACGCGCATGCCCGAGGCGTTGTGGCTCACCTTCAATCCCATTGCCGAAGACCAGCACGGCTGGACGCTCGACAAGTGCGGCGAGACGATCTCGCCCTTTGACGTGATGGCGTCGGGCAATCGCCACATGCATGCGGTCCAGGGCGGCTTTGGGTACAGGAGCGGCAGCGACGCATTCTCAGTGGAAACTATCGATGCGCCGGTGGTGGCACTGGGCGAACGCACGCCGCTGCTCTTTTCGAACGAGCAGCCGGACCTGAGCAAGGGGTTGCACTCGTGCCTGTTCAACAATGCGTGGGGCACGAACTACATCATGTGGTACGGCGAGGACGTGCTCGCCCGGTACACCCTGAAAGCATAAGAAAGGCGGCAGGTTATCGGCCCGTCGCCCCGCTACTCGATACGAAGTTGGATATTCAGGCCAGCAATTGCGAGGCTTTCCTGGCCTCCGCAGAGTCATAGCTCTCACCGTAGATTGCCGGCACCTTGCCGCCCATCGCTCGCAGATAGCTGGATAGTTGCCCGCGGTGGTGGACAGTGTGGAGCAGGCCGGACTGGAGAAATGTGTAGGCGGGGCGCTGAAAGAGACCGCGAAAATCCACCGTCCTTACTAATTGCTCTCCGGATAATTTGCTCACCGCTTCAAAATTCCGCTCATACTCGCTCCCATACCACTGCGCGATGTCTTCCGGCGACTTCACAGTGTCCGGAATCTTCACACTTCCAGGCACGAACGCGGCGTCGACAACTGTCTTCAAAAACAAGTTGTCCGCTGCGGCGAGGTGCCGGAGAAGTTCGTTGGCAGTTTTGGCGTAGGGATCGGGCCTGTAATCGAGATTGGAATTGGGAACGGCCGCAATCACCGACTTGGTAGTGCGGCTCTCGTTCTTGAGGATGCCGAGCAGCACGCGCTGAACAAACAGGTGGGCTTGTTCCGAGCCGATTTCACTCACAGCATGTTCTCCCTGGAATTGAGGATCATGGCGCCTCAGATGGCCATTGGCACTGTGATGCCGGGCCTGAGGCGCCGGTCGCAATAAATACCTAGCTCTCCATCACCACCACGGCCGACCGCGCAGGAATGGTCAGCTCGTTGGACGTGGGTTTTGCGTCCTGGTCTTCCGGCGAAACCACTACCAACGAACCCGCATTGGGTAGCTCGAGCTTTACATCGACCGGCCTTATGCTATCGCCGTTGATGATGACCACGGCGCGCTTTCCGTTTTTGGCGACAAAGACCGAATGCCGCACGCGCCCATTCGTCGTCACCGTCGCGCCCACCGTGTCGCGGTACTCCGCATCCCACAGGAACTCGCGGTAGCGGCGGCGCAGCGCGTCGATCTTCTTGCCGTACGCCAGCGTCGCCGGAAACGCCGTCAAGTGCCCGTGGAAGTTGAAGGGCTCGTAGCTGATCGCGTACTTCCACAACAGCAGCAGGTTGAGCTTTTCGCGATCGTCCCAGCCGGTGACTGCGATGAGGAGCGGCGTTTGCGAGTCGATATAGCGGCATACCGCCTGTGCTCCCCAGCCGGCGCGGAAGTACGAGACCGGATAACACTGCATGAGCCAGTCCTGCGGCCCCTCGCCGGCAAAGATGAAATCGGGATCAGTTTTGTCGGCGAGGTCGCGGAACTGCTTGGCCATGGGCACGTCGCCGCCGTAGACGTAACCCGGCGCTTCGTAGCCGCGATCGGCAGCGAACGAGTAATCGACCGGCCCGTGGTGGCAGACTTCGTCGAAGAGCCATCCCGCCGCGCCCAGCTTCACCGTCTTTTCAAACTCCTTTGTGGCGATGTCGCGATAGGCCTGGTCCTGCACGTCCATGATGAGGCGGCGGCGGTTGTTAATGCCCGCCAACTGCGTGGGCGTGGTGTAGCTGTAGCCGCCGGTCTGGTAGGGGATGCCGTAGGGGTCGGTGCAGGCGTACTTGTAGAGCTCCTTCTTTGTCCACTCGCGGGTCATGTCGGCCCAGATGGGCTTGCCGAAGAGGATCATTTTCACGCCTTTGCTGTTCGCGTACTGAATGGCGTTGTGCAGCTCGTCCCAGGTGCCCAGGCCGGGATCGGTGTCGAGGCAGGGATCGCCTCCGTCCTGGCCGCCGATCTCCCAGCCCACCAACTGGATGGCCTTGACGCCGTTCTCGGCACACTCATCGATGTATTTGGGCAGCTCTCGGTAGGGAATTGAGTAATCCTGCTCGGCGCCGTCGATCTGCAACTGCAGCCAGGAGTGCACGTCGAGCGCCCACGATGCGATGTGCGGCTGCTTGAACCACGTGGCGCGCCAGTCCTTGTAGACGTCGAGGCCGTTGTGCCAGGTGCCGTCGTAACCGCGGAAGACCACCGGCGCCAGTTCTTTTGTTTGTTTCGGATGAGCGAAAATGAAATGACAGAGACGAAAGTCGAGATGCACCGGGAAGCCGGCGATGGTGTCCTGGTGCGGAACCAGGTTATTTTCGGAGTCGATGACGCCGGGATGCTGCTCGAAGGTCCACTGCATCATGTAGGGCTGGGTGGGGTCATGCATGCCTACATAGAGTCCTTCTTTGGGCGCCTGGATCAGGGTGAACAATGTCGACTTCGAGTCGATGGTTTTGGTGGGCCAGTTCACGCCCCAGTAGCCCTTCTCGTTGCTGAAGGAGGGATAGATTTCGTCGGCTCCAAGATTGCCGTACCCCATGTGCTGGGTGACAAGCGGGGTCTCGGGCGTCGCCGGGCTCAGGTCGCCAAAGTACGGGTAATCGATGGTCTCCACGTCATATGTGGAGTTGTTCTCGACCGTCGCGTCGAAGGTGAGCGCGCCGCCCTCCAGCGTGGCTGCGGCCTTGATGGTGATGGGTAGAACACCGCCGTGCTCGCTCATCACGTTGTTCCACTCGATCTCGACCTTGTTGCCAACCTTCTCAACGCGCACCGCCTTCTGCTGTTCGCCGTAGACGTAATTGGCGCGCTGTTTGGGCAGCGGCACGAGCAGGCGGAAGGACATGCCCAGCTCCGGCCGCCGGTGGATCGCCCATCCCGACGACTTGCGGACAAAGCGCGTGATGGTTCCCTTTTCGCGGTCGAAGGCGATGAGAAACGCGCTGTCTTCGAGGACCACTTCTTTGCCGGCGCCGCCGGTTACCTCAGCGCGCAGCTCGGAATTTGCCAAGGCGCTCATTGCGGTGAGTCCCGCCAGCTTGTTGAACGTTCTGCGATTCATGCTTTCTCCCTTTGCGATCGTTGTCGCGCGTTGTGGGGTGGTTTCAACAGATTTCGACACTTGCCAGGGGGATTCGCTCGGACTGCCTGCGAAACAGCGCGCCGATGGTGAGATTGCGCCGCGCTGCAAGGCTATCGAGCCGGCGGCGGGGCTGTCAAGAGACCGGTCACTTGCGCGGTCAAGTCGCGCTTCATGAGGGAGATGGCGCACCGGGCCGCATCCCGGTGACCGGTTACGCGGGCGATTGGTGCCGGACCCCGGCAATATTTCTCCGCGCGCGGCAGACTGGTGTGCAGGTAAAAAGGCACCCGAAGATGAGACCGGCCTACCCCGCTGCCTCCGGGCAAGCCCGGCCGGGATCATCGGCATCCAAACCGGTTTGTCGGGCGAATGCCGCTGCCGGGAGCGCCCGCGAGGAGGAGAAGCAATGCCCAATCGTTTGCATACGGAGCCCATGCGCTCGCACAACGAATCGAAGGCCGTCCAGATCAACAACCCGGACGGATTGCAAGCGGAAAAAGTGCGCAACATCTCCAGCGTGCTCAACGCGCTACTGGCCGATGTATTCGCGCTGTACGTCAAGACCAAAAACTTTCACTGGCACATGAGCGGGCCGCACTTCCGCGACTACCATCTCCTGCTCGACGAGCACTCCGAGCAGATCTTCGCGATGACCGACGACATTGCCGAGCGGGTGCGCAAGGTCGGGGGCGCAACCATCCACTCCATCGGCGAGATCGCACGGCTGCAGCGCATCCACGACAACGACGAGGGCTACGTGGCTCCGCAGGAGATGCTGCGCGAACTGCACGGTGACAACTTGTCACTGGTGGAAAGCCTGCGCGCCGCGCACGAGGTGATGGATCGTGCCGGCGACTACGCCACCACCAGACTGATTGAGAACTGGATCGACCAAAGCGAGCGTCGCGCATGGTTCCTGTTCGAAGCGACGCGCTAGCAATCACCCGCAGCAAAGCCAGCAAAAAATCCGCGGCGGCGTCTTAGGCGCCGCCGCGGATTCTTTATGACATCTTTATACGCGCTTAAGGGGCGTTGCAAAGGCGGAAGATTGCAATGCAATCTGTAACTTGCCCGCAACAATCCTGCAATAGGGAGGCTGTAAGTTACTGATAAGTCGAAATCCAAAAATATAGATTGACAATCGTATTTGAGTTACTCCATGATGGTGACGGGTACCTATCGTCACACAGGAGGTAATTTATGCGCCGCACGATTGTAAGTACTGTACTGTTTTCGTCCTTGCTCTTCACCGCAGCGGCTTATGCCAGCCCCCCGCCGGATGACGCTGCTGCCACAATCCGCGTGAGCACGGGTGTAACTCCGCCCCAGCTCCTCGATTCGCTGCAACTCACCGTCCCCGATCCGATCACCGCGACCAACGTCCCCGCCGACGCGCAAATCACTGTGTCCTTCGTCGTAGACGAAAGGGGCCAACCCCGCAATATCCAGGTTGTGAAGGGCTACGACCTCTTCTGGAATGCACGCGCCGTGGATGCGGTCAGCAAGCTTCATTATCGCCCCGCCACCATGGACAGCCAGGCCATCCCGATGACCATGAATCTGGTCATCACCATCGCACGATAACAAACCGTTCGGAAGGCCGGAGAAGCTGGTTCTCGAGCGCAAGGATCGAGTCCGGACTCTATGTGTCTCGACTCGCACAGGAGAGCTGTGTCTCGCGAAACAACTTATCCGGCCTGCCGGCCAAATCCAATTAGACCACATAGTAAGTAACTTACGAAGCGACTTATCGCCGCACGGGTGACTTTGCCCGCGGCGGCGCTGCTGCCATGTGCTTGATCTCCAGGATGGAGCCGGCATACTCGATGTAATCCTTGGGGCAGCCGTCGCGCGCCGCGCGCAGGCGCGCCAGCGCCGTGGTCCGTCGCTGATGCAGCAATGCATTCTCGGCGGTGTAGAAGTTCGCCTCGCAAACCTGCTGCTTTTGAGTTTGCGGATCGGGATTGCCGGCGGCGGTCATCACTTCATCGTCCGTGGCCTGTCCCAGGTAAAGCTTGAGCGCCGGCCCCGGCCAGACCGAGAGATTGGCTTTGCCCGCGACCCTGGCCAGCGTGTCCGCGTCCTCCTCGTGCAGCCTTTTCTTGGCCAGGTGCAGCCACAGCGCCGAGTACACGGCCGGAGACGCCGATGGATCGACGCCGATGCTGAGCTCGAAGTCCGTCGCGGCTTCGCTGGTTTGCCCAGCGAGAAAGTGCGCGCAGCCGCGATCAAAAAACGTGTAGGCGTGGTTAGGCTGCAGCTCCAGCGCCTTGTCGAAGTCCGCGATGGACAGCGCGTACTGGCCCTTCTCGTAGTACTCCGTGCCGCGGTTCAGAAAGCCGTCGGCGTCGGTGGGGGCCATGCCGATGTATTTGCTCATATCGGTAATGGCGGTATCGTACTGGCCTTCAACTCCGTAAGTGATTCCCAGGTAGTAATAGGCGAGCGAGTAATCCGATTTCAGTTCGAGCGCGTGATTGTAATCGGCGATGGCCTGCTCATACTGGCCCAGGTGCCGGTAGGCGCTGCCGCGGCTGGCGAAGCCGTCGGGATCGTCGGGCTTGAGCGCGATGTAGTGGGTGAAATCGGCCAGCGCCTGGTCATATTGGTGCTTGTCGCTCTCCGTCAGGCCGTGGTTGTAGGTGGCCAGATCGTGATTGGGATTCAGGTGCAGCGCCTGGTTGAAGTCATTGAGTGCCTGATCGTACTGGCCCTTCTCCAGGTAGGCGTGGCCGCGATTGTTGAAGCCGTCGGGGTCGGTGGGCGCCAACTTGAGGTACTGGTTGTAATCCTCGATGGCGCGGTCATAGTCGTTCTTGTGGCCCCAGGCGTTGCCGCGGTTGTAGTAGGCCAGCGCATGATTGGGATCCAGGCGCAGGCACTCGTTGTAGTCCTCGATGGCGCGATCGTTGTCCCCCTTGCCGGCATAGGCGTTGCCGCGGCTATTGAGGGCGCTGGGAAAGTTGGAGTTCAGGCGCAGCGCCTCATCGAAGTCCTTGAGGGCGCTGTCGTAATCCTTCTTGTCGTTGTAGGCAATGCCGCGATTGTAGTAGACGCTGGCCAGGTCGGTGGTGGTTTCCTGGTTGGCTTGGATAAGCGCGGTGCAGCCGGCAATGCTGGTGTCGGGGTCGTCGGCCTTGCACTTGCTCCAATTCTCGTCGCGGGTTTGCGCCGCCGTAGCGACAGACAGGCCCAGTAAAAACAGCGCCGTCAAGAGACATTTCCGTCTCATGTTTGCAGCCTCCTGAACATCCGGGTGAAAAGCGGCAACAGGATACACCCGGCTTGCTCGCGGGGGATACGGTTTTTACGCCTTTTCGGTTGGAGGAGGGCAGGCTGAGGCCGGAGGCCGGGAAGCTCAGCGTTCTTCGTGGCGGATGGTCTCAAGCAGGCGCCGGTCCTGGGCGCTGAGCGGGGCGTTTTCGAGCAGGTCGGGCCGGTTACGGAGGGTCTTGCGCAGTTGCTGCTCGCGGCGCCAGCGGCGAATCTGCTGGTGGTCGCCGTTGAGCAGCACCTCCGGCACGTGCATCCCGCCGAACTCCGCCGGGCGAGTGTAATGCGGGTAGTCAAGCAGGCCGCCGGCGCCATGCTGGGAGCGCGGCACGCCCTCGCGGCCGGCGGTGATTTCGGCGGCAATTTCCTCATCTGGGGCGCCGAAGCTTTCGAACTCGCTGGAGGCCTCGTTGCCAAGCACGCCGGGCAGCAGCCGCGTGACCGCATCGACGACTACCGCCGCTGCCAACTCGCCGCCGCTGAGCACGTAGTCGCCGATGGAGAGCTCCACATCGCAGTAGAGATTGTTGATACGTTCGTCCACGCCCTCGTAGCGTCCGCAGACCAGTACGATGCGATCAAGTTTGGCGAGGTTGCGGGCCAGTGCCTGGTCGAAGCGGCGTCCCTGGGCGGAGAGCAGGACCACCTGCGGTGGGGCAGTTGCCGCTTGCGCGGCAGAAGATTTTTTACTGCTTGCGATTGCTGACCGCGCATTCTTTGTAGCCACACCCAGCGCCGCCAGCGCCTCGGCGATCGGCTCGGGCTTGAGCACCATGCCCTCGCCACCGCCGAACGGCCGGTCGTCCACGGTGCGATGCCGGTCGTGCGTAAAGTTGCGTAGGTCGTGCAGGCTGATCGTCACCCGCTCCTCGGCCTGAGCGCGGCGAATAATGCCGTGCTCAAAGATGCCGGCGAAGAAACCCGGAAAGATGGTGACGATGTCGAAGCGCATACATCCCGATGATAAAGGCCGCACGAGGCGCGGCAACCCGTCTAGCCGAAATGCCTGGCCCACGCCTCCACCAGTCCCATCGTGAAAGCCTTCCACGGCTCCCAGAAGTACAACAGGCTGGCAATAGAGAAACCCGCCAGCAGGCCCCCCGCTCCCACAACAAAGGACCGCATGAGCCGTCCGCGCCACCAGTCCCAGCCCGTCATGAGCGCAATCAGCAGCACATTGCCGTAGAACGTATAAAAGAACCACGAAAGTACGTGCGAAGGCTCTGCCGGCATCAAGGATCCGCTGATTCGCGCAAAGCCCGGATCGGCCAGCGCGACGGTCGCCAGGATCATCATTCGCTTGTGCGCGGCGGGATTCTTTCTGAGCGTAACGCCCCACGCCAGCAGAATCAGGAAGCCGCCGATATCCACGAAGTTCACCGCCAGAAATGGCGGAGGGATGGTGTTCCCCTGGCTGTGCAGATTGGCAGCCATGATTGACAGGGCCGCGGACGGCCCAAGTACCGCCATCAGGCAGGCCCATCCAGCGGCAAACCAGCCCAGCTTTTTGTGCCAGGCCACGCGGTCGCCCAGCACCAGCAGCACCTGCGCGGAAAGCAGCAGCAGCCACACGATGAACACCGCCGCATGGACGTACAAGATCTTCGGCGCCGGCGGATTCTCGCGCAGGAACCGGGAAAAGTCCATACCAAACCCGGCAATCATGCCGATCCACAACACACCGAGCCACACCGCCGAGGGCGTCCGATCGTCTCGCGCGCTCCACGCGCCGCGCACATGCAATTCCGTTCTGTGACTCCGCATTACCTGAGTCGCCGCCATCCGTACCTCCAGTTGATGCGTTGAACCAGATTGGCGCGATGCGCCGGTGAGCGTCAATCAAATTCCGCCGGGAGCAGAGCCGTGAGGGAGCTCCGTGGGCAAGTAAACGGTGGCGACCCATTCCTGGGCCAAGCCTATAATGTTGGCCAACAGCCATGCCCGACATTGAGATGTTGTTAAACCGCTGGCAATCGGCCGGCGTACTGGACGCGGCAACCGCCGCGCGCATCCGCGCCCACGAGTCTGAGTCCGCGATCAAAGACACCCCGGCGCTGCGCTGGCAGGCAGTGACGGCGCTGATCCTCGGCGCGATCCTGCTGGCCTGCGGGGTGGCGCTGTTTGTCTCATCGCATTGGGACCAGATCAGCCCTGGCGCGCGCTACGCGCTGGTGATGGCCATGGTCGCGGCCTTTCACATCGCCGGCGGGATGGCGCGTCCGAGCTTCCGGGGGCTATCTACCGTACTGCATGCGGTGGGCACGCTGGCCGCCGGCCCGGCCATCGCGCTGGTCGGGCAGACCTTCAATATTGAGGCGCACTGGCCCGCGGCGGTGCTGGTGTGGGCGCTGGCGGCGCTGGCCGGCTGGCTCCTGCTGCGAGACCAGGCGCAGCAGACGCTCGCGCTACTGCTCATCCCCGCGTGGATGGTGTGTGAGATTTCGTTCTACGCCGACAACCACATCGGCGAGGCTGTTTACGTCGGCCGCGTGCTCTTCACCTGGGCCATTCTGTATCTCACCTTCTTCGCCGGCTCGCGGCGCAGGGTGGTGGAAGGAATCCTGTTTGCCGCCAGCGCCATCGCCGCGGTGGTGGGCGTTGTGCTCATGCTCTCGTTCTGGTCTTCGTTCGGGAGTCAGACCTTCCTTCCCTTCAGTACACGAATGTGGGCGTGGATGGCCATTGCCGCGCTGCCGCTCATCGTGGCTGGGTTCCACGGACACAAAGGGCTTATCCCCATCGCCGCAGCCATCGCCTTCATTGTCGCGTTGCCGTGGTGCTACCGCACGCAAACCGAGACCTACACCTACCCGAACGCCGGCGCGCACACGTTCACGTACACCACGCCGAACCTGATCGCGCACGCATTGGTGGCCGGCTTCGCCGTTTTTCTCTGCGCGTGGGGTGTGCGGCTGGCTTCGCGGGTGCTGGTCAACCTGGGCATTGTGGGATTCGCCGCGGCGGTTGCGTGGTTTTACTTCAGCGACATCTACGGCGCCCTGGGCCGCTCGATGGGCCTCATCGGCCTGGGCATTCTCTTTCTTGTGGGCGGATGGGCGGTGGAGAAGGCGCGGCGCCGCATCCTTGCGCGGATGACGGCGGGCCGCGCAGCTCCACCGTCGCACCCTTTCGCGGAGGCGCAATGAGAATCTTCAACCGCTCCATCTCCGGCGCATCGGTTGCGCTGCTCGTCATTCAGCTCGGGCTGGTCTCAACCGTAGCGGCAAAGTACGCCTGGCAACGCTGGACCTGCCCGCGGGTATGGACGCGCGCCGAAGGCTACGATCCGCAACTACTGCTGCGCGGCCGCTACCTGAGCCTGCAATTGCAGGTGGACGGATGCGAGAGTACGCTGCCTTCCGCCGCGCAGGCGCAGTTTCCGCGCGACTTGAATGGAGCCGTCAAGCCCGGACCGTTTTCCCTGCGCGTTCCCCGCGTGCAGTTCCGCGCCAATCTCAAGGCCGAACAAAACCGGCTTGAAGCGGTTCGTATTCCAGATGAGGGGAAGCAGGCCGACGGCCAGATGGTGGATGGGTGGGCCGATAAGCCGTGCTCCGAGATGACGCTCGATGATCCGGTCTACTATTACGTTCCAGACAACGCGCCTGGCCTCTTGCCGCTCAAGCCGGGGCAGGAGCTGTGGATCGAGGCGACCATTCCGCCGAAAGGCCCGCCGCGACCCATGCAGCTTGCGCTCAAAGAAAACGGCGCGTGGAAACCGCTCAATTTCTGAGCGCCGCATTTATCCCGGCGGCGAACATTTAGGATGGCATCCATGAAAGTTTTTCGCCTGGTTGCCGTTCTTTCGCTGGGGTGCGCCGCCGGTTTCGCCGCAATTGCACAGATGCCCGCGGCTCAAGAGCCTTCCCCGAGTACGCCGCCCGATACGCTATTGCAGGGATTTGAGAATCCGCCCAATAGTGCGCGGCCGCGCGTGTGGTGGCACTGGATGAATGGGAACATCTCAGAAGAAGGCATCAAGCTCGATCTCGACTGGATGAACCACGTGGGACTGGGCGGCGTGACTATTTTTGAGGGCGCCATCAACACGCCGCAAGTGGTTCCCGAGCGGCTTATTTATATGACGCCGGCGTGGAAGCAGGCCTTCACCTACGCCGTGACGCACGCGCACGACCTCGGGATGGAGGTGGCCATCGCCAGTTCGCCGGGATGGAGCGAGACCGGCGGCCCGTGGGTGCCCGCGTCCGAAGGCATGAAGAAGATGGTGTGGAGCGCCACGCGCATCGAAGGCGGCAAGCCGTTCAACGGCATGCTGTCGCACCCGCCGCAGGTGGATGGCGTGTTTCAGGATTACCGCATCGCCCCACGGATGCGCGCCGATGGAACCATCGCGGCGCTGCCAGAGTTCTACAGGGACGCAGCGGTGGTTGCCTATCGCATTCCCGACGGCGACGAGCCGCAGGCCGAGTTGCATCCGCAGGTCACGTCGAGGGGTGGAACAGCGAATGTGGCCGCGCTCTCCGACGGCGAGGTGAACACCGTGGCGCTCGATCTTCCCGCGGAGAAGCCCGGCCGTGAGTCGTGGGTGCAGTTCGACTACGGACACCCGCAGACGATCCAGGCGGTGACGCTCGCGGACACAACCCAGTTGACCGGCATGTTCTGGCACCGAATGGACGTCATTCCACCGCGGCTCGAAGCGAGCGACGATGGTGTGCACTTCAGCAAGGTGGCCGACATACCTTACAGCACGATTCTTCAGCGGACGGCTGCCTTCGATGCGGTCACCGCGCGGTATTTTCGGGTGGTTTATGAAACTGCTCCCCGCGCGAAGCAGTCGCCCGACCACCGCATCACCGAGCTTGTTCTTTGGAGCGGCGCGCGCGTCAACGAGTTCGAGCAACGAGCTGGTTTTGGACTGACGGCGGAATATTATGCCATCGGCGATTCAAAGCCCGCGCCGCAGTTCATCGTTCCGCAATCCGGGGTGATCGACCTGACCGAGAAGATGAAAGCGGATGGCACGCTCGACTGGACGCCGCCCCCCGGCAACTGGATGGTGCTGCGCATCGGCGAATCGCTTACCGGCCACATGAACGGGCCGGCGCCGGCTGAGGCAACAGGGCTTGAAGTCGACAAGTTGAATAAAGAGTTTGTGAAGAGCTATCTCGATGGGTATCTCAAGATGTACTCGAATACCGTCGGCCCGAAGTTGATGGGTAAGTCTGGTATCTCGTATCTGCTTACCGACAGCATCGAGACCGGACCACAGAACTGGACCGACGACATTCTTGAGCAGTTCCAGAAGCTGCGTGGATACGATCCGCATCCGTGGTTGCCGGCGCTGACGGGCGTTCTGATTGGCAGCACGGAAGATACGGATAAGTTTCTGTGGGATTTCCGGCGTACGATTGCCCAGCTTCTTGCCGAGAACCATTACGGCGAGATAGCCGACGAGTTACACAAGCATGGAATGCGTTATTACAGCGAAGCGCTCGAATACCACCGGCCGATGCTGGGCGACGACATGGAGATGCGCAGCCACGCCGATGTGCCCATGGGAGCGATGTGGACGTGGGCGGGTCGGCCGGGGCCGGATGTGGATTACATCGCCGACCTGCGCGGGGCAGCTTCAGTAGCGCATATTTACGGCCAGAATCTGGTTGGCGCGGAGTCAATGACCTCGCGCGGGCCCGCCTGGTCGTTCGCTCCGAACAGCTTGAAGAAAGTGGCGGACCTGGAATTTGCGCTGGGCGTCAACCGCTTCGAAATTCACGAGTCGACCCATCAGCCGGTGGCCGATATGGCTCCGGGGCTTACGCTCGGCCCTTACGGCTTGTGGTTCAACCGGAATCAGACCTGGGCCGATGAAGCGGCGCCCTGGGTAACTTATCTCTCCCGCTGCTCCTACCTACTGCAGCAGGGGCATTTCTATGCCGACGTCGCGTATTTTTATGGCGAAGAGGGGCCACTTACAACCGTTTTTGGCTGGGACGAGCCAAAGAACGCGCCGCAGGGTTACGCATTCGACTATGTGAACAGCGATGTTATCCTCAACCACTTATCCATAAAAGATGGCCTTTGGGTTAGTACAGGCGGAACAAGTTATCGGATCCTGTATCTTGGGGGAACAAGCAGGCGAATGACTTTGCCGGTTCTGCTCAAGCTGAGAGATATGGTGGCGCAGGGAGGTGTACTGGTCGGGAACCGGCCGGCCGATTCGCCAAGCCTGGCCGACGATGAGCGCGAGTTCCGCCGCGTGGCCGATCAGCTGTGGGGACGGCAGCCCGCGAAGCCTGGCGCATCGCGCCGGTTCAAAAAGGGCCGCGTTTATTCCGGCATGACGCCTGGCGAGGCGCTGGCGGCGCTCGGCATTGCGAAGGACTATGAATATTCGACGCCGGAACCGGACGCGGCGCTGATGTTCCTGCATCGCAGGTTCAGCGACGGCGACCTCTACTTTGTGGATAACCGCAGGGATCGCGATGAGGCGGTTGAGGCGATGTTTCGTGTGGACGGCAAGACGCCGGAGCTTTGGGACGCCGCCACGGGAATGATTGCGCCGGTTTCTTATCGCATCGCCGATGGCCGCACGACGATCGCCTTGCATCTCGATCCGTATGGGTCGATCTTTGTCGTCTTTCGCAAGCCGGCGACTGCGGCGAATCTGGAATTGCCGGTTCCGCGCGAAGCTGTGCTCGATAGCTTGACGGACGCACTCAACAGCGGCTGGCAGGTTGGCTTCGAGCCGGGCCGCGGCGCGCCGGAGAGCATTAGGTTCGATCACCTGACGTCTTGGAGCGAGAACGAGAATTATGGCGTCAAGTACTTCTCTGGAACGGCGACCTACTCGAAGACGATTGAGATACCAGCGAATGCGCTGGCGGCGGGAGCGCATTACTGGCTCGATTTAGGCGATGTAGAAAACGTGGCCGAGGTTGCGGTAAATGGAAAGTATCTGGGCGTTCTGTGGAAGACACCCTACAAGGTTGAGATTACGGATGCGCTGCAACAGGGAAGCAACCAGATTGTCATCCAGGTGACGAATTTGTGGGTGAATCGGATGATCGGCGATCAGCAGCCGTGGTCGCTGAAGAAATACGCGTATGCCGATTTCACGCCGTACAAGGCCGATTCGCCGCTGCTGCCCTCGGGGCTGCTGGGGCCAGTGCGGATGATTACCGTTACCGCACCCCCGAAATGACGGCACGGCCGGGGATAAGAATTAACTTGCAATTTGCAAGGGAAATCGGAAAAAATCGTGGACACAGCGCTCCCCCGGTTTCAGGCGCCGGCGTTCCCCGATCGAATGACGAAGGAGGCGGCAATGAGCAGCGTACGGGTATTGGTGGGCACCAAAAAGGGCGCGTTCGTGCTGAACGCGGATGGCAAGCGCAAGGACTGGAAGGTGGATGGGCCGTTCTTTGCCGGCTGGGAGATCTACCACCTGAAGGGCTCGCCGGTGGACCCCAACCGCATCTATGTGTCGCAGACCAGCGGCTGGTTCGGGCAGCTCATCCAGCGCTCCGACGATGGCGGCAAGACCTGGCATCAGCCGGGAATGGCCGATGAAGCGTTGCCGGCGCCGGGTCCGCCTACGCCACTGCCCAACCGCTTCGCCTATGACACTTCCGCCGAGACTGGCGCGCCGCTCACCACACACCAGTGGTACGACGGCACGCAGCATCCCTGGGAGTTCAAGCGCGTGTGGCACATCGAGCCCTCGGTGACCGACCCAAACACGGTGTACGCGGGCGTGGAAGACGCGGCGCTGTTTCGCTCCACGGACGGCGGGGAGAGCTGGCATGAGCTCAGTGGCCTGCGCGGCCACGGCAGCGGATCGAAGTGGATGCCGGGCGCCGGCGGCATGGGGCTGCACACCATTCTCATCGACCCCGCGAATCCCGATCGCATGTACATTGCCATCTCGGCGGCGGGGGCGTTCCGCACCGACGATGGCGGCAAGACGTGGAAACCGATCAACAGGGGCCTGGTCTCGAACTTCATGCCCGATCCGAACGCCGAGGTCGGCCACTGCGTGCATCACGTGGCCATGCACCGTTCGCGGCCCGACGTGCTCTTCATGCAGAAGCACTGGGACATTATGCGCACCGACGATGCCGGCGAGAACTGGCGCGAGGTGAGCGGCAACCTGCCTACGGATTTCGGTTTCGTGATCGACGTACACGCGCACGAGCCGGAGACGCTCTACGTGGTGCCCATCAAGAGCGACTCCGAGCATTTCCCGCTGGACGGCAAGCTGCGGGTCTACCGCAGCCGCAGTGGCGGCAACGAGTGGGAGGCGCTGGCCAAGGGCCTGCCCGAGAAAGACTGCTACGTAAACGTGCTTCGCGACGCCATGGCCGTGGACACGCTCGACGACTGCGGCATTTACTTCGGCACGACGGGTGGGCAGGTGTACGCCTCCGCGGATTCAGGAGAGACCTGGATGCCGATTGTGCACGATCTGCCGGCGGTGCTGTCGGTGGAAGTGCAAACGCTGTAAGGCAGGGACCAAGGGAACGAGGGACTAGGGAATTGGCGCTGATGGAGGCGGGGAAAGATTGAGTGAAGCGGGGAGTCGCGTGGCGCTTGTGCGGGTGGCGCTGCCGTATCATCTGCGCAATCTGGCGCGGGTCGACGGCGATGTCGAGGTCGAGGCCGCCGTGCCGGTCACCATTCGCTCGGTGCTCGACGCGCTGGAAGGCCGCTATCCCACGCTCCGGGGCACGATCCGGGATCACGACACGGGCCAGCGGCGCGCGTTTCTGCGCTTCTTTGCCTGCGGGGAAGACTGGTCGCTTGAATCGCCGGAGAAGCTGCTGCCCGACGCGATTGCACAGGGCAGGGAACCGCTGCTGGTGATTGGGGCGATTGCGGGCGGATGAAAAGGCAGGGAGCGAGGGAGCGATGCAACCGCAGGTCCCTCGACTCTTCCGCTTCGTGGCCTCGGTCAGGATGACGGTTGGTTGAGTTCAGCCGAAGCTACACTCGCGCTGAAGTTTGCTTTCCCTTTGCCGATTCGCTGGTGTTTACGCGCAGGTTGTTGATGGCGTATTCCACATAGCGGGGCTTGAATTGTGGAGGCTCGCCAAGGAAGCGGCATGTGGCCACCACCTGGTCGACGATGAAGCGCGGCTGGTAGGCGGCGAGCTCGAGCTGCTTTTCCTCGCGAATTTTTCGGACGATGAAGTGGAAGACGTCATCGCGCATCTCGAAGCCCTGGCGGACGCACTCCTTATTGAAGATCTCGCGGTAGCGGTCCAGGCTGGGCGCGCCGACCTCGATCTTATAGGGAAGGCGGCGCAGGAAGGCCGGGTCCATGAGGTCTTCGGGCTCCAGGTTGGTGGAGAAGATGATGGTTTCTTCGAAGGGGATGCTGAAGCTTTTGCCGGTGTGCAGCTTGAGATAGTCGATGCGGCTTTCGAGCGGCACGATCCAGCGGTTGAGCAGCGCGGTAGGGCTGACGAGCTGGCGGCCGAAGTCATCGATGAGGAAGCAGCCGCCCAGCGCCTTCATGTGCAGCGGCGCCTCGTAGAAGTGGCCGCTGGGGTTGTAGCGCAGGTCGAGCATGTCGAGGGTGAGCTCGCCGCCGACGATGACGAAAGGCCGCCGGCAGGGAACCCAGCGCATGTCGTAGGTTTCGCGGCGGATGAACGAGATCTCTTCTTCACCGGCGCCTTCCACCGGGCTTAGAGGCATATGCAGGGCGGGGTCGTAGAAGCGGATGATCTGGCCCTCGACGATGATGGCGTAGGGGACGTAGATGATGTCGTGGAAGACGTTAGCGAAGCTCATGGCCACGGTGGATTTGCCGTTGCCGGGTGGTCCGTAGAGCAGGATGGCACGGCCGGAGTTGAGCGCGGGCCCGGCCTGCTCCAACAGGCTCATATCGATGGTCAGCTCGCCCATGCCCTTCTGGATTCGGTCGAGGCCTATGCGCTCATTGGTGGGCTTTTGCAGCGAGACCTGCTCGTTGAACTCCTCAATGGTGACCGGCGCGGGGCCGACGTAAGCCGAGGCTTCCAGGGCCTCGGTGGCAAAGCGGCGGCCCTCGTCAGTGAAGCTGTAGCTCATGTCGAGCAGGCTGTCGGAGTTGCGCGTGCCCAGCGCGCTGAGCAGGCGGCGATCGACGGCCATCGAAGCTAGCTCGGTGACGATGTGAAGCGGCAGCTTGATGGCGTCGACGTAATCGCGGATGGAACTCAGGCGGCCAATATGGATGAGCTTGATGAGCAGCGAGAGCAGATCGTTCTCGTCGATGCCGGTGGCGCGCAGGTCGCTGGGCTCGCCGGGAATGCGATGGAGAAAGGTTTCGAGGGCGGGCTGGGTGATGATGCCCAGCGCGACCAGGTTTTCGCCGAGCCGGCCGCCCTGCTCCCGGGAGCGCTCGAGCGCGCGGTTTACGTCCTCCTCGCTGACAAGCCGGGCGCGGACGAGCAGATCGCCGAGTCTCATGCGTTGCGTAATGGCGAGCCTCCGGAGAACAGGGGTCAGGGATCAGGGGTCAGGTTTCAGCTCTACGCGATCTTCGATTCAATCCTTCAATCGTACAGATTTTAATGTGGCTCCGCACGGTTGCTCAGTGCCAAACCAGTTTCCTTTGCACGGTACATTGGTTATCTGGCATTCCGGGCCGGTCATTCCCGCTGCGAACTGATCCCTGACCCCTGATCCCTATCTTCACTCTGGCCTTACGCTGAAGCGCATGGTGCGGTAATCGAAGGTATAGCTGCCGAGCTGTTGCAGTGCGTCGATGCCGAGCACGCCATATACGTCGTCGAGCGCGGCGGAGCCAAGCGGCTGGGTGAGAACGCGAATGTAGTGGAGATTCACGGTGATGCGGCCGACCGTGAGCGGCACTGTTTCTGCCATGTATGCCGGCTGCGGCGCGGACTCCATACCGGGGAAAGAAAACGGGCTCACCTGCTGGCCGTTAAACTCGGCGGCGTGTTCGTCGAAGTAGCGCGAGGTGAGGTAGGTCTGCTGGCCGCCGGCATCCACAGCGTACATGCGATCGTCCGTGTGGTTTTCAGTATCGGGTTCGGCGGCGGCCGGACCGGCCGCAGTGGTTGTTCCGAAGCTGCCGGATCGGCCCAGGGCGACGATAATCTGGTCGCCATCGAGGAAGAATGGCGCTCCGGCGGTGAGAAGATTGGCCTTTTCGTCGGCGCCGATCTCTTTCGCCGGCCGCACCTCGACGGTGTCCTCATCCGTCACCGTGATGCCGCCCAGCGCGGCCAGCGCGGCGTATCCGAGGACTCCTTCCACCTGGTACTGCGAGTGCGGGAAGAAGTAATCGGCGTCGTCGTAGACAAAGACCGTCATGTTATGAAGGGTGAGCCTGCCGCCGATGGTGAATCGCGGAATCACGGCCATATGCACCACAATGGGCCGGCCTGTGAGCGTGCGGATGGTAGCGGAATCGTCGGAGATTTTGAGCCCAATTTCGCGGGCCGTGGAGCGGTCGATCAAGTTGAACGGGGCGGTGGGATCGAGCATCCAGCTTCTGGGATCGGCGTCCACGAAGACGGGGATGTCAAGCAGGCCGAGTGGGTCTTCGCTGGCCTGCATGGTGAAGGGGTCGCAGGGATCGACCGTCTCCGGCGGGTTGTTTTTCGCAAGCGGCAACAGCTTGACGGGCAACTCGATGGAATCCTGCTGGTCGGAGCTGAGGTGTCTGGCAAGCCGCGACTCGAGCTCGCTGTATGAGGCTGCGGCCTTCGACCAGTCGCCGTCCCGCAGGTAGTCCTGGGCCAGTGCCTCGCGCAGCAGCCTTTCGTGGGCCACGTCGCCGCTGGCTGTCACTTTGTCGACAAGCGGTTCGAGGAGCTGGATAGATGTCTTGAGGTCGTTGGAGCGATTGGCCAGGATGCCGCGGTAGAGCTGCGCCTCGGTGGGGGGAAGGTTTTGAAGCTCGGCCTGGACGCGGAAGTATTGATGGTCGGCGAGCAGGTTCTGGATGCGCGTATCGAGCGAGAGACCGCTGGAGGTTCCGGTGTGGACCTGGGCGCCCTGGCCGGGCTGCTGCGCCGGCGGCACCGAAGTTTGCGCGAAGGTAGGAACGGCGGCAACAAACAAAAGGAGCGGAAGCAACATCCGGCGATGGACACCGGTTGCCGGAGAGTGGACTGGCGTCCGCTCCGGCTGCGCAAAGACTCCCCTACTGCTGCACATGGTCAGTCTTGACGTTAACAGATTTGCGGCTGGGCGGGTGAGATTGGCAATTCTGCAGTCCCACGCCGGCGCTCTTACACGGCTTTTACGGCGCGGCTCGTAGACTGGATATGCGAAGATGAAGCGCCGAACGATCGAGCATTACGAGATTGTCCGCCAGTTGGGTGCCGGAGGCAGCGGGGTCGTTTATCTGGCCAACGACACGCTTCTGGAGCGGCCGGTGGTGCTGAAGGTTTTGCGCGCCGGCGGCCCGCTGAGCGCCGAGGAGATGCGCGCCACTATGCTGCGGGAGGCGCGGCTGGCGTCGGCCATCGAACATCCGAACGTCTGCGCCATCTACGAGGTCGGAGAGAGCGGCGACGAGGCCTTTATCGCCATGCAGTACGTGCCCGGCGAGTCGCTGGACGAGTTGGTCGCGCGCGGGCCGGCGAGCATCCAACTGCTGCTCTCGGTGGGCATCCAGATCGCCGACGGGCTGCAGGCTGCCCACGCGCTCGGTATCTTTCACCGCGACCTGAAGCCGCAGAACGTGATGCTCACCGAAGGCGGGCTGGTGAAGATTCTCGACTTCGGCCTGGCGCGGCGGCTGGCGGCCGAGGATGCGCGCTTCGATCCGGAGCTGGCCAAAGAGAGCGCGGCCACTGCGACGCTGACTGCGCGCGGCGGCACCATTCGCTATATGTCGCCGGAGCAGTTTGTCACCGGCCAATCGAGCGCGCAGTCCGATGTATGGGCTCTCGGCGTGCTGCTCTACGAGCTGGCCAGTGGCTACCACCCTTTCGCTCGCAAAGATGCGGAGGACTTTCAGGCCATTCGGGCGATTCAGTTTCTCGAGCCGCCGTCGCTGCGTGCGGTGGCGCCGGATGTTCCCGTCCAGCTGGAGAGCGTGGTCGCAGGCTGTCTCGAGAAGGACCCTGCGGCGCGGTACGCTTCGGCGGGAGAGGTGCGCGAGGCGCTGCGCACGGTGATGCGCACGCTGCGCATCGATACCGGCATTGGCCCGGCCGACGTGAGCACACAGCGGCCCGCGAACGGCCCCGAGGCGCAGCGGCGGACGGCGGGAATCTTGTCGATGCTGGCGGAGCGCTTTCGCGAGCCGGCAGCAGCGCGCGCGCCGCAGAACTCCATCGTGGTGCTGCCATTTGCCAACCTGGGAACGGCGGAGGTGGCGCCCTTCTTCGGTCTGGCGCTGGCGGATGCGATTGCGGCGCGGCTAGCGCGGATTCCGTCGCTGGTGGTGCGGCCATCGAGCGCGCTGATGCGCATGACGGGCGGCGGGACCAACGCCGCTGCCGATCCGCTGATGGTGGGGCAAAAGCTGCTGGTCTCGCTGGTCCTCGCCGGCGGCTTTGCGCGGTCTGAAAGCGGCTTCGACCTTAACTGGCAACTGCTCGACGTGGACGCGCAGCGTCTGCGCTC
>Ga0187812_1000130_pt1 | contig 26089 bp, 28 predicted proteins | sample NC_S_2_FD_130582 | JGI IMG/M metagenome (GOLD analysis project Ga0187812, IMG submission 130582) | Wetland sediment microbial communities from Neuse River Estuary, North Carolina, USA - ASW-S_2 | ecosystem: Environmental > Aquatic > Freshwater > Wetlands > Sediment | place: USA: North Carolina...
CTCGAGGTGGCGCTGCACTGCACGTACCGGACGATCTCCTCGGGTGTGCCGATGGTCGCGCTGCCCGAGTGCTTCCTCGGCCTGGTGCCCGGCTGGGGCGGCGCCTACCTGCTGCCGCGGCTGATCGGGCCTGCTTCGGCGCTGAAGGTCATCATCGAGAACCCGCTGTCGCAGAACAAGATGCTGCGCGGCCCCGAGGCGTTCTCGCTGGGCATCGCGGACGCGATGTTCTCCCCGGCCGACTTCCTCGAGGAGTCGCTGCGCTGGGCTTCGCAGGTGCTGACCGGGGCGGTTTCCGTGCCCGCGCGCGCGCTGGTTTCCGAGCAGGAGTGGGACGCGGCGGTGGCCGCCGCGCGGTTCTTCGCCGACGGGAAAGTGCACGGGGCGGCGCCGGCCCCGTACCGGGCGCTGGAGCTGGTGGCTGCGGCGCGGTGGCGGACCCGGGATGAGGGGTTCGCGGCCGAGGACGACGCGCTGGCCGACCTGCTGCTGTCCGACGAGCTGCGCGCCGGGCTCTACGCCTTCGACCTGGTGCAGAAGCGGGCCCGGCGGCCCGCGGGGGCGCCGGACAAGTCGCTGGCCCGGCCGGTGACCAAGGTCGGCGTGGTGGGCGCGGGGCTGATGGCAGCGCAGATCGCGCTGCTGTTCGTCCGGCGGTTGCAGGTCCCTGTCGTGATGACCGACCTGGACCAGGCCCGGGTGGACTCCGGCGTGGCCTACGTGCACGCGGAGATCGACAAGCTTTTGTCGCGGGGCCGCCTGTCGGCCGACGCGGCGAACCGGCAGAAGGCGCTGGTCAGCGGGTCTGTGTCGAAGGACGGTTTCGTGGACGCCGACTTCGTGATCGAGGCGGTCTTCGAGGAGCTCGCGGTCAAGCAGCGGGTGTTCGCCGAGGTCGAGGCGATCGTGTCGCCGGAGTGCGTGCTCGCCACTAACACCTCGTCGCTGTCGGTGACCGCGATGGCGTCCGGGCTCGCGCACCCGTCGCGGGTCGTGGGGTTCCACTTCTTCAACCCGGTCGCGGTGCTGCCGCTCGTCGAGGTCGTGCGGGGCTCGTCGACCGGAGATGCCGCGGTGGCGACGGCGCTGGCCGTCGGCAAGCAGCTCAAGAAGAACTGCGTGATCGTCGCGGACCGCCCGGCGTTCGTGGTGAACCGGCTGCTCACCAGGTTCCTCGGCGAGATCACCCGGACGGTCGACGAGGGCACCCCGTTCGAGGTCGCCGAGCATGCCGCCGATCCGCTCGGCCTGCCCATGACCCCGTTCCTGCTGCTCCAGCTGGTGGGGCCGGCGATCGCCCTGCACGTCGCGGAGACCATGCACGAGGCGTTCCCTGACCGGTTCTTCGTATCGCCCAAGCTGCGCGCGCTCGCCTCGTCGGGGAAGACCTCCGTCTACCTGCCGGACTTCTCGGTGGACCCCGAGGTCGTGGCGCTCCTGGGTGGCGGTGACCACCCATCCACCGGCCCGGAGGTGCTTACCCGCGCGCTTGAGGGCCTGGCGCAGGAGATCCGGATCATGCTCGACGAGGGCGTCGTCGCCGCTCCCGAGGACATCGACCTGTGCATGATCCTCGGCGCGGGCTGGCCGTTCCACCTGGGCGGCATCACGCCCTACCTGGACAGGACCGGGATCGCGGCGAAGGTCACCGGGGCGCCGTTCCGCGGGTAGCCGGTTAGCGCACATTCAGACGCAATTCAGAGTATCTCTAGGCAATCTAAACTGGCGAGACAGCCGTAACCTGGAGGGGAGCGGGGACGGTTGTGACTGGAGGCCTTTAGGGGGAGGCGTTCGGATGGCCGACAAGTGGTTGCACGATTCCACAAGGCGCGCCAAGGCGTCGCTCATCGACACCACCGTGCCGAACGCGGCCCGGGTCGGCGACTACCTGGACGGCGGGCGGAACAACTTCGAGGCCGACCGCCGGGCCGTGCGTTCGCTGGTCACGGCGGCGCCGGTCGTCGAGAGCATCGCGCCGGCGGCGCGCGCCTTCGACCAGCGCGTGGTGCGCTTCCTGGTCTCCGAGGCAGGGATCAGGCAGTTCCTTGACGTCGGGACCAGCCGCCTGGCCAGGGCGGGCAACACCCATGAGGTCGCGCAGTCGCTCGCGCCGGAATGCCGCATCGTCTACGCGGACAACGACCCGATGGTGGTGTCGCACAACAGGGCCCTGGTGACGTCCAGCGCCGAGGGCGCCGTCAGCTCGCTCGATGCGGACGTGCACGAGCCCTGGGCGCTCGTCGCGGACGCCGCGGACACCCTCGACTTCCGCCGGCCGGTCGCGGTGCTGCTGCTGGCCACGCTCTCCTTCATCGCGGACATCGAGGAGGCGGCGAGCGTGGTGAAGTTCCTCATGGACGCGGTGCCGTCCGGGAGCCACCTCGCGGTCTACCATCAGGCGAACGACCTGGATCCGGCGATGATCGCGGCGGTGCGGCGGTGGAACGTGATGTCCGAGCAGCCGGTCACGCTCCGCTCCCGGGAGGAGCTCGCCGGCCTGCTTGACGGCCTCCGCCTCGAGCTGGTCCCGCCCGGCCTGGTGCCCATCACCGACTGGCGGCCGGACCCGGCCGATCCCCGCTTCGACCACGCCGTCCCCGTGTACGGCGCCGTAGCCCGCAAGCCGTTAGCGCGCCTATCGCCCAGCATTGCCCCGCTGGTAAGGCAGGTCCGCCGCCCCCTGTTCGGTACTCGGGTCGAAGAATCTCCTAAGCAGCACGGCTGCCGCTAGCTGCTTTGTCAATTCCGGAGCGCTCAAGCCGTCAACCGCGGTCGCGAATGAAGAACCCACGGTGGATGCTCTTTCCCGACGCGAGCGCTGGCCAAAGTACTGCGTGATCGCCAAGGCCGCCGTCAGCAGCCCACCGACGACAGCGACCCACCCTTGAAGGGATGCCGCCACGGCGCCTCCATCAATCCAGCAAGCACACGCAACGCACGCAAGTATCGCAGCGATAAGACACACGCGTCGCGGACGCTGTGAAATCACTGAAGGCATCGCCGGTAATTCCCGGCGTCTGCCACTCAGGCGGCGGCGGGCAGGCCCAGGTGGTCGCCGGCGACGCGGATCAGGACGGCGGCCCAGGTGCGGAAGGGCCGCCAGCCCTCGGAGATCCGCTCGATGTCGGCCGGCGACGCCGGCCCGGGACCGGTGCCGTAGAAGTGCGCGACGTACCCGGGCAGCCGGGGCTCGCCGAACGTCAGCACGTCGGTGACACCCGTGGCACGCAGCAGGATCAGCATCGCGTAGGAAGGCCCGATGCCAGGGAGTTGCTGCAGGTGCTCGAGCGCCTCGGCCGGCTCCATCGCGGCGAGCGTCCCAGGGTCGAGGGCACCGTCGAGGGCGGCGCGGGCCACGGCGTGCAGCCATTGCACGCGGCGGGGCGCGACGCTCCGGATGTCCTCGGCCTCAAGCAGCCGGTGCGGGAGCGGGAACGCGTGAATCTGCGCACCGCCGACGGTGAACGTGCGCCCGAGGTCGGCGCTGATCCGGTCTCGGATCGCCGCCGCCTGTGCGCGATACCGCCGGGCGCTGATGATCGCCCACGCGGCGGCCTCGTACGGCGAGTGGAACAGCACCGGCCGCAGACCTTCGTGTTCGCGCTGCAGCGTGCCGATCACCGGGTCGCGGACGCCGACCTCCGCCCACGACTGGCCGTCGTGGTCGAGCGACAGGACGCGGCGGACCTGCCGCAGCACCGCCTCGGGATCAGCCTCGGTGTCGACGGTCACCGCGATGGCGCCGCCGGGAACTTGAGCCAGCCGGACCCCGGCATGGTGACGCATGTCGTCGGTGACGAACGCCAGGCGCATCTCGTCGCCTGCTGGGTTCGGGCGCCCGGTGTTCGGGCCGAACCCGAACCCCGCCGCTGCCGCCAGGGAGAAGGGACCGTCCGGCTGGATGGTGAACGTCGTGAGCTTCATGTAACAGATATAAAGCCAGGGTCTGACATTCCGTAGCCGCGCTTGCGCTAGGGAGTCCTCGTCAAACCCGCCGCACGACCCTGCGTCCGGGACCCACGTCTGCCTGCCGGAGGCGGTTCCCCGATCACGTCTTCCATGACGCGGGGATCGGCGAAGTCCCGGGAGAGCACGATATGACCTTCCCGGGTCCGGAGGATCTGGATAGACGTCGCCGTGAGCGACGGGCCCGTCGTGGTCAGGGTCGCCGTCGCACGCATCTCCGTGATCACCACACGCTTCACACAGTCATCTCCTGGGCACAAAGCAGTGGTAGGGCGGCTGCCGCAGGCCCGCTAGCGAAGGGGGGCTCGTGATCCGGTCAGCGCTCATGGGGGGCCGTTCAGTTACCCGGCACGCACGACGCCTAGGTGCGATCGCCGTCGGCTGCGGCATTGTTGCCGTCGTGACCGTCGGCCAGCTCGGAATCAGTCCCGCGGCTGCTCAGACCGCGGTGCCCGGGCTGGATGTCAGCGCTCATCAGCCGAGCATCAGCTGGAGCCTGGTCGCCTCCGCCGGGGCCCAGTTCGCCTACGTGAAGGCGACCGAGGGCGCCGGGATCATCAATCCCGACTTCGCCGCCCAGTACAACGGCGCCTACCAGGCCGGGCTGACCCGCGGCGCCTACCACTTCGCGCTGCCCGATAGGTCCGGCGGTGCGGCGCAGGCCAGGTATTTCGTCGCCAACGGCGGCGGATGGACCGCTGATGGCCGGACCCTGCCGGGAGCACTGGACATCGAATACAACCCCTACGGGGCCGAATGCTACGGGCTCAGCCAGAGCGCGATGGTGGAGTGGATCGCCAGCTTTGATGGCACCTACGAAGCCCTCACCTCGGCCTGGCCGGTCATCTACACCAGCACCGCCTGGTGGGCGAAATGTACCGGCAACTACGGCGGATTCGCCGACCACGACCCGCTTTGGATCGCCGACTACCGCCCCAGCGCGGGCACGCTGCCAGCCGGCTGGAGCACCTACACGTTCTGGCAGTACGCGCCAGCCGGCGCATTCCCCGGCGACCAGGACATCTTCAACGGCTCAAGCAGCCAGCTGCTCGAGATCGCTACCAGCGGCTAGGCCCGCGGGCACGTTCGCGTGCGCCCGTTGACACGGCGCTCGGGTGCGGGAGGATTCCGGTATGGCGATGGTAGAAACGGCGCGCGGCCCGGTCGAGGCCGCTGAACTCGGCCCCACGCTCATGCACGAGCACGTCTTCGTGCTCACCGCCGACGTCCAGCAGAACTTCCCCGACGAGTGGGGCGACGAGGACGCCCGCGTGGCCGACGCAGTGCGGCGGCTCGGCGAGCTATCCCAGTACGGGATCGCCACGATCGTCGACGTCACCGCGATCGGCCAGGGCCGGAACATCCCCCGCGTCAAGCGTATCGCCGACCAGCTGCCGGACCTGAACATCGTGGTCGCCACCGGCATCTACACGTTCGACGCGCTGCCGCTGTTCTTCTGGCGCCGCCCGCCGGAGGCGATGACCGAGTTCTTCGTCCACGACATCACCGAGGGCATCGCGGGCACCGGCGTGAAGGCCGGCATGCTCAAGTGCGCGGTGGACGAGAAGGGCCTGACCCCCGGCGTCGAGCAGGTGCTCAGGTCGGTCGTCAGGGCCCACCGGCAGACGGGCACGCCGATCACCATCCACACGCACGCCGCCGGCCAGCACGGCCCCGCGATCCTCGACGTCCTGCGGCAGGAGGGCGCCGACCTGAACCGCGTCGTCCTCGGCCACAGCGGCGACGCGACCAACGACCCCGACTACCTGGAAAAGATGGTCAAGGCCGGCCTGACCCTCGGCATGGACCGGTTCGGCATCGACCACTTCGCGACGTTCGAGGCCCGCTCGGACCTGGTCGTCGAGCTGTGCCGGCGCGGCCTGGCCGAGCGCATGGTGCTGTCCCACGACACCTGCTGCTACATCGACTGGTTCGCGCCGGGCTCGCTCGACGACCTCAAGCAGTGGCACTACCTGCACATCAGCCAGGACGTGCTGCCGTACCTGAGAGACCATGGCGTCACCGACGACGAGATCGACACGATGCTGGTCCGCAACCCGGCCCGCGTCCTCGCGGGGTAACGCTATCCGAACTGGCCGGGCTGGTAGTTACCGCCGAGCTGGCGGGTGATGACGTTCAGCCGGTTCCAGGCGTTGATCTCGGCGATCTGCGCCACCAGCGCGATGAGCTGGTCCTCGTCGTAGTACTTGGCCGCGGTCCGCCAGGCCTCGTCGGTGACGCCGGCAGAAGCGTCGGCGATGCGGGTGCCCTGCTCGGTGAGCTCCAGGGCGGCCCGCTCGGCCTCGGTGAAGACCGTCGCCTCCCGCCACACCGCGACGAGGTTCAGCCGCAGCTGGGTTTCCCCGGCGAGCTCGGCCTCCTTGGTGTGCATGTCGGCGCAGAAGGCGCAGCCGTTGATCTGGCTGGCCCGCAGGTTCACCAGCTCGCGCGTGGCGGCTGGCAGGCCGGAGTCGGTCACCGCCTTGCTCGCCGAGTTGAGGTACTTGACGAACTTGGTCGCGACGGCGTTCTCGAGCAGGTTGAGACGCGGTTCCATGACGGTTCATTCCCTCCGTCGTACGGGGTGTTTTTCCCTAGTCACCAGGTACGACGACACAGCCACACGGAATGTCAGGCCCGCGGAATGTCAGGCGACGTCCCGGTCACCGGTATGACCGGCCCCGAGGCCCGCGAAGATAAGCGTGCAGATGGCGTCGGCGACTTCGGTGCTGTCGTCCTTGCGCGGCCGGTACCACTCCGACACCGAGTTCACCAGGCCGAACAGCAGCTTGGCGGTCAGCGCCGGGTCGATGTCCGCGCGCAGGTCGCCGTCCGCGACGGCCTGCTTGACCAGCGAGGCGGTGTGCTGGTCGAACTCGCGACGGCGGGCGAGCGCGTCCCGCTCGGCCCGCGTGTTGCCGTGCACGCGCAGCAGCAGGGTGACGAACGGAAGCTGGTCGGCGAGCACGCCGAGGCTGCCCCGGATCAGGCGCTCCAGCCGGTCGACGGCGCGGCCGCCCGTCGCGTCGGCCGCCGCCGCGACGGCGAACAGCCCGTCCAGGGCGCGGCTGGTGGCCAGCCGCAGCAGCTCTTCTTTCGACGGCACATGGTGATAGATCGCCGATTTCGTGATGCCGAGCGCGCGGGCGAGGTCCTCCATCGACGTCGCGTCGTAGCCGCGCTCATTGAACACCCGCACCGAGGTCCGCAGGATCGACTCCAAGTCGTGCCCGGGCCGCCCCGGCCGCCCGCGCCGCGCCGCCGCGGTCACGCTGTCCGCTGGTCGATGACGCGACGCAGCTTCCCCGTCGACCGTTCCAGCGAGCCCGGATCCACCACGGACGCACCGACCGTCACCCCGATGTTGTCCTTCACCGCCCGCACGATCGCCGCGGCCGCGGCCGCGCGAGCCCCGGATTCCGCGGACACGGCGGAACCTGGGGAAGCCTCCACAAGCACGGTCAGCTCGTCCATCCGTTCCGGCCGGGTGAGCAGCAGCTGGAAGTGCGGCGCGAGTCCCGGCACGCGCAACACGATCTCCTCGATCTGCGTCGGGAACACGTTGACGCCGCGCAGGATGATCATGTCGTCGGTCCGCCCCGTGACCCGCTCCATCCGCCGGAACGGCCCGTGCGCTGTCCCCGGCAGCAGCCGTGTCAGGTCACGAGTGCGGTACCTGATGACCGGCATCCCCTCCTTGGTCAGGGTGGTGAGCACCAGCTCACCGCGCGAGCCGTCGGGCAGCACCGAGCCGTCGGGCGCGACGATCTCCGGGTAGAAGTGGTCTTCCCAGATGTGCAGCCCGTCCTTGGTGGCCGCCGATTCCTGCGCGACGCCGGGCCCGATCACCTCCGACAGCCCGTAGATGTCGACCGCGGTCAGCCCCGCCCGCGCCTCGATTTCGGCGCGCATCGCGTCCGTCCACGGTTCGGCGCCGAAGATCCCTATCCGCAGCGACGACGCGGCCGCGTCCAGGCCCTGCCGCTCGAACTCATCGAGCAGCGTCAGCATGTACGTCGGCGTCACCATGATGATCTCCGGCCGCAGGTCGTTGATCAGCTGGACCTGCCGCGCGGTCGCTCCGCCCGAGGCGGGGATCACGGTGCAGCCCAGCTTCTCCGCGCCGTAGTGCGCGCCGAGCCCGCCGGTGAACAGCCCGTACCCGTAGGCGACGTGCACCGTGTCACCGGGCCGGCCGCCCGCGACCCTGATGGACCGCGCCATGACCGACGACCACAGGTCCAGGTCGTGCTGGGTGTAGGCCACGATGGTGGGCGTCCCGGTGGTGCCGCTTGAGGCGTGCACCCGCGCGATCCGCGCGCGGTCGACGGCGAGCAGGCCGAACGGGTAGTGCTCGCGCAGGTCGTCCTTGGTGGTCAGCGGCAGCTTGGCGAGGTCGGACATGTCGCAGAAGTCGTCCGGGTGCAGCCCGGCCGCGTTCAGCCTGTCCCGGTAGAACGGCACGTTGGCGTAAACGTGCCGCAGCGTCGCCCGCAACCGCACGATCTGCCGCGCCTGCAGCTCCCCGATGTCGGCCGGCCAGGCGCCGGGCTGATCGTCGTCTTCCACCCCGAACAAAGGCAGCACCGCGATCACCCACCTTGATTACTGACCGAACGGACGGTCATTATTGTCGTATGGCGCTCACCGAGAAGCAACTCAGCGAGCACTTCGACGCGACGATCGCCCGCCAGGACCGGATCGAGCCGCGGGACTGGATGCCCGACGGGTACCGCAAGACGATGATCAGGCAGATCGCGCAGCACGCGCATTCGGAGATCATCGGGATGCAGCCGGAGGGCAACTGGATCACCCGCGCCCCGAGCCTGCGCCGCAAGGCGATCCTGCTGGCCAAGGTGCAAGACGAGGCCGGGCACGGCATGTACCTGTACGCGGCGGCGGAAACCCTCGGCGCCGACCGCGCCGACCTCACGGAGATGCTCGTCAGCGGCAGGCAGAAGTACTCATCCATCTTCAACTACCCCACGCTCAGCTACGCGGACGTGGGCGTGATCGGCTGGCTCGTCGACGGCGCCGCGATCTGCAACCAGGTGCCGCTGTGCCGGTCGTCATATGGCCCGTACGCCCGCGCGATGGTCCGGATCTGCAAGGAGGAGTCGTTCCACCAGCGCCAGGGATATGAGCTGCTGCTCACGATGATGCGCGGCACCGGCGCGCAAAAAGACATGGTGCAGGAGTCCGTGAACCGCTTCTGGTGGCCGTCGCTGATGATGTTCGGCCCGCCCGACGCCGACTCACCGAACACCGAGCGCTCCATGGCCTGGGGCATCAAGCGGCACACCAACGACGAACTGCGCCAGCGGTTCGTCGACATGACGGTCCCGCAGGCGGAACGCCTCGGCGTCACGCTTCCCGACCCTAAGCTGCGCTGGAACGAGGCCCGCGGTCACTACGACTTCGGCGACGTCGACTGGGACGAGTTCCGCGCGGTCATCGGCGGCAACGGCCCGTGCAACACCGAGCGCGTCGCCCGGCGGCGGGCAGCCCACGAGCAGGGCGCCTGGGTCAGGGAGGCCGCGACCGCGCATGCGAAGAAAAGACAGGATCATCCCGAACGTACGCGGCTGACTGTGACGGCGGACCATGACTGAGCCAGGCTGGCCGCTGTTCGAGGTGTTCCTGCGCGGCAAGCGCGGCCTCAACCACGTGCACGTCGGGTCGCTGCACGCCGCCGACCCGGAGATGGCCCTGCGGCACGCCCGCGACCTCTACACCCGCCGGAACGAGGCGGTGAGCATCTGGGTGGTCCCCGCCGCCGCGATCACCGCCAGCAGCCCGGACGAGAAGGACCCGTTCTTCGCCCCGTCCGGCGACAAGGTGTACCGCCACCCGACGTTCTACGACATCCCCGGGGATGTGCCGCACATCTGATGAGCGAGAACGAGAGCGAGTTCGACGCCTACCTGTCCCTGGCGGACGTCACGCAGGACGATCACCGCTGGGCGTTCGGCACCGGTTTCGCCGACCCTCTCGCCGGCGTGGATGCCCCGATCCCGGCCGGCGTGGACCCGGCCGCGCTCGCCGCGACCTGCCTCGCGCTCGGCGACGACGCGCTCATCTACAGCCACCGGCTCCAGCAGTGGGTAACCCGGGCGCCGGAACTTGAAGAGGAGACCGCCCTCGCCAACATCGCGCTCGACCTGCTCGGCCAGGCCCGCCTGCTGCTGACCCGGGCCGGCCAGGCCGAAGGGTGCGACCGCGACGAGGACCGGCTGGCGTTCTTCCGCGACGAGCGCGAGTTCCGCAACGTCCGCCTGGTGGAGCGCGCAGACGCCGACTTCGCCGAACTGGCCGCCCGCCTGCTGGTGTTCTCGGCGTGGCGGCTGGCGCTGCTCCAGGACCTGACGGCGGACCCCGACCCCGTGCTCGCCGCGATCGCGGCCAAGGCCGTGAAGGAGCTGACCTACCACCGGGACTACGCGGCCGGCTGGGTGATCCGCCTCGGCGACGGCACGGACTACTCGCACGCCAAGGCGCAGGCTGCCCTGGACACCCTATGGCCGCTGGCGGCGGAGCTCGACCTCGGCGCCGAAGCGGCCGCGTTCCTGGACACGGTGCTCGCCGAGGCCACCCTGCGCAAACCGGACGCGCCCCCGCTCGCCCCGGTGGCGGGCAAGACCGGCCGCGACGGCACGCACACCGAGGCGATGGGCTACATCCTCGCCGAGCTGCAAAGCGTCGCCCGCGCCCACCCGGACGCGACATGGTGAGCGCGAGGGAGTCAGCCGGGTCCGTTCCGGATCCTGAATTTCCGGCCCTCACCATCGCAGACCTCGGCATCCTGCGGGACGTGCGGGAGCGGGACGGCGAGGTGACGGTCACGATCACGCCGACCTACAGCGGCTGCCCGGCGATGGCCCAGATCGCCGTCGAACTGCGCCGCCGGCTCGCCGAGGCGGGCTACCGCGAGGTGGTGATCCGCACCGAGCTGTCGCCTCCGTGGACGACCGACTGGATAACTCCCGATGGCCGCCGCAAGCTGGCCGAGGCTGGCATCGCCCCGCCGCCCGAACGGGCCGGCCCGGTCCGGGTCACGCTCGGCACCCGCCCCGCGGTGCCCTGCCCGCGCTGCGGATCGCAAGACACCCGCGAGGCCGCCCGGTTCAGCGGCACCGCCTGCAAGGCGCTCTACCAGTGCCGCGCGTGCCTGGAGCCGTTCGAGCACGTCAAGGAGCACTGAGCGTGCCGCCCGCCGCGTTCTACCCGCTGACCGTGTCGGCCGTCGACCGGCTGACCGCGGACGCCGCCGCGCTCACGTTCGCCGTGCCGCCGGACCTGCGCGAGACGTTCGCGTTCCGCCCGGGCCAGTCGCTGACCGTCCGCCGCGGCGAGGAGCGCCGCTCGTACTCGATCTGCGTGCCGCCGGGCCGCCCGCCGCGCATCGGCGTCCGCGAGGTGCCGGGCGGTGCCGTGTCCAGCTGGCTCGTCCGCGACACCCGGCCGGGTGACGTGGTCGAGGTCCAGCCGCCGTCGGGCACGTTCATCCCGGACCTGTCGCGGCGGGGCAGCCACGTGCTGATCGCCGCCGGCTCCGGCATCACCCCGGTGCTGTCGATCGCCGCGTCGCTGCTGGCGGCCGGCTCCGAGGTCACCCTGCTGTACGGCAACCGCCGCGCCGACACGGTGATGTTCGCCGACGAGGTCGCCGACCTCAAGGACGCCTACCCGACCCGGATGCGGCTGCTCCACGTGCTCTCCCGGGAGGCCCAGGAGGTCGACCTGTTCACGGGCCGGCTCGACGAAGCCAAGCTCCGCGCCCTGCTGCCCGCGATCCTCGACGTGCCGGCGGTCGGCGACTGGTGGCTGTGCGGCCCCTACGGCATGGTCACGGCCGCCATCGAGGTGCTGGCCTGTTTCGGCGTCCCCAGGCAGCGCATCCACCGGGAACTGTTCTATGTCGAGGATGAGCCCCCGCCCGTCGTCTCGCACACCGAAACGCCAGGCCCGGGCGCCGAGGTCACGGTCATCCTCGACGGCCGCGCCACCACGGTCACCGTCCCGCCGGGCATGCCTGTCCTCGACGGCGCCCAGCGCGCCCGGGCCGACCTCCCGTTCGCGTGCAAGGGCGGCGTGTGCGGCACCTGCCGCGCGGTCCTGCGCGAAGGCAAGGTGACGATGCGCCGCAACTTCGCGCTCGAAGATCCCGAACTGGCCGCGGGTTACGTCCTCACCTGCCAATCCCTCCCCGCCACCGAGACGCTCGTCGTGGACTACGACACCTGAGCAGGGTTCCGTTAGCTCCGCTGGGCGGGCCGGCTGATCCGGGCGGCGGCTAGCTGACGCAGGCTGACGACGCCGCGCACCTCGCGGCCTTCAAGCACCGGCAGGTGCCGGAAGCCGTGCAGCAGCATGAGCTGAATCGCGTCCTCGGCGGTCGTATCCGGCGACGCCGACTCCGGATCCTTCGTCATCCACGCGGACACTGGGGAACTCGTCAGGTCGCTGCCGGATGCCGCGGCGCGGAGCACGTCCCGCTCGGTGAGAATGCCGGCCAGCAGACGGCCCTGCATGATCAGCGCCGATCCGGCCTTCTGCCGCACCATGGCCGCGGCGGCGTCAGCGACCGGGTGGTCGGGGCTGGTCGCGACGACTAGGGTGGTCATCACGTCGCCGACGGTCAGCGCGCGGCGACGTTCCTCAGCCACTTTCGCCGACCTCGTCGAGTTCCGGGTCCACATGCGGCGCGGACGGGCCGGACAGTTCGTCCGACAGCATGCGCCAGAGCTCCCCGGCCCACGAGGAAAGCCGCGGCCACCGCATCCAGAACAGCTGCAGGGTTGTCGCATCGAACTCCGTGTGCGCTCGCTCCGGCGAGAGCGCGTCGGTGAAGTCCTCGAACTGATGGATGAGTTCGAGGAAGCTGTCTGCGTTAGGTTCCATGTGACTACCTTCGGGCAGGCGGCGGATGGCAGGGCTGGGGCAGGGCCAAAAAGCGGCTGATTGCGCCGAGTGCGGTGATCCATACCCTGAAAGAGCGCGGCCGAAAAGCAGGCAAGCCGCGAGCCGCGCCCGACCCTATGCGGGGTCGCGAACGGGGCCCTGGCGATTCCAGCCGGAGGCCAGGACGCGGACTTCCAGCTCTTCGCGGTGGACTTCCTCGCCGCAGTGGCGGCAGACGAGGACCGGGTCCAGGTCGTGCCCGCACGTGTGGCCGAACGCCACCGGCGGCGCGTCGACCGCCCACTTGTCACCCCAGGCGCGCAGCGTCTGGAGCACGGGGCTCAATTCCCTGCCGGCGGGCGTCAGCTCGTACTCGTAGCGCGGGGGATGGTCGCTGTACTGGCGGCGGGCGACCACGCCGGCGGCCTCGAGCGCGCGCAGCCGCGCGGCCAGCCGGTCGCGGGGCGCGCCGGTGTTGCGGGCGATCGCGTCGAAGCGCTTGTTGCCGTAGGCGATCTCACGCACGGCGAGCAGCGCCCACTTCTCGCCGACCAGGTTCAGGGCGGCCGCCACCGAGCACGGGCGGCCGGGGAGGTCCTCGCGCATGGGAGCAAGCTTACTCGGTTGCGTAATCAAACTTAATCAGGTTACGCTTCCGTTGGATTTTCAAACTCAGCGAGGCGGCGCTCCGGCGCGCGCGGTGGCGACGGGAGGACGCGTGACCGACGGCGTGATTGACGGCAGCGCTACCGCGGACAGCCATGGGACCCGCTTCGCGGCGGTGTTCGCGGTCGTCACGGCCGGCATCGCGATGGTGAACCTGGACCTGTTCATCGTCAACGTGGCGCTACCGTCGATCGGCCGGTCGTTCGGCGGCACGGACCTGTCGTCGCTGTCCTGGGTGCTGAACGCCTACGCGATCGTGTTCGCCGCGCTGCTCGTCCCCGCGGGCCGGGCCGCCGACCTGATCGGCCGCCGGACCGCGTTCCTGACCGGCGTGATCGTGTTCGCGCTCGCCTCCGCGGCGTGCGCCGCCGCCCCGGACGTGTGGCTGCTCGTCGTCGCGCGGATCATCCAGGCGGCGGGCGGCGCGCTGCTCATGCCGGCCTCGCTTGGCCTGCTGCTCGCCGCGGCGCCGCCGGAGAAGCGCACGGGCGCGATCCGCGGCTGGACCTCGGTCGGCGGAGCGGCGGCCGCGCTCGGCCCGGTGGTCGGCGGCGCGCTCGTCGCCGCTAGCTGGCGCTGGGTGTTCCTGGTGAACGTCCCGATCGCGGCCGTCGCGCTGCTGGCCAGCGTCCGGGTGCTGCGCCCGGCCGCCGCCACGGCTGATAACAGCAAGAAGCGCGGCAGCGCGGTCCGCCCCGACACCGTGGGCGCCGCGCTCTTCACGATCGCGATCGGCGCGCTCGCCCTCGCCCTGGTCAAGGCCGACGACTGGGGCTGGACATCGTCCCGGGTGCTCGGCTCCATCGCGGCGGCGGCGGTCCTGCTGGCGCTGTTCATCCGGCGGTCCGCCCGGCACCCCGCGCCGGTCATCGAGCCGCACCTGATCAGGCTCCCCGCGTTCTCCACCGCCACCGCGGCGAACGTCGTGTTCGGCACCGCGTTCGGCGCGATGCTGCTGATGGTCACCTTGTGGTGCCAGGACGTCTGGGGCTGGTCCGCGCTGCGCACCGGGCTGGGCGTCGCCCCGGGCCCGCTACTGGTGCCGTTCTTCTCGGTGGGCGCGGGTCCGCTCGCCCGCCGCGTCGGTCCCGGCCCGGTCGCCGCCGCCGGATGCGCGATCTACGCGGCCGGCTGCGTGTTCTGGCGGCTGAACCTGTCGCTCGTGCCCGACTATCCCAGGCACATGCTGCCCGGCATGCTGCTGACGGGAACGGGCGTCGGCCTCACGCTGCCCACCCTGGTGAGCGCGGCGGTCTCCGCGGTGCCGCCGCACCGTTTCGCCACCGGGTCCGGGGTGGTGACGATGGCGCGCCAGGTGGGCATCGTGCTCGGCGTCGCGGTCCTGGTCACGGTCCTCGGCCACCCCTCGGGCGCCTCCGCGCTCGCGGCCTTCCAGCGGGCAACGGTGGCCATCGCCGCGATCGCGGTCACCGCCGGCCTGGCGTCCCTGCTGCTGGTCCGGAGCAGCCGCGCACCCGCTCGCGCGACGGGAACCACCCTCGAAAATCAAGTCGCGCCCGGGGCGGAGGAACGCGTACGTTCGGAGCCGTGACCGAGGAAAGCGTCCTGCTCATCACCGTTCCCGCCGCCGGGCCGGCGGTGGCCGGGCACCGCTCCCGCCTCGACTCGAGCGCGGCGCTCGGCGTCCCCGCGCACCTCACGGTGCTGTTCCCGTTCCTGCCGCCCGGCGAGATCGGCGCGGACGCGCGGGCGACGCTCACCCGCCTGTTCGCGTCCGTTCCGGCCTTCCGCTTCACGCTGGACCGGACCCGGTGGTTTCCCGGGGAGCCGGTGCTCTGGCTCGGGCCGTCCGATCCCGCGCCGTTCGCCACGCTGACCGACCTCGTTTTCGCGTCGTTCCCGTCCTGCCCGCCCTACGGCGGCCGGTTCGCCGAGGTGATCCCGCACCTGACCGTCGGCGAGGGCGCTCCGCTCGCCGAGCTTACGGCGGCCGAGGAGGCGGTCCGCCCGCACCTGCCCATAGTCGCCGAAGCGGCCGAGGTCACCCTGATGACCGGCCCGCCCCCGGCCTCCGCGCCCCCGGGCGGCCGGTGGACGACCGTGGCGACGTTCCCCCTGGCCCGCGGCTACCGGCTGGCGGGTGGCGGCTAGCGGCCGCGGCGCCAGCGGGGCTTGCGCTTGTCCAGGAACGCGCGCATGCCTTCCTGCGCGTCGGGGAGCTGGCTGGTCGCGGCCATGACCTCGACGGCATAGGCATACGCCTTCGGCTGGTCGAGGTCGATCTGGGCGTAGAGCGCCTGTTTGCCGATCCCCTTGCTCTGCGCGGAGCCGCGGGTCACGCGCTCGAGAAGGTCATGCACCGCGTCATCGAGCTGGGCGGCGGGCACGACGCTGTTGACCAGGCCCCAGTCGAGCGCCGTGCGCGCGTCGATGACGTCACCGGACAGGGCCAGCTCCATGGCGCGCTTGCGGCCCACGTTCCTGGCGACCGCCACCATCGGCGTGTGGCAGAACCAGCCGCCCTTCCCGCCTGGGGCCGCGAACCCGGCGTCTTCGCTGGCCACCGCGAGATCGGCGGTCGCGACGAGCTGGCAGCCGGCCGCGGTGGCCAGCCCGTGCACCCGCGCCACCACCGGCTGCGGCACCTGCTGCATCAGCGTCATCAGCTCGGTGCAGGTCACGAGCAGCGAGCGGACCGCGGCCAGGTCGGCGCCGGCGACGTCGGCGAAGTCGTGCCCGGCGCTGAACACCGGGCCGTTTCCGGCCAGCACGATGCCCAGGGCGTCGCTGTCCCCGAGGTCGCGGAAGGCCGCGATCAGCTCACGCATGTGCTCAAGGGACAGGGCGTTGCGCCGTTGCGGCCGGTTCATCGTCACGGTGGCGAAGTCGCCGGACCGTTCGACCAGGATGTGCTCGAACTCCATAGGTCCTAAGCATCGTCCCGGCGCGCGGCCATGTACAGGGCGGACTCGATGGCTTCCGCCTCGCTGAGCAGCCGGCCGGCCCGGTCGGCGTGCCCGGCCGCCCGGTACTCCCGGGCCGCGGCGCGGCGATCGGCGGCCTCGGCCGCGGCGCAGCGCGCCCTGGAGCCGCGACCTCACGTCACCGGCGGCGGAAGGCGTGCTCACCCCGTCGGTCATACCGTCCCGCACCCCATGGGTCGCCTGATTTTCCCGCCCCCCAAGCCCGCGCGATGCGCTGTGCTCCCGCGAGGCTTCAAGACCTCACCCACATGGTACGACAGCAGTGTTCTGTGACCTTTGATTTCGCGCGCGCGGCCGACGGCCCACCTTACATCACTTTTCGTCCCTAGAACTAGGACAAACCGGACGAGAAAACGACCGAAAGTGATGTAAAGACAAAATCTGATGCGAAGTTGGACGTGATAACAGCAAGAAGCGGGAGCTACTGGGGGTTGGTGTCGGTCAGGCGGCCGTCCCGGGACAGACGCAGCCAGCGGGTTATCCCGATCGAGCGGAGGAACGGTACGTCGTGACTCGCCACGAGCAGCGCTCCCTGGTAGCAGGACAGCGCCTGGGACAGTTGCCGCACCGACGCCATGTCCAGGTTGTTCGTCGGCTACGTCCAAGCCGTCGAGTTCGCCGGCGATGAGCCGGAGCAGGGTGGACTTGCCCGACCCGTTCACCCCGATCAGACCGGTCCGCCCGGGGCCGAACGAAGCGTTGAGTCCGGACAGCACTACGCGTCCGTTCGGGAGAATGAAAGAGAGGTCGGACAGGACGATAGACATGTGGCAGCTCCAGAAGCGAGGTCTCGGGTGAGGTCGACCTCAGAGCTTCAAGCCACTCTCCGTCTGCCGGGATTGGGACCCTTAGAGTGTAAGACCGCGCGGCCGAGGAAGCCGGCCAGCCGGTCGATCGCCGCGGCGCCGTCGGGGACCGGGGCTTCCGGGGCGAACGGGACCCACCCGCCGTCCGCAGCGGACGGCCGCGTCGCCAGCAGCGCCCGGGCGAAGGCCAGGGCACGCTCGGCTATGTCGTCGGGGAAGGCGGCCGGCTGCCCGGTGGCCCGCGCGAGGTCCCAGCCGTGCCCCAGCTGCTCGATGATCCTGGTGCGGACCAGGTCGATGCCGGTGCCAGTGCCGAACGGCGCGGTGTACGTCTTTTCCAGCACGCCCGGCTGCGCGAACGCATCGCGCAGCACCGCCCCGGAACGCCGGAACGCGCCCAGCGGGTCGCCGCCGAGGTGGTCGGCGTCCCGGTCCGGCGGCGGCGCGCCGGTTATCACCGCCCCGAACAATAGGTTGCCGCTCACCAGGTGATTTACTAGGGTGCTGACGTCGAGCCCGGTGCACGGCGTCGGCCAGCCCCACTGGCCGGCCCTGATTCCGGCCACGATGCTTTCCGTGCCGACGATGGCGCGGTCCAGATCGGCAAGCGCGACGACATCGCTCATGCCCGCAGTATCGCAGAAGTGGCGACGTCGTCGCTCCGAACTGCGTGACGCTGAATACAGAATCTGACACAATCTTCTCGAACACGCAAGCTATTGCCTTGCTATCCACGGGGGGGAAGCACATGATCAAGACGACGAGTCTGAAGCGCGAGGGCATGGTCAAGGTCACGTTCTCGCTTCCGGCGGCCGAGCCGGCGTGCGCCGTTTCGGTGGTCGGCGACTTCAACGACTGGGATCCGTCCGCGCACCCGCTGCGGCTGCGCTCCAACCAGACCCGCAGCGCGTCGGTGACGGTTCCGATCGGCAGCACACTGCGGTTCCGCTACCTGGGCGAGGGCGGGATGTGGTTCGACGACGAGACCGTGTCCGGCGACAACGGCGGCGACCCCGAGCTGACGGTCTAGCCGCGGACCTCGCGGCCTCTGACTTCCCGGACCACGCGGGCGTGCTCCCGCATGGTCTCGGTGCCGTCGGCGCCGGGCTGGCGGCCGAACCCGCAGTACATGGCCACGCCGTAGTCCCCGATGTACCGGGACGCGGTGGCGACCCGGCGCCGCAGGCCCGCCGCCCCGTCGATCGGCAGCACGATGCCGAGGAACACCCGCGCGTCGCCCGGTTCCAGATCCACGAGCGGGCGGAAGAAGGCCCGGTCCTCGCTGCGCAGGTACCGCGGCCCCGCCAGGTGCAGCCAGTCCACGGTCCGCCCCGAGTTGGCCACCGCGAAGTTCGCCATCCGCACCAGCAGCCCCATGTCGCGGGCCTCGTACATCGGCCACTCGGGGAACGTCCCGTAGCACAGGTGGTAGCCAAGCAGGACCTCCTCGGGGACGAGGCGCGACAGCCGGGTGACCGGCCCGGCGAACCGCTCCCACGCGCCTTCCGGCGTCCACGCGAGCACGCCCTCGAGGTCTTGGGTCTCGTACGCCATGTCCCACTGGATGGCCAGGTCCCCGGGCGGGATCGCGCTGGTCAGCCGGCCCACTTCGCGTGCCACGAGGTCCTCGAACGCCCGCTCGGCGACGGGGTAGTCGCGGGCGAAGTCGGCCTTGAACCCGTTCAGCGCGCTGGACGGGAACGGCAGCCCCACCTGGAACCGCAGCCCCGCCGGGATCACGCCCTCGGCCCGCAGCTTGCTGAACACCGGGTACGACTCGATCGCGTCGTCGATGCGCGGCCAGGAGTCCCAGTGCAGTTCGGTGACGCCGGGCCGCACCGCGAACACCGGGGTCTCGTACGCGTGCCGCGGTATCCCGGTCGGCGACTCGGTCTCCTCGACGGTCACCACGCCGTCATTCGGCCGGACGAGCCGTTCCCGCTCGTAACCCACCCAGGCCCCGCGCGGCCCGGTCTCGCCGTCGGGCAGCGCGAACACGAGGTCGCCGAAGAACCCCGCCGCCGACCGCAGTGCCTCCTCGGTTGAGCTGGCTGGCAGGCTGCCGACGAGCAGCAGCTCACTGTTCACACGCCGCGCCATTTCGCTGCCTCCTTAAATTCTTCCGAACGGACCCGGGGTGACTCCCACGGCTAGGCTTACACCGGAGGGTCGCGCGACCGCAACGAGGCGGTCCGGGGCGGCGCGCCACCGGCTGGGTCGGCGGGAGGCACGGATGGACTCGTTCGCTGGAAAGCTCGCCGTGGTGACAGGCGGCGGCTCGGGCATCGGCCGTGAGCTGGTCCGCCAGCTCGCCGCCGCGGGCTGCTCGGTCGCGGGCTGCGACCTGGATCCCGGCACCATCGCGCAGACGGTGGAGTTGGCGCTCGACGGCGCCCCGGCCGGCGTCCAGGTCACCGGGCACGCCTGCGACGTCGCCGACGAGACGCAGGTGCTGCGGTTCCGCGACGACCTGCTGGCGGCACATGCCGCCGACCACGTCAACCTGGTGTTCAGCAACGCGGGCGTCGGCGGGGCCGGCAGCTTCGTGAAGGACCCCCGCGATGAGTGGGAGCGCGTGTTCGCCATCGACTGGTGGGGCGTGTACTACTGCGCCCGCGCGTTCCTGCCGCTGCTCATCAAGAGCAGCGAGGGCGTCCTTGTCAACACGAGCAGCGTCAACGGGTTCTGGGCCACGCTGGGCCCGGGCGCGCCGCACACGGCCTACAGCACGGCGAAGTTCGCGGTGAAGGGCTTCTCCGAGGCGCTGATCGAGGACCTGCGCACGAACGCGCCGCATGTCCGGGTGGCCGTCGTGATGCCCGGGCACGTGGGCACCAACATCGTCGGCAACTCACTGCGCGCGTTCGGCCTGGACGCTGAGCACATGACCGACGCCGAACTGGAGGCCGCCCGGTCCCGGCTGATCGAGCGCGGCCTGCCCGCCGGCGGCGTCCCGGTCGCGGAGCTGCGCGAGAGGCTGATCAAGGCGAACGCCGACTTCCGCGACAAGGCCCCCGTCACGGCCGCCGAAGGGGCGACGATCATCCTCGACGGGGTCCGCTCCGGCGCCTGGCGCATCCTCATCGGCCAGGACGCCGCCCGCATCGACGCCTTCGTCCGCGCCAGCCCTGATGCCACGTACGACTACGCCGAGCTGGGCAAGAGCTTCCGGGCCGCCGCTGATCAGGGGATCTGACGAGTGGCCGCTGACCGGGTCAGCGGGTCTCGCCGAGCAGGTGCCAGGCCACCCGCGTCAGGTGGGTGCGCATCGCCTCGACGGCCGCGTCGGCGTCGCGCGCGCGCAGCGCGGTGACGATCGCGCGGTGGTCTTGCTGGTAGACCGCACGCCGCTCGCGCGACGCGCTGCGGCGCTTCAGGTCTCCCCAGACCTGGCCGTGCCGCGCCGACTCGACGACACCGTATAGCGCGGCGAGCAGCGGGCTGTTCGCGGCCGCCATGATGCACCGGTGCAGGGCGAGGTCCCAGCTCTCGAACTCCTCGTAGCTGGCGGCGTGGTCGCCGCCGGCGAGGCAGCGGTCCATCTCCGCGAAGTCGCGTGCCGTCGCCCATACCACGACCAGCGGCATCGCCTGCGGCTCGAGCAGGCGGCGGATCGTCATCACGTCGGCTGGGGCGAAGTCGGTTGGCAGCCGGCCCTGCGCCGGCGGCGAGGCGGCGGGGAGGAACTCCGCCGGGTCACGCAGGGCGGCGAATGCCTCTTCCGCGGCGTCGCTGAAGAACGTGCCGCGGCCGACCTCGCGGGAGATCAGCCCGTCGGCCTCCAGCGCGGCGAGCGCCAGCCTGACGCCGCTGCGCGTCACGCCGAGGTCCGCCGCGAGCCGGCGTTCCGTCGGCAGCCGCGAGCCCGGACCCAGGCCTGCCCGCCCGGACTCGGTCAAGATCAGCTCCGCGAGCTCCCGACCGCGTTTGGCGGGCGTGGCCGGTACGGTCCCTTCCATGCAACCAATCCTACCAATCGTCGTAAGCTGTGACGCCCCTTAGGCGGATCTTAACCATTCATCGTATTGACCTGCCTAGAAAGCGGACCTACGCTCCAACCAATCTGGCAAAAACGAACCAATGTTGTGCCAGCTCAGCCAAAGGAGACCGCCAGGTGAGGCTCGCCACCATCATCACCCCGGACGGGCCGCGGCTGCACGTGCGGGGGCGCTCCGGGTACGTGGACGCCGGCGAGGAGACCGGTGACCCCGGCTTCGCCTCGCTCGAGACGGTGCTCGCTGACGGCCCGGCGGCCATGGACAGGCTCCGTGGCCTGGCCGGCAGGGATGGCCGCGAGTACGGCCCGGCGGACCTCGGGCCCGCCGTCCCGGCGCCGGCGCGGATCCTCTGCCTCGGCTTGAACTACCGGGAGCACGCGCTCGAGGGCGGCCGCGAGGTGCCGGCCTGGCCGGACGCGTTCGTGCGCGGCAGGGACAGCGTGCTTGGCCCCTACGCGGACCTGGTCAAGCCGGCGCTCACCGACCGGTTCGACTACGAGGGCGAGCTCGGCATCGTCATCGGCACCGGCGGCCGGTACATACCGGCGGGCAAGGCCTTCGACGCGATCGCGGGGTTCACGGTCCTCAACGACGCCTCCGCGCGGGACTGGCAGCGCGCGGGCTCGCAGTGGACCGCGGGCAAGAACTTCGAGGGCAGCATGCCGATCGGCCCTGAGATCGTCACCACCGACGAGGCCGACGTCAGCGACGCCGCGCTGACCACGGTGCTCAATGGTCAGATCATGCAGTCCGCGCGGACCTCGCAGATGATCGTCGACGTGCCGAGCGCGGTCGAGTTCTTCTCCTCGTTCACCCGCCTGGCCCCCGGCGACGTGATCGCCACCGGGACGCCAGGCGGGGTCGGTTTCGCTCGGCAGCCCCCGGTGTGGCTGCTCCCCGGTGACGTCGTCGAGGTCACCATCGAGAACGTCGGCACGATCAGGAACCGCGTGGTCGCCGAGCCCGGCGACCACGCCGGCTGGAGATGGCGCCCGTCCGGCCCGCAGAAGACCGGGCTGTAACGGGGCGCACCCACACCCCACAGAAAATCCGCGGAGGGACAATGAAGTTCACCACCCCCGTGCTCGCGATCGCCCTTCTCCTCGTCGCCGTCTTGACCGCATGCAGCAGCGCGACCAGCTCAGGCTCGGCCACCGGTTCCGGTGGCGCCGCCTCGGGAGGAACGCTCACGATCGCCGACGTCGCGCCGTTCAGCGGTCCCGACGCCGCGCTCGGCCCGACCTACCTGGCCTCCTGCTACGGCGCGACCGCGGCCATCAACAGCGCGGGCGGCGTGCTCGGCCACCAGCTCACCTGCAAGAGCGTCGACACCCGGGGCGACCCAGCCGACGCCGTGCCCGCGGTCAACCAGATGTTCGCCACCACGCCGAACCTGGCGCTCGTCATCGGCTGCACCTCGGACGAGGCGGCCTCGGTGGTGCCGGTCATCAACGGGCACAAGATGGCGATGTTCTGCATGACTGGCCAGTCCGAGTTCGACAGCGTCCACTTCCCGTACTTCTACCGGCTGGTGCCGCCCGACCTGGAGGAGTCCTACGCGATGGTCGCGATCGCGCAGGAACTGCACTACAACAGGATCGCGCTCGCGTTCGGCAACGACATCGGCTCGCAGACCTTCATCCAGCCCGCCATCGCCGCGCTCCAGAAGGCCGGCATGGTGCTCACCACCAACCAGACGCTTGACCTCAACGCCACCACCTTCCGCACCGAGGCCGAGGCGATCATCCAGTCCCACCCTGACGCGATCATGACCGAGGCGCTCGGCTCCGCCGACCCGACCCTGTTCGCGGAGATCAAGCAGCTCAACGGCGGCAAGATGATCCCGATCATCGGAACGTCCGCCGCCATCTCGCCGCCCTTCTTCAAGTCCGCGGCGGCTGCGGTCGGCGCGACCACGTTCACGTCTAACTTCCACGCCGACAACCTCGTGGTGGAGGCGAGCGGCCCGGCGTTCCAGGCGTTCTCCTCCGCGCTGCTCGCCCAGCAGGGCAAGGTCCCCGGCGCCACCGGCGACTTCACCACCTACCTGAGCGCGCCGGGCGGGGTTCACCTGTACGACGGGATCAACCTGGCCGCCCTCGCCATGGTCATGTCCAAGTCCACCAGCCCGAGCGTGTACGGGCCGGACATCGTCAAGATCGGGGACGGCGTTCCCGGCGCGACCGTGTGCTACTCGTTCGCCAGCTGTGACGCCAGCCTCAAGGCGGGCAAGGCGATCAGGTACGAGGGTCCCGGCGGGCCGACCAGCTTCGACAGCTACCACGACTCGACGGGCATCTTCCAGGTCGACACCTACAGCCCGGACGGCAGCGTAAACGTCGTCGGGAACCTGACCGCGGCCCAGCTGCGAGCACTATCCGGATGACGATATTCCTCGCCTCCCTCGGCTTCGGCCTGGTGACCGCCTCCGTCCTGGCGATCGCCGCGATCGGGTTCACCCTGCAGTTCGGCGTGACCGACGTGCTCAACCTGGCCTACGGGGCCGTGATGATCGCGGGCGCGTACCTCGCCTACGTGGTCAACCAGGCCGGCCTGAACGTCTGGGCCGGCCTGGTCGTCGCGGTGGCGGCGTGCTCGCTCGGCTCGGTGCTGCTCAACTCCGGCGTGTACACGCCGTTCCAGCGCCGCGGCGCGTCGCCGATCACGATGGTGATCGTCTCGCTCGGCATGACGCTGATCATCGAGTTCGGCGTGCAGGCGATCGCCGGCGGGACGAGCGTGTCCTACACGATGAGCCAGGGGCCGTCGGTCAGCGGGGGCGGGTTCATCCTGTCGGCGGTGCAGCTCGTCGTCATCGGGCTGAGCGTGCTGGTCATGATCGGCACGCACGTGCTGCTGCGCTATACCAGGCTCGGCAAGGCGATGCGCGCCACGGCGGCCAACAGGACCCTGGCCCGCAACTGCGGGATCAGGACGTCGCGGGTGATCACCGTCACCTGGGCGATCACCGGGGCGCTGTGCGGCCTGGCCGGGGTGGTGTTCGCGATCGATGCGGGCAGCTTCGACGCCACGAGCACCGACCTGTTCCTGATCTTGATCCTGGCGGCGACCTTCCTCGGCGGCCCCGGCAAGGCGTACGGAGCGATGCTCGGCGCGGTGGTCATCGGCCTGGCCACCGAGATCAGCGCCGCCTACATCACGCCAAGCTACAAATACGTGGTCGCGTTCGTAGCGCTGCTTCTAATGCTGGGCGTGCGCCCGACCGGACTGCTCGGAGCCCGCCAGTGAACTCGTACTACGTCATCAACCTGCTCATTTACGCCGCCGTCGACGCGACGGCCTGCCTGGGACTGAACCAGCAGTTCGGCGTCGCCGGCGTCACCAACTTCGGCTTCATCATCTTCCAGGCGGCCGGCGGCTACACGGCCGCGATCCTGGCGCTGCCGAACCAGTCGGCCAACGGCGGGTTCCAGACCTACATCGGCGGCTTGAACCTGCCCTTCCCGGTCCCGTGGATCGGCGCGGCCGTGGTCGGCGGGCTGATCGCGCTGCCGTTCACGTTCCTGGTCGGCCGCCGGCTGCGCGGCGACTTCGCGGCCGTGGGCCTGCTCGTCACCGCCGTGCTGCTCAACCTCCTGGTCACGAACTACCGCCCGCTGCTGAACGGGGACGCCGGCCTCTCGCTGATCCCGCAGCCGCTGCAGGGGGAGTACAACCCCCAGTCGTCCGGCTACCAGTGGACCCTCACCGCCGTCGCGATCGTCGTGTGCGCGCTCGTCTACCTGTTCGTCCGCCGGATCACCGAGTCGCCGTACGGGCGGTCGCTGCGCGCCATGCGTGACAACGACACCGTCGCCGACTCGCTGGGCAAGAACCTGCTCTCGCTGCGCACGGCGATGCTGGTGACCGGCGGTGCCATCGCCGGGCTCAGCGGCGGCATCCTGGTCTCCTACATCACCACCTGGTCGCCGGCGGCGTGGGGCTACGCCGAGACCGTCGTGCTGTTCGCCGCGGTGATCATCGGCGGGGCCGGCAACCACCTCGGCGCGATCCTCGGCGCCATCCTGGTCCCGGTCGGCTTCGAGGAGGTCACCCGGTACATCCCCACGTCCAACAACCTCCCGCCGAACCTGATCCCGTCGCTCGAGTGGGTGGCGATCGGCCTGCTGATCGTCATCTTCCTGTGGGTCCGCCCGCAGGGCATTCTCCCTGAGCGCAAACGGGTCATCCGGACGATCCCGCCCGCCGCGGCTGGCACGCTGGCACCGGCAGCGGCGGACGGGATCCCATCAGCACCCGTCGCGCCCGGCAGTAGCGGCGAGATCGTGCTCGAGGCTGTCAACGTGTCCCGCGAGTTCGGCGGGGTCAGGGCGGTCGACGGCGTGTCCTTCGCGGTCCGGCGCGGCACGCTGACCGGCCTGATCGGCCCCAACGGCGCGGGCAAGTCGACGCTGCTCGCCATGCTGGCCGGCACCGTGGGAGTCTCCGGCGGCCAGGTCTGCTACCAGGGCCGGGATGTCACGCACCTGCCCGCCTACCGCCGGGCCCGCCTCGGCCTGGTCCGCACCTTCCAGCTCGCCAGCGAGTTCAAGCGGCTGACCGTCATGGAGAACCTGCTGTCAGCGGTCCCCGGCAACCGCGGCGACTCGTTCCGCGGCGCGCTGGCGGGACGGCGGTACTGGCGCGGCGACGAGGCGGCGGCGATCGCGCGGGCCCAGGCGCTGCTGGAAAGGTTCGGCCTCGACGGGCTCGCCAACAGCTATGCCGGCGAACTCAGCGGCGGCCAGCGCAGGCTCGTGGAGATCATGCGCGCGCTGATGGCCGAGCCGCAGGTCCTGCTGCTCGA
>Ga0187812_1000131_pt1 | contig 26076 bp, 18 predicted proteins | sample NC_S_2_FD_130582 | JGI IMG/M metagenome (GOLD analysis project Ga0187812, IMG submission 130582) | Wetland sediment microbial communities from Neuse River Estuary, North Carolina, USA - ASW-S_2 | ecosystem: Environmental > Aquatic > Freshwater > Wetlands > Sediment | place: USA: North Carolina...
CGAGCTTGAGGAACACCTCGCCGACGCCGTCGTCCGGGTAGCTGGAGGCCGTCATATAGCCCCGGCAGCGGCCCGCCACCGTGACCAGGTTCTCCGTGGCCGGCGCCGAGGGCTACATGACGGCCTCCAGCTACCCGGACGACGGCGTCGGCGAGGTGTTCCTCAAGCTCGGCAAGCAGGGTTCCACGCTGGCCGGCGTGATGGACGCCTTCTCCATGGCCATCTCGATCAGCCTGCAGTATGGCGTCCCGCTGGAGAAGTGGGTGGAGAAGTTCACCAACATGCGCTTCGAGCCGGCGGGCCTGACCGACGACCCGGACATCCGCATCGCCAGCTCGGTGATGGACTACGTGTTCCGCCGCCTGGCCCTGGACCACCTGCCCTACGAGACCCGCGCCGGGCTCGGCATCCTGTCCGCCGCCGAGCGCGCCGCCGAGGTGGCCGGGCAAGACCCCGCCGGGCTGAGCGACGACCCGGATCCCGAGGAACTTGCCCAGTCGGCCGCCGTAGAGCAGCCTTTTCATACCGAACGGGCCGTCCCTCAGCCCCCGGCCCCCGCTCCCGCCACCCCGGCCGAACCGAGTCGGCCGGAGCCCGCGGCCCCGCACAGCTCCACCGAGCTGATCGAATCTCAGCAGGGCCGCACCGCGGACGCCCCGCTCTGCCTGACCTGCGGCACCAAGATGCGCCCGGCCGGCAGCTGCTACGTCTGTGAAGGCTGCGGCGCCACCAGCGGCTGCAGCTAGTAGTAAAAGTATTCCGGGTCGCTCCAATAGAAGATTTCCCAGCTCAGGGGGGCGCGGCCGACGGGCCGTGCTCCTCCTGAGCGCTCACAGAGACCTCTCTGTTGCGTTAGATGCAACAGCCTGCGGCCATGCGCTCCGTGCTCTCGGAAGCTATCGACACCTGCCGCGGGGTTATCTCCTGCTTGCTTTGAGGGCGGCTACGGTGGCGTCGGTGAGACGGCGGAGGTAGCCGTCATTGATCACGCCCTGCGAGACGAGCAGGCGGAAGCCCAGCGGGGCCACGAGCAGGTCGAGGGCCAGGTCGTGGTCGAGGTCGGCGGGCAGCTCGCCGCGGCCGATCGCGCGGGACAGCATGGCGTCGGCGCTCTCCCGCCGTGGCGTGGCGATGACCTCGCGCAGGGCCGCCGCCAGGGCGGGGTTGCGGGGTGACTCGGCCAGGAAGTCGGGTGCGATGCGGCTTACCAGCCGGCCGCTGAGCTGGTTGAGGGTGGCCACCAGGTGCGCCTCGACGTCGCCGCGCAGGCTGCCGGTGTCTGCCTGGATGAGCGCGCTCCCCCTGACGGCGCGTGCCACGAGGTCAATCAGCATCGCGTCCTTGGAGTCCCAACGGCGGTATAGCGCCGCCTTGCCCACGCCGGCCCTGCGGGCCACCGCGTCCATCGACATCCGCGCGTAGCCGGTCTCCGCCAGTTCCTCGAAGGCGGCGGCCGTGATGGCGGTCGTGACGTCTTCCTGCAGCACTGCCGCCCCGGCGGGCCGTCTTCTGGCCGGTTCTCCCATGTGTTAAGCGTACATCGCGACGGAACGGTTGCATTCCATCGATACTAGACATACTCTGGAATCGATGGAACGGGTCGGTTCCGTCGCGAGAGGAGATGTCGATCATGAAATTCCTGTTCGACGACGAGTCATTCTCTTTCGAGGCGCTGCGGACGGCCGGGTATGCCGCCGCGGGCGGCGCCGACCTCGGCGAGGTCCTCGTGACGTGCGGCAAGATCCCCGACGGTGACGAGGAAGCCTGGTGCACGGAGTGGAGCGCCCTGGCTGACCGGATCCGCGGCATCGGCCTGGCCGCCCTCGCGGCCGGTCACCGGGTCAGTGCGCGGGACGCGCTGCTGCGCGCCTCGAACTACTACCGCACGGGCGACTTCTACCGGCGCAGCGACCCTGACAACGACGCCACGTCGGCGCGCCTTGCCCGGTTGTCGCGAGAGACCTTCGCCGCAGCCGCCGAGCTGCTCGAAGTGCCGGCGTGCCGGGTCGCGATCCCTTATGAGGGCACGACGCTGCCCGGCTATCTGTTCCGCCTGGACGCCAGCGGGACGGCGCGGCCGACCCTCGTCTACCACGGCGGCTTCGACTCCACGCTGGAGGAGAGCTACCTCGCGGTCGCGCCGGGCGCGCTTGAGCGCGGGTACAACGTGCTCGCGTTCGACGGTCCGGGGCAGGCCACGACCCGCCGCCTGCAGGGCCTGCTGTTCCGCCCGGACTGGGAGCAGGTCGTCAGCCCGGTCATCGACTACGCGGCGGCCCTGCCCGAGGTGGACGAGCGGCGCATGGTCCTGATGGGGACCAGCTTCGGCGGCTACCTCGCCGCGCGGGCGGCCGCCTTCGAGCACCGGATCGCGGCGCTCGTGCTGAATGACGGGCTGTTCGACTTCGGCGGTGCGGTGCGGCGCGGGCTGCCCCCGGCCCTGTCGGCCCTGATCGACGCCGGCCGCGACGCGGAGGCCGACGCCATCATGGCGCAGGCCGCTGCCAACAGCACGTACCTGCGCTGGTCGGCGGGCAACTCGCGGTGGACCTTCGGCGTGACGAGCGCGGCGCAGGCCCTGCGGGAGATGCGCGCCTACACCATGGAGGGCATCGCCGACCTGATCACCTGCCCGACCCTGGTCCTAGACCCGGAGAACGACCAGTTCTTCCGCGGCGAGCCGCGCCGGATCTTCGACGCGCTGCGCTGCCCAAAGGAGCTGATCACGTTCTCCGCCGCCGAAGGCGCCGGGGAGCATTGCCAGGAAGGCGCCTGCCTGCTGACCGAACAGCGCGTATTCGACCGCCTCGACGCGCTTCTCCACTAGCGGCGAAGGATCGCCAGTCAGCCGGAGAATACTGCATACTCCGAATAAGTGCACTGCGCCAGCATTACGGGTCACTGCAAGGGAAGATTCACCAGCTCAGGAGGGGAGCGGCTAGTGCCCGCACCCCTCCTGAGCGCTTATCGAGCGCCGCTCGTTGCATCCGATGCAACCAGCTCGCCGCGAATTCGATCGCTACTGCGACCTGATTAACGCCTCGGACCGCAAGCCACCACCAAAGCCACGCAAATCCAGCACGCAGACCGCTTTGTCCGTTGGCTGTCGCTGCTGGAGAACTTCGCGATCGGCGAGGCCGCGCGCCAGCTCACCTGGGCCGAAGAGCCCGTGCAACTCTTCCACTACCGTGATCGCGATCAGGTGGAAGTGGACATGGTGCTGGAGCACGCGGCAGGCACCGTGATCGGCATCGAGGTCAAGGCCGCCGAAACCGTCCGCAGCGGGGACTTTCGAGGCCTGCGCCACCTGGCGAACCGGCTAGGCGACCGCTTCCGAGCCGGAATTGTGCTCTACGCCGGAGAGCAACAGCTCTCCTTCGGAGACCGGCTAACCGCCCTCCCGATGGCCGCCCTGTGGACGCTCGGCGGTTCAGCTTCCTGATCTGCCGCCACTGTCCGTGACGAGAGTTGAGCCACGGGGGCCGCTGGACCGTGAGGCCGCTGGTGGCGGCCGTTGCAACTGCCTGGCGGGACAGGGGTGTGCTGCTGTCGTGACTTTCGGCCCCTAGGCCGGGCGGCCACAGGCGCGCAGATTAATTCTAGGTGGTCGGCGGAACGTCATGCAGAAGGGGGAATACCGCATGGGAAAGATAGCGGACAACAAGGCGGCCGCCCGTCGTTTCGTGGGTGTCTGGGGTAGCGAGAGCCTGGAAACCGTCGATGAGCTGGCAGCTCCGGACTTGTCGGTCTATTACCCGACGCTAGGCCAGCCGATTCATGGCGCTGAAGCATTCAAGCAACTGCTGATCCGCATCCGTTCTGTTTTCGCGGACGCCGTCGTCAGCAGCGACGATGTAATCGCCGAGGATGACAAGGTTGTCGTGTGCTGGACGATGCGGGCGACCCATGCCAACGATCTTGCGATGCCAATTCATGTCCCCGCCACCGGCAAACAGATCACCTGGACCGGGATTACTGTATACCGCTTCGCCGACGACAAGATCGTCGAGGAGTATGGTCAGGAAGATTTCCTGGGAGTCCTCGGCCAGCTAGGTGCGCTATAACCGCAGAGAACAGCAGCTTTCCTTCGGCGACCGGCTGACCGCCCTCCCGTGGCCGCCCTATGGATGCTCGGCAGCGCCCTCCGAATAAGCGCACTGCCCCAGTATCTGCCGGCACCGTGTCCGCTACCGCAACGTCGTCGATGGGCCATTGTCCACCAATGAGTGTGGTGGATGGCCCATCGACCACGTTGACGGCGAGGTTCGGCAGCTCCGCTCCCTGAGTATCGTCAGATAGGCCCGCGGCCGGCGGATACTGCCCTGCCGGGAATGGGAGGTGAGACGATGCCGGATCCCCCGGAGGGTGGCGGGCGAGGTTCGCTGCGGGCACTGCCCGTTCTCCGCGGGGTACTGCCTGTTGAACGGTCTCGGGTACCCATCGAGGCGCTCGCCGGCGTCACGCTCGCGGCCCTCAGCATCCCCGAGGTGCTCGGATACGCGAAGATCGCCGGGATGCCGCTGGTGACCGGCCTGTACACGCTCCTGTTGCCGATGGCCGTGTTCGCCGTCCTCGGTTCGTCCCGCCACCTTGTCGTGGCCGCGGATTCCGCGACCGCCGCGATACTCGCGGCGGCGCTCACCGGTCTCGCGGCGCCGGCATCTCAGCGGTACGTCGGGCTGGCCGGGCTGGCGGCCTTGATGACGGGTGGGATGCTGCTGGCGGCCCGGCTGGCCCGGCTGGCTTTCCTGGCGAACTTCCTTTCCCGCACCGTGCTGGTCGGGTTCCTGACCGGCGTCGGCATCCAGGTCGCCGCCGGACAGCTGCCCGGCATGCTGGGGGTGACGGTTACCGGGAAGCAGACCGTGCCGGAGTTCGTCAATACGCTGCGCGCGCTCCCGCACGCGCACCTGGCGGATGTGGCGGTGTCGGCCGGAGTCATCGTGATCGTGCTGGCGGCAGGCCGGATCGGTCGGCGGATTCCGGGACCGCTGATCGCGGTGATCGTCGCGATCAGTGTCAGCAGGGCCGTGGGCCTAGCGGGCCACGGCGTGGCCGTCGTCGGGACGGTCCCGCGCGGGCTGCCGGGCTTTGAGCTGCCGACCCTCGGCTTGCGGCCCGCATCCGCGCTTGTCGGCCCTGCGGCGTCGATGTTCGTGGTCATCCTGGCTCAGAGCGCGGCCACCTCGCGTGCCTACGCCGCGAAATACTCCGAAACGGTCGACGAGGCCACCGATCTGACCGGCCTGGGTGCCGCCAACGTCGCCGCGGCTTTCTCCGGCACGTTCGTGGTCAACGGCAGCCCGACCAAGGCGCAGATGGTCGACAACGCTGGAGGCCGCAGTCAGCTCGCCCAGCTCAGCGCCTGCGTCGTGGTCCTCGTCGTCCTCTTGCTGCTCACTGGCCCCCTGTCCTACCTGCCGGACGCCGCCCTCGCGGCGGTGGTCTTCTTGATCGGCGCCGGGCTCATCGATATCAAGGAGATGCGGCGTATCCGCCGGTTCACCTGGCACGAGTACGTCGTGGCTCTGGTCACCACGGCCGCGGTCGTCATCCTGGGCGTCGAGGATGGCATCGTGGTCGCCGTCATCGCCTCGATCGTCAACCACTTGCGCCACAGCTACAGCCCGCTCAACACCGTCCTGGTGAGGTCCTCACTCGGGCACTTGCGGCCCGTTCCGGTACAGCCCGGCGCCCGTACCGAAGAGGGACTGGTGATCTACCGGTTCGGCACGAGCCTGTACTTCGCGAACGCGGGCAAGCTCCTGGACGATGTCCTGGCGCTGGTCGACCACGGCGGGCCGCTGCGGTGGATGGTCTTCGACTGCGCGGCCATCGAAGACATCGACTACTCGGCATCCGAGGTCCTCCGCAAGGTCGCTGAGCACGTTCAGGGGCGACAGGTGCGCATTGCGGTGAGCTCCGTCCTCGGCCCGGTGCGGCGACAGTTCGACCTGTACGGCTTCAGCAAGGCCCTGGATCCCGACGCGTGGTACGACAGCCCGGGCGAGGCATATCAGGCCTTCCAGGCAACACGGGGAGCGTGACCTAAGAGTCAGGTCCGCTCGCCGGACCCTTTTCCCGCTACTCCCCGCGGAGTACCCGTGCGGGCCGCGGCATCTTCGCTGAGCAAGCAGAAGACGGTCCCCATGCACGACGACGGCGAGCCGTCAGGTCGGCAGCATCGGTGGCATGGCAACGACATTTTCCGCGGCCGGCCAGGCCGGCACCAGGACCAAGGGCGGCCATCTTGGCGTGGCGCTGCTCGTCATCGCGACCGCGCAGCTGATGGTCGTGCTCGACGCGACGATCGTCATCGTCGCGCAGCCGCACATTCAGAAGGCACTCGGATTCTCCGGCAGCGGCCTGGAGTGGGTCGTCAACGCGTACGCGCTCGCGTTCGGCGGGCTGCTGCTGCTCGGCGGCCGCGCCGGTGACCTGCTCGGCCGGCGCCGGATGTTCGTCACCGGCCTGCTGCTGTTCTCGGCTGCGTCCCTCGCGGGCGGGTTCGCCACCTCTCAGGCGTGGTTGCTGGCGGCCCGCGCCGTTCAGGGCGCCGGCGGCGCGATCGTCGCGCCCACCGCGCTGGCGCTGATCGCCACGACGTTCCCTGAAGGCCCGCCCCGCAACCGGGCGATGGGCGTGTACGCCTCGATGAGCGGGATCGGCAGCGCGGTCGGGCTGATCGCCGGCGGCTTGCTTGTCACCTATGTCAGCTGGCGGTGGGTGCTGTTCGTCAACGTGCCGATTGGCATCGCCGCCGCGCTCGCCGCCCCGGCCGTGCTGCCCGGCGCCGCGCGCCGGCCGGGCCGTCTGGACCTGCCCGGGGCCATCACGGGAACCGGGGGAGTGGCCGCCCTCGTCTACGGCCTGTCCAACGCCGCCACCAGCCCGGACGGGACGTCGCACTGGGGCGACGGCAAGGTGGTGGCCGCGCTGGCGGGCGGCGCGGTCCTGCTCGCGGCGTTCGCCGTCATCGAGACCCGCAGCCGCCACGCGCTGCTGCCGGTGCGCCTGCTGCGCAACCGCGACCGTCTCGGCGCGAACCTCATCATGCTGGGAGCCGGGACCGCCATCTTCGGCGTGTTCTTCTTCGTCAACTTGTTCGCGCAAGAGGTCTGGGGTTACTCCGCGCTCAGGACGGGCCTGTCGTTCCTGCCGCTGACCGGTGCGCTGCTGGCCGCCTCCTTCGCCGCCGCCGCGTTCGTGCCGCGGATCGGCCTGCGCCCGCTGCTGCTGGCCGGCGGCACCGCCAGCGCCGGAGGTCTGTACTGGCTGTCCCGGGTGACCGAGCACGGCAGCTACGCCGGCGGACTGCTCGGCCCTGGCCTGGTGCTCGGGGTCGGACTCGGACTGCTGCTGGTCCCGCTACAGCTGGCCGCCCTGGCCGGCGTGGCCGAGGCGGACTCCGGGGTGGCCGCCAGCCTGCTCAACGCCGGCCGTCAGGTAGGCGGATCCATCGGCCTCGCGGTGCTGGGCACCGTGGCCTGGACGGTGGTCGCCGACAGCGCCCGCGCCCAGGCCGCCGCGGCTGTCCGGGCGGTCTCACCGGCAGCGACAGCCAGGTGGCAGGCGGCTGCCTACCGGCACGCGCTGGCGGTCGGTTTCGACCGGGCCTTCCTGGTCGCCGCCGTGCTCGCCGTGCTCGTCGTCCTGGTGGCGTTCGTCACGATCCGCGTCCGCCGCGCCGACCTGGCCGGCCGCTAGCGCCGCCCGTTATTCCTGCCGCCACCGGGCCCGGTTGAACATCTGCCCGTACGTCTGGTTCCCGTACCGGTTCACGTAGACCGTTTGTACGGGCCCGGCCTGGTCGATGGCGTTGGCGTAGAAGACCGGCGCGCCGGTAGGCGGCTGGAGCAGCCTCGTCTCGGCGAGGTCTAGGTCGCATCTGATATAGCCGACGGTGATCATCGCGACTTTGTCCGCCTCGACGAAACGCAGCTTGTTGTGCTGGAACGTCTCGATGAAGCGGTTGGCCGACTGGTGATTGCGGCTCAGTTCGCGCTGGGCGTGCCGGTCGGCCCAGCCGCCGCCGCCCACCCACACCACGATGCCCTCGAAGATGTCCTCTTCCTCCACCGTGAGGACGTGCTCCAGGAGGCCGAACTGCTTGCTATCCCTGGTCAGCACCGGAACCCCAAGCGTGGCGGCCTCGTACGAGATCTGGAATTCATCGTCCATAGCGCCTCACGCTACAGGGTTGCCGCCGCCGCACCGTGGGACGGGACGCATCATGGGGTATATGCATTCCCCGTTCCGCTGGTGGACCGGGCTTAGCCCGCGGCGCAGGGTCCTCCTCGGGGGGCTCGCCCTGGTGGTGGCCGTCGTGGCGGTCGCCGTCGGGCTGCTGGTCCCGGGCGGGCAGCCGCAGCCGGTGTCCGGGCGGCCGGGCGCGGTGCTGCTCGTTCCTGGATACGGCGGATCCGCCAACTCACTGGACCAACTGGCGGCGCGGATCCGGGCGACCGGCCGGACCGCGACCGTGGTGCAGCTGGCAGGCAACGGCACCGGCGACCTGACGGTGCAGGCCCGCGTCCTCGACGGGTACGTGAACCGGGCGATCGGCGCCGGGTCGGGGCCGGTCACCGTGATCGGCTACTCGGCGGGCGGCGTCGTGGCGTGGCTGTGGTACGTCGACTTTGGCGGCGCGTCACGGACGGGCAAGATCATCACCCTCGGGTCCCCGCTGCATGGCGCGCGGATCGCCGCCGTAGGCACCGGCTACGACCCGGCGCTGTGCCCGGTCGCCTGCCAGCAGCTCGCCCCTGGCAGCGCGCTGCTGAATCAGCTTCAGCAATCCACCCAGCCCCGCCCCCCATGGCTGTCGGTCTGGAGCACCGATGACCAGACGGTCCAGCCGCCCGACTCCGCCCGCCTGCCCGGCGCGGTCAACGTCCCCCTCCAGTCCATCTGCCCAAACGTGAACATCCAGCACGACCAGCTCCCCACCGCCCCCCTGGTGGTCGGCCTAGTCCTCCGCACGCTGGCCACCACCCGAATCACCGCCCCCGCCCCCACCGCCTGTGCCGCCCTCGAGGCCGCCGGCCAGGGCTAAAAACCCGCGACTTCCCATCACTTTTCGTCTTTACATCAGTTTTGGTCCATTTGGCGTCCGTTTTGTCCTAGTTCTAGGGACCAAAAGTGATGGATAGTTGAGGCGTCGGCCGTGAACGCGGCCAGACCCGGTGGCGCCTGATGACTGAGGGAGGCGTGGGGCGCAGGTGGTGTGACGCCGCGTCGTTCGGTGCCCGCCGGAGGGCACCGACGTGACGCGGTGAACACCACCAAGCCCAAAGCGCCGCCCGACTACGTAGTTACGTCACGAGTAGCAAAGTTCGCCCACGCCGCCGCGAGGAACACCACCACGTACACCGCCTGGATCGCGAACCCGCGCTGGATGTCCCGCCACAGGATGGGCTGCCGGAAGAAGTCGATCCACGCCAGCCAGTACCGGGTTGGCAGGTACGGCTGGACCGCGCTCGCGGCGTTCAGCGTGACCAGGATCTCGCTGATGACCAGCGCCGCCAGCGACCCGAGCGCGGCGCCGATCGCGGAGTCGGTCAGCGTGGACAGGAACAGCGCGATCGCCGCCACCCCGAGCATCGAGACGGTGATGAACGCCATCGCGCCGAGGACGCGCTCGATGAGCTCCACGAAAGTCAGCGGGGTGCCGGACAGCGACGTGATGGCCGCGCCGGGCTGCAGCCCGGCGGTGGGCGCGCCGCCGGCGCCCGGCGCGATCGACCCGGGGGCCAGCCCGCCGGGCGTGGTGCCGACGGCCGCCGCGCGGGACGGGCCGAGGATCAGCACGCCCGTGGCGTACGAGGTGACCGTGACGGCGACTACGGCGAGCACCGCGAACGTGATGACCGCGATCAGCTTGGCCACCAGCAGTTTCGTCCGCCCCACCGGACGGGCGAGCAGGTAGCGCAGCGTGCCCGCGGACGCCTCGCCCGCGATCGAGTCGCCCGCCACGACCGCGACGGCGACCGGCAGGAACACCGGCAGCACGAGGGCCAGCGCCGCCGCCGGGTAGAGCTGCCCCTCGTCGAGCACCGCGGAAAGGAACGCGCTGCCCTGTCCCGGCGGCGGAGCGATGTGCGTGACCGCGATGAAGACGGCCACGACCAGCGGCAGCGCGCAGATCAGCGTGATCGACACCCAGGTCCGCACTCGCCGGACCAGCTTGAACAGCTCGACGGCGATCAAATTATGTCCTGGCTCTCTTGCGCGGGGGAAACGGTAGGAGCGGCTTCGCCGGCCGGCACGCCGAACTGGTCGGAACCCGCCCCTGTCACATTGAGCACGATCTCCTCCAGGCTGCGCCGCTGCGCCATCAGTGACCGGACCGGCACGCCCGCCTCCACGAGGCGGGCGTTCAAAGCAGCCGGATCCACCGACCGCACCACCAGGTCCGCCCCGTCCCGGCGCTCGACGAGCCCGTCGAGAGTCGCCACCGCCCGTTCTGGATCATCGGTAGAGACCAGGACGCGACCTGTCGGCTCTTGCAGGGACGCGAGCTGGTCTTGCAGCACCAGCCTCCCGGAGTCCAGCACCCCGATCCTCGTGCACAGCGCCGACACCTCCGGCAGCAGGTGGCTGGACAAAAACACAGTGACCCCAGCGGCGTTCAAGCCGATCAGCAGGTCGCGGATGTCCCTGATCCCGCGCGGGTCGAGGCCGTTGGTGGGCTCGTCGAGGATGAGCAGCCGGGGGCGGCGCACCAGCGCGGCGGCCAGCCCGAGCCGCTGCCGCATGCCGAGCGAGTAGGCGCGGACCGGCCGCCGGTCGATGCCGGCCAGGCCGACCTGTTCCAGGGCCTCGTCGACGCGGCGGCGGCGTGTCCGCCGCGCCCCGTGCGGGCCCGCCGCGTCGAGCAGCCGCAGGTTGGCGCGCCCGGACAGGTGCGGATACGCGGCGGGCTCCTCGATCAGCGCGCCGATCTCGGGCAGCACCCGGCCCACGTGCCTGGGCACGGGCGAACCGAGCACCGAGATCGACCCGCTCGTCGCGTACACCAGGCCGAGCAGCATGCGGACGAGGGTGGATTTGCCGCTGCCGTTCGGGCCGAGGAGGCCGTATCTGTCGCCCGCGCGGACGTCGAGGCTGACGTCGCGGACCGCTTCGACGTGGCCGAACCGCTTGGTCAGCTGCTGTGTCGTGATCACTGGCGGAGATCCTGATCCGGTTTGGCGGCGAGCACCGCGGCGGCCTCCTCGAGCGTGGTCCTGTCCACGAACCCCACGAGCAGGAACGTGTCGGGCGACGCGTACGGGTGCACCAGGACGAGGTTGACCAGCGGCGCGCTCGCGACCGCTCCGATGCCGTCGGTGAACGTCAGCTGTGTCGCGCCCGCGTCCAGTGCGTCGGTGAGCAGGTTCCCGCCGGTGTCCCGGCGGAAGGTGAGCACCGCGAACGCGGTCAGCCCGCTGCCGTACAGCCCGATCTGCGGCACGGGCGACCGCTCCCTGGCGAGCCCGCCGAGGCTGTCCGGCAGCACCTCGTCGTCCAGGTTCTTCAGCACCCCGGCGAAGTTGGCCGGGGTGGTGGTCGTGAACCCGGTGCCCGGGCCGAGCTGGGGTGTCAGCACGCCGCCGCCGGGGGTCCACGGGCCGGCCTGGAGGAACTGGGTTTCCAGCGCGGGCTGCGCGGCGCCGCGGCCGAAGACCTCCACGCGCAGCGGCAGCCCGGTCGCCGGCGCCGCCCAGATGTCGGCCCGCGCGATCGTGGACTTCGGGCTGGCCGGCGCGATCTGCAGCCCGGCCGCGCTCTGCCCGGCGACCCGCTGCGGCGGCAGCGAGCTCAGCTTCGCTCCCCGCCCTGCCTCGCTGATCAGCCGGACGGCGAGCGCGGACGGCACGAGGTCGGCGGCCCGCGGCAGCCGGATCGTCTCCGGGCCGTAGATGCCGGTCAGGAGCTGCTCGCCGGAATCCCAGACGAAGGTGTTGGCGCCCGCCTGGTAGGTGTCGTTCTCGCCGGTGTCCGACAGCGTGTCCACCCGCCAGTGATCGGGCGCGGCCTGCCAGATCCGCATCCGGGTCACCCCGTCGAGCAGCGGCGTCACGCTGGAGAAGGCGGGCAGCGGGGGCAGGCCGAAGGTCGCGTCGCTTTCCGCGTACCCGGAGAACGACAGCCGCTGTGAGCCGAGGATGCGGCTTTCGAGCTGCCGCGGCGTGAGCGCGGGCACGCTCGCCGGGAGCGCGCTGGCCAGCGCGGGAAGGCAGCAGAGCAAGGCGACGCCGGCCACCACCGCGATCCAGCGCCATCCGACATGCCAGGCGTGCCCGGGACGCACCCCATCACGATACGGTAACCGCCTCAGGGCCGGCGGCGCAGGCGGTGCGCTTGTCAGCTTCCGGCCGGCTGCTATTCACTGCTGTCATGACCACGCCAGACATCCCGCTCCTCGACATCGCGGTGTGGCGCGAGGGAACCGCGCGCCAGCGGGTCTTCCTGGAGGCGAGGTCGACACGGTCATCCGGCCTGTCGCGGGGAACCGGGACATCGAGCCCGTGATCGCGGGCGAGTGGCTGCGCGCCCGGGAGGCCGCCGCCACCGTGAGCTAACCGCCACCGTGAGCTAACCGCCACCAGTCAGGCCGTGGTCCGGCCGGCGCGGCCAGCGGGCGATGTCGTAACCGGCGCGGTGCAGCCAGTTCAGCACGCTTCTGCGGAGTTTCACGTGTCACCTCAGAGGTGATGAAGAACCTGAACCCAGAAGATGGCCGGACCATGATCGGTGATACAGATTCCACCCGCCGCGCTATCGCAGCGCTGGTAACGTACATCGAACTGAGGTCGAAACAGGATTTCCCGCCCATCGTCGCCGATGTGTCCGCTGTCGGCTCAGGTCCTCGCGCCGCCAAGGCCGCCGAAGGTCGCCGAAGAGAGCTAGGTTGTGCAGGCCAACGAAGCTGAGCTGACGGAGCCGCCAGGGGTGGCAGACCCGGGGGTGACAAGCCCCGCGACGGGACCGGTCACGACTCACGCGGCCGGCATCGCGCAGGGTGCCGTGCTGATCGCGGGGCTGACGTCGCTGTCGCGGATGCTCGGGCTCGTCCGCACCCTCGTGTTCTCGCAGAGCGTCGGCGCGGGCTGCCTCGGCACCGCGTACACCACCGCGAACCAGGTGCCGAACCTCATCTACGAGCTCGCCCTCGGCGGCGCCCTCACCAGCGCGATGGTCCCGGTGCTCGCCAGGTCGGCGGCCCGCGCATGGAACGATCCCGGCGAGAAGGCACGGGTCGGCCAGATCTCGTCGGCGCTGCTGACGTGGGCCGTCGTCATCCTGCTGCCGATCACCGCGGCCATCGCCGCAACGGCCGGCCCGATCGCGCAATTGCTCATCCCCGCCAACCCGAACTCCGCGTGTGACCGCGCCGACATGGTCAACGCCACGACCCACATGCTGGTGATCTTCGCGCCGCAGATCCTGCTGTACGGGTTCTCGGTGGTGTTGTTCGGCCTGCTCAACGCGTACCGGCGGTTCTCCGGGCCGACGCTGGCGCCGGTGGCGGCCAACGTCGTGATGATCAGCTCTTACCTGGCGTTCGCCGCGCTGGACAAGAACCTCCCGCTGGCCAGGACGCCGCTGGCGGCCGAGCTCGTGCTGTCCATCGGAACCACGATGAACATCGGCACCCTGGTGATCGTGGCCCTGCCGCCGGCCTGGCGGCTGCACCTGAGGTGGCGGCCGACGCTGAAGTTCCCCCCGGGGGTGATCCGCCAGGCGGGCGGACTGGCCCTGGTCGGCGTCCTTGAGTTCGTGGCCAGCGACCTGTACGGCGTGGCCACGATCGACCTGGCCAACGGGCGCGGTGACACCGGCGCCCTGGTCCTGAGCAACTACGTCATGCTCGTGTTCACCTCCGTCTGCTCCGTGCTTCCTATCGCGGTCACCACGAGCGCGTTCCCCGTCCTCTCGGCGACCGACAGCGCCGAGTTCGACCGGACGAGCGCGGGCTCGACGCGCGCGGTCGTGCTCATGTCCTGGTTCGGCACGGCCGCGATCGCGGCGGTCGCCATGCCCGCCGCGAACATCCTCGCCAAGCAGCCCGACCAGGTCTCGCAGCTGACCCAGGCCTTCCTGATCGCCGCGCCAGGCGTGGCTGGCCTGGCACTGATCACCCAGGCGTCGCGGATCCTGTTCGCCCTGGGCAAGCTGAAGGTCGCGGGCATCGGCCTGGTGGCCAGCCCGCTGCTCCAGCTCGTGCTCAGCGTCGTCCTGGTCGAGCTCGCGCCGCCGCGCCTGGTCGTGGCCGCCCTGGCGCTGGCCAGCACGGTCGGCCAGCTCGCGGTGGCGATCCCGATGATGATCGCGGTCGGGCGGATCCGCGGCAAGGCCGCGACCGACGGGATCGGGCGCGCGAGCCTGGTGGGCCTGGCGGCCGCCGTCGCCGGCACCGTGGTCGGCGTGGCCGCGGCGCTGGCGATGCCGCCCGGCGGCAAGCTGCACGACGGCGCGGCGGGCGCGGTCGCGGTGGCGACCGCGATGGCGGCCTTCGCCTTGGTGGCTTATCTCCTGGACAAAGACGACCTGCGGATGGCGACGGCGCGGCTCCGGCGGCTCGCCAGGCGCCGCCGCTGACGGGATAATGGTCCGGTGCGTGAGCGGGAGGTAGCCGTCAGGCCTGTCCAGGAGACCGACCGTCCCACCGTCGAGTGGCTGACCACCCAGCTGTGGGGCGCCGCCGAGGTGGTCGTGCACGACGGCAGCTTCTACCCGGCCGCGCTGCCCGGTTTCATCGCCGAACGCGCCGGGCGCATCGCCGGGCTCGTCACATTCGACGTGCGGCCGGGCGTCCTCGAGATCGTCACGATCAACGCGCTCGACCAGTTCGCCGGCATCGGCACGCTGCTCATCGAGGCCGTCCGCGCCGAGGCCAAGCGCCTCGGCTGCCACCAGATCACGCTGACCACCACGAATGACAACATCAGCGCGCTGCGCTTCTACCAGCGCCGGGGCTTCCGCCTCGCCGCGCTGCGGCCGGGGGCGGTGGACAGGTCACGGCTGCGCAAGCCGGAGATTCCGCGCACCGGTGACTTCGGCATTCCGCTCCGCGACGAAATCGATCTCACCTGCCCGGTTTTAAAGAAAAAGATCAAAACCATTCTCCGGAACGTAAGCCCCCGACTCTCGACCCGCCCCTTGCCCAATCACCGGCGCCCACCCGCGCCTTCGTTATTTCACACACCGTGTCTGGTCGTGTGCTGTCGCGATCACCGCTGATGCGCTATACAAGGACTTACGACTGTCCGAGGGAGCACGATGTTGCCAACCGCTAGGGTCCAGTCCACGGGTCGGGAAAAGCTCAACCTGGTCGAGCGCGTACAGCGCGCGACGGACCGGATACCGTTTCCGCAGCGGATTGTCCCGATTCTCGGGGCTGTGCTGTTTCTCTGCCCAGTGCTCGCACCGGTGGCGGTCGTCAGCAAGTCGCGCACAAAGATGGCCACCGCCTACGTGGCCATGCTCGCCATCTGGCTGATCTACATTTTCGCGTTGTATAGCCCGGACACGGCGACGCTGCCCTCGGCGCCGGTGCGCTGGTCACTGCTCGCCCTGCCGGTCGTGATGGCGTTCATCGCTCACCTGCGGCCGATGAGCCGCTGGTACGTGCCCTGCCGCACCGCCGCGGCGACGCTGGTCTGGCCGGTGGTGTTCTCCGCCGCGCTGCTCAAGCAGCTCCCGCACGGCTCGGTGGCGGCCGGCGTGATCGCCGCCTGGGTGCTCGCCCTGATCGCGCTGGGCTGGCGGGCGGCCAAGGGCATGCAGGACGCGCGGCTGTACGCCCCGCCGCCCGGGGCGCCGGGGCGGCCCGGGGGCCGGCCCGGCGCGGTGCCGCGCGGCGGGCCAGGCGCGGCGGGCTACCCGGGCGGACTTGGCGGCCACGCCCCCGGCCAGTACGGACCCGGGGCGCGGGGCGTCGCCCAGGTGTACGCGGAGCGCGCGGCCCGCGAACAGCAGGCCGCCGCGCCGCCGCGGCCGAAGCCGCAGATCACGGTCGAGGACGCGATGGCTGAGCTCGACGCGATGGTCGGGCTCGGGCCGGTCAAGGACCAGGTGCGCTCGATCGCCGCGTCGATCGAGGCGGCGCGCCGCCGCGCGGTGGCCGGCTTCAGCACCGACAAGCCGATGCGGCACTTTGTGTTCCTCGGACCGCCGGGCACTGGCAAGACGACGGTGGCGCGGGTGATCGGCAAGATCTTCTACGCCTTCGGGCTGCTCGACATGCCCGAGGTGGTGGAGGCGCAGCGGTCCGACCTGGTGGGCGAGTACCTGGGCGCGACCGCGATCAAGACCAACGAGCTGATCGACTCGGCGCTCGGCCGGGTGCTGTTCATCGACGAGGCGTACAGCCTGGTGAACGAGGGCGACGGGCAGAGCGACCGGTTCGGCGTCGAGGCGGTGCAGACGCTGCTGAAGCGGGCCGAGGACGACCGGGAGAACCTGATCATCATCCTGGCCGGCTACGAGAAGCAGACCGAATCGTTCCTGGCGTCCAATCCGGGCCTGGCGTCGCGGTTCGCGACCCGGATCCGGTTCCCCACCTACTCGCCCGAGGAGATGCTCGCGCTCGCCGAGTCCCAGCTGCGCGCCAGGAGCGAGGCGCTCGCCGACGAGGCGCGCCCCGTGCTGTGGCGGATGCTGGACGAGGTCGGCCGCCGCCGGATCACCGACGAGCTCGGCAACGGCCGGTTCGTCCGCACCCTGCTCGAGAAGACGGGCCAGGCCAGGGACGTGCGGGTGATGGGCGCGGGCGGTGACCCTGCGGCCGAGGACCTGATCACGATCGGCGGCGCCGACCTGGAAAAGGCGTACGCCGAGCTGACCTCGCGACTGCGCGGCTACGAGGACACGCCGACGCTGGAGAGCGCGATCGCCGAGTTGGACGAGCTGGTCGGGCTCGAGCCGGTCAAGCAGCAGGTGCGGGCGATCGCGGCGCAGCTGCGGGTGGCGAAGCTCCGCGACACCCACGGGCTGACCAGCCAGCCGCCGGCCAGGCACTTCGTGTTCACCGGCCCGCCCGGCACGGGCAAGACCACGGTGGCCAGGATCCTGGGCCGCATCTTCGCCGCGCTCGGCCTGCTGGTCCGGCCCGAGGTCGTCGAGGCGCACCGCGCCGACCTGGTGGGCGAGCACCTGGGCTCCACGGCGATCAAGACGAACCGGCTTGTCGACTCCGCGCTCGGCGGGGTGCTGTTCATCGACGAGGCCTACTCGCTGCACAACGAGGGGTACTCGGGCGGCGACGCGTTCGGCGCGGAGGCGGTGCAGACGCTGCTCAAGCGGGCCGAGGACGACAGGGACCGGCTGGTGATCGTGCTCGCCGGGTACCCGCGCGACATGGACAGGTTCTTGCGCAGCAACCCGGGCCTGGCGTCCCGGTTCAGCACCCGGGTCGGCTTCCCCAGCTACTCGGCCCAGGACCTGTCGCAGATCGCCGTGCTGCTGGCCGAACAGGCCGGCGACTCCTTCGAGCCGCCCGCGCTGCTGGTGCTCGCCGAGATCTTCGCCAAGGCGGAGGAGGCCGGCCGCATCGATGAGCTCGGCAACGGCCGGTTCGCCCGCTCGCTGTTCGAGCGCGCCTGCGCGTTCAGGGACGTCCGCGTGGTCCGCCTCGGCGAGGCCGCGACGGCCGCCGACCTGACGACGCTCACCGCGGACGACGTCCGCGGCGCCTACGCCGAGCTAGCGATCCAGGGCTCGGCCTGACCCCCCATTCGCCATCCCACCGCCCCCGGCCTCCCCGTCCGCCCCAAGATCGAAATAGCGCTGAAGATCCGGCCGCTCACAGCGGCCGGATCTTCAGCACTGACGAAAGTACCCTTGGCTGGTGGGCGGTCTGTGGGACTTCTGGGTCGACCGGGGCGGGACGTTCACCGACATCGTGGCTCGGCGCCCAGATGGCTCACTGGTCGCGCACAAGCTGCTGTCGGTCAGCCCCGCCTACAGGGACGCCGCCGTCGCGGGCATCCGCGAGCTGCTCGGCGTGCCGGCGGGCGACCCAGTTCCCGCCGCGCAGATCGGGACTGTCCGGCTGGGCACCACGGTGGCCACAAATGCGCTGCTCGAGCGGAAGGGCGAGCCGGTCGTCCTGGTGATCACCAGGGGGTTCGGCGACGCGCTGCGGATCGCCTACCAGAACCGGCCGCGCATCTTCGACCGGCACATCGTCCTGCCCGGACAGGTCTATGCCCGCGTCATCGAGGCGGACGAGCGGGTCGGCGCGCACGGGGACGTCATGCGCCCGCTGGACACCGGCGCCGTCGAGCGGGACCTGCGCCGGGCGTACGCGGATGGCTTCCGGGCGGCCGCCATCGTCTTCATGCACGGGTACCGGTACCCGGAACACGAGGCGCGGGCCGGCGAGATCGCCCGCGAGATCGGGTTCACCCAGGTCAGCGTCTCCCACGAGACGAGCCCGCTGATGCGCCTGGTGTCGAGGGGCGACACCACCGTGGTGGACGCCTACCTGTCCCCGGTGCTGCACCGGTACGTCGACGAGGTGGCCGCCGAGCTTTCCGGAGTCCGGCTGCTGTTCATGCAGTCCAACGGCGGGCTGGCCGGCGCGGCGGGCTTCCGCGGCAAGGACTCGATCCTGTCTGGGCCCGCGGGCGGCATCGTGGGCATGGCGCGAACCGCGGCGCAGGCGGGATTCGACCGGGTAATCGGGTTCGACATGGGCGGCACGTCGACGGACGTCTCGCACTACGCGGGGGAGTTCGAGCGGCAGTACGAGACCGAGGTCGCCGGGGTGCGGATGCGCGCGCCGATGCTGTCCATCCACACGGTCGCGGCCGGCGGCGGGTCGATCCTGCACTTCGACGGGGGCCGGTACCGGGCTGGGCCCGGCTCGGCGGGCGCCGAGCCGGGCCCGGCCTGCTACGGTCACGGCGGGCCGCTGACGATTACCGACGCCAACGTGCTGCTCGGCCGCATCCAGCCGGCGCACTTCCCGGCGGTGTTCGGCGCCAGCGGGCACGAGCCGCTCGACCCGGGAGTGACCCGGCGCCTGTTCACCGGGCTCGCGGCCGCTATTACCGCGGAGACGGGCGACGCCCGCGGGCCCGAGCAGGTCGCCGCCGGGTTCCTCGAGATCGCGGTCCAGAACATGGCGAACGCGATCAAGAAGATCTCGGTGCAGCGCGGCTACGACGTGACGAGGTACGTGCTGTCCACGTTCGGCGGCGCCGGCGGCCAGCACGCCTGCGCGGTGGCCGACGCCCTGGGCATGACGACCGCGCTGATCCACCCGCTGGCGGGCGTCCTCGCCGCGTACGGGATCGGGCTTGCGGACGTGATCGCGATGCGCGAGCAGGCCGTCGAGGCGCCGCTCGACGACGGACTCGCGGCCCGGCTGCCTGGCAGCGTGCTCGCGGAACTCGAGGAGTCGGCCCGCGCCGAGCTGACCGGGCAGGGCGCAGATCCCGCGACGGTCAGCGTGACCCGGCGCGCCCACCTGCGCTACGACGGCACGGACACGCCGCTACCGGTCCCCTGGGGCTCCACCGCGGAGATGATCGCCGCGTTCGAGTCCGGCTACCGCCAGCGCTTCTCCTTCCTTATGCCGGACAAGCCCCTGATCGTCGAGGCGGTCTCGGTGGAAGCCGCCAGCACCCAAGCCGCGGCTCCCGGCCCAGCGCCCGGCCCAGCGCCCGCCCCGGCGCCCGCCTCCGGCGCGGACGTGGCCGGGCCCGCCGAGTACGTGCGGATGTTCACCGCGGGGGAGTGGGCGCGGGTGCCGCTGTTCCTGCGGACGGCGCTGCGTCCGGGGCAGGCCGTCGACGGGCCGGCGATCATCGCCGAGGAACTGGCGACGACCGTGGTCGAGCCCGGCTGGCGGGCGGCGGTGACGGACCGGCTCGACCTGCTGCTCACCCGGGTAGCGCCGCGCCCGGGCGCGGCACGGGCCGGCACCGAGGCGGACCCGGTGCTGCTCGAGGTCTTCAGCAACCTGTTCATGTCGGTGGCCGAACAGATGGGCGTGCGCCTCCAGTCGACCGCGCACTCGGTCAACATCAAGGAGCGGCTGGACTTCTCCTGCGCGATCTTCGACTCCGGCGGCGGCCTGATCGCGAACGCCCCGCACATCCCCGTGCACCTGGGCTCGATGGGCGAATCGATCAAGATGGTGATCGCCCGCAACCAGGGCCGCATGAAGCCCGGCGACGTCTACGCCCTCAACGACCCTTACCACGGCGGCACCCACCTCCCCGACGTCACCGTGGTCACCCCGGTCTTCGCTCCGTCAGGATCCGAGATCTGGTTTTACGTCGCTTCTCGGGGTCATCACGCGGAAATCGGCGGGATATCGCCAGGTTCGATGCCGGCGAGCAGCACGCGGATCGAGGAAGAGGGCGTGCTGATCGACAACTGGCGCCTGGCCGGGGACGGGCGGTTCCGCGAGGCGGAGACGATGGCCCTGCTCACCGGCGCCGAATACCCGTCGCGCGACCCCGAGACGAACCTGGCCGACCTTCGGGCCCAGATCGCGGCGAACGAGAAGGGCGCCGCGGAACTGCGCCGCATGGTCGGCCAGTTCGGCCTCGACGTGGTCCGCGCCTACATGGCGCACGTGCAGGAGAACGCCGCGGAGGCCGTCCGGGAGGTGATCGGGGCGCTCGGCGACGGCAAGTACGCGTACGCGCTGGACAACGGCGCGCGCATCCGGGTGAAGATCACCGTCGATCATGCCGCGCGGACGGCCACGATCGACTTCACCGGCACGTCGCCGCAGCTGGCGGACAACTTCAACGCCCCGTCGAGCGTGGCGATAGCGGCCGTGCTTTACGTGTTCCGCACCCTGGTCGGCAAAGACATCCCGCTCAACGCGGGCTGCCTGGAGCCGCTGAACGTGATCATCCCGCCGGCGACGATGCTGTCGCCCGCGTACCCGGCGGCGGTCGCGGCCGGCAACGTGGAGACCAGCCAGGCGGTCACTGGCGCCCTGTACGCCGCCCTCGGGAACATGGCGGAGGGATCGGGGACCATGAACAACGTGACGTTCGGCAACGAGCGGTACCAGTACTACGAGACGGTAGCGAGCGGCTCCGGGGCAGGCGACGGCTTCGACGGCACCGACGTGGTGCAGACGAAGATGACGAACTCGCGGCTGACCGACCCCGAGGTCCTCGAGTGGCGCTATCCGGTGCGGCTCGAGTCGTATGAGATCCGCCGGGGCAGCGGCGGAGCGGGCCGGTGGCGCGGCGGCGACGGCGGCATCCGCCGGATCAGGTTCCTCGAGCCGATGACCGTCACCACGATCAGCGGCCACCGGCGGGTACCCGCCTTCGGCATGGCGGGCGGTGGCCCCGGCGCGCTCGGCAGGCACTGGGTCGAGCGCGCGGACGGCTCGGTAACGCAGATGCGCGGCTGCGACAGCGTGAAGCTCGAGGCGGGCGACACGTTCGTGATCGAGACCCCAGGCGGCGGCGGCTTCGGCCGCCCATGACCCCCCGGCGGGGCTGCCCCCACTTCCCATCACTTTTGGTCCCTAGAACTAGGGCAAAACGGACGCCAAAAGGACCGAAAGTGATGTAAAGACGAAAAGTGATGCGAAGTCGCCGACTTCTAGGCTGATAACAGCAAGAAGCGGGCGGCCCAGCCCGCACTCTGGTTCTGATAACAGCAAGAAGCGGCGGCGCCGCGGAGTCAGCCGCTTGCGTTCGGGATATTCTCAGCGGTCCAGATCGCCGAGATCGCCCAGGCCGTTCAGGTCGTCGTCGCTCAGGCCCGTCGCGAGCTCGCGCAGCGCCGCCTCGAGCGCGGCCTCGTCGTCGCCGGCCGCCTCCAGCACGTCCATCAGGGCGTGCAGCACCAGGTGCCGGTCCTCACCGCCGTCGAGCAGCCGCTGCGCGGCGTCCCACAGCGCGGGCGGGTCGCCGCGCCACAGCCGGTCCGCGATCGCCAGGTGGCGGTCGATGTGCCGGCCGACCCCGGCCGCGCTCGGGCTGCCGGTCCTCGTGTCGTGGTCGGCGGCGAGCAGCAGCCGCCGGTCGGCCGGGTTGGCCGGGTCCAGTTTCGACAGGTCCACACCGCCGTGCCTGCCCTCGAGCACCGGGAAGGCGAACGCGCGGCGCGGCAGCGCCTCCAGGTCGGAGTCCGGCAGCAGCCGGGCGACCAGTTCCTCGTCGAGCCCGAACTCGGCGGGATCCCGGTAGATCCGGGAGAACGTGCCCATCGAGTCGAAGACCATGTCCAGCGTCTGCCCGATGGCCGCGTCCGACAGCCCGCCCTTGTGCCCGCCCCAGCGCACCCAGGAGGCCAGCACGTGCGGCATCGCATTCTGGTCGGCCGACGACAGCATCACCTTGCGCGGCAGCCAGCCGAGCATGAAGTGCTGCACCTTGACCGGGCTCATCCGCAGTGGCCTGCCGCTGTCCTGGTCGCACCCGAAGTCGATGATGCGATCCGCGCAGCGGCTGGCCGCCTGTCTGTCCGACAGGTCTTCCGCCTCGTCCGAGGCGAGGAACTCGGCCGCGAGCAGCGCCCGCCGCTCGCTCGACCACGGCCGCCTGACGCGCGCACCGCGGCCCGGCGCACCGCGGCCCGGCGCCGGGGGCAGCGCGCGGATGCGCGCCCTGATGAACGCGTGGTAGGAGGCGAACGAGTCGCTGACCGGCGGATCCTCGGCGGCGTCGGTCGCGTCGAGCGCGGCCTGCAGCACCTTCCTGGCCTGCGGCGGGTCGATCTGCTTGAACGTGTCGGCGCCCTTGGCGGCGGCGGCCTGCGCGCAGTGCTCGAGCAGCTTGTCCACGCGCGAGGTGACCCAGCCGTCCCTGATCATGCCCTGGGCGTTGTAGTCGACTACCGACACCAGCGCGTGCGGTTCCTCGCCAGCGTAGCTGAACACGCAGATGATCTCGTCCTGGTCGCCCCACTGGTCGGAGTTGACGTAGCACTCGGCGGGGGCGACCGCGCCGAGGTGGTCGGCCCACGACGGAGCCTTCACCCCGCTGTCGATCATCGAGATCGCCGCCTGCTCGGCGGCCACGGCCTGGCGGGGCGTGCCGAGGCAGGCCACGCCGGACAGCAGCGCCAGCGCCGCGGGGGACGGCTTGCTGGCGGCGTACTCGACGAGGCCCTCGCCAACCACCTGCTCGACTCCGGCCCCGCCCGCGGTGTGGTGCCGCTGCGGCCACCAGGTGCCGAGCAGTTCGCTGACCATGAGCTCGGCGTCCAGCGGGCTGCGCACCGCCAGCAGTTCGCGTGCCGCGCGCAGGAGTTCGCGGAACAGCGCGCTGGGCGGCGCGGCGGTGCCTGCCTGGCTGCGACGTCGGCTCTGCGGGCTCACCCTGATAGCCTCTCAGATCATCTGGACATGTAAAGCTGCGCTCCGCCCCGCGTTCGCCGGCTCGGCGGTGGCGGGCGGGAGAGAGCACATCATCCGCTGTAGGAGAATTTACCCATGCTGCCATCATTGTGCCCGGCGATGGCCGCTATACCCGCCGTGTCGGACGATCCGGGCCGCCGGGGCCGGGGTTGGGTCAATTGAACTCGTTTACCTGCCGTTAGCTGGCAGCGTAGGCAGCAGGATTGTGGCACGCTTATTCTGAATGGTCGCTGGGCGGGCGGTGGCGAACGGTGTTGCCGGCGGAGTGTCGCCGAGCGCCAGGCGGGTGGCGTTCATGCCGGTAGGTTGGAGGCAGGAAGGAGCCGCCAGTGGCAGGCGCCTGCACGGAAGGTGGGGTGCTCGGGTGAGCGCTGACACGTCCGTGCCAAAGCAGCAGGAGGCCGCGGGGTTGGACGATTTCGAATCCTGGCTTCCTGATGCTGTGCTACGCGACGCGCCGGCCGGAGTGGGCTTCGTCGGCACCGATATGCGCTTCGTCTGGGTCAACGCCGCGCTGGCCCGGCTGTACGGGCGCGACGAGCCGGATTTCGCCGGGCGGCCCATCGCCGAGGTCTTGCCGGAGGCGGACGCCGCGAAGGCCGAGGCGGCGCTCAGGGTGGTGTTCGGCGAGGACCGGCCGGCCACCGAGACTTCCGGGGAGCCTCCGGCCAGGCATGCCTGCCAGTGGTTCCCCGTGCACGGGCCAGATGGCGCGCAGCTGGGCGCGGGCCTGATCGTGGTCGATGGCGGGACCGGCCTCACCTCGGAAGAGGCCCTGCGGCGCAGCGAGGAGCGGTACCGGGCGCTGGTGCAGGGCGGCGCCCAGGTCGTCTGGGTCGCCTCGCCGGACGGCGAGATGCTCGAGGACTCGCCGGAATGGCGGTGGATCACCGGGCAGTCCGAGGAGGAGTTCCGCAGCGGCGGATGGCTGGACTCGATCCACCCGGAAGACAGGGAGCGGGTGCAGCGCGACTGGCGCGAATGCCTGCGCGCCGGGCGGATATTCGACGACCGGTTCCGGATGCGCACGAGGGCCGGGGCGTACCGGCATTACGACGTGCGCGCGGTGCCGATCCAGCGGGGCGGGAAGATAGCCGAGTGGGTCGGCGCTTGTACGGACGTGACCAGCCAGCGCGAGGCTGAGGAGATGCGCGGCAGGCTGACCGAGCAGCTGTCGGCGGCGGCGCTGCGCACGGCGCGGCTGCAGCAGGCGACGTCGATGCTCGCCGAGGCGCTCGACGTCGAGCAGGTGGTCGAGGTCATCACCGAGGTGGGCCGCACGGCGATCGGGGCGCTGCGCTCCGCGGTGGCCCTGCTCGACGAGGACAGGCTGCGGCTGCGGGTGGTCAACCCTGACGGCCTCGCGCCCATCGGGCCAGACTCGGCCGACGCGCGGCTGACCCTGGACTCGCCGAGCGTGATGACCCGCGCGATCGCGACGCGCCGCCCGGTGCTCATCGCCGACCCTGATGAACTGCGCAGGCATTTCGAGCCCGACGCGGCGGAGCAGGGAACGGACGGCCGGATCGAGGAAACCGGCGACGAGCGGTCCTGGGTCGGGCTGCCGCTGCTGGCTGCGGGCGCGCCGCTGGGCGCGCTGCGCTTCTCGTTCAACCGGCCGCGGCGGATCACCGAGGAGGAGCGGGTCTTCCTCGAGGCGCTGGCCGGCCAGTGCGCGCTGGCCGTGGAGCGCGCCGAGATGTATGAGCGGGAGCACAACGCGGCGGTCACGCTGCAGCGCAGCCTGCTGCCCGACAAGCTGCCCGATGTCCCCGGCCTCGCGCTCGACGCGAGGTACCTGCCGGTCACGCGGAACATGGAGATCGGCGGGGACTGGTACGACGTCTTCCGGCTGCCGGACCGCCGGCTGGCCGTGACCGTCGGCGACGTCATGGGCAAGGGGCTGCAAGCCGCGGCCGGCATGGGCCGGGTGCGGAACGCGCTGCGCGCCCTCGCGCTGACCGACCCGAGGCCGGCGGCCGTGCTGTCGGGGCTTGACCGGCTGTTCAGCGCGACGGAACTCGAGGAGCAGGTCACCACCGTCTCCTACCTCGTGATCGACCCGGAGACCGGGGAGGGGCAGGCCGGGAACGCCGGCCACCTGCCCACCCTGCTGCTCACCCCCGGCGCGCTTCCCGTGCTCGACCAGGCCGAGGCGGGCACGCCGCTGGGCTGGCCGAGCCCGCGCAAGCAGCACGCGTTCCGGCTGCCGCCCGGCAGCACCGCGGTGTTCTACTCGGACGGGCTGGTGGAGAACCGGGTGCGCGGCCTTGACGCCGGGCTCGACGAAATGGTCCGGGTCGCCGCCAGCGCTCCGGAGGACCTGCTCAGCGCCCCCGGCCGGCTGCTGCAGTACCTGCTTGACCACATGCTGGCAGGCCACGAGCAAGACGACGACGTGACGGTGCTCGTCATGCATGTGCCGGCCGGCCAGGCGCCCGGCGGCGCCGCGGCGGAGCAGCGCTGGATGCGGCAGTGATGGCCACCGGTTCAGGCGTGTACAAGGCACTCCCAGATGCCACCTATGGTGGTGGCAGGGAGGAGGCGGGCGGGTTGTTGTCAAAATCCCCAAGACACGCGGGAAGCCTGCTTCCCGGCACGGTCCAAACGGTCCAAGCGTCAAGACCCTCGCGGGAGGGCCCGATTATCGCTATGCGTACGCAGCTCAGCCAAGCTACCCAGCGAAGGAAGAGGTGACCGTGGTGGTGAGCGCTGCCAACTCCGCGGCGCGCAAGCGCTCC
>Ga0187812_1000132_pt1 | contig 26073 bp, 26 predicted proteins | sample NC_S_2_FD_130582 | JGI IMG/M metagenome (GOLD analysis project Ga0187812, IMG submission 130582) | Wetland sediment microbial communities from Neuse River Estuary, North Carolina, USA - ASW-S_2 | ecosystem: Environmental > Aquatic > Freshwater > Wetlands > Sediment | place: USA: North Carolina...
CTCCTAAATATTTTTGATTTGGTTAAAACAAAAATTACTCTTGTAAGCAGGAAGGCACAATATTTATTTTTTAATTCACTAAGTGTAAGATAGAAATCGTTATATGCCTAATTAAGTGAGATGAAATATGATTGATTTAATAGGGTTGATTGGTTCACTTGCGAAAGAAAGTGATTTCAAAAAAAGAATGCGTTTGCATCAAGGTTGGTGGCGTGCTTTTGTGCTTGGTGAAAATGAAGGCAAGCATCCAATGAAAGACGATGAAAATATTTGCAACACGCTTTTAAATGGAAAGCAAACAAAAAATAATTTCCTATCAAACTTGGTTAAAAATGTTGTGGGAGAAGTTCTGAAAGGAAGAAATGATGGAAGTGCTGGGTTAGTTGACGAGAAACGTTTATACAACAACCTTCTTTCAAGCCAGCCACTTTGTTTTAATTTCTTCGCCCCACTATATATTGATAAGAAACTTGCATTAAACTTTCTTCGGAAATTTTATCCTGAAATCACAACAGTTAATGAAGTATTTTTTGAACACGCAAACGCTAAAAATAAATATGATAATTCAGCTTTTGATATTGCATTTGATGTTAACGATGGAAGCAAAAAGGGAATTATTGGGTTTGAATGCAAGTATACCGATTCTTTTTCGCCAACTCCGCATAGAAAAACAGCATATGAAGAAATTTATAAGCAATCCAATATTTGGACAAAACCTTATGAAGAATTAACCTGTTCTAAATTCAATCAACTGTTTCGCAATCAATTAATAGCGGAAAGTTTTAAGCAAGACAAACAATATGACTTTGGGTATTTAGCTTTATTCTGTCATCATAAAGACGATGAAGCGATAAAAATTGCCGAAGAATATAAACTAATGTTAAAAGAAGAACAGACCCATCATTTCCAAATTATTACTTATAAGGATTTTTTTGAACAGTTAATGAAGCTTGATTTGAATTGGCAAATGAGAGAATATTATATGTTTCTTTGGGCTCGCTACTGTGGGCTTAAACTTAGCAATTCAGCATACGAACAATTGAAAGAAAATGAAAAAGGTTATTATAAAGTTTATGATGTAGATGAAATGGATTTGCATAATAAAAGAATGGTTGCAACTCTTGAAGGAGGCGTAATCTATTCTGCCGAAAATGAAGATGGATTGTTTATAATCATTGACCAATCAACTCTTTCTGATTTTCTCAACGAGCAAGACAAAAAAGAAATTGGTTGTTTCACTTCCATTTACAAGTTCATAAATGAAGCAGAGAGAAAATCTTTTATTAATAAATACAAAATAAAGATAGTAGAAACAGACGGCATATAACCAGCCAATCAAGGCGGACGCCGTTTTCGCTTTCGGCATTTGTGTAATTATTGGCTTTGTTTTCCCGTGTATTGTTGCTTTGTAAAGTAGTTTTGTAAATAAATGTTTTTAAAATTATTGGAAGTTGTATTTAAGTGGCATCGCTGTTCTGGGGCGACCGCTTATTGGCGACGCCGTTATATGCTTAGGTAAAATTATGTCAATAGAATTGAAAGTTGTATTAATATCGGGAATAGTTTCTCTTATTACTTCGGTCATAATGTTTTATCTAAAATACTTCGGTGAGCATAATTTTCACTTATTCAAATTGGAATCAGACCATAAGTATAACGAACAAAAGAAAATCAAAGAAATTCTTGCAAAGAATAAAATCCAATTATTAAATGCTTGCGAATCATTAAATCATAGACTTTGGAATTATGCTGAAAATTATACAAAGAACTGGCATTCTTTTGAAACATCAGCAAATCTTAACAAAAGTTATTACATATTTTCTTTTGGATATCGGCTTATATGCGTTTTTGCTTGGATTCGTAAAATCGAAAAAGATATGATTTATCTCGACACTACAATTGCCTCGAAAGAAGATTTAGAATTCATCAAATTCCTTAGATTATTACCACAGCTATTATGTGACACAAAACTATTCTCTGGTCAAGAATATGATTCTGACTCACCAGAAGATCATTTTTTTAGAAATCGTTTTGAACAAATGGTAGAGTTATTTATTGATAAGGATGATGATGTTATTTCTTATTCAAAATTTGAAAAAGAATACAACAAATATTTAGGAGTGTTTCCAGTATTTGAATTTCTAAATGGTATTTCTCCTGATGAAGAACGATTGCGATGGGATAGACTTCAAGTGCTTCATATTGCAATACTAACTTTTCTTAATTCATATGGATATGATTTCCAATATACATCTGATGATAAACTCAAGATTATTTTGAGAAAACCAAGATTGAATCGGTTGATTCCTAATTACGAAACAATATTATTGGATTTTAAACTTAATGATCATAAAGAAGTAAAAAATGTTCTCTCAGTATTAAAAAGTAAATAATCGCATATAACCCGCCGCTCAACACGGACAGTGTTTTCAGTGTGGCATTTTTGTAATTATTTAGTTTCGTTTCCATAGTTAAGTTTTTTGTTTTAGTTGTTCGTTCTATAAAATATTTTCTTAATTAAAAAGTGTTGCAATTATTCGGCATTCTTGTTTTGGGCTGCCGGTTAGCGGCAACGCCTATGTGGTTCAAAGAGGTATTATGATAAGTGAATTTAGAAAATCTATTAAAGCAGTCCTTTATGAAAGATTGACTAGTCCATTTTCGGGAGCTTTCTTTTTTTCATGGTTTGTATGGAATTGGAAGTTACTTTATTATTTGTTTTATTCAAATGAGGAAGTAGTAAAAAGGATAGCATTTGTTGAAGTCAATTTTGTTAACCCATGGAACAATTTAGTGTATCCATTTCTATCCTCTGTTTTTTTAATTGTTTTATATCCATTTATCTCGACTGGTGCCTTTTGGATTTGGTTAAAATTCAAAAACTGGCAAAACGAATTAAGAAATGAGGTAGAGAACAAACAATTGTTGACACTTGAAAAATCAGTAGAATTAAGAATGGAAATCCGAAATCAACAAGAACAATTTGATAAAATATTGTCTGCAAAATCGGAAGAAATATTGTTACAAAAAAAAGAAATTGAAAAAATAAGGGAAGAACATAAGAATATCAGTGTTGATGAAATTTATCCAGAAGAAGACCGCACAATGGAAGAAAAAGAAGAAGATTTTTGGTTTTTCATGAGCAGTCCATGGCATGATCAGCTTAAGAAAGTTGCTGAAACAATGCAAAGGAATCAAAACTTCGTAGAGAAAGTAGGCCCTGAAGTTGCCTCCTATTTTATATCTAATGATTTAGTGTCAAGAAGAAATGATAATAATGTATTATATGATTTTACTACCAAAGGGAAGTATTTTCTTAAAAAATATTTAGAGAACGAAGCAGCAAATATTGAAGATCAGAAAACCACATAACCCGCAAATCAAAGCGACTGCTTTAAAGGATGCGGCATTTGACAGATTATTGGCATTTGTTGTAAAAATTAATTGCTAGTTGAAGTTAGTGAACAAAATAAATTAATAAATAATTATTGGCGTTGTAGTTTTATGCGGCATCGCTGTTCGGGGCGGCGGGTTAAAAACAACGGCGTTAGAACGCAAAAAAAACATTTCGTTTTTATATAAGTTATGGACAAGTTTAAAAGACAACACACCGGGCAGATACAAAAACCGTTGAATAAATCTTTAGATAGTTCTTGACCATTTGAAAAATTCTTAATATCGCGATTAAAATGTGGAGACCAGAGACCACTAGAAAAACGGGGCGAAACCGAAAAGCCAAATGAGTAGGGTAACAAAAAAGGCGTTCAACTATGAAAAACATAATTATCAGTATAACGATTTTAGCAATATTGCTAATCATTTCTTCTTGTGGCTCAAGTGGCGATAAGTTTGAAGGAGATTGGATATATGCCCAAGCTACTGTATCGCAACAATCTTGCACCATCACCCATATAAATAACAATGAATATTTAATTTCAATACCTGGTAATTTGCAAAACCAATCCACTGGCCAGAACACTTCCCCTGGAAGTTCTATGAATTATTCTTTAAAAGATGGAAAACTTGAAGCTATGGGAGGTCTATCCACTATTGTTTACAATAACGGTGATTTAATTTTTGATGGTCGAACTTATTCAAGGCCAGACCCCAATAAGAAAATATGGCATTAGCTCAGACTAATCACAGATAGGTAAGAATGAATATCGCAGACCACAAAATAAATTCATTAATCATTGTTAGCCAATTTTTTCAGCAGATATTTTATTGCACGGAAAAAATAATTTCACGTCAGACAGTAGCTAAAGTTTTTTTACGTTCTAACAAGTGGCTCAAGGGCGACAGTATTAATTGTTACAAAGTAGGTAAATAAAACAAGTTTTTTATTTAACGTGTTGGTGATAAAAAATATTAAGAAAGAGACGACCCGCCGGGTCGTCTCTACGATTAAAAAATAAATATAGAGGCGTGGCGGCGCGCTTCGGCACGCAAAGCGAGGCGAGGCGGTTAGCGGCAACGGCGGTAGCTTGCTAAGCAATTCAGAGATTGTTATGAAAAGTGTTCTCAACAATTCGCTTGATTAAGGTAATCCAATGGATTATATTCGCATATGCTAATTACAGTAGTTGAACTAAATGAATACAGAAAGAGAGCAGAAAAAATATTATCGGAAGATGAGAGAGATGATTTGCTTTATCATTTGTCTTCTAATCCAAAGGCGGGAAGTTTAATACAAGGAACCGGAGGAGTAAGAAAATTAAGGTGGGCTTCAAAAGGTAAAGGTAAAAGCGGCGGTTCGAGGATAATATATTTTTTCTATAATGGAACTATTCCGCTCTTCTTATTAACAGTATTTGGTAAAAATGAAAAGGTCAATTTAAGCAAAGCTGAACGAAATGAATTAGCAAAGTTGGTAAAGGAATTAATTAAAAATTATAAGTGGTAAAAAAATGAGTGAAGCATATAAAAGCATAAGCAAAGGATTAAAGGAAGCAATAGAATATTCAAAGGGAAATATTAAAGAAGCCAGAGAATTTAGACCAAGACACATTGATGTAAAAAAGTTACGAGAAAGAATAGGAATGAGCCAGCCAAAGTTTGCAGCGTCTTTTGGAATAAGTTTAGGGACTTTACGTCATTGGGAAAGAGGAGATAGGTATCCTCAAGGAGCGGCTTTAGTACTATTAAATTTATTATCAAAAGATCCAAACACAGTCTTAGAAGTCCTATATAAATAAAGGAGGCAACCTAACCTGCAAATTAAGCGGACGCCCTGCCAGAAGGGCGGGCAGGCTGTTTTCATCTTCGGCAGTATTAACTTTTGGAAGGTTGATAACCAAAATAAGTTTTTTGTTCAAGGTGTTGGTGATAAAAAATATTAAGACAGAGACGACCCGCCGGGTGGTCTCTACGATTAAAAAAAATAAATGTGGAGGAGAGTTAAAAGCAACGGCGTTATACAGCTAAAATTAATTTGATATAAAAGACGCGGTAGACTATATTTAGTCTAAAAAAAGGCTATAATATGAAATTAAGCGAATCAGTAAAATCAATTAGTTATTTGAAAGCCAATGCCGCTAATTTGATTGAGAAAATTAATAAAGAGCAAAAAACTTTTGTTATTACTCAGAATGGTGAAGCAAAAGTTATTGTCCAGGACATAAAGGTTTATGAGAAGACACAAGAAACGATGGCAATGCTCAAGTTACTTGCAATGACCTGTGATAAGAATAAAGAAGCGAAAGGGATTCAAGAGACGTTTGCCGGTCTTCGTAATGAATTGAAGTCTATTCAATGACTATGAAATATAAAGTTATAATTGATCCTCAAGCCAGGTTAGATCTCAAAGAAATACTTATTTATGCCGCAATGAATGACGGCGTTCAATCAGCAAACAGACTTTTAGATGCTTTAGAAGAGACTTGCTATAAACTTGAGAGATTCCCGGAGAGAGGACACATTCCCCCAGAGTTGAGACCAACGGGGATTAAAAGTTATTTAGAGATTCTTTATAAACCTTACCGAATAATCTACGAAATTGAAGACAACTTAATTTATATACATTCAGTAATTGATGGCAGAAGAAATATTCAAGAAATCTTGAGCAATAGAATTTTAAGATAAAGACGCTATTTGAACAGCCTATCAAGCGGGCGCCCCGCCAGAAGGACGAGCAGGCGGGTGCCGTTAGGCACTTAAGGAAAGATTGAATAATATTTTTACTAAAGCTATATTTAGATAGAAAATGAGAAAGGTAAGTGGATATGAGCGAAAATATAAATCAAGAATCAATTGAGAATATAAAAAAATTAAGTATAGCTGAACGTATATTGATAGTTGAAGACATTTGGGACAGTATTATTTATTCTAAAGAGAGTTTTCCTATATCAGATGAACAAAAGAGAGAATTAGACTTACGTTTAGAAGCTTATTATAAAAATCCAGACGAAGGTCGAACTTGGAAAGAAGTTAAAGCTAATATTCAGTCTCAGCTATGAACTATCAATTAATAATTAGACCTGAGGCGGAAGCTGAATTATTAGAAGCAGTAAAATGGTATGAAGATAGAGTCCAAGGATTAGGAGCAAATTTATTATTAAATATTGAAGCAACGTTAGAATCCATTTTAAGAATCCCCGAAGCATACACTCCAGAATATAAGAATACAAGAAGAGCATTGGTTAGAAAATATCCATTTGGAATTCACTATATAATCAATAAAGATAAAATAATCGTTTTAGTGATATTTCATGAAAATCGAAATCAGAAAGAATTGAAAAAACGCTTATCGTAATTAGTTATGATTAGATTAATTTATAAGTATTAAAATCATTTCTTTAACATTATCAGAGGAAAAGTGCCTCAAGGGCGACAGGTTTTCGCGTTCGGCAGTAATGAGTTTTACAAGGTTGATAGACAAAGCAAGTATCTTGTTCAAAGCTGTTCTGTTAAAAAATATTTTTAATAAATAAAAAGTTGTTGGTAATGTTCGGCGTTCTTGTTATAGAGTACCGCTTATTGGCAACGGCGCTATAAAGCATAAAATACTTATGGAAGACAATATATATATAGATCAGAATTATAATTTGACCCGGCTTAAGAAATATCTCAATTATCAAGTATCGAGTTCATTATTATTCTTTTTATCTTTTCAGGCATTTATTCTTATTTTTCTTGCATCAGCGGCAGCTTTAATATTTACTCCTTTTATGTTGTATGTATTATTCACGGAAAAAAAGAAAGGCTGGATTATTTTATTTATTGTTGTTGTAGTCATCCCAATTATTTTACTTATAATATTATCCATAGAGGTTGAGTTTAGTAGACCCCTACTTTTTATTTCGTTAGGTTTGTTTTATTTCTATTGTTTTTTACTTCGTTTTGAAGTGAATGATTGGGTAAGAGAAGCAATGGTCCGAAACCAATATTTATTTGAAAAGAAACAAAGAGAAAATGATTTAAAGTCATTTGAAGATAAATTTAAATAACGCTATATAACCAACCGCTTCTCTGCCAGACACGGATAAATTTGCTGCGGCAGTATTGGATCTTAGAAGGTTGGTAAATAAAACAAGTTTTTTATTCAAGCTGTAGGTGATAAAAAATATTAGGACAGAGACGACCCGCCGGGTCGTTTCTATAAGTAAATGTAAAGACGGGGCGGTCAGCTTCGACAAGCAAAGCGAGGCGAGCGGGTGAAAAGAAACGGCGTTAGGTTACAGTCAGTGTATTCAGTTACAACTTAGAATGACATTTAATATTGAATATTTTGGAGAATATGGCTATAATACAGCTATAAAGTAAGAATTAAAAAGGTAATAAAATGAAAACGGTAATGGTTAGGGCAATGATAGACCCTAAAAAGAAAGAAAGAGTTTCTAGAATACTTTCACGTCTTGGAATCAATCATTCAGAAGCAATTAATATTTATTACAGTTTGATAGAAGAATATAAGGGTTTGCCATTTAATATAAAATTACCCGAAAAAGATTCAACAATAAGCGAGAATATAAGTCTGGAAGTGATTACCCATCTAAAGGAAAGTATTAAAAATAATTATCGTCTCGGCGAATTGCTGGCTAAATGAAACGCTACTTAACTGTTGATGAAGTAATTTATATCCATGAAGAGTTGATTAATGAATTTGGAGGGAGCCATGGAATCCGGGATAGAAATTCTTTAGAAGCTGCTGTAATGAGACCACAAGGAGGTTATTATAAAAGCACACATTATGAAGCAGCGGCTTTAATGGAAAGTTTGGCAATAAATCATTCTTTCATAGATGGAAATAAGAGAATATCTTTCTTTGCAACAGATATTTTCTTAAGGATGAATGGATATTTTATATCTTGTGAAAGTAAAGAAGCAAATCATTTTTTTATTGAAAACCTTGAAGGCAATACATTTCGTTTTGAAGTAATAAAGGCTTGGTTAAATCAAAAGATAAAAAAACTAAAACAATAGGCAAGATAAAAAAGGTAACCTAACCCGCAACTCAAAGCCGACCGCCTTTTCGCATTCGACATTTGTCGCTTCTTTGGTTAGTCGTTCCCCGCCGTTTGCGGGCAGGCTGTTTTCGCATTTGGCAGTATAAAGTTTTACGAGGTTGGTAAACAAAATAAGTTTTTTATTTAACGAGTTGGTGATAAAAAATATTAAGACAGAGACGACCCGCCGGGTCGTCTTTACAAGTAAATGTAAAGACGGGCGTGTGGTTAAATGATGCGGATTATATATCAGCTTATGGATAATCCATAGAGTATGAAACGGCAAAGGTTATTATTTTTATTTTATTCTTTGATTAAGTAAAAAGTATAATTAAATTGTGCCGGGTTAAATTATTGGGAAATATTTTTTCAGTAATATTAGTTAAATAGAACAAAAAGATAATTAGATGGGTAAGCTTTTTGGAACACGCAGCGGGAAATAGGAACGACGAAGGAAGAAGATTTCTTCAAGCGGACAGGGCGCAAGTCACGGCGGGAATATATTACATATATAAAGCCACACACCAAAGAATAATCCGGAAAGTAATAATCAGTAAAGAAGGAATAATAAAGCCCGGCGGGTATTTATATTCTTTAATTTATTTAATGATGAGTATAGTAGTTAGCTTTTTGTTGAGCCTAAACAATAAAATGTTTTATGGAGATAGCTTATGAAGATAGTAATAACACTTCTACTGTTTGTTACTTCCCTCAACTTTACTTTCTCGCAATGGATATGGCAGAATCCTTTGCCGCAAGGTAATACTTTAAATGATGTAAGGGTTTTTAATGATGGTTCTGCAATAGCGGTAGGTGATAATGGAACTGCACTTAAAACAACAGATAATGGGAGCACGTGGATCACTGATAGTTTGGGCTATAACTACAGTCTAAATTCAATATATTTTATTAACGACAGCACAGGATGGATTGCCGGAGATTCCGGATTAATATTAAAGACTAATAATAAAGGCAATACATGGGAAAAACAATCATGGAATGATACTCTGAATCTAAATTTATTATCAGTTTATTTTATTAATGCCGATACCGGGTGGGTTGGAAGTGATGTTAGTGCTATAGACAACCAGTTTGGAGCACTTTTAAAAACTACAGACGGTGGAAAAACCTGGGAATACAATAAATTTTATGGCTCATTGCAGCATATAACATTTTTAAATAACAATTTTGGCTGGATTTCGTCTGGTCCTTGGCAAATGTATTATATCACTAAGGACGGCGGCAAAACATGGACACGATATACTCATATGTTTAATACGATATGCTTTATCGACAGCTTGACAGGCTTTTATACCATAAACTCAGTAATCTACAAAACAACAGACAGCGGGGTTAGCTGGAATGTAACCGCTACATTAAATAATTCAAACACATTTTCCTCTATAAAATTTAAAGACAATAAAAACGGCTGGGCAGTAGGCTATCAATCCTATCCTATAAATAAAGTTATTATTAGAACAACAGACGGCGGAATTAATTGGTCCGTTAATTCCAATCTTTCTCACGGGGCTTTATATTCATTTGATTTTAATGGATCAGGGGCAGGATATGCTGTAGGATACGCTGGCGGAATTGATTACACAAGCGATTGGGGAATTAACTGGAAGGAACTATCTTCGACTAATATTGAAGCGTTTAGATCAATTTATTTTACAGATGCAAACAACGGTTGGGCAGTAGGAGGAAATGCATCCGATTTAATTGGTTTAATATATAATACTACGGATGGCGGTAATCACTGGAATGTACAGTTAAATGACTCGTCAAGATATTTAAATTCAGTTTGTTTTGTAAATAACTTAATTGGATGGGCTGGAGGTTTTAATAGAATTATAAAGACTACTGACGGAGGTAAAACGTGGGTATTACAATATTCTTCAGAAATAAGTTCAATATATTTTTTAGATGAGAATAATGGATGGGCTGTGTCTTATAATCAGATTATTAACACAACTGACGGCGGCAGTCACTGGTATTTATTTATTGCGGGTATGGGCAATAATAATACTTATTATACTGTTTTATTTAGAAATACAAAAATTGGCTTTATAGGTGGAAATGGATTTATTCTAAAAACAACCGATGGAGGAAATAACTGGGAAAAAGCAAGCGGGTCAATTAAAGATATTTGTTCCATCTCTTTCTCAGATTCCTTAAATGGTACGGCAATAAGTAATGGCGGAGCAATTTTTAAGACAACTGACGGCGGAGATTCATGGATGATTATTCAGGATGCAAATTATCAAAATTATTTTAGCTCCATTTGCTTTAGAACTTCAAAGCACGGAATAATTGTCGGTAAATATGGAGTAATGTTATATACAAACGATGGAGGGGATACATGGATCCAAGGTAATAATCCAACAATAACATCACTGAATTCAATCATTTTTACAAACTCAACTTCGGGCTGGGCAGTAGGAAATGATGGAGCAATATTAAAATATAATGGCGGGAATAATTTATCTTCTATTTATAATAAACCTCAAGCAAATTCATTAAATAAATTTAACTTAAGCCAAAACTACCCAAATCCTTTTAATCCATCAACGAAAATTGAATATAGAATTAGCACTCCCGGGATTGTAAGAATTACAATTTATGATATTCTTGGCAAGGGAATTAAAACAGTACTTGATGAATATAAATCAAGAGGAAATTACTCACTCACGGTTGATTTGTCTAATTATCCAAGCGGAGTTTATTTTTATAAAATTCAAGAAAACGATTTTGTCCAATTAAAAAAGATGATGTTAATTAAATAGTATAATTTCATAGAAAAAAATTACTAAGAAACCACGCACAAAAAGGAGCATAATGAAAAAAAATATTTTACTAAGTATTTCAATTTTATTTATTATAAATAGCGCAATATTTTCTCAAAATATGGGATGGCAAAAACAACCAAGCGGAACATCTGAAAAGCTAAATTCCATAACATCATACTCGCAAACGTATGGAAATGATATTTGGATTGTGGGAGATCAAGGAACTATACTTCTGAATTATCAGCCGTACCCGTTTAATTGCACACAAAATTTAAACAAAATTAAATTTAATTCAACAGGAAATGGATTTGTTGTAGGTGACTCAGGTACTATAATTTTAGTTCAGAGTTATTTCAAAATAGCAAATCTTATAACAAGCAATACTACCAATAATTTGCGGGATATTGCATTTACGAATTATGATTCAACAGTCATCATAGTAGGAGACAGCGGAACAATTCTAAAATCAAATGTTTATAATATTAACATGAAAATAATATCGGGAATAACCGGTTATAATTTAAGTTCTATTTCTTTTACACAAGATGGTATAGGCTGGGCTGTAGGGTCAAACGGCACTATAATAAAATCGACTGATGCTGGAGAAACATGGACAAACGAAACAAGCAATACAACAAATAATTTAACTGGAGTAAACTTTTTTGATAAAGATAATGGATGGGCTGTTGGGGATAACGGGACAATATTATATACGTCTGACGGAGGTAAGGACTGGCATAGCGCATATTCAAACTTCAGCACCGAATTTGCAGGCGGTTATTTTTCATCAAATAATTTGAAATCTTTAATTAATAACTCTGTCCCATTTCAAAATTTGCAAAAGATTTATTCTTTAGTTTCAGATTCTAATGGTACAAACTATTTTTATTACAACTTCAATAATATGGGGGAAGGAATAAAATATTTAAGCGAAAACGGTTCCATTAATGATTATGCCCCAAAAGGCACTGAATCATTCTTTTCAGATTTAAAATTTAATCGCGGTGATACTTTATTTGCTGTTAGAAATATTTATGCTATTTTTTACTACCCTCAAAAAGGAAGCGGACCAACTCCATGGGTTATTTTTCCGGACAAAAGTTTAAGAATAACAAGTTTGGATTTTGATTCATTGCAGAATATCTGGGCAAGCGGGAATAAAGATTCTTTATACTGTATTACTCCTTCAAAACATATTACTTATTTTGAAAGTAAAGCTAATATTGGCAAGGTTAGAATAAACGGAGAATACTTATATGCTTTGGTTCATAATGTTGATTCAACGGACGAAATATGGCGGTATAAAATTATTTCAAGTGATAGTATTAGCTCGCCGGAATTATTTTTTAGTATGTCTGAAATAACTGCTGATACAGCAGCGAATATATTTGATTATGCATTTAATAATAATAATTTAATTCTTTGCTCAAGTTTATCAGATGTAGTTGACATTATTTATCCGGATAAATCATTTAAACCACTTTTACGAAATTATTACCCTGCATGGAATTATGGTAATATAGAAGAAGCATATTTAACATTAGGAGGAAAATTAGAAAAAGGTTTGTATATGGCATTCAATACTCAAGTAAATTCGACTTCATATCAAGCCTATTCGGAAATAATTAAGATAAGTATTAATCCATTAGTTGATCTTTCATGTTGGCTTGTAGGGAAAAACGGGAATATAATTACAAAAGCAACCGGTGACACTTTATGGTCGGAACAATTAAGCGGTACTAATCTAAATTTAAATTCTATAAATTTTATTAACGACACAACAGGTGTAGCGGTTGGAGACAGCGGGTTAATACTTATAACAACTAATGATGGAATTACAGAAATTAAAGACAGTGAATATAATAATACCCGGAAATTATCAGATTATAAATTGAATCAAAATTATCCTAATCCATTTAATCCCTCAACAATCATTAGTTATTTAGTACCGAAATCAAGTTTGGTTACAATAAAAGTATATGATGTTCTAGGCAGAGAAGTTGAATCATTAGTCAATGAACAAAAAAATCCAGGTAATTATAAAATTGAATTTAATGGAAATAAACTTTCAAGCGGAATTTATTTTTACAGAATGTCTGTCTCGACTTTGTCGAGCCAGGGCGTGCAGGCAGGAAGTTTTGCGGAAACGAAAAAATTAATTTTGTTAAAGTAAAATGCCTAAACCTATTTAATCCGACAAAGGCTGACAGGTAAGTAAAAAAGTGAAAGTATATAAAAAAGTTTTTGAGTTTTGTTATAAAAATATTCTTTACTAAATAATGTTCTTAAACTTAAAACAAACAGGAGGCTTAAATGCTCATTCGTAAATTCAGAATAGTAGTTCTTATTTTAGTTTCGGCGGTTCTTTGTTATTCATATAAAGCTGAGGGGCAGACTCGCGACAGTACTGCGTTAAAAGAAGGATCGTGGGCGCTTCAATTCGGGATCGCGCAGAACTTTACTTTAACATCATTCCAGGGATCAACAATCGGCGCCAAGTATCAGCTATCAGAAAATAATGCTATCCGCGGAGGCATAACAATTAACGGAAGCAATAGCAGCGGACCCACTTCATATTCCGCGTCAATAGGCGACAGCAGCCTTGGAACAGTACCTGGTAATTCACCATCAAAGTATTACAATGTTTCATTTGTACTTCAATATTTATGGTACATGAATCCGGAAGGTCACGTGCATTTATACGCCGGCGCAGGCCCGATGTTTACTTATATTAATAGCACTTATGCAAATAATTATTCTAATTATGAAACTACAGCTCCGGGATATTGGTACACGCAAATAATGACAAGACAAAGCGCAACGCGGGCAGTCGGCGTGTCGGCTGTGTTAGGAGTTGAATGGTTTGCCTGCGACTGGTTATCACTGCGGGCAGACTACAACGAAAACATACAGTATCAATGGAATTCATCATCATCAAATACTGATTATACTATATCAATACCTAGCACGAATTATCCTCTAAATGTATCCAGCGCGCAATCAACCAAAGGTTGGACATTAGGAAACTCTGGCGTAAGCTTTGGGTTAAACATATATTTGTAAAGGTTAACAGAGACGACCCGCCTGGTCGTCTCTGCATTTACCAACGAAAAAGTATTACAAAGTTAGTAAGCTAAACAAGTTTGTTTGTTTAAGAAGTAATTGCTAAAAATAATTTTGTCAAAAAAATATTCTTAACTACTTTGTATAAACAAATTTTGAGATTTATTAGAAACTTAACAGTTGATTTTTTATTTATTAAAGGCTGAAGATGAAAGCTCGAAAATATTTATTTACTATAACAATTCTTTCTTTTATTCTTAACGGAATAATGTTTGCGCAGAGTGATACGATTAATATCGAAGGCAGCTGGCTCGGCACACTTGAATTTGTGGGTCTGCGGATTGTGTTCCATATTAAAAAGACTTCCGACGGTTATACTGCAACTCTTGACAGCCCGGATCAAGGCGCAAAAGATATTCCAACGGGGAAAGTTACATTCGCTGAAAATAAATTGGATATTGATGTTCCCGTTGTCCACGGCTCTTACTCCGGTGTTTATGAGGCGGATAAAATAACGTTTATCGGTAAATGGTCTCAAGGAGGAAAGAGCATTCCGCTTGATATTAAAAAAACCGATCAAGCCGTACAAGTTGATAGACCGCAAGAACCAAAGAAGCCTTATCCTTATAACGAAGAAGACGTAACATTCAAAAATGAAAATGCGGGTGTGGAGCTATCCGGCACATTTACTTATCCTAAAGAAGGAAATAAATTTATTGCCGTTCTGCTGATTCCAGGTTCCGGTCCGCATAATAGAGATGAAGAAGTAATGGGACATAAGCCTTTCCTCGTGCTTTCGGACTTTCTTACAAGACACGGAATTGCTGTATTAAGATATGATGATAGGGGAGTAGGAAAATCAACCGGAAATTATTCTTCCGCAAATACTAAAGATTTAGCTTCGGATGCTCTTGCCGGCGTAAATTATTTAAAGACAAGAAAAGATGTTAAAGAAATCGGACTGATCGGGCACAGCGAAGGCGGAATAATTGCGCCAATGGTTGCCGACGAATCTAAAAAAGTTTCTTTTGTCGTTTTAATGGCGGCGCCCGGAATACCTTGTGACCAGCTCTTGCTGAAGCAGGCTTATCTCATTGGTAAAGGCTCCGGCGAAAATGAAACTGCCTTGAGGAAAACCATAAAGCTGAATGAAATGGTTTATAATATTGTAAAGACAGAGAGTGACAGCGCTAAGGATTGGTCTGAAATAACTAAACTTGCTAATGAATTTTATGCAACCTTGACCGATGAAAACAAGCAGGAAATAGGCGGTGTACAAAATTTTGAAGATCAATTAAAGCCTGTACTAACGCCCTGGTTTAGATATTTTATTCGCTATAATCCTGTTCCCGCGCTTGAAAAATTGAAATGCCCTGTGCTGGCTTTGAATGGCACCAAAGATATGCAGGTTCCTCCTGAAGAAAATCTTTCCGGCATCAAACAGGCTTTAACTAAAGGAGGGAACAAACATTTTGAGATTGTTAAGCTCGACGGATTAAACCATTTATTCCAGACCGCGGTCACGGGACTGCCTACTGAGTATAGTAAAATTTCTGAGACTATTTCGCCGAAGGCTCTCGAAATTATTTCTGATTGGATATTGAAAAAAAATAAATAATTATTTCCGGCGCTATTTAATAAGTATCATCTTTTTAGTTTGGATGGATTCATCGGTTTTTAGCTGGTAGAAGTAAATCCCGCTATTCATGTTTGAAGCATTAAATTGAAGATTATAGTTCCTGTTTGGCTCGGCGATTCCGTTAAACAAGTCAGCCACCTGAACTCCCAATACATCAAAAACTTTTAATGAAGCATGCATTCTTTTAGGCACTGCAAAATCAATATTTGTAGAGGGGTTAAACGGGTTTGGATAATTTTGCCTTAAAGTAAAATCTTTTACAACGCTTGGAGTGCTTTTTATGCCGGTTGAATTTTCAATTGTGAAAGGCGTCGTCATAGAAGCTACTGTGGATAAATTATATTTATCATAAAATTTTAGAAGACAATTTTGAAAAGATATATCCGGCACCTGGAAGCGGTAGAACCCATAAACCGCGGGAGCATCTGAAATCAAGGTGCTCCAGCTTGTGCCTCCGTTTGTCGAAAGTCCAACTAATATATCATTTACCGAGTAGCTGTTCCATCTGATTTCCTGCACTGAACCGGACTGCCAAACTTCGCCGCCAGTAGGATATAAAATTTGCAGAGCGCCGGTTAGACCGGGCTCCACAATATCAATTCTATAAAAATTAAACCCGCCCGCGTCAAATACAACTTTCATATTGTGAAGTCCTTTAGTTAAGGAAATATTATTTGAACTGACTGTTGTCCAGGTTTGCCATCCACCGGTTGAAGGAACCGAAATCGAGCCTGTTACATTTACGCCGTCAACTTCAACATGGAACGAACCTCCGCCGTTTGCAGAAGCAACGCGAAAGTTAAAATTATAAAGTGCTGTATCTTTTACATCTACCGAATAATTAAGCCACTCCGTGGGATTAATCCAGCCAACGTCGTAGCCGCCACCATTATCCGAGCATGCTTCAATACCGACACCGTCGGTTCTATAAAGCCCGCCTGTATTTGTTGAAGTTGTATTGTAGTAGCCGGTATTCAGACCGCCGAGATCATAATTTACCGCATAAATTGTCCCGGGAACTTTTGAAGGATTTCCGGAATAAGGAGCCTTGCCGCCGTTTCCAACTGTTACAATTGCAGGAGCGGTTGCTGCTTGATAACCTGAATCTGAAGTAACTAATGCTGAAATAGAATAATTGCCCGGACTAACGTTTCGCCATGTCATTTGATAAGGACTTAAATTCGATTCGCCTATTTTTAATGATCCCTGGAAAAATTCCACTTTAGAAATCTTACCGTTGTATTGAACGTCTGCGTTTATTGGAATATCGGAGTTTGCAGAATAAGTAGAATTATTTAAAGGCGAGCTAAGATTTATTTGCGGCGGTACGGAAATATTTTGATAAACCCTAACATAATCTACAACTAATTGCTGCGGAAAAACTGTTGAGTTATCCGGGTTGCCGGGCCAGGCTCCGCCTACCGCAAGATTTAATATTATAAAAAATGGTTTTTTAAAAGCATTCAATGTTGATGGCGTTATATTAAGAACGCTGTATTGTATTCCGTCAATGTGCCAGGCAATCTGTGTGGGAGTCCATGTAACATCATAAACATGAAAACTGTCAGCCAATGTGCCTGAACTTAATGTATAGGTGTTTGTATAATCGCCGCCCCAATGCGCAGAGCCGTGAACAGTATTTTCTCTGCCTTGTCCGCCGATCATTTCCATAATGTCTATTTCGCCGCATGCCGGCCAGCCCGCTGAAGTAATATTATTTCCCAGCATCCAGAAAGCGGGCCACATGCCTTGCCCGAACGGTAATTTCATTCTTGCTTCTATTTTACCGTACTGAAATGATTTTAGTCCTTGAGTTTTTATTCTTCCGGAAGTATAAGTGCCGTTGCTTTCTTTTCGCGCATTGATATAAAGGTTACCGTTTTGAAGATAAATATTATTAGAGCTGTTGGTATAATTCTCAAGTTCATTATTTCCCCAGCCGTTGTTTCCCAAATCATATGTCCAATAAGAATTATTTAATGACGATCCATTAAACTCATCCGACCAAACGAGCTGGTAGTTCTGGGCAAAAATTGGAATAATAGGGAAAAGGATAAGCAGTAAGATTTTCTTCATAACTCTTTCCATTGTTTATTGATGAAAAATTTTATTCAAGTATTTTTCTTTTTAAAGAAGCCTGCATTAAGCAACATATGTTTCATATTTAATGCCAGGATAACAAGCGCCTTAATTATTACTTAATGCAAGTTTTGTATGAATATGTTGATTGGTTTTATCGAAATAATAAAGCGGTTTTATTAAAAAAATAATTTGATGAATTGTCCGCAAATAGATAGGTGAATAACAAAAGCAAAGCGGTCTATTGAATTATTTACCGGTTGATTTCTTTGGCTATTGAATATTCTTCCGTAAAAGGAATATCTGATAATTCTATTTTGGGATTTCTTTCTATAAAATAATTTAATGACCATTCGCTTGTTAGAAGAATTACCAATCGTTCGTTAGGGTCAAAAGCGAGAGATGCGCCTGCAGGTAAAGAAACTTTTTCGACTTGTTCAATTTCAATTGCCGGTGAAATCCATCTTAGTACTTTCCAATTTGTTTGTTCAAGTCTTGACTCAGCGCCGTATTCGTCCTGCAAACGGTATTGAACAACTTCAAATTGCAGCGGACCTACTGCACCAAGAAGCGGAACTTTCTGGTAAGAATTTTTTAAATAAAATGCTTGGATAACTCCTTCCTGTAATAGCTGGTCAAGACCATCTCTAAATTTCTTATAACTTGAAGGATTAGGGTTTTGCATAAAAACAAAATGCTCCGGCGCAAACTTTGGAATTTCTTTATACACTACAGAAGGATCTTCTGTAATTGTATCGCCGATTCCGAAATTAGAATTGCCGACAAACCCGATAATATCCCCGGCATAGGCTTCGTCTATTGTTTCGCGTTCCTGCCCAAAAAGTTTTTGAGAGTTTGATAGGCGTATTTTCTTACCGGAAGTAACATGAATAGCCTGCATATCTCTCGTAAACTTTCCCGAGCACACGCGCATGAAAGCTATCCTATCGCGGTGTTTAGGATCCATATTTGCCTGTATCTTAAAAATAAATCCGGAGAAATTATCGTCTTCCGGTTTTACAATACCTGAGGAACTCACTCTCGGAGCCGGTGGTATTGCATAATTTAAGAAACCGTCGAGTAAAAGCTGCACACCAAAATTATTTGCCGCGCTGCCGAAAAATACAGGCGTTAAAGTTCCTTCAACTACAGATTGTGCATTAAATTGCTCTCCGGCTGTATCAAGCATTTCAAGCTCTTCAATTAACCTTTCATAGTTTTCAGTACTTAATTTTTCTTTAACGAGCGGATCGGTAACATCCAGCACTGAAACAGGAGAAATAAATTGCCCGCCGGTTGTCTTTTCAAAAAAGTGAACTTCTTTTCCGAGTCTATTATATACGCCCTTAAAATCTATTCCAGTGCCAAGCGGATAATTCATCGGGTAAGCCCCGATTTTTAAGACACTCTCAATTTCATCAACTAAAGCAATAGGATCGAGTGTCGGTCGGTCCAATTTATTTATAAAAGTAAAAATCGGGATTGATCTTTTGCGGCAAACTTCAAAAAGTTTTTTGGTTTGAGTTTCAATTCCTTATGCGGCGTCAATAACCATAACAACGGCATCCACAGCAGTCAAAACGCGGTATGTATCTTCAGAGAAGTCTTCGTGTCCCGGCGTATCGAGTAAATTTATCTTATATCCTTGATAATCAAATTGAAGAACGGTTGAGCTGATTGAGATTCCTCTTTTCTTCTCAAGTTCCATCCAATCGGATGTAGATGACCTCTGATTCCGTCTTGCTGTAACCGACCCGGCAAGATGGACAGCTCCTCCGTATAAAAGGAATTTTTCAGTCAGTGTAGTCTTACCTGCATCCGGGTGAGAAATGATTGCAAATGTACGTCTTTTATTAATTTCTTTTTGATTGATCATTTTGTTTTTTATTAATTAAAAAAGTAAAAAAGAGAAGAGAGAAAGGTTAGTAAAAATACTCCGAGCAGGAAAGAGTATTTAAGCTATAATATAAAATATTATTATTGTCCATTTCGTTTTTGATACTTTAGATAAAACTAAATTATTTTTTCAGTACAAATTTAACTATTTTAATTCCATTGAACAATGTTTAAAGATAAAGTACAGAGCACAAAGAGGAATATCAATAAAATATGAATGAAGAAAACGCGTACCAGGAAGCAATAAATTTTGCGCGCAGCCATTACGAAAATTTTCCGGTAGTTTCATTTCTTGTTCCGGCTAAATTAAGAAAACATATTGCCGTAATTTATTGGTTCGCAAGAACTGCGGATGATTTTGCCGATGAAGAAAACCTCAGTAAGAAAGAAAGAGCTGAAAAATTAGATGAGCTTGAAAATCGTTTAACGGAGTTGCTCAACGGAAATTATTCAAATCACTTTGAGCTTGCGCTTTTTTCGACAATTAATGAAAAAGATCTTTCCCATGAACATTTTTATAATTTGCTAAAAGCTTTCCGCCAGGATGTAACAAAAAACAGGTATGAAAATTTTGATGAGCTTTTATTTTATTGTACCAATTCAGCAAATCCGGTTGGAAGACTGATACTTGAGCTTTATGGAATTCGCAATGAAGAAGCTATGATATATTCCGATACAATTTGTACTGCGCTTCAGCTAACGAATTTTTGGCAGGACACAATGACAGATTATCAAAAAGGAAGAATTTATTATACTACAGAAGAGATGGCGAAATTTAGTGTTACGGAAAATATGTTTGAGTTAAAGGAAAATAATTTTAATTTAAGGGAGTTGGTAAAGTATAATGTTGATAGGACGGAAGAATTATTCACCGAAGGCAGAAAACTTTTATCATTTCTTAAAGGGAGATTAAAATATGAGATTATGTGGACGATATTAGGCGGCGAAAAAATATTAGATAAAATCCGCCGCAATAATTATAATGTAAATGAATATCGCCCTGTAATTACCAAGAAAGATTTTTTATTTTTGTTAATAAGGTCAATTTTATTTAAGTAATGGATTCGGCAAAAGAAATATCGAAGGAAAGCAAAAGCAGTTTTTACTATGCTTTTAATTTGCTGCCGTATGAAAAACGCGACGCTATGAATACAGTCTATGCTTTCTGCAGGAAGACCGACGATATTGTCGACACCGGAAATGAACCCGATGATATTAAATATGAGAAGCTTCATAAATGGCGCGTTGAGCTGGAGAAAGCTTTTAAAGGACATTCTGATTACCAGCTACTGAACAAACTTGGAAAGACAATAAATCAATTTAATATTCCTTTCGACCCGTTCTTTGAACTGCTAAAAGGAATGGAAATGGATTTGCAGAATAAAAGATATCTTACTTTTGAAGATTTACGTTTGTACTGCTACAGAGTTGCTTCAACAGTAGGGCTGATGTGTATTGAAATTTTCGGATACAAGCATAAGTCGGCAAAAGATTTTGCCGTTGATCTTGGAATAGCGCTTCAGCTGACGAATATTTTGCGGGATGTAAATAAAGACGCGCAGAACGGCAGAATATATTTACCACAGGAAGATTTGGAAAAGTTTCAATATTTTGAAAAGGATCTTTTTAATCAAACCTATAACGATAGTTTTAAATCGCTAATGCGATACGAAGTAAACCGTGCTGAAAATTATTTTAGTTGTGCCACTCAGGATTTAAATCTTGATGATAAATATTCCATGTTCGCGGCGCGGGCTATGCAGCATATTTATCATAAGATTCTTGAAAAAATAGTTAATGCCGATTATGATGTTTACCATAAAAATATTCGCGTTTCCAAGCTGGAAAAAGTTGGAATTGCAGTAGGCGTGTGGGCAAAATATAGTTTAGTTTATTGATGAAGAGATGCCTTGTAATCGGCGGAGGAATTGCCGGGCTATCATCTGCGGTTTATCTTCTGAAAGCGGGATACAATGTTGAAATATTTGAATCTTCACCAAAGTTAGGCGGACGTGCGTATTCCTTTCAAGATAATTTATCCGGTACAGTGATTGATAACGGTCAGCATATTTTAATGGGCTGCTACAAAGAGACATTAAAATTCTTTAAGCTGATTAGCGCTGAAGATAATCTATTGGTCCAGAAAAGATTGTGTGTAAATTTTCTTAAACCGGATTACCGAAATTATAAATTAAAATCATTTCCGATTTTATATCCGCTGAACTTGATACTGGGTCTTTTAAATTATAAAGCTCTGTATTTTAAAGAACGAGTGCGAGTACTTTTTCTTCTTTTCAGATTACCTCTTTATAAAAGTAACAGATTAGAAACTTTATCCGTTTACGAATGGCTTGAAAGGGAAAATCAAAGCGAAAGAATAAGAAAAGCATTCTGGGAGATCATATCGGTGGGAGCCTTGAATACAAATATTGATAAAGCCTCTGCAAAAATCTTCGTCGATATTCTTAAGCGCATGTTTCTCAACGGGAATTCATCAACTAAAATTATTTTGCCGGCTTACGGATTGACTGAGACTTATTGCAACCACGCAGAAAAATTTATTGAAGAAAACGGCGGCAAAATCAATATGCAGGAGAGCATTCTATCCTTTAAAATAGGCAATAAAAAAATTTATGAAGCAGTCTCTTCGAAAAGAACAATTACTGATTTTGATTATATAATATCTTCGGTCCCGCAATATTCGTTAAAAAAGATATTGCCCGAAGATAATTTATTTGGTCCGGATTTAGCATACTCATCAATTCTTTCAGTCCACATCTGGCTCAAAGAAAATATTTTAGATAAAACATTTTACGGCTTAATAGATTCACCTGTTCACTGGATTTTTAATCATGGAACCCATCTTACCATTGTAATCAGCGATGCCGACAAATACATCGACGAAACAAAAGAAAATATTTTTTCTTTAATAGTTGGCGAGCTTGAAAAATATACTCCGATTAAAAAGGAGATGGTTGAAAACTATAAAGTGATAAAAGAAAAAAAAGCTACGTTTGTTCCTTCAAAAGAGGCTTTGCGCGTCAGACAGTCGACAAAAACTCATTTGACAAATTTCTTTTTATCCGGTGATTGGATCGATACAGGCTTGCCGGCTACAATTGAAAGCGCAGTGTTAAGCGGCAAATTAGCTGCCGGAAAAATTATTTCAGCGGACAAGAATTAGACGAATTACGCTATACGCTGCCGCTTAATTGAAATAATGAATTGATTTTATAAGATGGATTATTGAACGAAGCTGCTGATGGCGTCTTCCCGTTTAAAGTAAATATCAAACAGGTTATTCAGCTTGGTTATTTCGAACCGCATGATTAATGTTTCGTTCAATCCGTAGATTTTTATCTTACCTTGTCTTACCTGGATATTTCTATACGCATAAACCATGGCGCCGAGAAAGGCGCTGTCGACGAACTCTACCGCAGAAAAATCTATTAGGAAATTTATATAATGCTTCTCTTCGATCAGCCTGGTAAGCAGATCTTTAAAATCCTTAGTTATATCCTGGCTCGCATTGTCGGTAGTAATTTTAATAATGCAAACGCCTTTAATGTCGCTAAGTGTAAAATTCATTTAAGAAATTCTTTCAATATAATTTCAACTTTATCATTTTATTATCATAAAAGTAATATCATCGGATTGTTCTGCAAGATGAGTGAATGCATTTAACTTTTCGGGAATAATTTTAATAAAATCCATTCTTTCATTTTTACAGTTAGTCAGCTGGTCGATTAAATTCTTTAAGCCGAAATATTTTTTGTCCTTGCTTTTAGCTTCCGTTACGCCGTCGGTATAAACAAACAAAATGTCGCCCGCATTTAATATACTTTCCGATGTTTTGAATTCCAAGTTATCTAAAGCTCCAAGCATAAAATTGTTTGATTTCAATTCTTCAACTTCATTGGAGTTCCTGATTATAATGGGCGGTTCGTGTCCTGCATTAATATAAGCTAAGTTTCCGTTCTCAGTATTTAATATACCAAGAAACATTGTAATAAATTTATCAAGCGGACTATTAAGGAAGAAAAAATTATTCAGTCTAAAAACTATCGCGGCAAAATCTATACTAGACTCCAAAGAAGCGGATAGAAATGATTTTACCGAAGCCATCAATATAGAAGCCTGCGCGCCTTTCCCGCTAACATCTCCGACAGTAAAAAAAACTTCATTGGCGGATAACGGATAGTAATCAAAATAATCGCCGCCGATGTTTTGTGCGGGTTTATAAAACCCGTTAAAAACAAAATTGTTTTGAATTAATTCTTTATCCGGTAATAATTTATTTTGAATTGAGCGCGCAATTTCCAGGTCCGCTTCGATTTTCTTTTTCTCAATAATTTGTTCATGAAGCCATGATTTATTTAATGTAACGCTTGCAAGCCGTGAAAACTCTGTTAACAGTAATTCGTCTTCCTGCGAAAAGTTTTTTCCGCCGGCTTTGTTAAGTACCTGTGTTGCCCCTACGATTTTATTTTCTACGATTAAGGGAACTGTTAAACATGATCTCGTTGTAATGCCGGTTATCAGATCGATAGCGCGGTAAAAGCGGCTGTCGTTTTGTGCGTTGGATAAATTAATTAATTTGCCGGTCTGCGCAACGTAACCGACCAACCCCTCGCCAATGGGTGTTGAAATCTTTTGAGTTTTTTCCTCGTTAAGGTTAGTAGCAACCTTTAACTGCAATTCTGAAGTGGCTTCATCAATAATAAAGATTGAAGCGGCTTCCGCGCCTGTTAGTTTTGCAGCCTGATTCATAATCCGGTTCAGCACTTCCTTACTGTCAAGCGAAGAAGCAATTATTTCAAATGCGTCGATAAGGTATTGCAAATTTTCGCGGCTGAGATTCATTTTATTACATCATAAAATTTGAAATTATTGCCACACTATTTTGGAAAGAAAATATTTTAAGCTTTAATATTTTTATTCTTTTTTCGAGTGATATAATTAATCAAAATAATTATTGAAAGCAATATGAACGATAACTAAAATGACGGTAATAATATCTTATTGCTTTTCAAAAGTTTGGAAGTTAATTTATACCGTTACTTGCGTATCATCTTCCAGCTCGGTTCGTTTTATTTTTTTGACATTTATTAAGGAATCAGCATATGGGTAAAAAAAATACTATTTCTCTTTTTGTCATCATTCTGTTCTTTATTCCTTTTTCATACATCTTCTCACAGCCGGCAATAAATTTGATTGTGGATGAATCAAGGATAAGCGCCGATATCGGCTCGATACTAATCGTAAACGGAATCAGCGGCGCGCCGTCTTTATTCTGTGTAGATATAACGCCTTCTAATCCCGGCGATTTAGTAACTCTTGAATGCATGCTTGAATGGCAGCCGCCGGAAAGCGGTGGCTTTCAACTTCTTGGAAACTTTTCTACTAAACCTTTCGCCGCACAAAGAATTTGCAACGATCAAATTGGTTCCGGTGAAATTAAAGTCGCTAAATGGAATACCAATCAGCCTTTAATTGATGAAACCCGCCAGCGCGGAAAATTAACCGGCAGATATAGACTATCTGTACGTGCGACAGAAAAGGGATTAAGCTCACCATGGGCTGTTAAGATTATAGATTTTCCTAATCCTACTCAAACATTATCCGTTATTCAGCCTAACGCGGGACATGAATATGACGGCGGAAATGTATTGGCGGAATGGAACATTGTTCCCGGCGCGACTTATGAAATTAAAGCCAACAAACGAACATCATCAAATCAATCTCTTGAAGAGGCTCTTAATTCGGGAACACCATTTATCAACAATAAAAATGTCGGCTCTGTTACAAGCATAAACCTTCATTCGATTCTTGAAAGGGAATGGCAGCCAGGTGATGAAATCGTTTTTCAAGTGACGGCAATAACTAACAACGGCGAGAAACTTTACAGCAATATCGTCAGCTTTGATATTAGAAATAATAACCCGACAATGAATAATACTTTAACTATGGGATTGTCGCAGCTTGCACAACTAATCGGCAGAACTGATTTAGCAAACGAATTCAGGAACGGAAAAATAAAAATTCAAGAAAGCATGATGGATGATGGAAGCATAATTAATTTGAATGATCTATCAAATAAAATTAATTCGCTTATCGCAAATCCTAAATCGGTAATTAAAATTGAATATACTAATCATTAAGC
>Ga0187812_1000133_pt1 | contig 26014 bp, 26 predicted proteins | sample NC_S_2_FD_130582 | JGI IMG/M metagenome (GOLD analysis project Ga0187812, IMG submission 130582) | Wetland sediment microbial communities from Neuse River Estuary, North Carolina, USA - ASW-S_2 | ecosystem: Environmental > Aquatic > Freshwater > Wetlands > Sediment | place: USA: North Carolina...
CTTGTCGCCCGTGATCTGGTTCGTGGTCTGCAGCTGCGGTTGAGAGCGCTCCGGCTCCCGCAACGGGTCCCGCATGGTCACTTGGCTACCTCCTGACGCGGTCCGGGGCCATCTGGGCGGCTCTTGCGGTATCAGGTTTCCCGTGCTGCCACGCGTGCCGCGCGTGGGGTGAGCACGCTGTCAGGCCGTCGACAAGAACCGCCGGGGTCTCGGGCGGCACATCGCAACAGCAGGCTGCGTCTCCCAGGCGCGCCTGCCGTGCGGCCTCCCCTCAGTCCGTCTGCCGTCAGGAGTCCGCCTTGCCCCAGCGCCCGCCGCCACCCACGGCTCGCGGCGGCTCGCCACGCCGCATGGCGAGGACGGCCTCCGCGGGACCCGCCCCCACCGCCCCTCTGAGCTGCTCCGCCGACGCCTCGTGCAGGCCGCGGTGGACACTGCCGAAGGCCGCGACAAGGCGCCGGCGCGCCACGGCGCCGAAACCTGGCAGGAGCGTCAAGGGCAACTGGTAGACGTAGCGTGGGAAGTCTCTCTCACCCTGCGGCGGCGCCATGGCCATGGCGCGGTCGAGCACGCCGGCGACGACGCGGTGTCCCGGTTCCACGGGGCACCGCAGCTGTGGCGGGCGGTCCGCGACGACCTGCTCGCAGTGCAGGCAGTAGGTGCGGTGGTACTTGCCGAAGGCGGGGTTCATGCCGAAGATCGTGTCGGCCTCGCCCCGCACGAGGCGGAGAACGGCCGCGTACCCGGCGGGCCCGGGCACCAGGTTCAGCTCCCTGCCGATCGTCTCGGGCCCGTGCGCATCGGAACCGCCCATGAGGCCGAGTTCCCCGACCTCGCCGACCTGGCGCGCAATCTCGACGTCCGCCGAGAGGCCGAGCTCGAGGCCGAGGCCGGCGGGATCGGCGAACGCGTCCCGCAGGCCGAGCCCCGCGCCGAAGAGCCCGCGGTGCGGCGTGAAGGCATGCGCCAGCGCGATGCTGCCGCCGATCGCTTCCACCTCGTGGCGGAAGGCGTCGGGCTCGAGGTGCAGGCGCTGCGTCGAGAGGTCGGGGTTCTTCACGGCCTCCCGGTAGATGCGCGCCAGCGAGCGCAGGGCGTCCAGGCCCGGCACGTAGGCGAGCACGTGGAATGGCCCCGCGCCGGACAGACGGAACTCCGCCTCGAGCGCTCCCAGCACGTGGGTGCCCGCGGCGTCGCGAAAGGTGCCGTCCGCCGTTTCACTCAACGCGCCCGCGGCGAGGGCCGCTTCGAGATCGGCGAGTCCGCGCCGCGTCGCGAGGTCCACGACCGCTCCGAGATCCGCGCCGTACCGGCGCAGGGCGGCGGGGATCTCCGCGAGGGTGAGGTTCTTCGACGCGCTCACCTTGATCGGCCGGCCATCGCGGCTGGCGCCGAGGTGGATGTGGGTGTCGCAGAGGATCACAGCAGCAGGAGCCCGAGCGCCGTCTTGACGTCGCCCATCCGCCCGGCGCGGGCCATGGCCACGGCCTCGCGCAGCGGCATGCGCACGAGCTCGATCTCCTCGTCGACGTCCCCCGGCAGGCGCGAGGGCACGAGCCCATCGGCGCGGAAGAAGTGGTAGACCTCCGAGGAGTAGCCCGGCGCCGCGTAGCCGGTGAGGATCAGGTCGAGCCGTTCGGGCCGGTAGCCGCATTCCTCCTGCAGTTCGCGGGTCGCGGTCTCCCGAGGGTCCTCGCCCGGCTCGAGCGTCCCCGCAGGCAGCTCGAGGATCACCTCTCCCGTCGGATGCCGGAACTGGCGCACCAACAGCACGTCGTCGCCCAGGAGCGGGATCAGGACGACGGCGCCGGGATGCTGCACCCACGCCCTGCGGTAGCGGTGCTCACCATCCTCGATCTCATCGACCAGCATCCGGAACGGTCCCTCGTACACGCTCTCGCGCTGGACGACGTGCGCCCTCTGGCTCATGCGCGCCCCTCCCCGCCGGACTGCTGTCCGCTGCGAACGCTTCCCGATGACGGCTCTCCGACATGATAGCTTGTCGCGCCGCGCCGCGCTGGTTTGCCGGTACGCCAAAAGCCCGCCCCCGGCGGGGCGGGCGATGGCGCGGGCCTTAGGGCGTCGTCACGGCGGGCATCGCCGGCGTGCGCCCGGCCGGGATCTGCTCGTGCGCATGGTACGAGGAGCGGACGAGCGGCCCGGACTCGCAGTGCGCGAAGCCCAGCGCGAGCGCTTCGTCGCGGATGTCCGCGAACTCCGCGGGCGTGTAGTAGCGTTCGAGCGGCAGGTGGTGCATCGTCGGCCGAAGGTACTGCCCGACCGTGACGATGTCGACGCCGACGTGCCGCAGGTCCTCGAGCGTGCGCCGGATCTCGGCGCGGTCCTCGCCCAGGCCGAGCATCATGCCCGACTTCGTGAACGAGGTCGGCTCCTGCAGCTTGGCCTGGCGCAGCAGTTCGAGCGAGCGGCGGTACTTCGCCTTGGAGCGGACGTGGTCCGACAGGCGCTCGACCGTCTCCACGTTGTGGCTGAGGATCTCGGGCTTCGCGTCCATCACGAGGCGCAAGGCGTCCCAATCCCCCTGGAAGTCCGGGATCAGCACCTCCACCGAGCACTCCGGCCGATGCCGGCGGATGGCCCGGATGGTGTCGGCGAAGATCCCGGCGCCGCCGTCCACGAGGTCGTCGCGGGCGACGGAGGTCACGACGATGTGGCGGAGCTCCATCTGCTCGACGACCTTCGCGACGCGCTCCGGCTCCAGCAGGTCGAGCTCCGTCGGCCGCCCGCTCTGCACGGCGCAGAAGCCGCAGTGGCGCGTGCAGACGCTGCCGAGGATCATGAAGGTGGCGGTGCGGTTGTTCCAGCACTCCCCGAGGTTCGGGCAGCGCGCCTCCTCGCAGACCGTGTGCAGGCCATGACCCTGCATCCAGCCCTGGACAGTCTGGTAGTTGCCCCCGGACGGCAACTTGACCTTGAGCCACTCCGGGCGGCGGCCGAGGTCCTTCTGCGTAAGCGGCATCTCAGTACACCTGCGTTTCTGGTCCCATGGCCTCGAGCCGGCGCTTGACCGACGAGAGGTACTGGTTGGCGGTCGCCCCATCCAGGATGCGGTGGTCGAAGGAGAACGAGAGGAACATCATCGAGCGGACCGCAATGGCGTCGCCCTCGACGACCACCGGGCGCTTGACGATCGACTCCATGGAGATGATGGCCGCCTGCGGCTGGTTGATGACCGGTGCGGAGAAGACGGACCCGTAGGAGCCCGGGTTGTTCACCGTGAAGGTCCCCCCCTCGAGGTCCGCGAGCGTCAGGCGCCCGGCGCGCGCCCGCACGATGAGGTCGTTCGCCGCGCGGGCGAGCCCGGCGATCGAGTAGCCATCTGCGTTGCGCAGCACCGGTACGACCAGTCCGTCCGGGACGGCCACCGCGATGCCGACGTGGATCGCGCCGTGGATGATGATCTTGTCGCCGCCCCAGCTCGCGTTGATCTGGGGAAACTCGCGGATGGCCTCGACGGCCGCCTTCGCGACGAAGGGCAGGTAGGTGAGGGGCACACCCTCGCGCGCCTCGAACTCCGCCTTGAGGGACTTCCGCAGGGCGACGACCCGACTCATGTCCACCTCGAACCAGGCGGTGGCATGCGGCGACTCGTGCTTCGATCGTACCATGTGCTCCGCAATCGTGCGGCGCATGGGCGTGAGCGGCAGGAAGCTGTCGCCGGCGACCGGCGCCACCGGCGGCGCCGGGGCGTAGGCGGGCGTCTGCGGGACCGCCGCGGGGGCCGCGGCCGGAGCGGCCAGAGGCGCCGGGGCTGCGGGACGTGCGGACGGTCCGGCCGCCTGGAAGCGCCTGAGGTCCTCGCGCGTGACACGGCCCTCCGCCCCCGTGCCGGGGACGAGCGCCAGGTCGACGCCGGCCTCCTGGGCCAGGCGCCGGACATAGGGCGAGGTGCGCACCCGACCGCCCGCGGCGGCGGGCGCGGCGCTTGCCTGGACAGCGGCGGGCGCCGCCACCGGAGCCGGCGCCGCAGCCGCGGGGGCCGGAGCCGCTGCCGCGGGGGCCGGCGCCTCAGGCGCGCTGGCCGCGGCGCCATCGCTCTCCGCGATGTCGCAGATCGGTTCCCCGACCTTGAGCGTCTGGCCCTCGGCGGCGAGCAGGGCTGTGAGCGTGCCGGCGAACGGCGCCGGCACCTCGGCATTCACCTTGTCCGTCGCCACCTCGCAGAGCGGCTCGTACTTCTCGACCTTGTCGCCGGCCTTCTTCAGCCAGTGGCCGATGGTGCCTTCGGTGACGCTTTCCCCGAGTTGGGGCATCTGAACCTTGATGGCTTCCGACCTCCTTGGCGGGCTAGAGCGCGCAGAGCTCGCGCGCCGCCTGCGCGATCTTCTCGGGGTTTGGCATGAAGCGCTCTTCCTGCGGGGTGTTGAACGGCATCGCCGGAATGTCCGGCCCCGTTAGGCGCCGGATCGGGGCGTCGAGCTCGAAGAGCGCGCCCTCGGCGATCGTGGCCGCCACCTCCGCGCCGGCGCCCATCGTGTAGTTGGCCTCGTGGACGATCAGGGCGCGGTGCGTGCGGGCGACCGACGCCAGGATGGCTTCGCGGTCGAGCGGCACCAGGGTGCGCAGGTCGATGACGTCGGCGGAGATGCCCTCCTGGGCGAGCGTCTCGGCGGCCTGCTCCGCGTAGAAGGCCATCAACCCATAGGCGAAGATGCTGACGTCCTTGCCCTCGCGCACCAGGCGCGCCTTGCCGATGGGCACGGTGTGGTCGCCCTCGGGCACCTCGCCGCGGATCAGCCGGTAGCTGCGCTTGTGCTCGAAGAAGACGACCGGGTCCTCGTCGCGGATCGCCGACTTCAGGAGCCCCTTGGCGTCGGCCGGCGTCGAGGGGATCACGACCTTGAGCCCGGGCACGTGCATGAAGAAGGCCTCCACGCTCTGCGAGTGGTAGAGGCCGCCGTGCACGCCGCCGCCGAACGGGGCGCGGATGACGAGCGGCACGTGGAAGGCGTTGTTGGAGCGGTAGCGGATCTTCGCCGCCTCGCTGACGATCTGGTTGAACGCCGGGTGGATGAAGTCGGCGAACTGGATCTCGGCGATCGGCACGAGGCCGTTGAGGGCCATGCCGATCGCGACGCCGACGATGCCGGACTCGCCGAGCGGCGCGTCGATGACGCGCTGCTCGCCGTAGAGGTCGATGAGCCCCTCGGACGCGCGGAACACGCCGCCGCGCTTGCCGACGTCCTCGCCGAGCAGCACCACGCGCTCGTCGCGCGCCATCTCCTCCTGCATCGCCGCACGGACGCCGTCGATCAAATTCCTAACGGCCATGACGCCCTGCCTCCTAGTCCGCGTAGACGTGCGAGAACATGTCCTCGACCGCCGGGTACGGCGCGGCCTCGGCATAGGCGATGGCCTCGTCGACCTCCGCCTGCACCTCGGCGCGCAGGGCGTCGATCTCCTCGGCGGTCATGATGCCCGCCGACAGGACGTGCTCGCGCATGCGCAGGATCGGGTCGCGGCCCTTCCAGGCCTCGACCTCCTCGCGGCTGCGGTAGGTGCGGTCGTCGTCATCCGAGGAGTGGGGCAGCAGGCGGTACATCTTGAACTCGAGCAGCGTCGGGCCATCGCCCCGGCGGGCGCGCTCGGCGGCCTGCACCGTGGCTTCGTAGCAGGCGAAGACGTCGGTGCCGTCCACGGTCACGCCGGCCATGCCGTAGCCGAGCGCGCGCTCCGCGACGTCCTGTACCGCCATCTCCCGGGACTGCGGCGACGAAATCGCGTACCCGTTGTTCTCCACGACGAAGAGGACCGGGAGCTTGAAGATCGACGCCCAGTTGAGCGCCTCGTGGAAGTCTCCCTGGCTGGTGGACCCCTCGCCCAGCGCGACCGCCGCCACGGCGTCCTCGCCGCGCATGCGGCTCGCGTAGGCGATGCCCACCGCGTGCAGCACCTGCGTCGTCACGGGGCTCGACCCCGTGATGACGTGCCGCTCCGCCCAGCTGTAGTGTCCCGGCATCTGCCGGCCGCCCGACGTGAACTCCTCGGCCTTGCCGAGCAGGCTCAGAAACGCCTGGCGCGCGGAGTAGCCCAAAGTCAGCACGACGCCGATGTCGCGGTAGTACGGCAGGAAGAAGTCCGAGGGCCTCAGGCCCATCCCCCACCCCACCTGCGCTGCCTCCTGGCCGCGGCACGGGATGACGAATGGCGCCTTGCCGGCGCGGTTCAGGGTCCACATGCGCTCGTCGATCGTTCGGGCGAGCAGCATGGTGCGGTACGCCTTGCGCGCGTCGGCCGCGCCAAGGGACAAGGTCGCCTTCGGCGACTCCTTCGTCTTAGCCATCGATCGGGAACCTCCCTCCCCCTCTGGAACCCCCGCGGCCGCGCAGCGAGGCCAAGCCCGCTGCCGCGGCCGACGGGTTGGAAACCGGATCCGGGCGGGTCTCGCCATCCAGTGATCTCCACAGTCACCTTAGGCATGGGTCCCGGCGTAGTCAAGCGCGGTCTCCCGCCCCTCCAGCACGCGCAGGCCGCCCTGGGCCAGGGCCAGCATCTCGGATTCGCCGGGATAGACGAAGTGGCGGCGCGCCACCCACGACGTGCGGCGCAGCACCGAGCGCATCAGCGGCCCGTCGTGCGCCAGCCCTCCGGTCAGGACGAGCGCATCCACCGGCCAGCCCAGGACGGCCGCCCTGCGGCCGATCTCGCGGGAGATGCCGAGCGCCAGGGCACGGCGGACGAGACCGCCCCGTCCGCTATAGGGTATCCTTCTGAGGTCGTTCGTGCCTGCGAGGTCGACGAGACCGCCGTGGCCGCTGATGCGGCGCCGCAAGACGTCGCCGAGGTCGACGCGCCCTCTCTGGGCGGCCTGCCAGGCGGACCAGAGCGGCAGGGCGCCGGAGCGCTCCGCGGCGATCGGGCCGTCGCCGTCCAGGGCGTTGTTGACCTCGATGATGCGTCCGTGGTCGTGCAGCCCGACCGTGATGCCGCCGCCCATGTGGGCGACCACGAGCCGCAGGTCCTGGTAGCGCCGGCCCAGCTCGGCCGCGGCCTTGAGGGCCATCGCGCGCTGGTTGAGGGCGTGGAAGAGCGACCGCCGCGGGCGTTCGGGCAGCCCGCTCACGCGGGCGACGTCCGCGAGTTCGTCCGTCACCACGGGGTCGACGAAGAACGCGGGACAGCCCGCCCGGGCGGCCACGGCCGCCGCGAGCGGGGCGCCGAGGTTCGAGGCGTGCTGGCCGTAGCGCGCCTCGAGGAGCTCCCCGAGCACGCCCTGGTCCACGCGGTAGGTGCCGCCGGGCAAGGGGTGCAGCAGGCCGCCGCGGCCGACGACGGCGCTCAGGGTCGAGAAGTCGAGCCGATGCTGTTCGAGGGCCTTCTCGAGGGCGGCCTGGCGCAAGGGCAGCTGCGCGGCCATCGTGGGGAAGGCTGCGAGCTCCTTCGCTTCATGGTCGATCTCCTGGAACCAGACCTGCTGGTCGTCCTCGAAGAACGCCACCTTGGTCGAGGTGGAGCCGGGGTTGATGGTCAGGATGCGGCTGGGGCCGCTGGCAACCGCCACGGCCTTCAGCGCCGCGGCACGAACATGCGGTTGACGGCGGCCATCTGCGCGATGCGCTTCTCCGCCATGCGGTCCGCCGCCTCGTGCGGCAGGATGCCTTCCTCGCGCGCGATGCGGAAGATCTCGCGCATGCGGTCGCCGATCTGCATGACGCGCTTCTTCGCGCGGTCGGGGTGATAGCCGTCCGGGTGCAGTTCCTCGGCGACGTTGATCACGCCGCCGCCGTTCGCGACGAAGTCCGGCGCGTAGACGATGCCGCGCTCGTGCAGCATTCCGCCATGGCGCGGCTCCTTGAGCTGGTTGTTCGCGGAGCCGACGACCACCTTCGCCCGCAGGCGCGGAATCGTGTCGTCGTTCAGCGTCGCGCCAAGCGCGCAGGGCATGTACACATCGCAGTCCTGGTCGTAGATGGCATCCGCCTCGACCTTGGTCGCGCCCCAGCGGCGCACGGCCTCGTCCACCTTCTCGGGGTCGATGTCGCTGACGAGCAGCACCGCGCCGTCCTGGTGCAGCTGCTCGCAGAGGATCATGCCGACGTGGCCCATGCCCTGGACGGCGATGCGACGGCCCTTGATCTCCTCCGAACCGAAGGCCTCCTGCAGCGAAGCCTTGAGGGACACGTAGACGCCCATGGCCGTGGCGCCGGACGGGTCGCCCGAAGCCTCGGGCAGGCCCGCCACGAAGCGGGACTCCTCCGCGGCGATCGCCATGTCCGGCACCGAGGTGCCGACATCCTCCGCCGTGATGTAGCGGCCGCCCAGCGTGTCGACGAAGCGGCCGATGGCGCGCATGATCATCTCGTTCTTCTCGCCGTGCTTATGCTCCAACACGACTGTCTTGCCGCCGCCGAGCTTGAGCCCCATGGCGGAGTTCTTGTACGTCATGCCGCGCGAGAGGCGCATGACGTCCTCGATCGCGTCCTCTTCCGAGGTGTACGGCCACATGCGGCAGCCGCCGAGCGCCGGGCCGAGCGTCGTGTCGTGGACGCCGATGATCATCCGCAGACCGGTCTCCTTGTCGTAGCAGAACACCAGCTGCTCGTGACCCATCTCCGCCATCTTGTCGAAGATACCCATCTGGATGCCGCCTCCTCGCTAGTGCGCTGCGTGGACGTTCTGGCCGGCGGCCACGCGCATGCCGATGCCGATGGACAGGAGCTTGGCCTCGGGGGGATCCGCGCGGGACGTGAGGACGATCGGGCACTGCGCGCCGAGCAGGATGCCGGCCGTGCGCGCGCCCTGGAAGTAGGTGAAGGCCTTGTACAGTACGTTGCCCGCTTCGATGTTCGGCACGACGAGCAGGTCCGGCTCGCCGGCCACCGCGCTGCGGATGCCCTTGTGCAGCGCCGCCTCGCGCGAGATGGCGTTGTCGAGGGCCAGGGGACCGTCGACGATGCAGCGCGGTAGCTGCCCGCGCTCGCTCATCTTGGCGAGGTTCGCCGCGTCCACCGTCGCCGGCATCGCCGGGTCGACCACTTCGACGGCCGCGAGCGCGGCCACAAGCGGCTCCTCGATGTCGATGGCGTGCAGGGCCTCGACCGCGTTGCGCACGATCTCCGTCTTCATCAGGAGGTCCGGCTGCACGTTCACGGCCGCGTCGCTGAGGAAGTACAGGCGATGGTGCAGCGGGTCCTCGAGCACGGCGAGGTGGGACATCTTGCGCGCGCCCCTGCGCAGGCCGCGGTCGCGGTCGAGGATGGCGCGCAGGAAGTCGGACGTCTCGATGAGGCCCTTCATCAGCATCTCGGCCCGTCCGACCCGCACGAGTTCGACCGCCATGCGGGCGGCCTCCCGCTCGTCGCCGGCGTCGACGATGCGGTCGCCGTCGGGCAGTTCGTACCCGATCGTCTTGGCCGCCGCCTCCATGCGCGCGCGGTCGCCGACCAGGATGGGTTCGACCCAGCCCTTGTCCTCGGCTTCCTTGATCGCGCTCAGCACCTCGGCGTCGCTCGCCGCCGCCACGGCCACCGGGACGCGCCGGCTCGGGACCTCTCCCAGGACGTCATGGAAACTGCGAAAGTGCATGGAACCCTACTCCTCTCTGCTCTGGGCCCAGGCGCCGATGCCCCACGTCACCGCAGTGACGTGGACCGGTCCCAGGTCCTTGAGAACCTGCGCGGCGTCCCGGACCAGGTCCGGCTCCCCGCCCAGGCAGATGGTGTCCGGCGCTCCGCCGAGCGCCGCCGCCAGGCGGCCGACCGACATGCGCAGGCGGTGCCGCCACGCCGGCAGACCGTCGTCCAGGGCCCGCAGGCCAGACTCCGTGAACAGGTGGCGGGCGAACTCCTCGCCCCCCGCGACCAGCTGGCCGATCGCCCAACGGCTCTCGACCGCTCCGGTCGTGACGCCTCCCAGCGCCTCCTCGTCGAGGCTGCGAAAGGCGTCCCGCAACCGTCCTCCCCGCAGCGCCCACCCGACCGTCTCCGGGCCGAGCAGCAGCGCCACGGCGCGCTCCGCTCCCTGGCAGGCCCGCCGCAGCAGGTCGCCTTCGCAGAACGGCGGCGCCGAGCGCAGGACGCCAGCGACGCCCGTGATCCGCGCGGCGGGCGGCAGGTCGGCAAGGCCGATCGACACGCCCTGGGCCGGCAGGCCGGCGATCGATGTCGGCGCGGGATTGCCCGCGCTCGTCGGAACCAGGAGGCACTCCGCGCCCCGTCGCTCGAGCTGGGCTGGGAGCTCCTGCGGATCGCCGCGCCAGCCCTCCCCACGAGACCACAGCTCGGCCTCGTAGGGCAGCACGCGCACGTACACCGATGCATTCATCTTCTTGGTCTCCCCAAGCGATCAAGATAACGCAGCGGGAAGAGCGCGTCCACCCGCGGGCCCGCCGCGCACCGCGGCACCTGGGCCCCCGCCGGCCAGGCGGCCGGCGGCACGTCTCCCACGCACCGGCAATAGCCTGCGCCGCCTGCGGAATTTGCGCAAGGGGTCTACTGTTCTCTGTCGCGGCGCGCATCCGGGCAAAGGGGCACCCGCACGGGGTCCTCTTGGCCCTTGGGCGCCAACCGGCCCCCATACCGGCGAGAACGGGGGCAGGCGCCGCTGCCGCGGCTGCCTGCCCCCGCCCGAGAAGCGCCCTAGCTGGCTCTCGACTCCATGCGCAGCTTGTCCGCCACCATGGCGATGAACTCCGAATTCGTGGGCTTGCCGCGCTCGCGGCTGACGGTATGGCTGAAGATGCGGTGGATGGCCGTCAGGTTGCCGCGGTTCCAGGCCACCTCGATCGCGTGGCGAATCGCGCGCTCCACGCGGCTCGGCGTCGTCTTGTACTTGCGGGCGACGCTCGGATAGAGCTCCTTCGTGACGAGGCTCAGCAGCTCGACGTCGTCGATCACCATCAGGATCGCCTCGCGCAGGTAGAGGTAGCCCTTGATGTGGGCCGGAATGCCCACCTCGTGGATGATGCGGGTAACCTCGACGTCCATCTGGCGGGTCGGTGCGACGGCCGCCGACGTCGCGACGGGCGGGGCCTGTACCTCCCGCGCGGACACCAGCTGGCGGATCCGCTGGCCCAGCACGTCGAGGCTGAACGGCTTCAGGATGTAGTAGTCGGCGCCGAGGGCGCTGATCTGATGGGTCAGAGCCTCGTGGCCGAACGCGGTGAGGGCGATCACCTTGGGCCGGCCCTCGCGGCTCTCCTGCGACAGCCGCTCCAGCACGCCGATGCCATCGAGATGGGGCATGATGACGTCCAGGATGAGAACGTCGGGCTTCTGCTGGCTGAGAACTTCGAGCACCTCGACGCCGTTCTGCGCCATGCCGACGAGTTCGAGGTCGCTCTGGCGTGACAAGAACTCTCGGACCGTTTCACAAAACTCCCGATTGTCGTCGGCGAGCACGACACGGATCTTGGCCACGAAGCTAACCTCCTCATTCCCTAACGCGTTCCAGTGCTTCGACCAGCCTCCTTGGGCCACCTTCTGTCGCCTGCGAAAGCGTTCGCCGCGATTCGCGCAGTGCCTACGACGGGTGGATCGCCGCCCGCCCGCTTGCGGAGAGCAACTCGGCCCTGCGGGCGGGAACGGCGTCGGCCTCGCCGCGCGCAGCCTGTCGAACGGTTCCCGTCGAGCAGAGCGACGCGTCCATCCACGCCGCGAACGTAGCGTAGCCACGCCAAGGATCGTGGATGAAGACATGGGTGATCGCGCCGACGAGCCGGCCGTCCTGCACGATCGGCGAACCCGACATGCCCTGCACGATCCCGCCGCTCTGCCGCAGCAGGCGCCGATCGACGATGCGCAGCACCATGCCCTTCGACCCGGCGCGCCGGTCCACGACCAGGCGATCGATGCGCAGCGCGAACCGCTCGACCTTGCGCCCGTGCAGCACCGTGTAGAGGTCCGCGGGACCCGGGTGCACCTCGGCGACGGTGGCCACGGGTACCATGCGGCCGGGCAGCGGACGGTCCAGGCGGCCGCCGACGCCGACATCGCTCTGGCGCGTGATCCGCCCCAGAGGCATCTCCGAGAGGTCCAGCGACCCGAGCTTCTGTCCCGGCCTGCCCCGCCGCGCCCGCACCACGCCGAACACCACGGCCGGCGCCACCTCGCCGCGCGGCGACAGCCGGGCGCCCGTCGCGAGTCGCACCGAGTGACCGAGGGCGGCGAACGCGCCCGAACGCGGATCCGAGAACGTGAGGGTGCCGACGCCGCTGACCTTGTCGCGCACGTAGACGCCGAGGCGGTAGCGCCCGAGCTGCCGGTCGAAGACCGGCGCCGCCCGCAGGGTGTGCACGCCGTCCTCCCGCACCACCGACAGCCGCACCCAGCGGCCGGCCTGTCCCGCGCGCTCCACGAGAGCACGCAGCGCCGCGTCCGACCCCACCTTGCGGCCGTCGACCGCCACGAGGGCGTCGCCCACCTTCAGCCCCGCCGCGCCGCCGGGATAGCGCAGGGGGCCCTCCACGGTGGGCACACGGTCAAGGGCGACCACGGTGGCGGCGCCGCGCACCGTAACCCCGATCGCCTGCCCGCCCAGTCGCACGCTGCGCGGCGCGGATGCCCGCACGTGCACCGCCTTGACGGGCAGGCCGGCGAGGGTGAGCGCGACGTCGCCGCTGCCGACCGCGCGCAGCATGAGCGCGTGGGCGCTGCGCGCCACCCGCGCGCCGCCCTGGGCGCGGTGGCCGAACGCCTCGAGCCCCGGCAGCGCGAGCACGTCGCCCCGCGGCAGGGCGATCTCGCGGGGCAGCGCCGCGAGCGCGCGGTACTGCGGCGAGCAGATGCCGGCGGTAAGAAGTGAAAGTGCAAGCAAACTCGCGATTCTCTGCGCATTCACGCTGCATTTGCCCCCTAATCGTCTGCGGTCGTCCGCAGCTAGCGTTACTCGACGTGCAGGGGCGCATGCTGGGAAGAAGACAGAACGCGTGCCCGATCGGCACGCGTTGCGAAACGACCTATGCAGGCAATGGCGACCACCTTGGCCAAGCGCGTCAGGCGCCGCCTGCAGCCAGGAGTTCTTCCGCGTGGCGCCGCGCAGTGTCCCCGCTCTCGCCCGAGAGCATGCGCGCAATTTCCATGACGCGCTCATCGCCTGTGAGCACCTGCGCGCGCACCAGCGTCCGACCATCGACGACGATCTTGGTCAGACCTATGTGCCGATCCGCGCGCGCCGCCACCAGCGCCTGATGGCTGACCGCGATGACCTGCCGGTGGCGCGCGAGCGCCTGCAGGTGTTCGGCCAGGCTCCGCGCGGCGCGCCCGCCGAGTCCCTGGTCCACCTCGTCCAGGACGAGCGTGGCGTCCTCGTCCCGGGCCAGGACGGAGCCGATCGCCAGGAGCACGCGGCTGGCCTCGCCGCCCGACGCGATCTGGGCGAGCGGCCTGGGCGGCTCGCCCGGGTTCGGCGCGAAGTCGAAGCGCACCGCATCGTCGTCGAGGCCCCGGCCGATCCTCACCTCGAGGGACGCGTCGGCGAGCGCGAGGCGCTCGAGCTCCGGTCGCACGTCCTGCTGAAAGGCCGCTGCACCCCGGCTGCGCAGCGCTGCGAGCTCTTCCTCCTGCGCCGCGAGCTCGGCCTCGCGCCGGGCGATCTCCTCGCCCAGGCGCTTCGCCTCCTCCTCCCACGACGCCAGCCGGTCGAGCTCGGCGGCCGCGTTGTCCCGGTAGCGCCGGATCTCCTCCTCGCTCTCGCCGTACTTGCGCTTCAGCGATTCGAGGCGCGCGCGACGCTCTTCCGCGGCGCGCAGGGCGCGCGGGTCGTACTCCAGGCGCTCGCTGGCCGCCGTCGCGGCCGCGGCCACCTCACCGAGGAGCGCCGCAGCATCCGCAAGGAGCCGGGCGATTTCCGCGATCTCGTCATCGTAGCGCTGCAGCGGGCGCAGGCGCGCCATCGCCGTGCCCACCAGGTCCTCGGCGCTGCCGCCGTCCTCGGAGCGCACGGCCGCGTGCACCTCGCCGAGCGCGGCGATGATGTCCTCGCTGCGGGACAAAAGGTCGATCTGCCGTTCGAGCCGCTCGAACTCGCCGGCCTCGACTCGCGCCTGATCGATCTCCTCCACCTCGTGGCTCAGGAGGTCGATCTGCCGCAGGCGCTGGCGCGGGTCGCCGCCCGCCTCGGCGCGGCGCCGCATCAGGTCCTGGACCTCGGCGCGCGTGCGCAGCGCCGCCGCGTAGACCTCGGCGCTGCCGGCGTAGCGGTCGAGGAGCTCCCGCTGGCGGCGCGGCCGCAGCAAGGTCGCGGCCTCGCCCTGGGCCAGCAGTTCGACCAGGCCGTCCCCCAGCGCGCGCACCTCCTGCTGCGGCGCTGGCCGGCCGTCGATGCGGGCGAGCGAGCGCCCTTCGGCGCTGATCTCGCGCTCGAGCAGCACCTCGCCCCCGGCGGGCGGCCAGAACAGGGCCGCCACGCGCGCCGCCTGCGCGCCGTCGCGCACCACGTGGCGACTGGCGCGCGCGCCGAGGGCGAGATCGAGGCCGTCGAGCAGGATGGACTTCCCGGCGCCGGTCTCGCCCGTGATCACCGTGAGTCCTTCGGCGAACTCGAGCTCCACCTGGTCGACGATCGCCAGCTCGCGCAGCGCCAAGAGCCGCAGCATCAGAGGGCCAGTCGGCGCAGGTCCTCGGAAATCTGCACCGACTCCTCGGCGGGACGCACGACGAGGAACACCGTGCGCTCGCCCGCCATGGTGCCGATCACGCCCGGGATGCGCAGGGAGTCGATCGCCTCGCAGACCGCATCCGCGGTGGCGGGCAGCGTGTGCACGACGATCATGTTGTCGCTCGACTCGATCGACAGCACGGAGTCGCGGAAGATGCGCATCAGCTTCTCGTCCGGCGACGGCTGACGAATGTCGCTCTGGTAGTGCTGGCGGCCGTCGCCCCCCGTCACCTTGAGCAGGCCGAGTTCCTTGATGTCGCGCGAGACCGTGGCCTGGGTGACGGCCAGACCCACCTGGCGCAGCCGTTCCGCCAGCTCCTCCTGCGTCGCGATGCGCTCCTCGCGCACCAGTTCGAGGATGCGCAACTGGCGCCGCGCCTTGTCCCGGGATATCGGGCGTTCCACTCCCGTCCTACTCGCCGCCATGCGCACCTTCCTCTTCCTGCAGCTTGCGTCGCAACACATCGTAGAAATTCCAGCCCGGCCGCCGCCAGAGCACCGCCTGCTCGCGCGCCCGCCGGGTCACCACCACGTCGTCCGGCAGGAGTCCGATGCCGTGCTGGCCGTCCACCGTGACAAAGGCGTCCGCCGGCGGGGGGATGATGCGCACGCGCACCTCCTCGGCGGGATCGACAGCCACCGTGCGGGCGTAAAAGGAATGCGGACAGATCGGCGTGATCGACAGCGCCCGGACGTCCGGCGACAGGACGGGTCCGCCCGCCGACAGCGCGTACGCCGTCGAGCCCGTGGGCGTCGACAGCACGACGCCGTCCGCCGGCCAGATGAACGCGGGGCGGCCGCGCAGCCCCACCTCCACCCGGATCAGGCGCGAGAAGGGGCCCTTCGCGATGACGACGTCGTTCAGCGCGAGGAAGCGCTCCACCACCTCGCCGCGGCGCAGCACCTCCGCGCGCAGCATGTTGCGCTGGTCCACGACGCGCGCACCGGTCAGCAGGCCCGGCAACTCCGTCTCGATCTCCTCGGGTTCGAGCTCCGTGAGGAAGCCGAGGTGGCCGAGGTTCACGCCGACGAGCGCGATGCCATACGGTGCGAGGCGCTTCGCGGCCTGCAGGAGCGTGCCGTCGCCGCCGAACACGATCGCGACGTCGACGCGGTCCGCCCAGGCCTCGAGCGGTTCCGGCGTCACGCCGAGGTCCAGGAGGGCTGCGGCGTCGGGTTCGATCAAGTAGGTGCGGCCCAGGCGCTCCAGCAGGTGCGCCACCTCGACGGCGCGCGTGAGCGCCTCGGGCTTGTCGAGATTGGGTATCAGGCCGACCGGCGCCGCCACATCCAAGCCTCCCGTCCCGTGAGACCCCCACCTCTTCGACCGCGCCCCGCCCCGCTCCTGCGATCCAGCGGCGCAACTTCGCGGCCCGCGCGCTCGCGTCCTATAGCGTGTCCCTGCAAGCCCTCGCGCCCCGAGGCGCGATGTCAAGGCCGAGGACGTCCGCGGCCGCCTGGGGATCCTTGGCTCTCAGGTGGGGCGCGACGAACACGTCGAGACTCCAAAGGTCCCTGTAGCGCTCCGCGAGCAGTCCCGCCTCCGCGTCGCCCACGGCCGGGTCGTCCAGCGGGAAGACGCCGTCGGGCAGCGCCGACGCGACGCGCATCTCGCGGAACTCGGGCGGCGGCGGGCACGAGATCACAACGTCCGCGGGCTCGGCGCCGAGCGCCCGGGCGATCTCCTCCTCCGCGCTGCGCAAGGCCCGCGGCGGCGCCAGCCGGCCGCGGAGTTCCTCGAGCCGCTCCTGGCCGACGGCTCGGCGGTCGACGACCACGAAGCGCTTGTAGATCTGCCGGCGCAGGATGGCGTTTGCGAGCTGCCCCGCCTCCTCGCCGTACCCGCCGCCGGAAAGGAGCGCCAGCAGCGCGTCGTCGACCAGCGCCAGCAGCGACTGCGCCTCGAGTCCCTGCTCCACCGCCAGTTCGACCGCCTTGGCGAGCATGGCCCCGGCGGCGATCTTGGTGTGGTGGAGGTAGACGCGCTCCGTCAGGAGGTAGCGCATGCGGAAGAGCTGCAGGATCTCGGACCGCGCGTCGGGCCGGAGGCGCCCGTGGCGCTCCAGGCGGACGCCGAGGTGCCCGTCCAGCAGCTCGAGGGTCTGCAGCACGCGATCGTCGTACTGCTGGCGGATCCCCGTCATGTAGGCGTCGCGCCGCAGGTAGTCGAGGAGGTCCGCGTCGAGCGGGCCGCTGACGATGTCCCTGGCCCAGGGCGGCACTCCGGCCTCGCCGCGGAGGATGGCGAGCGCCCCGTCGCCCGCCGGCAGCGCCCTGAGCTCCTGTCCCACCTCGCCGCGCAGCGCGGCCTGCATCCGGCCCAGCGTGTCGTGGCGCGGAAAGAGCGGGCGCTCGTCTTCGAAGGTATGACCGAATGGCGCGTGCGCGATGTCGTGCAGGAGCGCGGCGATGCGCACCGCTTCGGCCCAGGGGTCTGCCGCGCGGCCGATCGCGCCGAGGATGAGGCCCGCCGCGTGCGCGGTCCCGAGCGAATGCTCGAAGCGGCTGTGCTGCGCTCCGGGGTAGACGAGGTACGCGAGGCCGAGCTGGCGCACCCGGCGCAGCCGCTGCATCTGCAGGGTGTCGAGGAGCCGGGGCATGTAGTCGGGCAGGGCGATGTCGCCCCACACCGGATCGCGCACGAGCATCAGGCGAACGCCTCCTCCACGGCCCGGGCCGCGTCGAAGGCGCGCGGTCCCGGCCCGAAATGCACGAGGTACTCCCGGTTGCCGTCCCCGCCGCGAATCGGCGAGGCGCAGACCCCGCAGGGCGTGAGGCCGAGTTCCTGCGCGGCCTGCGCGACCTCCCCCAGGACCCTGAGGTGCACCCCGGGCTCGCGCACGATGCCGCGCTTGCCCACGTCCGCGGGCCCTGCCTCGAACTGCGGCTTGACGAGAGCCACGATGTCCGCGCCGGGCGCAACCAGGGAGACGACCGCGGGCAGCACCAGCCGCAGCGAGATGAACGACAGGTCGAGTGTGCAGAGTTCGATCGGATCCTCGAGCTCTCCTGGCCGCAGGTGGCGCAGGTTCGTTCCCTCGCGCAGGACGATCCGCCCGTCGCCGCGCAGCGCGGGGTGGAGCTGGCCGTGCCCTGCGTCGATCGCGTAGACGCGCCGCGCGCCGCGCATCAGCAGCACCTGGGTGAAGCCGCCGGTGGAGGCGCCCGCGTCGAGCGCGACGCGCCCCGCCACGGCGACGTCGAAGCGGTCGAGGGCGTGGATGAGCTTGAGCGCGCCGCGCGACACGTAGCGCTCAGGCTCCGACACCGCGATCGGGGCGCTCGGCGCCACAGGCTCGGCCTTGCGCAGGACCGTGCGGCCCGAGACGGACACGCGCCCTTGCGCGATCAGGGCCTGGGCCCGGCTGCGACTTTCGGCCAGGCCGCGCTGGACCAGGAGTTCGTCAAGACGCGTCCTGGGAGGCATCGAGCTCGCTTTGCAGCGCGCGGGCGATCTGCGGCGCCGTGAGGCCGCACTCCTCGAGCTGCTCGGGTCGCGTCATGTGTTCGATGTAGCGGTCCGCCACCGCGAAGCGCACGTAGCGGCCGCGGTACCCGGCGGCCGCCAGCCGCCCGAGGACGGCATCGCCGAAACCGCCCGCCTCGGTGCCCTCCTCGATCGTCGCGACCACGGGGAACTCCGCCGCGCGGCGCACCATGCGCTCGTCGAGCGGCTTGACGAACCGGGCGTCGCCCACGGCGAGGGAGATGCCGCGGGCGTCCAGGATCTTCGCGGCGTCGAGCGCCACCTGCACCATCGTCCCGACGGCCAGGACGGCCGCGTGCGTTCCGGACCGCAGCCACTCGCCCTCACCCAGGCGGATCTGCTTGCGCGCGCGGCCCACGCCGGGGCAGTTGCCGCGCGGATAGCGCACGGCGAAGGGGCCGTCCACCGTCAGGGCGAGCCGCAGCATGGCCTCGAGCTCCTGTTCGTCCCGCGGCGCGGCGACGGTGTACCCGGGAATGGCCCTGAGGTACGCGAGGTCGTAGAGGCCCTGGTGCGTCGCACCGTCCTCGCCGACAAGGCCGGCGCGGTCCAGGCAGAAGACGACCGGCAGCCGCTGGATGCCGACGTCGTGGATCAGCTGGTCGTAGGCGCGCTGCAGGAAGGTGGAGTAAATCGCGCACAAAGGGCGCAGGCCCTGCGTGGCCATGCCGGCCGAGAATGTCACCGCGTGCGCTTCGGCGATGCCGACGTCGAAGAAGCGGCCCGGATGGCGATCGCGGAAGTGGCGCAGGCCCGTGCCGTCGGCCATCGCCGCCGTCACGGCGACGACGCGCGCGTCCTCGCTGCCCAGGTCCGCCGCGATCTCGCCGAACGCGTCGCTCCAGCTCTGGCCGGACTTCTTCGTTCCTTTGCCGAGGCCTGTCTCCACCTCGAACGGCGCGGTGGAGTGCCACTTGTTGGAGTCCTTGGCCGCCGGCTCGTAGCCGTGTCCCTTCTCGGTCACGGCGTGCACGAGAACCGGGCCGCCCATCTCCTGCGCCCGCCGCAGGACCTCGCGCAGCATCCCGACGTCGTGGCCGTCGATCGGCCCCAGGTAGCGCACGCCGAGCTCCTCGAAGATCTGACCCGGCACAAAGAGGTGCTTCACCGAGTCCTTCATGCGCTCGGCCGCTTCCGCCGCCCCTTTGCCCACCACGGGGATGGCTCTCAGGGCGGACTCCACGTCGTGCTTGAAGCGGAGCACCGCCGGCGTCGTGCGCATGCGCGTCAGATAGGTCGAGACAGCGCCGACGTTCGGCGAGATCGACATCGAGTTGTCGTTCAGGACGATGACGAGATCCGCGCCGAGCTGACCCGCGTTGTTGAGGCCCTCGTAGACGAGCCCGCCCGTGAGCGCGCCGTCTCCGATGACGGCCGCCACGGCGTAGCGCTCGCGGCGCAGGTCACGCGCGGCGGCGATGCCCAGCGCTGCCGAGATCGCCGTGGAGGCGTGGCCAGCGCCGAAGTGGTCGTGCGGGCTCTCGTCGCGCCTGAGGTATCCGCTGGCGCCGCCCTTCTGCCTGAGGTGCTGGAAGATCTCCCGCCGCCCGGTGAGCAGCTTGTGCGCGTAGGCCTGGTGACCGACATCGAAGATGATCTTGTCGCTCTCGCCCCGCAGGACGGCATGCAGCGCCACGGTGATCTCCACCGCGCCCAGGCTCGGCGCGAGGTGACCACCCACGCGAGACACGACGTCGATGATCTCGTGCCGGATGTCGGCACACAGACCGCGCAGCTCCGCGTCGCTCATCTTGCCGATGTCCCGTCCCTGGAGAAGATCCTGCACTTATAGCCCTCCCCGGCGTCGCCGCGGCCGCGGTTCGAGGAAATGCACCGGCAGCACCCTTTCGATGGCCTCAAGGATACGGCCGACCAGCCATACGATGGCGTCCGCCCTGCGGATCGCCAGTCCCTTTGCAGCTGATTTTAGACCAATTGTGACAGCGGAGACGAGCGCAACCGCAACAATCGCCCCGACGCCCCGCTCCGCCGGGCCGAGCCGCAGCGCCAGTCCGACCGCGAGTGCGCCCGACAGCGTCCCGGCGATGTCGCCGACCACGTCCGAGCAGAGGGTCGCGACGCGGTCCGCCTCGCGCACCAGCTGGATGGCCTTGCGCGCGCCGGGGCGCTTGCTCGAGGAGCGCGCGTGGAACGGGGTCTCGTGCGCGCGCGTCGCCGCCACGCCGACGATGTCGAAGCCGACGCCGAGCAGGATGATGAGGAGCAGGATCGGCAGGGCGGCGAGCGTGGGCCAGCCCAGGGCCGCCGTCTGCGCCGGCCAGGTCACGACGAGCGCCACGACGAACGCCAAAAGGGCGAACCGTACGGCTCGCCAGCCCAGGCGCTGGGGTTTGCGGCTCAAGGGAGCCTCCACAACAAAGGATCGGGTGGAAACCTGCGAGGTAAACGCTGCGGCATAGGTCCAGCTGGCTTTCCCAACCCGGGCTCCAACCGTTGCCGGTCGGCGGTTCCCCTCTCGCCCTGGTGCGCCCTGTCGCCATAGGCGCTGCTAGATTGCCACTCAGGCCGCACTTTAATCCCTCGCACGTCTCGCTCTTGGCGAACAGCCTAGGAGTTTTCCTCGCGGCGCGTGCGTTCCCTTAGCCTCTTTTGCCACGCGGGTTTCATGCGGCAGCGACGCGGTTCCGGGGCCCCGGATACCGGCGTCGGAACCCGCCTTCCCCCCGCCCAGCTCAAGGCAGGCTACGCTGTACCAAGCGCCTGGCCATGCCCAGCACCTGATACAGGTACAACACCAAGCCGCAGCCGAGATCCGCAGGCGGATCCCCCACGCGCTTGGGCCTCCGCGGAGGCTGGGTGCGTAACCATATGCCATTATGGGCGCCCCACCCTCCTCCGCTCCCAGCACCAACCCGGACTTGGCGTTCCGAGCCAACACCAGGAGGTTCATCGATGTGCCCTTCGGCGGCTTTTTAGGCCCGCCCTAGGGGAGGCACGTCCGGCTAGGATACTGCTCCACCCGAAAAGTGAGCAAAGCAAGTATACCACCGTCGGCCATGCACGTCCTGTGCATAAATGCGCAGCACAGCCGCGCGACGCCAGTCGCATCGCATCGTCCACGTCGGTCTGCGACCGGCATCACCGGCTGCGCTCGCGCAGCTCCCCGACCAAAAGGCGCAGCAATGCGCGATCCATGCCAACTTCCGCCAGCGCAGCGAGCGCGCGATCCGAATGCGCCTCGAGCGCCGCCTCCGCCCGGTCGACGCCGATGATCGCCGGCAGGTTCGGCCGCCGCTTGTCCTCGTCCTTGCGCAGCCGCTTGCCCATGGCCGCCTCGGAACCCTGGACGTCCAGAAGGTCGTCCTTGATTTGAAACGCGATGCCGAGTTCCTGCCCGAACGTCCGGAAGGGCGCGGCGAGATCCTGCCGGCCCGCGAGCAGCGCTCCAGCCGCCGCCGCCGCGCCCAGCGGATGTCCCGTCTTGGCCGCCGCGACCTGGAGCCAGCGCTCCTCGTCCTGCGCCCCGGCCAGGTCGAGAGCCTGTCCCCCGACCATGCCTGCGCCGAAGCCCGCGCCCTGCGCCACCTCGCGCACCGCGAGCAGCTGCAGCTCCGCGGGGCACGTGGCCACGCGCCGCGCGAGGAGTTCGAACGCCATGGTCAGGAGCCCGTCCCCCGTGAGGATGGCGGGCGCCTCGCCGAAGGCGCGGTGCAGCGTGGGCTTGCCGTGCCGCAAGTCGTCATCGTCCATCGCCGGCAGGTCGTCGTGGACGAGCGAGTACGCGTGGATGCACTCCACCGCCGCGGCCGCCGCGCCGAGCCCCCGCCAGTCCCCGCCGGCAGCGTCGGCCGTCATCAGCAGCAGGCAGGGGCGCAGGTGCTTGCCGCCGTCCAGCGCATAGGCCGCCGCTTCGCCGAGCACCTCGTCCGCGAAGGCGAGGCGCCGCAGCTCGGCTTCGACGAAGGGCAGGTACGTCTCGAGGGCCCTCACGCCTGGGGCTCTTCGGGCAGCAGATCCTCGGGCACGTCGCCCGACGCATCGCCCAGAAGCTCCTCGATGCGGCCTTCGGCCTCCGCCAGGATCTCCTCGCAGCTACGGCTCAGCGAAACCCCTTCCTCGAACAGCGCGAGCTGCGCCTCCAGATCGTCGCCACCGGACTCGAGCCGCTGCACGATGGCCTCGAGCCTGCCGATCGCCTCCTCGAACTTCACCGCACTTCCTCCCCCGTCTCCACCTCATCCACCAGGGCCGAGGCCCTGCCATCCTGCAGGTGCAGTGCGATCCGATCGCCGGGCCTTAGCAGCGCGGCGGCCGCGATCGGACGGCCATCCCGCGTGACGAGGGCGTAACCGCGCCGCAGCGGCGCCCTGGGGTCGAGCCCCGCGAGGCGCGCCTGCACAGCCGTCAGACGCGCCCTGCGCTGATGTGCGCCGCTCCGTCCGAGGTGCCCGAGGAGCCGGCTCGCGGCCGCCAGGCGCTCGCGCCGTCGCCGCAGCAGCAGTTCCTGCGGCCGCCGCATCGGGCCGCGCTGCAGCAGGGCCAGCAGCCGGTCCCGCCTGCGCTCGCCAGCGCGGCGCAAGCCCTGTGCGAGGCGCCCGCCGAGCTCCCACAGCCGGTAGGCGATCTCCCTCTCCACCGGGACCACGAGTTCCGCCGCCGCACTGGGCGTCGGCGCGCGCTGGTCGGCCGCGAAGTCGACGAGCGTGACGTCCGTCTCGTGGCCGACGGCCGCCACCACAGGCACCGGGCAAGCCGCCACGGCGCGCACCAGGGCTTCGTCGTTGAACGCCTCGAGGTCCTCCTGGCTGCCGCCGCCCCGGCCGATGATGATGACGTCGACGCCGGGGTGGCGCCCGAGGCGCCCGAGGGCCCGCACGATCTCCTGCACCGCCCCCTGGCCCTGCACCCGCGCCGGCGCCAGGACGAGGTCCTGACGCGGACGCCGACGGCGCGCGATCTGCAGGATGTCGCGCAGGGCGGCGCCTGAAGACGACGTGACGACGCCCACCTTGCGCGGCAGGACGGGCAGGGGCCGCTTGCGCTCCGGGGCGAACAGCCCCTCGGCCGCGAGGCGGGCCTTCAGTTCCCGCAGCCGCAGGAGCTGTGCGCCGAGCCCGAGCTGCTCGAGCTCGTCGGCGTAGATCTGCACCTGGCCGCCCGCCTGGTAGAACGCGACCTGGCCCGTGACGAGCACCATGTCGCCGTCACGCGGCGTGAAGGCGACGCGCCGAAAGCGCGAGCGGAACATCACCCCGCGGATCTGGGCGTCGTCGTCCTTGAGCGTGAAGTAGAAGTGGCCGGAGGGGTGGGCCTTGACGCTACCGAGCTCGCCGCGCACGCAGACGAGGCGGAGCCGCGGCTCCGCCTCGAGCACGCCGCTCAGAATGCGGGCGACGTCACCGACGCTGAGAATCTCCATCGCATGGCCTCCACGGCGTTTCGCAGGAGCATGGCGATCGTGACCGGCCCGACGCCGCCGGGCACCGGTGTCAGCACGCCTGCGACGGCCTCGGCCTCCGCGAAGCGCACGTCGCCGACCAGCCGCCCGTCGACGCGGCTCGTGCCGACGTCGATGACGGCCGCCCCGGGCTTGATGTGCTCGGCGCCGACGAGGCCGGGCCGGCCCGCCGCGACGACGAGGATGTCGGCGCGGCGCGTGACGGCAGCCAGATCCAGGGTGCCGGAATGGACGACGGTGACGGTGGCGTTCGCCGCCAGCAGGAGCTGGGCTGCCGCTCTGCCCACCACCGCGCCGCGGCCCACCACCACGGCCTCGCGGCCGCTCGGGTCGATCTCCGCCACGCGCAGCATCTCCAGGACGGCGGCGGGCGCGCAGGGCCGCAGGCTGCTCTCGCCCAGGGCGAGGCGCCCTGCCTGCACCGGGGTCATGCCGTCGAGGTCCTTGTCGGGCGCGATCGCCGCGCGGATGCGCCCCAGCTCGATGCTCGCCGGCAGGGGCAGCTGCACCAGTACGCCGTCGATCTCCGGCGCGAGGCTCAGCTGCTCCACCATGCGCTCGAGCGCGGCGGTCTGGGTGCCCGCCGGCATGCGGTGCACCTCGGAGTGCAGGCCCGCCTCGACCGCGGCGCGCTCCTTCTGGCGCACGTAGACGGCGGACGCGGGGTCGTCTCCAACCACTACGACGGCGAGACCCGGCGGTCTGCCGTGGCGGTCGCGCAGGCGGCTCGCTTCGGCGGCCACCTCCTGGCGGAGCCCGGCCGCGACCGCCCGCCCGTCAATGATCCTGGCCATCGCCGTCCTCCGATCCCGCGCCATCCGCGCGGCGCTCCTCGAGCGGGCGGCCCAGCTCTGCCGCCATGCGCGCCAGGATGCCGTTCACGAAGCGGGGGGCCTCCTCCGTGGAGTAGATGCTCGCCAGTTCGACGGCCTCGCTCACGATCGCGTTCGCCGGGATGCCCGGCTGCTCCAGGAGTTCGTACGCCGCGATGCGCAGCAGGCACCGGTCCACCGTGGCCAGCCGCGGCACGGACCAGCCGCGGCTCAGCTCGGCGATCAGCGCGTCGATGCGCGCCTGATGCTCCACGACGCCGCGGCAGATGTCCCCCGCGTACCCGGCGAAGCTCTCCGGCTCGTCCGCAAGCTCCTGCCGGAGCGCGTCCTCCGGGCTCTGCCGCCCCACTTCGACCGCGAACAGCACCCGCAGGGCCAGGACCCGGGATTGGCGCCTTGCCATCAGTCACGCTCCCGCTGGAAGATGTGCTCGATCAGTTCGCCCCAGTCCCCGGCGTCGGTGTCGTGGCGCATGCCGACGAACCAGCCGATGAAGCCGGCGATCAGGACGAAGAGTGCGGCGAGAAAGCCGATCCCGACCGCCAGCAGCGCCCACAGCACGCCCAGCGAGGTGCCGACGAGGGCGCCGGGATGCTCCTGCCAGACCCGGAGCCAGAACTCCTTCATGGTCTCACTCCACCCGGCTCCGCCGGGTTTCCGGACTGATGTGGTTGATCTCGATGCGCACCTGCACGACGGGTACGCCGATCACGCGCTGCACCTGTGTCCGGACCGCTTCCTGGATGGTCGCGGAGAGGTCGGTGACCGGTTCGCCCGGTCCGACCGTGGCGCGCACGCGCACCGCGAGGCCGTCCTCCCAACGCTCCATGACGGCGCTGGCGTCCCGCACGCCGGCCACGTTGCGCACCAGGCGCTGCACCATGCCCTCCACGGCGTGGACGGAGATGCGCACGTCGCCCAGCGCGAGCTCGTGCTTGATCGCGCGCCGCCGCGGCGAGCCGGAGATGCCGACCCCCACGAGCCGCACGCTGACGATGACGAGCACGAGACCGATGAAGCCGATCTCGATCCTGCCCGGCACGGTAAGCGCGCTTGTCCGAATGTACTCGAGCGGTGCCGTCCAGCCGAAGGCCAGCAGGATGAGCCCGAGCGACGCCAGGCCGAGACTGATGGTGTAGATCGCGAGGATCACGCGGTCGAAGTAGCCGACGATCTTCACGCTAGACCCCCACCGGCGTGGGGACACCCCTCCCGCTAAAGCAACTCGACGCTGCGCCTCGGAGCCTGTCCGCACCGCGGACACCGCGAACCGCCCGGGGGCCTCACCGGACGCGCAACCCTTCGTCGGCCGCATCCGCGAACGCCACACCCTGGATGTGCACGTTGACTTCCACAACCTTGAGTCCCGTCATCGACTCGACGGCCGTCTTGACCCGCTCCTGCACCCGCTGGGCCACCTCGGGGATGCGCGCGCCGTAGTCGACCAGCACGTAGAGGTCGATCGCGGCCTCTCTCTCCCCGACCTCCACCTTGACGCCACGCTGCAGGTGCTTGATGCCGAGCCGCTCGGTGAGGCCCGAGGCGATGCCGCCGGACATCCCGGCGATGCCCTCGACCTCCGTCGCCGCCATGCCGGCGATGACGGAGACGACGTCATCGGCGATGCGGACCGACCCGGTGTCGTCGGCGCCCGCCATC
>Ga0187812_1000134_pt1 | contig 25979 bp, 21 predicted proteins | sample NC_S_2_FD_130582 | JGI IMG/M metagenome (GOLD analysis project Ga0187812, IMG submission 130582) | Wetland sediment microbial communities from Neuse River Estuary, North Carolina, USA - ASW-S_2 | ecosystem: Environmental > Aquatic > Freshwater > Wetlands > Sediment | place: USA: North Carolina...
GGCGGCGATCGTGTAGGCGCAGGGAGATGCGATCGACGCCTGGTGGGCCGGGCAGGACCCCGCCGGGACGCGGGCCGCCGTGATCACCGCCCCCACGCTCATCGCCGACGGCGCGGCGGACCAGCTCGATCCGGTCGCCAACAGCCACACCCTGGCCGCCCTGATCCCGGGGGCGACGCTCACCCTCTTCCCCGACGCGGGTCACGCCTTCCTGTTCCAGGACCAGGCGGCGTTCGTTCCGCAGGTCGAGTCGTTCCTCGGCTAAGCCGGCGGGCTGGCCATGGCGGCGGCCGGCGATCACAATCGAGGCGGAAACGCCAGTGGCGAGAGAAACGGCGGTCGAGATGAGCGTTCCTGGAGAGCAGTTGACGGTGGGGTTCGTGGGGCTGGGCAACATGGGCTGGCCGATGGCCAGGAACCTGCACGCGGCCGGCTTCGGGCTGGTCGCCCGCGACGTCGACGCGGCGAAGCAGGACCGGTTCGCCGCCGAACACCCCGGCGTCACCGCCGCCGCCTCCCCGGACTCGTTCTCGGCCGCGGACATCGTGGTGACGATGCTGCCCAACGGGGCGATCGTGCGGGATGCGATGCTCGGCTGGGGGATCGGCGCCGCGCTGCGGGCGGGCGCCCTGCTGCTCGAGATGAGCTCGTCGGACCCGTCCGACACCCTGCTGCTCGCCGCCGGCCTGGAGCCGTTCGGCGTGCGGGTCGTGGACGCGCCGGTGTCCGGCGGGGTGCCGCGCGCGATCACCGGCGAGCTGTCGATCATGGTCGGCGGCGCGGCGGCGGCCGACGTCGCCGCGGTCCAGCCGGTGCTGCGGGTCCTCGGCGACCCCGCGCGGCAGTTCAGGACCGGCGGCCTGGGCAGCGGGCACGCGATGAAGGCGCTGAACAACGTCGTCGCCGCCGCGACGACTTGCGCGACGGCCGAGGCGCTGGTCGTCGGCAAGCGCTTCGGGCTCGATCCCAGAGTCATGGTCGACATCATCAACGCGTCGACCGGCCGGTCCTTCGTCAGCGGGATCTTCGGCACGGAGGTGCTGACCGGCCGGTACGGGACCGGGTTCGCGCTTGGCCTGCTGGCCAAGGACGTGCACATCGCCGCGAGCGTCGCCGCCGCCGCGGGCGCCGACGTACCGGTTATCGCGCTGACCGACGAGCGGTACGCCAAAGCGCTCAGCGAGCTCGGCCCGGCGGCGGACCAGTCGAAGGCGCACCAGGCCTGGTGGGACGAGCCGCTCAGCGGCTGAAAGGTTTAGGGATCGCGGCCGATGACGATAAAGCCGGCGTGACATGCCGCGTATTCGCAGTGCTTAGTGAGACGTCGCTGTGACCGGGCCCATGGAGCCCGCCGACATGCTCGGCCGCCTGGGCCGGCACTGGGGCTGGCTGCTGGCGTACGGGATCCTTACCCTGCTGGCCGGCATCGCGGTGCTGGCGTGGCCAAGCGAGACGCTGCTCGTCCTGGCGGTGCTGTTCGGGGTGCAGCTGATCATCTCCGGGATCTTCCGGTTCGTCATGGCGCTGGCCTCCGACGACCTGACCGGCGGAACGCGCGTCCTGCTAGCGCTGCTTGGCGTGCTCTCGGTCATCGTCGGCTTGTGGGCGGTCCGCCACGTGCTGCTGACCCTGCTCGCGCTTACGGTGTTCCTGGGCATCTACTGGGTCGTCAGCGGCGTGATCGACATCTTCACCGCCGTGGCGCACCGCGGCATGCCTTCCCGGGGCTGGACCGCTGCCTCCGGGGTGCTCAGCATATGCGCGGGCCTGATCGTGCTCGCCTTCCCCGGCCTCACGCTGCTGGGCCTGGCCATCGTCCTCGGCATCTGGCTGCTCGTCTTCGGCGTCATGGAGATCACGAGCGCCTTCCGGCTGCGCTCGGCCGCCCGCGACGCATCGCGCGTGCTCTGACCCAAATCGGGCAGGTCTTTCGATAGCACCGGCGGGCCGCCATCGGGCCCGCGGTAAGAGGTCCGCAGGCCCTTGGTGCGCCGGCCTGATCCGGATTCGTTCCGGCATAGCGGCCGCCCACAGTGCCGCAATCCCGTGATCACGAAAGTTCCGCATCGTATAAGTGCACAAACTCTTCGTGATCATGGAACGCGAGCCGCGCGGCCGCTCGTCCGCCGGCTCAGGCCGCCTCGGCGCTGGCCCCGGTGAACTGGCTGTTGTAGAGGTCGTAGTAGAAGCCGTGCTTGCGGAGCAGTTCCGCGTGGCTGCCCTGTTCGACGATCCGGCCCTCGTTCATCACCACGATCGTGTCGGCGTTGCGGATCGTCGACAGCCGGTGCGCGATCACGAAACTGGTCCGGCCGCGCCGTAGCCGCGCCATCGCGTCCTGGATGAGCACCTCGGTGCGGGTGTCGACGTTGCTCGTCGCCTCGTCGAGGATCAGGATGGGCGGGTCGGCGAGGAACGCGCGGGCGATGGTGAGGAGCTGCTTCTGCCCGGCGGAGATGTTGGCCGCGTCCTCGTCGAGCATGGTGTCGTAGCTGGCGGGCAGCGTGCGGACGAACTGGTCCGCGTACGCGGCCCTGGCCGCCGCGACGACTTCGGCGTCGGTGGCGCCCTGCCGCCCGTAGCCGATGTTGTCCCTGATCGTTCCCGCGAACAGCCACGTGTCTTGCAGCACCATGCCGAAGCAGCCGCGGACCTGCTCCCTGGACAGGTCCCGGTAGTCGGCGCCGTCCAGCAGGATCCGGCCGCTGTCGATCTCGTAGAAGCGCATCAAGAGGTTGACGATCGTCGTCTTGCCCGCGCCTGTCGGGCCGACGATGGCGACCGTCTCGCCGGGCGCTGCCGTCAGGCTGAAGTCCTCGATCAGCGGCGTGTCCGGGTCGTAGCGGAAGCAGACGTGCTCGAGGCGGACCCGCCCCGGCGCCGCCGGCCCCGAGCCGGCGGCGAGCGGCGGCTCTTCCGGCGCATCGAGGAACTCGAACACCCGTTCAGCGGAGGCGAGGCCCGACTGGAGCAGGTTCATCTGCGCCGCGATCTGCGCGATCGGCATCGTGAACTGCCGTGAGTACTGGATGAACGCGGTCACGTCGCCGAGCGGGATCGCGCCGGTGGCTACCTGGTACCCGCCGACGGCGGCGATCAGCACGTAGTTCAGGTTCCCGATGAACTGCACGGCGGGCTGGATCACGCCGGACAGGAACTGGGCGCGGAAGCTGGCGTCGAACAGCCGCCTGTTCTGCGCCCGGAACTCGCCGATCATCCGCGACCGCTGGCCGAACGCCAGCACCAGCACGTGCCCGGTGTGCGTCTGCTCGACGAGGCTGTTCAGCGTGCCCGTGCGATCCCACTGGTCGGTGAACTGCACCTGCGACCGGCGGGCGATGACCAGCGTCACCACGATCGCCAGCGGGATCGTGACCAGCGACACCGCCGCGAGCAGCGGCGAGATCCAGAACATCATGCCGATCACGCCGCAGATCGTGAGCACGGACGTGAGCAGCTGGCTGAGCCCCTGCTGGAGCGTCGTGGTGAGGTTGTCGATGTCGTTGGTGACGCGGCTGAGGACGTCGCCGTGCGGGTGGCTGTCGAAGTAGCGCAGCGGCAGCCTGGCCAGCTTCTCCTCGACGTCGCGGCGCAGCGCGTACATGGCCCGCTGCGCGATGCCCGCCATGATGTAGCCCTGGCCCCAGTTGAAGACGGCGCCGAGGCCATAGGCCAGCGCCGCCACGCCGAGGATCGCGCCCATCTGCCCGAAGTTCACGCCGACGCCGGGAACGACGTGCATCGCGGAGATCATGTCGGCGAGCTGGCTCTCACCGCGGGCCCGCAGCGCGGCGACGACCTGGGCCTCAGTCGCGCCCTTCGGCAGGCTCGCGCCGATCACGCCCTCGAACAGGACGTTCGTGGCGTTCCCGATGATCTTCGGGCCGCTGACGGTGAAACCGACCGAGATCGCGCCGAGCAGGGCGACGAGGACAAGCCGGAACCGCTCGGGCTTGAGCCGGGCCGCCAGGCGGCGCAGCGTGCCGGACAGGTCCTTCGCGGCCCCGGCGGGCGGTGCCGCGATTCCGCCGCCGGGCCCGCCCATCACCCGGCGGCCGGCGCCGGGGCGCCCGGGCGCCCCGCCCGGCCGCATCATGCCGCCACCCCCTCGCCGAGCTGGGACGCGACGATCTCGCGATACGGGGCGCACGACGTCATCAGCGCGGCGTGCGTGCCGATCCCGGCGATCGTCCCGGCGTCAAGGACGATGATCTGGTCGGCCTGCATGATCGTGCTCACCCGCTGCGCGACGATGAGCACGGCGGCCTTCCTGGTCTGCGCGCGGAGCGCGGCGCGCAGCCGGGCGTCGGTCGCGGCGTCGAGCGCCGAGAAGCAGTCGTCGAACAGGTACAGCGCCGGCCGCCTGATCAGCGCCCGGGCGATCGAAAGCCGCTGCCGCTGGCCGCCGGAGACGTTGGTGCCGCCCTCGTCGATGGTGGCTTCGAGCCGGCCGGGCATGCTGGCGACGAAGTCGCGGGCCTGGGCGGTCTCCAGCGCACGCCACATCTCGGCCTCGGTGGCGTCCGGCTTGCCGAACCGCAGGTTGCTCGCGACCGTGCCGCCGAACAGGAACGCCGCCTGCGGGACCAGGCCGATTCCGGCCCAGAGCTGCTCGAGGGCCTGCCGCCTGACGTCCGTTCCGTTGACCTCGATGGTGCCCGCGGTGGTGTCGAAGAACCGCGGGATGAGCGTCAGCAGCGTGGTCTTGCCGCTGCCGGTGCCCCCGGTGATCGCGCTGGTCTGGCCGGGTTCCAGGGTGAAGGTCAGGTGCTCGAGTACCGGGCGCTCGCTCCCGGGATAGCCGAAGCTCACGTCGCGGAACTCGACCCGCCCGGTGACCCGGCGCGGCGTCACCGGGCGCGGCGGGTCCTTGATGGCCGGTTCCGTGCCGGTGACCTGCTCGATCCGCTCCGCGCTCGCCACCGCGCGCGGCAGCAGCACGACCATCATCACGGCCATCATCACCGAGATCAGGATCTGCAGGATGTAGGTGAGAAAGGCGGTCAGGTTGCCGATCGGCATCGAGCCCTCGCTGACCAGCCGCCCGCCGAACCAGAGCACGGCCACGCTGGAAAGGTTGAGGATGGCCATGAGCGCGGGCATCGCCAGCGCGAAGATCCGGTTGGCGCGCAGCGCCGTGGCGGTGAGGTCGGCGTTGGCGGCGGCGAAGCGGTCCCGCTCTGCTCCGGTCCTGATGAACGCCCGGATCACCCGGACCCCGGTGATCTGCTCGCGCAGCACCTGGTTGATCCGGTCGAGCTTGACCTGCATGGACCGGAACAGCGGCACGACGAGCACCACCATGGCGCCGATCACCGCCGCCATGACCGGGACCGCCACGGCGAGCAGCGGCGAGAGCGCGGAGCCCTCCCTGACCGCCATGATCACCCCGCCGACGCACATCACCGGGGCGATGACCATCAGCGTCAGCGCCATCTGCAGGAAGATCTGGATCTGCTGCACGTCGTTGGTGTTGCGGGTGATGAGCGAGGGCGTGCCGAACCTGTTCATCTCCGCGGCGGCGAACCCCTGGACCCGCTCGTACACCGTGGCCCGCAGGTCGGCGCCGACGTTCATCGAGACGCGCGACGCCCAGTACACGCCCGCGACTGCGACCACGCCGATGGCGAGCGCCACCCCGAGCATCACGGCGCCGGTGCGCCAGATGTATCCCGTGTCGCCGCGGACGACGCCGTTGTTGATGATGTCCGCGTTGAGGTTGGGCAGGTACAGGTTGCCGGCCGCCTGCACCGCGAGCAGCACCACCACGACGGCCACTTGCCCGGCGTACGGCGCCAGGTACCGGCGCAGCAGCCGGGTAAGCACGGTGACCAGGCAGAACGACGGACACTCACACGTGAAAGGTATGTACCTGACGCCCGCCGGCGGCAGCGGCGGATGTCCGCCGTTCCGCGGGACGTTAGGCCTTCCGCAGGACCTGGCGCGGCACCTGGTGACCTGGTATCACTGGCTCGTGGAAACGGCTCCGGTGTCATTCGACGTGGTAACCATCGACAAGCCCGCCGACATGAACGTCATCGTCGGCCAGGCCCATTTCATCAAGACCGTGGAGGACATCCACGAGGCGCTGGTCGGCGTCAGCCCGCACCTGCGGTTCGGCCTGGCGTTCTGCGAGGCCTCGTCGGCACGGCTGGTGCGCAAATCAGGTAACGATGAGGAGCTGACCTCGCTGGCGGCGCGGAACGCGCTCGCCATCGGAGCCGGACACGCGTTCCTGATCCTGCTCAGGGAGGGCTTTCCGGTCAACGTGCTGAACCCGCTCAAGGCCGTGCCCGAGGTTTGCACGATCTTCTGCGCGACCGCCAACCCGGTCGACGTCCTCGTCGCCGTGACGAGCCGCGGCCGCGGGATCATCGGCGTGATCGACGGCTCGCCGCCGGCGGGTATCGAGCAGGATGCCGACGTGGCCGAGCGGCGCCGGCTGCTCCGCGCGTTCGGCTACAAGTTCTGACGGGCCGGGTTAGCGAGCCCGCGGCGGCGGACCGGGGCTCATCGCGCCCCGGGGTAGGGACCATTTAAGGACCATTGGCCCTCCACGCGACAGCACGCGACCAGCCACGATGAATGAGATGGTTAGTTGCGGTTAAGCAAAGGAGTGCCGGATGAGCCGGGCCGCCGAGCTTCTCCGGATAGGCCGCGAACCCGGGCAGCCCGCGAACCGGGGTGCTTACAAGTGGGTGGCGCTGTCCAATACGACGCTCAGCATGATGATGGCGATGGTCGACTCCTCGATCGTCATCATCGCGATGCCGGCCATCTTCCGCGGGATCCGGCTTGACCCGTTCGCGGCGGGCAACATCACGTACCTGCTGTGGATGATCATGGGATACCTGCTCGTGCAGGCGGTGCTGGTGGTGAGCCTGGGCCGGCTCGGCGACATGTACGGCCGGGTCCGCATCTACAACCTCGGCTTCGTCGTCTTCACCGCGGCGTCGGTCGCGCTGTCGTTCGACCCCTTCACCGGCGGCCACGGCGCGGAGTGGCTGATCTGCTGGCGGGTCGTGCAGGCGGTCGGCGGGTCGATGCTGATGGCCAACTCCGCGGCCATCCTCACCGACGCGTTCCCCGAGCATCAGCGCGGGATGGCGCTCGGCATCAACCAGGTCGCCGGGATATCCGGGCAGTTCATCGGGCTGCTGCTCGGCGGGCTGCTGGCCGCGTGGGACTGGCGGGCGGTGTTCTGGATCAACGTGCCGATCGGGCTGTTCGGCACGATCTGGGCATACAAGAGCCTGAAAGAGATCGCGACGACGCGGCGGGCCCGGATCGACTGGGCGGGGAACGTCACGTTCGCCCTGGGGGCCAGCGCGCTGCTGATCGCGATCACCTACGGCATCCAGCCGTACCGGGGCGCGGCCACCGGCTGGGGGAACCCGTGGGTGCTGGCCGGCCTGGCGGGCGGACCCGCCTTGCTGGCCATCTTCTGCGTCATCGAGACCCGGGTCACCGAGCCGATGTTCCGGATGCGCCTGTTCCGGATCCGGGCGTTCGCCGCCGGCAACGCGGCCGCGCTGCTGGGCTCGATCGCCCGCGGCGGCCTGCAGTTCATGCTGGTCATCTGGCTGGCGGGGATCTGGCTCCCGCTGCATGGCTACGACTTCGAGGTCACGCCGCTGTGGGCCGGCATCTACATGCTGCCGCTCACCGCCGGGTTCCTGATCGCCGGCCCGGTATCGGGCTACCTGTCCGACAAGTACGGGCAGCGGCTGTTCGCCACCGGCGGCCTGCTGCTGGCCGCGCTGGCGTTCACCGGCCTGATAATGCTGCCGGCCGACTTCCCGTACTGGGCCTTCGCGCTGATCATCTTGTGCAACGGGCTCGGCAATGGCCTGTTCGCCTCGCCGAACACCTCGGCCATCATGAGCAGCGTCCCCGCCAGCCACCGCGGCGTCGCCTCCGGCATGCGGTCTACCTTCCAGAACTCGGGGATGTCGCTGTCGATCGGCATCTTCTTCACGCTGATGATCACCACGCTCGCCCGCACGCTGCCGGGCGCGCTCAGCGCCGGACTGCGCGCCAACGGCGTGCCGGCCGGGGCGGCCGCCGGGATCGCGCACCTGCCCCCGGTGAGCACGCTGTTCGCCGCCCTGCTCGGGTACAACCCCGTCCGCACCCTGCTGGCCCCCAGCGGTCTGCTGAAGACACTGCCCGCGCATAACGTCTCGGTGCTCACCGGGCAGACGTTCTTCCCGCGCCTGATCGCCGTGCCCTTCCATCAGGGACTGGTCACCGTCTTCACCGCGGCGGCCGTGATGGCCCTGGTGGCGGCCCTGATCTCGGCACTCCGCGGCGGCCAGTTCTACTACGGCGAATCGGCCGAGGATTCGGGTCCCCTGGACGGATGACGCAAGCGAACCGACGGTGCCGAAACTCATCGAAACTTAACCGCAGGGTGGATATCGCGTCCCGGGCACCAGGCCTAGACTTCGAATACCGGCCGGTCTCGCCTATCACGGTAGACCGGGGCGGTGCTGTCCCGGACCTCGACGGCGCACGTGCCCGCCACAACTACTGGGGAAAGCCGGGAGCAATACATGCCACATGACCCGCTGGCCCGCGAGGCGGGCCTGCACCCAGCTCGCGCACCAGGCCAGCTCTGCGGACACGGCCCCGACGCGGGCGCGCTCGGCCAGGCGATCGCCAACCTCCTGTTCTCGGCGGGCATGGACCTGCAGTTCGCGCTCATGGTGGTTGGTGACGGGCCGAGCGCGCCCCGGTTGCGGCATGCGGTCGGCGAGCTCGATGAGGCCATCAAGGATCTTCGGTTCCTGATGCTCGCGATCCCAGGTCAGGCCGCCGCACCGTCCGCGGACGGCGACAGCAGCTCAGCCGGACAGTGACCGTCACAACGCCGCTGACCAGCGAAGGCGGCAGGCTAGCACCTGGAATATGCTGAGGGGGCAACTGCGGCACGTGGCATCTGACGCGGCTGACAGGCCCAAGGTCCTCGTTTCCGTGCGGAGGCATGTGGTGCGATCTTCCTTTCCGGCCAGCCGGATCAGGGGGTGTGCGTGGAGCAGGCGCCAAGTGCCCAGGTATGGGCAGCGATCGCCGCGTGCGCCCGGCGAGAAGGCGTGCCGATATCGGCACGGCATGCGATCATCGCCTGCGCTGACGGGCTCGCCGCGGTCGGGGCGGGCCTCTCAGTGGCCCGTGACGGCGCGCCGCACGAGCCGGTGCTGGCCAGTGCCCCGGAGGCCGAGGAGATGGGGGAGCTCCAGTTCACCCTTGGGCAGGGACCGTCGATGGACGCCGTCGCTGGCCGCTCCCCGGTGCTGGTGCCCGACTTGACCAGGCTTGACGCGCAGCGCCGGTGGCCACTGTTCGCCGCGGCGGCGGCGGACCGCGGCGTGCGGGGGATGTTCTCGTTCCCGGTGGCGGCCGGCGCCGCGCTGATCGGGGTGCTGGACGTGTACCGGCTGCGGGCCGGGCCGCTTGCGCCGCATGAGCTGGCGAACGGACTGGCGTTCGCCGACGCGGTGCTCGTGCTCGTGCTGAACGACAACGACGGGATCGCCGCTACCCCGGACGGCATGATAGCCGCGATCGTCAGCGAGCGCCGTGCCGAGGTGCATCAGGCCACCGGGATGGTCGCCGCGCAGCTCGGCGTCAGCATGACGGACGCGCTTGCGGCGCTGCGCGCGCACGCTTACGCCCATAGTCGGCGTCTTTCTGACCTCGCCACAGACGTCCTGGCCCGCAGGGTGCGCCTGGGTCCTGGCTCCGCGCCGCCGCCGGCACCGCCCCCGCCGGCACCGCCCCCGCCGGCCGGCGGGGATCTGCGCCATGATGGGAATGGCTCGCCGGAGCCGGGTCAGCGGCGAGGAGAGGAGGACTGATGATCACCGACAGCCGCGTGCGGGAAACCTTCATCGAACTGACTGACACCTTGGTGAAGGACTTCGACGTCATCGATTACCTGGAACGTCTCGCCGACCGGTGCACCGAGCTGCTGGGCGTGAGCGCGTGCGGCATCCTGCTTGTCGACCATCACGGCGTGCTGAACCTCGTCGGCGCCTCCACCGAGCAGACACGGCTGCTCGAGTTGTCCCAGCTCCAGAACGCGGAAGGACCCTCCCTGGACGCCTACCACACCGGGCAGCCCGTCCAGCGCGCGGACCTAGGCGACGCCGACCCGCGGTGGCCCCGCTTCGCGGCCGCCGCCCGCGCCGCAGGATTCGCCTCCGTTCAGGCGCTGCCGATGCGGCTGCGCGAGGAGCAGCTCGGCGCGGTGAGCCTGTTCAGCGCGGAGCCCGGGCTGCTCGACGCCGACACGATCGCGCTCGGCCAGGCGCTCTCGGACGCGGCCACCATCGGGATCGTGCACCAGCGCGCGCTGCTGGCAAAAGAGGTTGTCACCGAGCAGCTCCAGACCGCCCTCAACAGCCGGATCCTGATCGAGCAGGCCAAGGGATTCCTCGCCGAGCGCTTCACGGTCAGCGTGGAAGACGCCTTCGGCATGATGCGCCGCTACGCGCGCGACCACCAGCGTAAGCTCACCGACGTCGCCGCCGACATCACCGCGGGTCGTCTAGGCCCGGGGCTAGGCCTGGCTGATCCGCCGCGGTCCTCAGGAGGATAGCTGGGCGCTGCCGAAGGCGTGCGTCGCCTGCTCGATCGCGGACAGGTAGCCGGTCCGTCCCGGAACCGCGAGGCCCGCTTCGGCCGACAGCAGGCCGCGCAGTTCGGTCACGGAGGTGAAGCCCTTGCGGTGCATCCAGCCGGCCAGCCCGTCCAGGAGGTCAGCGGCGTACGCCGGGCCGTGCCGCAGCAGTGCGGAGGTGGTCATCACCACGTCCGCGCCGGCCAGCAGGTACGCCGCGACGTCGGCCGCCCTCTCCACCCCGGTGGTCGCGGCCAGCGAGCAGTCCACCTTTCCGTGCAGCAGGCTGATCCAGGCGCGGGGGAGCGACGACTCGCCGGGCGAGGACAGCCGGAATCCCCTCGAGACCGTGAACGTCTCCGGGTTGATGTCGGTTTGCAGGAACCGGTTGAACAGCACGAGCCCGTCCGCGCCGGCCCGGTCGAGCAGGGTGGCCATCTCGCCGGGGGAGCTGAAATACGGCCCGATCTTGACCGCGACGGGGATCCGCACCGCCGCCTTGACCGAGATGAGGATCTCGGTGTAGCGCCGCTCGGCGTCCCGCGCCGGGATCAGCGGGTCGCCTGGCAGGTAGTAGCTGTTCAGCTCGATCGCGGCGGCCCCCGCCTCCTGCATGGCCGTCGCGTAGTCCGTCCAGCCGCCCGGTGAGACCCCGTTCAGCGACGCGATCACCGGGACGCCGGCGCCCGCCGCGGCGGTGGCCTGCTCGATCAGGTGGAGGTACTGGTGCGGCCAGGGGTCGAATTCGGCCCCGGGCAGGTAGCTCAGCGCCTCGCCGAACGATTCAGTGCCCGCCGAGGCAAGGTAGGAATCCCGGGTAGCCTGATGATTGAGCTGCTCTTCGAACAGCGACGGCAGCACGACCGCGCCGACGCCGGCGTCGGCGAGCTTCCGCACCCCGTCGGCGGTGGACGTTACCGGCCCGGCGGACGCGACCAGCGGATTGCGCAGGGTAAGGCCGAGGTACCTGGTGCTCAGGTCCATCACGCGCTCCCGTCCGCCGCCGGGAACCGCTCCGGGCCCCGCGCGGCCATTTCCTCGTAGGTTGTCCAGCGCTGGCGTATTTCCTCCTCGGCCCGTTCGGCGAGCTGAGCGGCCACCCCCGGGTCGGTCCTGGCGAGGATCCGGAACCGCAGCTCCTGCCCGGTGTAGGCGGACAGCGGCAGCCGCGGCCGCGGCGAGTCGAGCAGGAAGGCCCTGGTGACCGGGTCGTAGCGGATCAGCGGCCAATAGCCGCTGGCCACCGCGCGGTACTGCTGGTCCATGCCGTTGCGCAGCAGCTGGCCGTCCTTCTCGATGCCGTGCGCGATGCAGTGGCTGTAGGCGATGACCAGCGATGGGCCGTCGTAAGCCTCGGCCTCGCGCAGCGCGCGCAGGGTCTGCTGCGGATCGGCGCCCATCGCCACCCGCGCCACGTACACGCTGCCGTAGGCGATCGCCTGGAGCGCCAGGTCCTTCTTCGGCACCCGCTTGCCGGCCGCGGCGAACTTGGCGACCGCGCCCAGCGGGGTCGCCTTCGACGCCTGCCCGCCGGTGTTGGAGTACACCTCGGTGTCCAGCACCAGCACGTTCACATCCCGGCCGCTGGCGAGCACGTGATCGAGCCCGCCCGCCCCGATGTCATAGGCCCAGCCGTCGCCCCCGACGATCCACACGCTGCGGCGGACTAGGTGGTCGGCCACGCTGAGCAGGTCCCGGACGGATGGGGCGCCGGGATTCTCCGCGTCTAGTTCCGCGAGCCGCTCTGTCAGCCGGGTCACCCGCCAGCGCTGTGCCGCGTACTCCGACTCGCGCCGCTGCGAGGCCGACAGGATCTCGTCCACCAGGTCCGTCCCGACCTCGTCCCGCAGCTCGCCCAGCCGGGTTCGCGCCAGCGCGAGCTGCTGGTCGGCGGCGAGCCGGAACCCGAGCCCGAACTCCGCGTTGTCCTCGAACAGCGAGTTCGACCAGGCGGGGCCGCGACCGTCGCGGTTCGTCGTCCACGGCGTCGTCGGCAGGTTGCCGCCGTAGATCGACGAGCAGCCGGTCGCGTTCGCGACCATCAGCCGGTCGCCGAAGAGCTGGGACAGCAGCCGCAGGTACGGCGTCTCCCCGCAGCCCGCGCACGCCCCGGAGAACTCGAACAGCGGCTGGAGGAACTGCGCGCCCCGGACGGTGCCGAAGTCCACCCGGGACCGGTCGGCGAGCGGCAGCGTCTCGAAGAACGCCACGTTCCGCCGCACCTGACCCCGGTCGTAGGTGCCCAGGTTGATCGCCTTGTGCGGCGTCGTCCCAGCCCCCGGCGCCGTCTCCGGGGCGACGCCGCGCACGGGCACCGGGCAGGCCTCCACGCACAGCCCGCACCCGGTGCAGTCCTCGGCGTAGACCTGCAAGGTGAAATCGCGGTCCGGCAGCCCGCGCGAGTCGAGCGGCGCGGACTGGAACCCGTCCGGCGCGTCCGCCAGCAGATCAGACGGGTAGAACGTTGACCTGATGACGCTGTGCGGGCAGACGAACGAGCAGTTGCCGCACTGGATGCACAGGTCCGGGTCCCACACGGCGACCAGGTCGGAGATGTTCCGCTTCTCGTACCTGGACGTGCCCGACGGGTAGGTGCCGTCGGCGGGCAGCGCGCTGACCGGCAGGTCATCACCGCGGCCCGCCAGCATCGCCGCCGTCACCGTGCGCACGAACTCGGGCGCGTCCGCAGGGATGGCGGCCTGCGCGAGCGATAGAGCGGCCGCCCCCTCGACCCCCGCGTATCCCGCGGGCACCTCCGCACCCGGCACCTCCACCCGGTGCAGCCCGGCCACCGCGGCGTCCACGGCCGCGTTGTTCCGCGCGACGACCTCCGGGCCGCGCTTCCCGTAGCTCTTCGCGATCGCGGCCTTGATCGCCGGGATCGCCTCGTCGGCCGGCAGCACGCCGGAGATCGCGAAGAAGCAGGTCTGCAGCACGGTGTTCACCCGCCCGCCGAGACCAGCGGAGCGCGCCACCGCGTTAGCGTCGATCGCGTACAGGGTGAGCTTCCGCGCCAGGATCTGCGACCGGGCGACCTCAGGCAGCGACTCCCAGACGGCTGAAGGCGGCACCGGCGTGTTGAGCAGCACCACCGCGCCCGGCGCGGCCCGGTCCAGGACCTCGCCGCGGCCGATCAGCCGCGCGTGGTGCACGCCCACGAACCCGGCCCGCCGGATCAGGTACGGCGCGCTGACCGGCCGCGGCCCGAACCGCAGGTGCGACACCGTCTCCGAGCCTGACTTCTTGGAGTCGTAGACGAAGTAGCCCTGGGCATGCTGCCCGGCGTCGCCGAGGATCTTGATGCTGTTCTTGTTCGCGCTCACGGTCCCGTCGGAACCGAGGCCGAAGAACACCGCCCGGGTCGTCGCGGGGTCCTCGATGTCGAGGCTGTCGTCGTACGGCAGGCTCGAACCCGAGACGTCGTCGGTGATCCCGATGGTGAACCGCGGCCGCGGCGCCGGGCGCGACAGCTCGTCGAAGATGCCCGCGACCATCCCCGGCGTGAACTCCTTCGACGACAGCCCGTACCGGCCGCCGGTCACCAGCGGCATCCGCCTGCCCGGGCCCGGCGACGAAGACGGCGAACACGCCTCGGCCAGCGCCGCGAGCACGTCGAGAAACAGCGGCTCGCCCAGCGATCCCGGCTCCTTGGTCCGGTCGAGCACCGCGATCCGCGTCGCCGTCGCGGGCAGCGCGTCCAGCAGCGCCGCCGCGGGGAACGGCCGGAACAGCCGCACCTGCACCACGCCAACGCGCTGCCCGCGCCCGGCCAGGTACCCGGCCGTGGCGGCGGCCGTCTCCGCCCCGGATCCCATGATCACGATCACCCGCTCGGCCTGCGGATGACCGTGGTACGACATCAGCGAATACTCCCGTCCGGTCAGGGAGGCCAGCGCGGACATAGCAGTCTGTACCGCGGCGGGCACGGAAGCGTAGAACGGGTTCACGGTCTCCCGCGCCTGGAAGTACACGTCCGGGTTCTGCGCCGTGCCGCGCACCACCGGGCGCTCAGGACTCAAAGCACGGGCCCGGTGCGCCTGAACCAGGTCGTACGACACGAGCGAGCGCAGCTCGTCATCGGACAGCAGCTCGCAGCCGTTCAGCTCGTGCGAGGTGCGGAACCCGTCGAAGAAGTGCACGAACGGCAGCCGGGTCGCGAGCGACGCCGCCTGCGCCACCACCGCCAGGTCGTGCGCCTCCTGCACGCTCGCCGAACACAGCATCGCGAACCCGGTCTGCCGCACCGCCATCACGTCCGAGTGGTCGCCGAAGATCGACAGCCCCTGCGCCGCGAGCGACCGCGCCGCCACGTGGAACACCGCCGGGGTCAGCTCCCCGGCGATCTTGTACATGTTCGGGATCATCAGCAGCAAGCCCTGCGACGCGGTGAACGTCGTGGTCAGCGACCCGCCCTGGAGCGACCCGTGCAGCGCGCCCGCCGCGCCGCCCTCGCTCTGCATCTCGACGACCGTCGGCACGCCGCCCCAGACGTTCGGCCGTCCCTTGCTCGACCACTCGTCCGCCAGCTCGGCCATCGGGGAGGAGGGGGTGATCGGGTAGATGCAGCAGACGTCGTTCAGCCGGTAGGCGGCCGAAACCGCGGCCTCGTTACCGTCGATCGTCACGCGGGTCATCAGCCCTCCTCCGGGACCATCTCGATGGCGTGCACCGGGCACTGCTCGTAACAGGCGGCGCAGCCGGTGCACCGGTCGTAGTCGAACTCGTAGCGGTGCCCGCGGCCGAGCTTGATGACCGCGTCCTCCGGGCAGGCGGCAGCGCACCCGTCGCACTCGAAGCAGTTGCCGCACGACAGGCAGCGGGACGCCTCGTAGACGGCCTCCCGCTCGGTCAGCCCCCCGGTGACCTCCGCGAAGTCGGCTATGCGAGTCACCACCGGCCGTTCGGGCTGATCGGCGGCGAGCGCATCGCTGAAGTACCACGGATGCAGCAACCCGAAGCCAGCCTGCTCGTGCTTGGGCGGCGCCGCGTAGGGGCCGCCGCGCAGGTACGCGTCGATGTGCCGGGCGGCCTTCTTGCCGTGCCCGGTGCCGATAGTGACCGTCCGCTCGGCCGGCACCATATCGCCGCCGGCGAACACGCCGGGGCAGCCGGTCATCATGTCAGGGCCGACGATCACCGTGCCGTCGGGCTTGAACTCCACCCGGGGCACTGCCCGCAGGAACCGGGTGTCGGCGTCCTGGCCGAGCGCGAGGATCAGCGTGTCGGCGGACAGCTTCTCGTAACGCCCCGTCGGCCGCGGGTAGCCGGACGGGTCGAGCTCCATCGTCTCGACGGTCAGCTCGGGTCCGTCGAACGCGGTGATCGTGCGCAGCCAGTTGATCGTGACCCCTTCGCTCTCCGCGGCCGCGGCCTCTTCCTCGTGCGCGGGCATGCGCTCCCTGGTGCGCCGGTACACGATCAGCGCGTCGCCGGCGCCCAGCCGCCTGGCGGTGCGCGCGGCGTCCATCGCGGTGTTCCCGCCGCCGTACACGGCGACCCGCCGCCCTAGCACCGGATGCCCGCCGGCCGCGACATCCCGCAGGAACGGCACCGCGTCGATGATCCGCCCGGCTTCCCGCGCCGGGATGTCCACGTGCTTGGACAGGTGGGCGCCGACGGCCACGAAGGCGGCGTCGAAGCCCGCGCGCTCCGCGTCCAGGTCCGTGACCGGGTGGCCGCAGGTGATCCGCACGCCCATGGCCTCGATACGGCCGATCTCGGCTGCCAGCACGTCGCGCGGCAGCCGGTAGGCCGGGATGCCGTACCGCATCATCCCGCCGGGCTCGGCGCCCGCGTCCCGCACCTCGACCTGGTGGCCGAGGCGGGCCAGGTGGTAGGCGGCGGACAGTCCGCTGGGGCCGGCGCCGACGACCAGCACCCGCTTGCCGGTTGGTACCGGTTCCTTGATTCCGAACGGCCAGTGGTTCCTCGTCGCTAGGTCGCCGAGAAACCTCTCAACGGCGTGGATGGACACGGCGCTGTCCAGCTCACCGCGATTGCACACCCCCTCGCACGGGTGGTAGCAGACGCGGCCGTGGATCGCGGGGAACGGATTGTCCTCCGTCAGCAGGCGCCAGGCCCGCTCGAATTCCCCGTCCCGCGCGGCGGCCAGCCAGGCCTGGATGTTCTCGCCCGCCGGGCACCCCGCGTTGCACGGCGGCAGCAGGTCCACATACACCGGCATGCGGGTGCGGGCGGCGCCCGTGAGCCCCGCGCCTTGCACCAGGTCAGGGAGCGGTGTCAGATCTCGCATGGGTCAATCCTGCGCCCTGCTGGGTCCCCGGGCGTAGAGCCCAAGGTCCCGCTACCTGGTCAGCCGGGCGACTGGGTTCCTTCCCGTCCGTCGCGCAGCACCAGGACAGGGCAGCGTGCGTGCAGCACGCAGTACAGGCTGACCGAGCCAAGCAGCGCGGACGCGAGTCCGCCATGCCCGCGGCTGCCGACCACGAGCAGCTCCGCGCGGCGCGCGGCGGACAGCAGGACCTCGGCGGGATGCCCCTCGGTCACGAGCGGCCGGACCGGAACCTCGGGGTCGAGGCCGCTGACCTCGGCCAGCGCCTTCGTCAGCGTCTCTTTCGCGTCGCCTTCGAAGTCGATGACGCCGTGGCTGTCGAGCGTCGCCATGCCGTAGCCGACAGGAAACCGCCACGCGGTCACGGCCTCCACCGCCGCGCCGGTCAGCTTCGCCTGCCGGATCGCCCAGCGCAGCGCGGCCTTCGACGAGTCCGACCCGTCGACGCCTACCACGATCAACCGTTCCCGCTCGGCCATCGCAGTCGCTCCTTCCGCCGGCAGAGATCCGGGGTCCGCGCTACGCCGCTGACGCGGGCCCCGGAGCATTACGCCGGGAGCCGCCGACCCTGCCGGCCGGCCCGGCGTGCGTACGGATCGCGCTTGGCCCGATAGCGGCTGGCCAAGCTCCGCACTTTCATACTCGGCCGCCCGCCCGGGGGCAGCTAGGGAGGTACGACGCTGTCACCAGGGCCTTTGGTCCGTTGAAGTGGCAGCCCGCTGCCCCTTACGCCGTCGTCTCCCGCCGCGCTAGGGTCACCCCGGAAGGTGATGGCGGATGGGCGAGAACGCGTGCGACGACGTGTTCGACTGGGCCGCGCGAGATCCCCGGCATGTCCTGTTCACGCGCCACGCCGACGGTGCGTGGCAGCCAGTGACCGCGGCGGAGGTCGCGGGGCGGGTGGCGGCTGTCGCGGCCGGCCTGATCGCCGAGGCCGTCCGGCCCGGTGACCGGGTCGGCCTGATGGCGGCGGCCAGCCTGGAGTGGATGATCTGCGACCTGGCCATCTGGGCCGCCGGAGCCGTGACGGTGCCCATCTATGAGACGTCGTCGGCCGAGCAGGTGGCCTGGGAGCTGACCGACTCCGGCGCGGTCGCGGTGTTCGCGGGGAACGCGAGGCACGCCGACGTGGTGCGGCGCGCCGGGCTGGCGAAGGTCGAGGCGGTGTGGCAGCTGGACGCCGGCGGCCTCGACCAGCTCGCCGCGGCCGGGCAGCGGATAACGGCGGACGAGGTCGGCAAGCGGCGTGCCGCGGTGACGTCAGCCACGCTCGCGACCATCGTGTACACCTCGGGCACAACCGGCCGGCCGAAGGGCTGCGTGATCACCCACGGCAACCTGACCGAGGCGGTGCGCGCGGTCCTCAGCGCGCCGGGCGTCCGGGACACGGTGCTGGCCGGCGACGCCTCGAGCCTGTTCTTCCTCCCGCTGTCGCACGTGCTGGCCCGGGTGGTCGCCCTGTGCCTGCTGCGCGCGGGAAAGCGGGCCGGGTTCCTCGCCGGCCCGGGGAACCTGGCCAGGGTGCTGCCCGTCTTCCGGCCGACGATCCTGCTCACCGTGCCCCGCGTGCTCGAGAAGGTGGTCGACGCGGCCCGTCAGCGGGCCGAGGACGAGGGACACGGGCGGCTGTTCGCCGCGGCCGAGGCGACCGCGATCGCGTGGAGCCGGGCGGGCGGCCAGGCAGGCGGCCGGGCGGGCGCGGGCCTTCGACTCCGGCACGCGCTGTACCGGCGCCTGGTCTACGCGCGGCTGCACGCCGCCCTTGGCGGCCAGGCCCGGTGGGTGATCAGCGGCGGCGCGCCGCTCGGCGAGGACCTCGCGCACTTCCTGAACGGCGCGGGTTTCACCGTCATGGAGGGCTGGGGACTCACCGAGACCATGGGGCCGGTGACGATGAACCCGCCCGGCGCCCAGCGGATCGGCTCGGTCGGGCCGCCGCTGCCAGGCTTGGCCGTGCGGACCGCGGCCGATGGCGAGATCGAGGTGCAAGGCCCCAGCGTCTTCCAGGGATACTGGCGGGATCCAGGCGCCACCGCGGAGGCGTTCGACGGCCGCTGGCTGCGCACCGGGGACCTCGGGCGGCTCGACGACGATGGATACGTCTCCATCACCGGCCGGAAGAAGGAGCTGATCATCACCGCGGCCGGCAAGAACCTGGTCCCCTCCGTCCTGGAGGACAAGGTGCGCGAGCACTGGCTGATCGGCGAGTGCGTCGTGGTCGGCGACCGCCGTCCCTACGTCGCCGCCCTGGTCACGCTGGATGACGAGGCCTTCGCCCGGTGGAAGCAGCGGCACGGCAAGCCGGCCGGGGCAACCCCGGGCGAGCTCCGCGAGGACCCGGACCTGTGCCGGACGGTCCAGGAGGCGGTCAGCCGCGCCAACCTGGCGGTATCCCATGCCGAGGCGATCAAGCGCTTCCGCGTGCTGGACGGCGCGTTCACCGTCGGCGCGGAGCTGACCCCCACGCAGAAGGTCCGCAGGGAGTACGTGCTCGACAAGTACGCAAGCGATGTCGACGCGCTGTACGCCGGACCCCGCCGGGAGTGACCGGACTGGCGGCGTCCTTCAGGATTCTCAGCACGGGAGCGAGCCAGGCAGGCGCTGTCCGAGGTCGGGCTCGCCGACCGCGCCCGGCACCTGCCCTCAGAGCTGTCCGGCGGCGAGCAGCAGCGCGTCGGCATTGCCAGGGCTCTGGTCAAGCATCCCGGCGTGCTGCTGGCCGACGAGCCGACAGGGAACCTCGACGAAGACACGCGCGACGAGATCATCGGCCTGCTGGAACGGATGTGGCGCGAGCATGGCCTCACGCTGGTGATCGTGACGCACGATTCCGCGGTGGCCCGCCGGGCCCAGCGGATCGGCCTCATGCGCGACGGCCGCATCGAGGTGAGGCCCGCCGAGCACAGCGTGGGCTGAGACTAGCCGCCCGCCCTTGCCCTCTGGTAATAGTTAGCCCCCCGGCCAACATCCAGGGTCAGCGAGGTTCGGTGGTCTCCGCTACGGCCGTGCTGTTGGCAGCGACCGTCCGCTGCAGGTTGTTGATCTGCTCTTGAAGCGCGGCGATCTGCGCCTGGGGGTCAGCGGTGGTCGCGGGCGCCGGCGGCTGGGCCGGGGCCGCGGCGGACTGGACGGTCGTGGTGATCCGCGCAGCCGGCTCATCTTCGTTGCGGCCCTGCACTTCGTTCTTCAGGATGCGCATCGAGTTACCCAGCGAACGCGCGGCTTCAGGCAGTTTCTTCGACCCGAAAAACACGATGACCACGATCGCGACGATCAGGATCTTCCACGGGCTGTCGAACAGATCATCAATCATTTGCGCCCCTCCCTTGCAGGAGGCGAATTCCGCGTCGTGAAACTCTCCTCGCCGAGCAGCCTAGTCGTCTTTCGCGACCCGGTCAGGGCTGGTTCGCCCGGTCAGGGCTGACTTAGGTCCTATCCGATCGAGGCATCTCTCAGGTGGGCCGTACTGGATTTGAACCAGTGACCTCCTCCGTGTCAGGGAGGCGCGCTCCCGCTGCGCCAACGGCCCGGGATGTGCGGCGAAGGCGACCATGGTCGGCTCACCGCCTCGCGCAGAGACTACCAGAACTTGACCGCGCACACGGATTCAGTATCCGGGCTCTGCCCCGGTCGCGTAGTCCAGCCCTAGGTCGAGCGCGGGGCTTGAGTGGGTCAGCGCCCCGACCGCGAGGTAGTCCACGCCGGTGAGAGCGACGTCCCGCGCCGTCGCCAGCCGCAGCCCGCCGCTCGCCTCGAGCCGTACCCCGGGGAATTCGCGCGCGGCCGCGACCGCCGCCCGCAGGCAGTCCAGCGACATGTTGTCGAGCAGCAGGAATCGCGCCCCGGCCGCCAGCGCCTCGCGGACCTGCGGCAGCGAATCGCACTCCACCTCGAGCGGAATGTCCGGCGCGGCCGAGCGGACCGCCGCCACCGCGGCGGCCACCCCGCCCGCCGCCGCGACGTGGTTGTCCTTGATCAGCGCCGCGTCGCCGAGTCCCATCCGGTGATTCTCCCCGCCGCCGCACCGCACGGCGTACTTGTCGAGTATCCGCAGCCCCGGCGTGGTCTTGCGGGTGTCCCTGATCACCGCGCCCGTCCCCGCGACCGCGTCCGCCCAGGCCCGCGTGGCCGTCGCGATCCCGGACAGGTGGGTGAGGAAGTTGAGCATGGTCCGCTCCGCGCCGAGCACCACGGTGGCCGGCCCGCTGACCCGCAGCACCGCGTCGCCGGGCCCGATCCGCGCGCCGTCCGCCGCCAGCGCCTGGGCGGTGACCGCCCCGGCGCAGCGGCTCCCGGCCGCATCGGCCAGGCCGACCGTGGCGGCGCCCGGCCCGCTCCGCGGACTCCCGGCCCGGCCGGCCAGGTCGAGCACCGCGAGCGCGACCGGCACCCCGGCGAGCACGCCGGCCTGCCGCGCCACCACGTCCGCGGTCAGCGTCCGTCCCGCGACGGTCGCCGCGGACGTCACGTCCGGCCCGTACCGCAGGTCCTCCTCCAGCGCCGCCGTCACGATGCGCGCCACCTCGCCCGCCTCGAGCCCGGCGTCCCGCAACGCCGCCACAGTCTCTGGAGTCACAGCGCTTCCTTCCCGGTCGCGAGCCGCCGCCCGTCCCAGCGCACCAGCGTGTGCCATGGCGCGGTCGCCGTCCCCGGCGCGTCCCGCCGCCGGTGGCACCCCCGGCTCTCCTCCCGCCGCAGCGCGGCGACCGCGATCAGCGCTGACACCGTGTGCACATTCGTCGCCTCGACGGTGTCAAGATCAAGATCTCTATCCCGAACGTACGCGCCCGACTCCGCAACCGCCCCGCTCGCTCCGGAGAGCACGCGAACCAGTTCCCGCAGCCCACCGGCGTCCCGCATGACCCCCGCGTACCGGGCCATCGCCCCGGCCAGCCCGGCCCGGGAGGCGGGGGAGACCCCCTCCCCGCCGCCGCCCCAGTCACCGGCCCCGTCCCGCCATTCCTCCAGTGGGAGCGTGCGGGCGATCGCCGCGCCCGCGCGGCGGCCGGCGATGACCGCCTCGGTGACCGAGTTCGAGGCGAGCCTGTTGGCGCCGTGCACGCCGGTGCTCGCGGCCTCGCCGGCCGCGTACAGGCCCGCGACGCTGGTGTGGCCGTCCAGGTCCGCCAGGATCCCGCCGCAGGAGTAGTGCGCCCCGGGCGCTACCGGGATGAGCTCGGTCACCGGGTCGATGCCGTGCTTGCGGCAGGCGGCGGTGACCGCAGGGAACTCGTCTTCGAGCAGGCCGTGGCCGAGACCGGTGGCGTCCAGCCACACGTGCCCGTCCGCGCCGGCGCTGATGACCTCGTGCATCCGGGCGGCGACGACGTCCCGCGGCGCGAGGTCGCCGCGGGGGTCGTGTCCCGCCATCAGCGGCCGGCCGTCGAGGTCGCGCAGGACCGCTCCGGCGCCGCGCAGCGCCTCGGTGATCAGCGGGCACTGCCCGGTCGCCCCCGCCAGCCACAGCACGGTCGGGTGGAACTGCACGAACTCCGGGTCCCGCAGCACCGCCCCGGCCCGCGCCGCCATCGCGACCGCGTCCCCGCTCGCCCCCGGCGGATTCGAGGTGGTCGCGAACGCCTGCCCGAGCCCCCCGCCCGCCAGCACGACGGCGCGCGCGGAGATAACGCCCGGCTCCAGCTCCCCGCCCACCCCGATGCGGGCGGCCAGCACCCCGCTCACCGCCCGCGCGGGGATCATCCCAAGGTCCGCGCCATACGCCAGCAGCCGGCTCGTGGCCCGGGCGGGGACCGGAGCCGCGCCAGGGCCCCCGTCCGGGCGGGCGTTGGCAGCCGCCAGCCCGTCGCTGGCGCGGCTTCGCGCGCCGGTCCCCGCCCCGTCCCGGTCGGCCTCCTCCGGCTCGCGCGGGACCAGGTCCAGCGCGACCGTGCGGTCGAGCACCTCGACGTCGCTGGCCAACAGGGCGGCGCGCAGCGCGCGATGGACCTCCGCGCCGGTCGCGTCACCGTGGTGGGCGACCCGGTGCCGGCTGTGCCCGCCTTCCAGCCGCAGCGCCCGCTGCTCCAGCCGGGACCCCAGGCCGGCCAGCCACCGGACCGCCTCCGGCGCGCCGGCCGCCAGCGCGGCCACGACGTCCGGTTCGCACAGCCCGGCGCCGGCGACCATCGTGTCCCTGGCGTGCGCCGCGGCGCTGTCGCCAGGCCCGATCGCGGCGGCGAGCCCGCCCTGCGCGAGCGGCGTCGCCCCGCCCGCCAGTTCCTTGGTCACCAGGAGCACGCGAAGTCCGTGGCCCGCCGCGGTGAGCGCGGCGCTGATCCCGGCGGCACCCGACCCCACGACGACGACATCCGCGTCCCGCCGCCACCGGGCCCGCACCGCCGGCAGCCCCCGCACCACGGCCAGCTCGCCGCTCACGCCGGGACCGGGGCCGGGCCGGTCGCGATCATGGCCTGCACCGCGCGGCGGGCGCGGGCGGCGATGTCCGGGGCGACGCGCACCTCGGTCACCCCGTCGCGCAGGCAGGTTTCGAGCGCCTGCGGAGTGATCATCTTCATGTACCGGCACACCGCGTCCGGGTTGACCGGCTCCCAGCGCACCGCGGGGTTCGCGCTTCTGAGCTGGTGCAGCATCCCCGTCTCCGTCGCGACGAGCACCGCCGAGGCGCGGGTCGACCTGGCCGCCTCGAGCATCCCGCCGGTCGACAGCACGCGGGTCCGCCCGGCGGGCAGGTCGCCTTCGCCCGCCTGCCAGAGCGCCGCCGTGCCGCAGCCGCACTCCGGGTGCACGTAGAGCTCGGCCTCGGGGTTGGCCGCCGCCCTGCGGCGCAGCTCCTCCGGGCTGATGCCCGCGTGCACGTGGCACTCGCCGAGCCACACGTGCAGGTTGGCGCGCCCGGTGACCCGCCGGACGTGCGCCCCGAGGAACTGGTCGGGCAGGAAGAGCACCTCGCGTTCCGCCGGGATGGCGGCGACGACCTCGGCCGCGTTGGCGGACGTGCAGCACACGTCGGCTTCGGCCTTGACCTCGGCGCTCGTGTTGACGTAGGCGACGACCGCCGCGCCGGGGTGCTCGCGTTTCCACGCCCGGACCTGGTCCGCCGTGATGCTGTCGGCGAGCGAGCAGCCGGCCCGGGCATCCGGGATCAGCACCGTCCGCTCCGGCGAAAGGATCTTGGCGGTCTCCGCCATGAAGTACACCCCGGCGAGCACGATCACCCTGGCGGAGCTGGCCGCGGCGAGCCGGGCCAGCGCGAGCGAGTCGCCGACGTGATCGGCGACCTCCTGGATCTCGGGCCGCTGGTAGTTGTGCGCGAGGATGACGGCGCCGCGCGCGGCGGCGAGCCGCCTTACCCGCGCCGCCCAGTCCATATCGATCTGCATAGTTTTCGACGATAGGTTGTAAACCACTGGTTTTCAACCCTAAGGTGAAAACTATGCAAGATGACCTGTCCGGGACACGCGCTTCACGAGGCGTTCATCCGCAGCGGAGGTGGCAAGACGGTCGCTCTCGTTACGATGAGCGTGTGCCAGCTGACTGCTTCCGTCACGAGGCGCTCGGCGTTGTGTTCCAGGTTCGCGACAAGCAGCTCACCGTGCTGCTCTGGCGGCGTTCGGAGCCACCGTTCGAGGGCGCGTGGGCACTTCCGGGCGGCACGCTGCGCGCCGATGAACGGCTGGGCGCGTCAGCCAGCCGGCACCTCGCGGCCAAGGTCGACATCCCGGAGATCTCGCACCTGGAGCAGCTGGAAACGCGCAGCGACCCGGCCCGCGACCCGCGCGAGCGCGTCCTCGCCACCGCCTACCTCGCCCTCGTCGCCCCGGAGGCCCGGCCGCGGCTGCCCGCCGATACCGCCTGGCACCCGGTGGACCGGCTGCCGGACTGCGCGTTCGACCACGGCTCGATCATCGGTTCCGCCAGGGAGCGGCTGCGCGCGAAGCTCTCCTACACCAACATCGGCTTCGCGCTCGCGCCGGAGACGTTCACGATCTCGCGGCTGCGCGACACCTACGCCGCGGCGCTCGGCCACCCCGTGTCGGCCACCAACCTGCAGCGCATCCTCACCCGGCGGGGGGTGATCGAGCCGACGGCGGACGTCGCCAGGCCCGCGGCGAGCGGCGGGCGCCCCGCCACCGTCTACCGGTTCGCCTCCCGCGAGCTAGTCGTGACCAACCCCTTCGCCGCCTTCCGCCCCCGCGCCGTCAGCTAATCTCGCGGCGGTCACGAGCATGCTGACGCGTCAATCGCCTGTTCCGCACGGGCATAGCGCCTGGCCCGGGATCGCCGATCCGTCCCTGGCTGATCGAGATGAGCCCGGCGACGGTCGACGATCGGGCCGATGACTGCGAACGGGGTCGGGAGGAGCCTCAAGGCTCACCAAAGCGAGAGAATGTCCCGTTTACGGGAGGCCCTTCATTGCCCGCTGAACGACGGTTATCGCTTCACGGCCGGTGTCGGCAGACTCTCGCAGCAGTTCGAGGTACTGCTCGTAACGTGTCACGTCGTCTTCGTCGCTGAGCTGCTGTTCCCCGACGATCGACTCCACAATGACAAGGTCGTCGTAGAGCCGGAACCCGCTAAGCGGGAAAATCGGGACGGCCGCCTCAAAGGGGATGATCCCGAGTTCCAGTGTTGACAGCCCGGCGACTGCGGTGAGCCGGTCGAGCTGGCCGGCGAGCGTGCCGGCTGATACGACGCGAGTGCGGAGCGCGCCTTCCAGGATGACGACCTGGATCTGCTTGCCCTGCTGGTAGAGCACCTGCTGGCGTTCCAGCCGACTGGCGACCATCCGGTCCACGTCATCCTCGTCTGCGCCGAAGCTGAGCGGGCCGCAGGGCAGACGCAGGAACTCGCGCGCATAGTCAGCCGTCTGGAGCAGTCCTGGGATCATGGCGGGCTGGAACTCGGCGATCCTTGCTGACTGCCTCTCGATAGCCAGCAGATCGGCCTGAGCGCCAGCGGCCCCGGATGACCGGAAGGCGTCTTTCCAGCCCGCGTACTCGACGCGGGCATAGCGGAGGTGTTCAAGCAGTTCGGCCGTCCGTGAAGCCGCTCCGGTTGCTTCGGCCCAGGCAGTTACGTCGCTTTCGGTCGGCAATTGCTTCA
>Ga0187812_1000135_pt1 | contig 25932 bp, 19 predicted proteins | sample NC_S_2_FD_130582 | JGI IMG/M metagenome (GOLD analysis project Ga0187812, IMG submission 130582) | Wetland sediment microbial communities from Neuse River Estuary, North Carolina, USA - ASW-S_2 | ecosystem: Environmental > Aquatic > Freshwater > Wetlands > Sediment | place: USA: North Carolina...
TATATTAGGCTGTCTAACTTTTGGATCATCCTCAGGCAAATCTTTATATGATATTTTACTTTTAGAGCATGTTAGTTTTATTACTTCCTCGGCGAATTGTTTAATAGTTATCTCCTCGGGATTGCCTATGTTCACCGGGTTACTTTCGTTCGACATTAATAATCTAAAAATTCCGTCGACTAAGTCTGCTACAAAACAGAAGCTTCTTGTTTGCGAGCCGTCTCCAAAAACAGTAAGATCTTCTCCGCGTAATGCCTGTCCTACAAACGCCGGCAACGCTCTTCCGTCGTCTAATCTCATTCTTGGTCCGTATGTATTAAAAATCCTTACAATTCTTGTATCCACACCGTGATAGCGGTGATAAGCCATTGTCATAGCTTCAGCAAATCTTTTTGCTTCATCATAAACTCCGCGCGGTCCTATCGGGTTTACGTTTCCCCAATAATCCTCCGTCTGCGGGTGTACGCTCGGATCGCCGTAAACTTCTGATGTAGAAGCAAGCAGCATTCTTGCTTTCTTTTCCCTTGCCAGACCTAAAACTTTATGCGTTCCGAGTGAACCTACTTTTAATGTTTGGATCGGCAGTTTCAAATAATCTATCGGGCTTGCCGGCGACGCAAAGTGAAGTATATAATCTATTCTTCCCGGTAGAAAAATATAATTTGTTATATCATGCTTTACAAAAGAGAAGTCTTCGTTGGCTGCTAAATGCGAGATATTATTTATGTTGCCCGTTATTAAATTATCTACGGCTATAACTTTAAAGCCTTCTTTCAATAACCTATCGCATAAATGTGAACCAAGAAATCCTGCGCCTCCTGTTACTACTGCTGTCGGCTTAAACAAATTATTTCTCCTTCATATTGTTTTTATAAAAATAAATTTTTCTTTCATTAACTAATGTAATTAGACAAATTATTACGAAGATCAATATCCCTCCGGTTATAGTACCGAATATTAATCTTGGAGAAGAAGCTTGTAAAGGAGGAATAGCGCTATCCAGAACCTGCACGGTCGGAATGTCTTTGTTCTCCTGAATTTTTTCCTTATAGTATTGCTGTTGGAGCATCGCGTAAACTTCGTTTTGAATTTTAACCTCGCGCAGCAAGTCGGTTAGCTTTTTCCCCAGCTCCGGCATGTTTTTGAAATTCAATAAATAATCCTGGTTATCAATCTCCATTTTAGCGTATTGATCCTTAAGCTGAACCAGCTCATTCTTCAGCGCAAGCAAAGCTTTATTATTCGCTCTTAGATTATTTTCCATCGCTCCAATTTCAATTTCAGTTTTTACTATTTCTGTTCGTAGGCTTGCAGCCGCGTCAATAGCGGCGTTAACTTGCTGCGGTAAAGAAATCGTTTTATTGTTTTCCTGGAATTTCATTAATTCATTTTCGACCGAGTCAAGACTTGCTTTCGTCTGTAGAAGCTGCTGTTCAATAAATTCTCTCGTCTGCTTCGCTTTTGAAATTAATTTTTCTTTGTTTAATGAATCCAAAGCATTTGCAAAACTGTTTGATAAATCTGCCGATAATATCTTTACTTCTTCAACTTGCCCTGTAAACAACGGGAACAAAGAAGTTGAAACATCTACGTTTAATGAAATTATACCTTCTTTTGAGACTTCCACATTAAGGTTATTGTCAAGCTTCTCGGCAGCTTTTACATTGTTTACAATATTATAAAATTGCTGCAAATTATTTTTTTCAATCACATACATTGCAGCCGATCTGCTTTTTAATATTTCCATATATAACTGCGAATTTGCCGATGGACTGCCGCTCATCAAGAGATCGGAAAAATCCTGCCCGCCTAATAAACTTTCAACTCCGCTTAAGTGATTATTTTCATCCGGCGGAAGTATAGTTATTGTAGATTTATATGTTTTAGGATATACCAGTAGCAAAATTAAAAAAAGAAAAACCGTAGCAATTATGGTTATTCTTAGAATTCTATTTTTGTTTGTTAAAATTATATTTAAAATATCGTGATAATTCAATTGTTATTTCCTTGATGCCACTATAATAGCCACAGTTGCCGCTATAATTGAAGCTACTTCGCCGACAACCTGTAATGAAGTTGTAAATACATCCCAGAATCTTGGTGCCGGAGGATATTCAGGTACCCAGATTGCGTCGCCGGGATTTAAAGAGTCCACATCGCTTGCATATACCCACTCACCGCTGTTAGCTCTTACTACTCTAACATCGTTTTCTTTTGCACGCCAGCCGTATCCGCCGGCTAATTTAATATAATCTTTTACCGATAATCGTTTTTCATAAATAATATTTCCGGGATTTACAACCTGTCCGATCATAGTTATATAATTTTTCGCTTCGGGGACCTCGATTACATCTCCCTTTTTCAGAATTAGGTTTTCCGAATTATCATTTTTCACAAAAAGGTCGGTAAAATCAACGACAACTCTTCCGCTTCTTTCCCTGGATTTCGCTTTGAAATAATCATACTCATCATCGGTCATATCTTTCCGGGGAATTTGTTTTAGCCTCTCAAATTCGGGGTCATACTCAATTGTGCCCATCGTCCTCGTTAATGAGGCGTCTTTCAGCGAAGCATCTTTTATAAACCCGCCTGCCTCTGCAATTATTTCTTTTAAGGTAGTTTTATCTTCTACAATTTTATAAAAGCCCGGATACTTTACCCAGCCTTTAACTTCAACATAATTATAAATAAAATAATGCGGAAGCTTTCTTACAAAAATTTGGTCGTTGTTTTCAAGTTTAATATTCTGAGAAATCAAATCTTCATTTGTATAATATAGACTGTACTGGTTCAATGCATTCTTATCAAATTTTACAATTTCAATCGAATCAGTTCTTGCGCCTGTCAAAAATCCGCCGGCTAATTTTATTAAATCTTCTGCCGGTTCATCATGAACGTATTCATAAATGCCGGGGAACTTTACTTCTCCTAAAATCGAAACTATCTTATCTACTCTATCAACAATTACAGTGCAGCCCTCTTGAAGCAAAGGATTATTGCTTTTATCAGCAAACCGTAAATATTTTAACAGGTCATAAGTATTCTTTGAGCCGTCGTTATTTACAATTTTTATATTTCTGAAATTTGAAGTTTTATTCAGTCCCTCGGATGCGGAAATCAAATCTACCAACCTGGAATTTCCCGGCAAAATAAACGTGCCCGGCTTTTTGACTTCACCCAGCAATGTAACCTTTATTTTCTTCAGCTCGGTTAAAGAAATATTGACGTCCACATTCTTAAAATATTTATCAATTGCATTTTTAATTTTTTCTTTAGCTTCTGCAAGAGAATTATTCTTAAGAACAATTTCACCGACCTTAGGAATGAAAATGCTTCCTTCCTGGCTGACTGATATATTATAATCCAATTCTTGCAGACCGCTTATTGAAACGAAAAGCCTGTCGCCCGGTCCTAAGACGTATTCGTTGGGATTAATACTTCCGCCGCTTGCAGTTAGTGAAAATGTTTGTGAGTAAGCGGTATCGCCGTTAAAAGCAAGATTTCTTTCTTGATAATTGGGCAAACTTTGAGCAAACTGAATTGTCCCCTGGCAAATAAAGCCCAAACTTATTAGTAAGATTTTTATTGATTTCAAATTTATGTTAAACCCAATTTATATTTATCACTTATGAATGCTAATGAAATTTTTGCTCAAAATTAGCAAAACAAAATTTCACTTCAAATTTTTAGCGTTATTTTTCTTAATGAAAAAATACTTACAGTTAGCCCTAATAATGGTCCGATTGCGAGCAGCAGCAGAATATTGTAAACATTATCTAAGCTTACAGCCGCAGGTAAAGTTAAAAAGTTATTGAAATAAAATTGGAATACTTTAAAAACCAAAAGAGCAATAAACCCGGCTAACAGCCCGGTAAAAATACAATTAAGAATAATCGGCATTTTTACAGTCGATAGCTTCGCTCCTACCAACTTCATTGTTTCAAGTTCTTCATACTTGCCTCGTACTATAAGCTTTACGGTGCTGTAAACAATGTAAACCGAAATGAAGAGCAGTATCAGCGTTATTGCGAAAACATATTTTTTAATTCTGTTGAGATAGTCTAATAGTTTATAAATAAATTCCTGCTGGAAGACTACGTCATCAACACCGCCAATTTTTGAAAGCTCTGCCGTTATATTTTTGAGAGAATCCTTATCCACATAATTTTCTTTTAGTGTAATTGTAAAGGAAGCCGGCAGCGGATTATAGTCAAGCAATTTCCTAAAATCCTCACCGGTTTCTTTAATAAAGTTTCGTGCTGCTTCTTCTTTGCCGATATATCGTATCGAATTTATATAATTTTTCTTTTTAAGTGAAGCCTTTATTTGTGCGGTGGAATTCCCCGCCGCTGAATCTTTCAAGAAAATATTAATACTTACATTCTGTTTTAAATTGTTCTGCAGTTCCCCGGAAAGCTCAATTGTCAATATTGAGGCTGAGATTAATAATACCGAAATGCTTGTTGAGATAAGCGATAAAACAAAAGACGACTTTGCTCTTCTTATAAGTTTAAGCGATTCTTTGATCCAGAAATAAATCATAATTCCATTATTTATTTTACAATTCAAACTTACTTAAAAATAAATTCATGGAAAACATTCATTATGCGTAAATCCGGCTTCTACGCTTTTCCTTTTATTTTACTTGCCCACCACCTTAAGCCGACAAACAAAAACCTCCAGTCCTTAAAAAATTCCGGCGGCTTGCCTTCATAAGCATGACCGACAAATTGAAATATCCAGCCAACCAAAAACATAATCACCGGCAGAACCCATAATCCTTTTATAAATATGCTTAGCAAGAATACGGGTATTGAAGCCGCAATCAACGGGATGCCTATTGTATGGCAAAATCTGTTCACCGGATTCTGGTGGCTCGTTGAATATTCATTTATCCAGTCTTCCCACGGCTTATTGAAAAACATTTGAGCTTCCTTTCTTTTTGCCATAAAATAACTAAATAAAAGGAGAAACAAATTAACGGATATTACACTTGATGCTGAGTCGTTCGCCCCAGTTTTGCTGCTCTGTCATCTGATTATTAATTCAAAAGCCATGTTTACGCGTTCGTTTATTTCGTGCGGCTTAACTTCTGCAAACCCGAACTTTTTATAAAGCGCAATCGCTTCCTTCAAAGGTGAAATTGTTTCTAAAAAAATCTTCTGGTAGCTTTTTTCCCCGGCAATATTTATCGCGCTTCTAAGCATGAATTTCCCAATTCCTTGCCCCCTCAAATCTTTTCGCAAGTACATCTTTCTTAATTCGCAAATATCTTTGTCAATATAATACAGACCAAAAGTCCCGGCTATTTGATTTGTAATGTTATCGACCACAACACCGAAAAAACCGTTTCTGTTTGTATAATTTTTTTCAATGTCATTCAAATCGATGTCCCTTCCGGTTTCATCAGGTTTTAATCCGTATTCTCTCAAAACTGTAAACACTAAGTTTTTAATTGATAATATATCGCTATTATCCGCTTGCCGTATTATGAATTGATTATATTCCGATTTAATGAACTTCAAAGTCGTTTTAGTTATTGTGTCTAAAAATAAATGTCAAGCTCAATAGCTTACTATAAGGAGAAGTTCAAGAGAATTATTCCTTATAGTTAATCCGTCTTGGGAATAACAATCCTTAAAGCTCGGGCTATAACGGATTTCAGCTCCAGCGCCAATCGGTGAAACCGCATTTAACTCCGCGCCTATTCCAAATGTTCCGCCTATATCAAGTTTATTGTAAGTCATAGGATAATTTATATTACTGTTCGATAGATAAAAATCTAGTCTTGGTCCAGCAATTACATAGGGTGTTATTAAGCCTGAATCAAATCGTGCTTTTGCAAGAAGTGGTAATGATAAATAATTGATTTTAGTAGTGAACGTCCAAACTTTATCAAATGTAATTCCCATTGCTTTAGCTAAAATATTCATAGTTACATTTGATCCTTTTTGAATATAATTTAGTTCGGTAATTACACTTAGAAATGGAAGATTAAACCATTCAATAAAAATTCCGGCATCTAATGCCTGCCTTGAATTTGAATTACTTTTAATTCCCGTCCATTGCGCCCAATTCAGGTTTTCGTTTGTTGATGCCGCACCGATTTTTAATCCGTAGCTGCGAATCAATTGCGCATTACTATTTGAAACACCAATAATTAAAAAAAATATAAAAGTAAAAACTATTGTTTTCATGGTCTCCTGTTTTTATTAAAGATCAGATTTACTTTCTTCTTAAGATTAAAAATTACTGAATGTGCGGAAATAATAATTTATCCTTAGCATGATTTCATAATTTATACTCTTTTAGATAAACTACTGTCCTGAAATATTTGCTGGTAACTTTATAGTATTTGATAATCTGTTCAATGTTTTACTTACAACACCAGGGCGTCCTCCCATGCCTGAATATGTTCGTGCTTTTACGTACGCTTCGGCATACGTTACATCAGCTTCATAACCATTTACTGTAGCCATGTTAACATACATATTCCACCATTCTGACGGGTTCTGCGATTTGTGCTGGTAAAGCGCTTTCTGCTTTTTCTCTATCACGTCAGTTATATCGACATAATCCGTTGGGAAAAATTCAAATGATTTTGTATGCGGACTGTTGCTTGTTTCATAAAAATAGAGATCAAATTTAAATCGTCTATCCAGATAAACACGCCATGCAAGTATCCCGGTAGCTTGATGATCCGAATGGACATCTAGAGGCCATGGTGCCAAAACAATATCCGGCTTCATTTTGAGCAGCATTTCAGTCAGCCTATGTGTTGAGGCTGTATCTACCGGCAGTGAGCCGTCTATTCCACCGAAAAATTGTACTGATGCTCCCAATACGGCAGCAGCGTTTTTCGCTTCTTTAATACGAATTGCTCGCGCTTCATCTTCGCTCTTTCCCCAAATACCGAGTTCGCCTCCCGTCATGGTTAGGATTATAACACTATCGCCTGCTGAAACAGAATTAGCTATTAGACCGCCGCAAGATGCCTCAGCATCGTCAGGATGAGGTGTAATAACAACAATTATTTGGCGGTTGGTACTTTCCTGACAATAGGACACACCGAGAAAAGTTATAACTAAAATTACAAGAAATTTTTTCATGTATGTTTCCCTTTCAATTAATAAAATTGAAGAATTAAAACATTCGATAGACTAAAATTTTTTGTTAACAGTTAATACAAAATAAAGCTTATAAGTTGAATTTCTTAAGCTTAGAAAAATAATCGTTCAAAAAATATTATAGTATTAAGCAACTCGTTATTAGGAATAATTGTTTCTATAATAAAATAGTTCTATGAGTTATTTTACCTTTTCACAATCAGCGCCGAAGCTTCGCCGCCTCCAATGCAGAGAGATGCAAGTCCATACTTAGAATTTCTTCTTTTCATTTCATAAAGCAGCGTTGTTAAAATTCTCGCGCCGCTTGCTCCAATCGGATGCCCTAAAGCGACAGCGCCGCCGTTCACATTTACTTTTTCGCTTGTTAAGCCTAACAATTTATTAACAGCTAAAGAAACGACAGCAAACGCTTCATTAATTTCAAACAAATCTATTTGGTTTATATCCATCTTTGCTTTTGCGAGGACTTTCGTAATCGCATCGGCTGGAGCAGTTGTAAATTCAACCGGGGCTTTTGCAGTGGAACTCTGTGCAACTATTTCAGCAAGCTGAGTAAATCCCATCTCTTTTGCTTTTTCTTCGGACATAATTAAAACCGCAGCCGCACCGTCATTTAAACTCGAAGCGTTTGCCGCAGTAACAACGCCATTTTTATCAAACACTGGTTTCAATGAAGGCAGCTTTTCAAAATTTACTTTCCCGGGTTCCTCATCATTGATAAATTTAACTTCGCCGGATTTTGATTTAATACTGACAGCGGTAATCTCATCGTTGAACTTGCCTTCTTTCTGCGCAGCCAAAGCACGGTTATACGATAGGACAGCAAAAGCATCAAGTTCTTCCCTTGAGAAATGGAAATCTTTTGCGCATGACTCCGCGCAGACACCCATATGAATATTATCGTAAGCGTCAACTAATCCGTCAACCAAAACCGTATCGAGAATAGTTCCGTTGCCAAGCCTGTAGCCGTTTCTGGCATTTTGCAAAACGTATGGAGCGTTGGTCATGCTTTCCTGACCGCCGGCAATAATTATTTCCGCATCTCCGCACGCAATTGCCTGCTGGGCAAGCATAACTGCTTTCAATCCGCTGCCGCACATTTTGTTTATGGTTAAGCATTCTGTTTTGTTAGGTAATCCGGCAAAGAGCGCTGCCTGCCTTGCGGGCGCTTGCCCTAAGCCTGCGGTTAAAACATTTCCCATAATAACTTCATCAATTAATTTTTTTTCTATCCCGGATTCTTCAAGAAGCGCTTTTATAACTATGCTTCCAAGCTGCGGAGCCGTATAGCTGCTTAAAGCTCCGTTGAATGCTCCTATTGCAGTTCTTTTGGCGTGGGTTATTACTACTTTTTTCATGTCATCTCCCTAAGTCGTTTATTAAATTAATTTTTTACGTTTGAATTTTATCATGCGTAAGAAACTTAAAAATCCTTTTAGGTAAAGTCAATTGAAGATTAGAAGTGAATTATTAATAAAATACCAGTGGGATTTCAATAATAAAACTTGTTCCTTCACTTTCGCTTGATGAAAAATAAATTTTCCCTTTCAAATATCTTTCGGTCAATAGCTTCATACTGTAAGTGCCTAATCCTCTTCCTTTCCCTTTTGTTGAAAATGATCTTTGAAATATTTGCTGCTGCACTTCAAAAGGGATAAAGCCGGGGTTGTGTACTTTGAACTGAACGCAGTTATCTTTTTTCTTGGATAAAATATTAATTGTATCTCCCTCTTTACTTGATTCCAAAGCATTCTTAATCATATTGATTAAAACACGCGCTAAAAGAATTTCATCGCTCTGGAAATCTACATCTTCAGAAGACGGATCAATTTCAATTTTTACCGGGATAGTAAAGTTCCTATAATTATAAAATGGAAGTACATTATTAATTATTTCAGCCGAACTGCAGCCATTTATATTTACACTCAAATCGTTTTGTTCTGCTAATGAAAGATCCCTCTGAGCTTTTATTTCCTCCAGCAAAATATTTACTAACCCTTCAGATGCCTTTTCATATTCAGCTTTTTCTTCTTCTGTGCTGTCTTTAATAAGAGCAGTAATACCTTTAAGGGAAGAAGCGGTATTCATTATATCATGGAAGAAGATTCTTTCGAGAGCCAATTTTCTTTTTTCGTTACTTATATCAAGGAAACTGTTTATAACAAAATTATGTCCGTCAATTTCTATTGGCTTTGCCCAGACTCTTAAGTCTAATGACTCATCATTATTCCTTGTAGTAATACGGCATTCTTGTATTTCTTCGATTCCTTTTAAAGCTGAAAGAGTTGCTTTAATTGCTCCGCAGTTTTTACAAAATTGTGAAGTGCCGCAGCCTGCTTCCAGTTCTTCAGCATGTATGCATTTTATAGATTCGCCGACACGGAGACCAAAAATATTTAATTCCCCGTTTGTTCTTGTTAATTCTTTTGCAGACGAATTTGCGTAAACAATTTGCCGGTTTTCATTTAGAACGAATACATACGACTGCACTGAGTCAAGCATTTTTGTATAAATATTTTCTTGTGAAAAATATTCTTTTTGTTTTTCTATTTCCTCAGGGACCGATCTTGCGGGTGGTGCAAAATATGTAAAAACATTATTCGAATTCATAGTTAATCAATTCCTAAACAATGCAAGTTTTAATTCCCCATTTTTAGTCTCACTCGTTTAATTAATATTGGATTTGTTTTTAAACTTTATCAAAGCTTTTTGTTATTCTTAATGCTCAATTTAATATATTTTCATAAAATATTCATTCCTATTATATATAGACATGAGTTCGATAAATTAAATATTTGGTCAAAAAAATATTTTGTGATTTTAATGTTATAAACTGAGGAGTACTTTGCCTTTTCTTGTTTTACTTATTCTTGAAAATCAATTTTCAGTGCATACTTTATTTCGCGTTAACTATACGTCCGTTGGAACTTAGAGCAAATTTAGATTTCTCCATTTCTACATAACTGCTTATTTTAAATTTTGATATTATACCTTGCAGATTTTCAGTTAATTTATTTAAGTCTTCTGCCGCTCTGGCTATTTGCTGTGTACCCGCGGCAGATTGCTGTATTACGCTGCTTATTGCTTCTATATTCTTACTTATTTGTTCTGCCGACGCCGATTGTTCTTCGCTTGCGGCTGCTACTTGCATTGCCCTATCTACTACTGCGTTTGAACCGGATATTATCTGCTCTAATGATTCTCCTGCCTTAGCTGCTAAGACTTTTCCGTTTAAAACTTCCTTTGTACCTAGTTGGATTGACTCAACCGCACCGTTTGTATCTTTTTGTATTCTCTTAATCATATCAGCAATTTCTTTAGTTGCTTTTGTAGTGCGCTCCGCTAATTTCCTTACTTCGTCAGCAACAACCGCAAATCCGCGCCCTTGTTCTCCTGCTCTTGCCGCTTCAATTGCAGCATTCAGTGCAAGCAGATTTGTTTGATCAGCTATGTCATCAATTACCTGAATTATTTCACCTATCTGGTCGCTGTTTTTTCCTAATTCCTGAACAGTCTCAGCCGCTTTAGTAACTACATTGGCTATTCTGTTCATACCTTCTACTGTCTCAGAGATTACCTTTCCTCCTTCTTTAGCTATTTTACCGGCATTTTTTGCTTCATCCGAAGTAATGTTTGCATTCTTAGTCGTATCCAATATTGTTTTTGTCATTTCATCTACAGCGGCTGCTACTTCCTGGGATTGTGAGCTTTGCTCTTGTGAGCCAGCTGCCATCTCTTCCGTGCTCGATGATATTTGTGTTGATGCGCTTGCAGTCGCTGCAACCGCCTCATTAATTTTTGCAATTATGTTACCTATATTTTGTACTGATTTGTTAAATCCATGGAATAGTTTTCCTATATCATCATTTTCCTTTTCGGGCATAATACTAACAGTCAAATCTCCATCCGCAAATTTATCCATAGCATGCAAAATATTTCGCGTAGAACGGTTTAGATAATTCTGTCCATCTTTAATTTCTTTAATATCCGTAACTGATTCTAATGCGCCAATTATTTTACCAACTTTATTCTTAACCGGTGCACCTGTGTAAAGGATTGGTATTTCAGTTCCATTCGGATGCGCGATGGTTTCTTCGGTGACTATAGAATCACTTTTCATCGCTTTATATAATGCGCATTTTTCAGTATGGCAATGATCAGTTTTAAATTGGTCATAACATTTTTGACCGGCTAATAACTTTTGATCTTTGCATACAACTTTAGCTCCATCTTTATTCATATACTGGATATTAAAATCTGTATCAATAATCATAACCGGGTTGGGAATATTATCAAGATATTGAATTTGAAGAGCAGCCTTTTCAGTCATGTTATTAAATGCTGTAGTAAGTTCGCCTAATTCATCTTTACTGTTATTTACAAGAGTAATATTGAGATCACCTGATGAAAATTTATTAGTTGCAACTAATAATTTATTTATAGGCTTACTTATAATCCTTGATATATAAAATCCCACTCCTAAACCACTTGCGATTGCCCCAATTGTCAAAAGTATCATAAACGTTCTTGAGTCTGCATAGATTACATCACTATCATAATAGGCTTTCCTGCCATTTTCTTCTTTTAAGTAAGATAATTTAGATAGTAAACTTTCAATGGTGTCTCCCTTTTCTCTAAACTTAGTCTGCGCTAAATGTACAGATTGCCTTTTGGTTTCGAGACTTTCTATTAATGCATATGCCATTACCTGGCGGGATATAATATAATAGTCTTTCCATGATTCTTCAAAGTTGACAAGCAATGTTTTTTCTTTTTCAGTATACAAAAGGGGTCTCGCAGACTCTATATTTTTATTCAAAACTGCTTCATATTTGTCCATTGCATCAATGTATTTTTGCTGATCTTCTTTTGTTGTAGCCAATAAAAAATTATTCAATTCCATTCCATAATAAATAAGATCTACATCAGCTTCTTTTATATAAGAAATACCCAATGTTTCTCTTGTATATAAAGAATTAAGCATATTATTAATAGTACTCATATTCCTTATACCCTCAATGCCGATAAAAGCTGTTATTGTGGATAATATTATAAGCGTTATTAATAGTTTTGAAGTTATTTTTAAGTTATTGAACCAATTCATCAAGCCTCCGCCATATCATAGTTGAGCAACTGTTTATTTTATATTATTTAACTATTCTTTTCCATATCATCTAATAACTTTTCTGCGGCTTCTACATTTTTTGCTTCCATAGCTACGTATCCAATAGAGCGCGAGCTTCTCTGCCACTGGGCTGCTGTGACATAATTATTATTAGCTACAATGCGTACTACATTGCCCATCCCGATTTCTTTTGCTTTTGCCTGCGTTGATACTAATATTTGCCTTACTTCCTCGGTCGCAGGCTGACAGTTCAATATTTCCGATATTACTCCAAACCCTGTTCTTAATTTTTTTAACTTGCTAATCAGATCTTCCGACCATGCCGTCATTTCTTCCTTTTCAATTCTTCCTTCAAGCAAAAGATGTAATCGGTTTTTCGCAAAGTTGAGCTGATTTTTATACATAACTACTTACTCCATTAATTTATGTTGATAATTTAATTTGGCTATTTGTCGCACAATGTGAAGATAATAGAAGAAGTGACTTCATTATTATCATTCTTGCTTATACGAAAATCTAAGTTATATAACCCGGCTATTCGCTTTATTATTGAAAGCCCCATTCCGTTTCCCGGCTGTTGATTTTTCTCCTTGTCAAAATGAAAGTAATCATATATTTGATGCCCTTTCAAGTCTGGCACATTCTCTTTTGAATTATTTATTATTATCAGTTCGAATTTTTCTTTGCTTACATTGTATAGGACTTTTATTTCTGTATCTTTTTCTCTGAATTTTATGGCATTTTCAATTAACTCATTAACCACTACTTTCAAGAAATGCGGAGCTATGTTTATCCTGTGGTCTGGAAGATTAGGAATATTTATCAAGAGGTTTTTCTGAAGAGATATGCTAAATAATGTCTTTTCTATAATATCTATTTCACTCGAGTTAATTAGATTCTCAAAATTATTTTTAGCTGCTGTCAGCTCAAGTTCAACTAAAACTAAAAATTTTTCAATTCTTTCATGCAATCTTTCACCTGCAGCATTAATAGAATCCATATAAGAAAGAATTTCATGTTTTTTCAAATTATCAAAATCTTCCTTTATTATTTCCGAAAACCCGAGAATTGATACTAATGGCGTTCTTAGTTCGTGAGGCATATAAAGCGCAATATTTGACGTAAACTTGTCGATTAGTTTTCTTTGTTTAGCGCTTTTATCTAAACGGGCTTGAATTGTATTTAATAAAGTCTCAGCTTTAAATGGTTTCGTTATGTAATCATCGGCTCCTAAATTCATCCCTTTTCTTATTTCATCTGTACCTATCTTGGCTGATAGAAAAATAAATGGGATATTATAAAAATCATATTTTTCACTGAATTTTTTATAGAATTCATATCCGTCCATTTTGGGCATCATTATATCAGATATGACTAAATCTGGTATGAGGTTTCTAGAAATTTCCATTGCCTCTGCTCCATTTGTGGCTGTCAAAGAATCAAAGCCGCTTGATGTCAATAACTCTCCTATATTCCCTCTTACTTTTGAATCGTCTTCTACAATAAGTATTCTTTTCATAGTTTTTCCAAAAAAATATATTAAATCTTAATACATATTTTCGGATATTTTTTAAGAATTGATAATTTTATTCGATTTATGTTACATTCTGAAAGGTAAGCGTTGCTTTATAGCAACTATTGTCCATTGTTACTTTAATTATTGTTCAGTAATCCCCATATTTCTTTCTCGTAAGTTTGTTTTGATCTAAAGATAAATATTTTGTTTGTTATTCTTCACCTAAATTAAATTTTTTATTTCCTCACTTAAGGATTCTAATTTTCAGCTTTGAAGCTAGTCGGTTACTTGCTGTCAAATTAATTTCGCTCCCTTTAATTTTTACATAAAGTTCACGGTTAAAACCCTTCTCTATTTTATCAATGTAATTAATATTTACTATTGTTGATCTATGTATCCTGATAAATTGTTCTACAGGAAGAATTACTTCCCATTCTTTAAGAGTTTTTTTGACGGTTAAGGTCTTAATACTTACAGTCGTAATGTTTGAATAATCTTCATTTGCTGCAATAAACTTTATATTGCTCAAAGCAATAGGGATGCTTTTATTGTCTTTATTAATGAAAATTATATCTGAATATCTTAAATGTTCATTCTTTTTATCACTTATTGTAATGCCTCGCTTTTCATGCTTCTCAATCCTAATTTTAATTGCGTTTAATATTTCTTCGGCTTTATATGGTTTAAAAATATAATCATCGGCTCCCAAGTTCATGCCTTTTCGTATGCTATCAAGGTCTTTTTTTGCTGTTAAAAAAATAAACGGGATATTTACCGAAGTTCTCTCATTTATTCTATTTAATAGCGTGTACCCGTCCATGCCATTCATTATTATATCGCAAATTATTAGATCATAAGAATTATTGTCAATTGAACGCAGAGCTTCTACGCCGTTTCTAACTGCGTCTACTTTATATCCGCAAGCAGTTAATAGTTCATTTAAATTAGCCGCCAAAACTTCATCATCTTCTACTGTAAGCAGCCTGTATTGTTTTTTCAAAACTAATCTCCTTAGTTATATGATATTGATTGGCAACATCTTTGTAATTTACTTGAGCTTAAACTTTTCTTATCATTTTAAAATGATTAAAACCATCTTTTTAAAATTATAAACATTTCTATATTTTAATCGTGAATGTAAATTTAGTTCCTTTATTAATTTTACTATTCACTTTTATTTGACCGCCGTGTAATTCTACCATTTGCTTTACGATAGCAAGTCCAAGTCCCGTTCCTTCAATATAACCAACGTTGCTGCCTCTATGAAATGGTTCGAAAATGTTGCGGAGATCATCTCCGGGAATTCCCATACCATTGTCTTCAATATTAAATTGTAAATTATCTTTAATTTTATTTATTACAATTTTTATTACACCGCCCGACGGAGAGTATTTTACCGCGTTTGATATTAAATTCTGAAGTACGCCTTTAACTAATGTTCCATCGAGCAATAATTCTACGTCACTAGAATTATAATCAACCCTAATCTCATGATTATAATTTTGCATTAACGATACCCCATCAATTACTTCTTCAACAATTGGCTTTAGTCTTATTTTCTCGGGTTGAAATTTTAATTTACCGCGTTCAGCTCTATTAATAATAAGGACCTGATCAAGCATGTGCGTCATTTCATCAACCGAAGTATTTATTTGCACAATGTTTCTTTGATATTTCTCTTCATCCCAATTTCTGCCGAATAACCTTAATAAATCTGCGGTCGATTGAATTGCCGTTAAAGGAGTTCTAAACTCATGGGACGCAAATGAAAGGAAATTAGTTTTCATCTGGTTTAATTCTTTTTCTCTCTCAAAAGCCTTTTCAATATTTTCTTGCAGCTTTTTTATTTCGGTTATATCCCTTCCAAAACCGAGTACTGTTTCAACTTCATTTTGAAGGTTTAGCTCTGGAACTAAATACCAGTCTATCCATTTCCCTGCCGGCAATAAAATTTCTATACGATTTTCTTCACCTGAAGCAAAAACTTTGTCAATAGCAGCATCCCTGTTCTTCGCAAATTCTTCAGGCAGGCCTAGTTCAATTGGCGTTTTGCCTACCATCTCATTCAACCTCATATTCCAGTGCTGTTCAACAATTGGATTTGCGTATAGTATCCTATGCTTGCCGTCGAACCTTAGTATTGAATCTTTGGATACGTCTGCAAGCTTCTTAAACCGCTCTTCAGATATCTTTAGTTCCAAAGTCCTTTCTTCTACTAAATCTTCTAAATGCCGTCTGTAATTTTCCAGCTCTGTCTCTTTTTTTATGTTCTCAGCTAAAATCCTTTTTTCTTCTGTTATATCATGTATAATTGAAAAAATAAGATTTTTGCCTTTGATAGTAATAATTGTAGCATAAACTTCAACATCCACAATTTCACCGTCTGATAGTTTATGCTTAATCGTTAAGTAATTCTGTCCTCCCTTTAAAGTATTTTGAAATCTTTGTTGAACGTCATCCTTGGTATCAATATTTATATCGTAAGAACGTTTATTCTCTATAAAATCTTTCCTGGAATATCCGTAAAATTCACACGCCGCATTATTAGCGTCAATAATTTTACCGTCATTCTCGACATCAATTAATAACATTATTGCTTTACTTTTTTGGAATAATGATCTGAATCTTTCCTCACTTTCCTGCAAAGCAAACTCGGCTTGCTTGCGCGAAGTTATATCTTCAACTGATCCAATATAATATAATATTTTCCCGTCACTACCTCGGATGGCTTTCGCGTATTCATTTACTATAATAGTGCGACCATTCTTGTGTTTCCATCTTGATTCCATATTTCGTATTTCGCCCTTTTCTTCCAACAGCTGAATGAATTTTTCCCTTGGGTAATCTGGTTCATATCCTTCTTTTGTAAGATCTCGCTGTTCTAATTCTTCAAGGCTATCAAATCCTAGCAAGTCCAACAAAGCTGGATTAGCTATTAATATCTTGCCTTCCTTAGTTGTTTGATAATAACCTATGGGAGTATTCTCAAAAATATTACGGAATCTCTCCTCACTCTCTTGTAATGCCTGTCTTGATTTTAGCAATTCTGTAACGTCTTTTACGATTGCAAGCATATATTTTTTATTGTCTATTAGAACTGTCCTTCCGGATACCAAACAATAAATAATATTTTTGTCTTTGCTTATGAATCTTATTTCTTCATTATCATAGTAACCAAACTTATTGAATTTATTTACGAGACTTTTTCTGTCTTCTGTGTCAACCCATATTCCAATTTCTATTGAACTTCTTCCGATTGTGTCTTCTCTTCTACAATTAAATATTTTTTCGTATGATGAATTTATTTCAATTAATTTTCCGGTAGTAATATCAGATATAGATATGGCTTCAGGCGAAGCGTTAAATATACTCCTCAGCTTTTCTTCACTTTCTCTTAAAGCTATTTCAGCACGTCTGCGTGCAGTAATATCCGTAAAAATACAGTGTGTCTGCCTAAAATGTCCAAGTTCGTCTTTTCCTATTTTCCCTTCGTATGAAACTGTTATTTTATTACCGTCCTTCTTTACCATTTCAAATTCGGCATCATGAATTTCGCCGTTATCTATAAATCTTGGAAGCCTGGTTTTTACCAATTCGGCTGATTCCTTTGTCATAAATTCCGTAAAATTATGCCCTATAACTTCTTCTTTTTTATACTGCATAACGGAAAGCCATTCTGGATTTACGTCAATTAAATTTGCTTTACAGTCAAGAGATTGATAGGCTAACGGAGAGTACTCATATAATATTCTAAATTTTTTCTCACTCTCTTCTAATATCTTTTCGAGTCTTCGTCGTTCGGTAATATCTCTGGTTATACTTATGATATGAGGAACACCATTTAGCTCAATAATTGAAGCGGACATTAATCCATCTTTTATTTCGCCGTTTTTGGATCGGAATCGCGCTTCAAGGTTCTCAACAACTCCCTCTTTGATTAAGCCTTCAACAAGTTTTTTTCTGTCTTCCGGATTTGCCCAAATATTGAGGTCAATTGAAGTTTTCCCGATGATCTCATCTTCCGTGTACCCCATTATTTTTGTAAACCCATGATTGATAGAAATATATTCTCCGTTTTTAAGTCCATTAATGTTTATTGAGTCCGGGCTTGTCATAAAAGCTTTACGAAATTTTTCTTCACTTTTTCTTAAAGTTTGTTCGGCATGATATTCTGCTGACTTGTCCCTGAAAACTAAAACTACGCCTTCTATTTCTCCTTTTTCATTCCTTATAGGCGCGCCGCTGTCCGCGATCGGAATTTCTGTACCTTCTTTGGAAATGAGCATTGTATGATTTGCTAAACCGACTACCGTACCTTCTCTAAGAACTTTTTCAACAGGATTTTCTGCCGCTTCCCTTGTCTTTTCATTTATTATTTTAAAAATATTTGCTAGCTTTTCACCTATAGCGTCTTTTTCATTCCACCCGGTCATTTCTTCGGCAGGATAATTCATTTGCTTTATTTTCCCGGCGAAATCTGTCGTAATAACCCCGTCTCCAATACTGTATAGAATTGTCCTAAATTCTTCATGGTATTCCCGAAGTTCTTTTTCCTTTATAAATAATTCCTTGAAAATGTTTTTCTGCCGGTAATGATATAATAGGAAAAGCCCTGTTGATAATATAAAAATTAATAGTATAGTGAAGGCTATAATAATTATTAAGTTGTTATGTAGTTCAGCATATATATTACCCTCATTTACTTTAGAGACTATAAACCATCCGGTGCCTTCTATCGAATTAGTATATCCTAGTACTTTCTGTCCGGCATAATCTTCACCTTCAATATAGCCTTTATGCCCCAGCACCGCCTGAACAGCTGGAAGTTCTGTTTTTGCCAGCGGTTCTTTTAGAATCAATGCTAATTCATTATTTACACCCATTGGACTTATATATAAAACGCTGTCTCTCTGCTTTCTAACAAGAAATATTTCTAAGGATTTCAAATTGCTGAAAGGTTCGTGAATTAACTTGTATAAGTAACTATCCGGCTCAACTCTGAATAAAACTGTGGCTAATACTATATTGTTCTTTGTAATTATTGGTGCTATATAATCTAACAGTATCTTTTTATTACTTAATGAATAGTATAAATCAGTGCTGCAAATTTCTCTCTCTTTCACCGCTCGTTTTACAAAATCTACTGCTAATGGGTCTAACTGTGTTGTTTCCGGATTGTATGATGTAAGTACCTTCCCCGCTTTACTGCAGATTAGAATATTATTATAAATTTTATTTACATAGATTAACGATATCTGCTCGGAAATTAATTTATCTGCATTACGGTTTGGATGTTTAACTAAATCATCAATCTCTTGAATGAATATCTTATCTTTAGAAAGTGACTTTATATCTTCTATTCTTTCATTATTCCAGTTCTTTATCTGATTGGCTTTCATCTGGGATATTGTTTTTAATTCAGCATGAGTTTCTCTGCGGATTGATTTTATTTCATAACTGTAATAAAGGTAGGCTCCTAGTATCAGCAATAGGCTTACTAAGCACGTTAAAGCAATAACATACCGCTTCTTGGTAAGAATGTTTATTATCCCAGGTTCCATATAACTAAACCCATATTATTTAATTTAGGTAACTAATTGAATTATTCTTTTACTTATTATCGAAAACTTTTAAATTCTTTTGACAAACCTGAATGACTAACCTTTTATAAATAATATAGATTAGACTTGTACCCCGTGTTCGAAGTTTAATGGTTTAATAATATTTCCAAACAAATAGAGGAGTGTTTTATATACTCAGGCAATTCTAATAGTTTTAATAGTTAGTAAAAGTGGTAAGTATATTTATGAAAGGAAGAGCAAAATTAATATCAAAGTCCCTTTTCCATTAAATAGTCGTCCATAATATATCCGCCGCCAATATCCATCACTATTGGCTTTACCTTTTTAAACCCGATCTTTTCATAAACTTTTATTGTATCGAGATTATTTTTATTTACGGTTAGAGTTATTTTCTCCAGGCTATTATTTCTTGCCGTGTCTTCAATGAACTGAATAGTCTTTTTAGCGTAGCCTTTCCCTCTTTCGGACGATCTTACATATATCTTGCTTAAAAATAATTCCTTATCCCTAAACTGAATACCTGTGTAACCTACATTCTTATTTTCTTCACGGATTAAATAGTAATGATAATTATTTTGCAGCTGCTCTCCTATTGCTTTCTTTGATTGGAATTTTTCCAGCATATATTCGACTTGCTTTTCCCCGATTATCGGCATGTAATGTTCTCTCCAGATTTCCCTTGCTAACTTTTCTACTTCCTCTATTTGCTCTTCAGTTTCAACTCTAATAAACATTTATTTTAATAAGACCATATTTTTTGTAAAAGCGAAATTATTGCTTGCAAGTCTATAAAAATAAATCCCGCTTGTCAAATTATTCCCGTTGAACTTAACTGAATAATCGCCGGGCGTTAAATATCTGTCGAGCAGAGTCTTAACTTCCTGACCAAGTAAATTATAAACTTTTAAGCTTACCACACCCGCTCTGCTTATTGTAAAATGAAGCTCGGTCGAAGGATTAAATGGGTTGGGATAATTCTGATCCAATTGATTCTTCATGCCGGCAGCAATATTATTCTTTCCCGCTGCCGATAAATTGTCAAAAGAAAACCAGTTTAAATTGAAGCCGCCTTTCTGAGCGGTTAATCTTAAAGTCTGCGCGCCGCTTGTTAAATTTATATTCTGCTTTACTGTTGTCCAAACCTGCCAGCCTCCCGTGACCGGCAGATTAATTGTTCCTAAAGTATTGCTTCCCGTCGTTAGTGAAATTGTACCAACTTGCGATAAGCTTGCTACTCTTAATGATAAAATATACAGACCGCTGCTGCTGACGTTAACCGGATATTCCATCCAATCTCCGTCATCAATCCAGCCGACATCTAATCCTCCGCCGGTATCTGTCGTACTTTCGGTTTGAACTCCATACATATCGCTGTAATCTTCAGCTTCGATCTTGCCCGGAACATTGTATGATGTTTGGCTTGCAGCCCAATTGTAAACATCAAAGGCGCTAAAAGGCTGCAGCGTTCCTCCATCTAACGATTCAATATTTCCAGAGCCGTATGAGATTGTAACCGTATCTGAAGAATCAAATGTGCTGTCTATGGTCAAAACAATAGTTGTGCTGTCATTGCTTTTTAATGAAGCGATAGCATTTACGTTGAAGGGGATATTATTTTTATTTATTTGAAATTTCATGCTCTCTGCCGAAGGATCTTTCATCCCTTTATTGAACGTTAGCTCGATATGTTTAGCGTCGTCTGTTACTATCGCCGACATTAATACCGGGGAAGAACCGTTCGCTGAATTCGCAAAAGAAGTTATTCCATATCCGTATGGAAAAAGAGGATCATACGTGCTGTCGCCGTAATTCATCGGCACCTGGCTCATATCTTTTACCCAGGTATGCGACAGTAAGCCTTTAGGCGCATAATCACCAAACAACACATCCGACACGCCTTCGCCTTCAGTGCCGGGCAGCCACGCGGCTAAAATTGCATCCGCGTAATGAAGTATCGGCTCAATGATCATTGGTCTGCCGGATATTAATATGACCACAACGGGATTGCCGTAGCTCTTCATTTTCTTAATCAAATCAATATCCGATTTATTAAGACTAAGATCGGAACGGTCGCCGCGTCCTTCCGCATAAGGCGTCTCGCCGATTATTACGACCGAATAGTCAGCCTTCGTATTGGAATAATCTCCTGTAACGGAATAATCTATTTCATCGTTGGGAGCGGCTTGCTTCATACCTTGAAGAATTGTGGTGCCGGGAATAATATTTCCGCTGCTTCCCTGCCATGAAATTGTCCAGCCTCCGCATTGATCTCCAATATCATCGGCATGATCTCCCGCGACGAGTATCCTCGCGTTTGATTTTGCGATCGGCATAACGCCGTCTTTCCTCTTAAGTAGAACAAGCGATTCTCTTACCGCCTGCCGCGCTATTTGCCTGTGGCTGTATGATCCGACAGAATCAATAAGAGATCTATCCGCGTAAGGTCTTTCAAATAATCCAAGCTCAAATTTTATTCTTAATATTCTTGAAACCGCGTCGTCAACGCGAGCCATTGTAATCTTGCCTGTATTTACAAGGTCTTTCATTGCGTTGTAAAAATCCTGGTATCTCATCGGAAGCATAACCATATCAATTCCGGCATTGACGGAAGTTTCTACATCCTGCTCATAATTGCTTCCCAACTGATCAATCGCCGCCCAATCTGAAACTACAAATCCATTAAAGCCAAGCTCGCTTTTCAGAACATCTGTAAGCCAGTATTTGCTTGCATGCATCTTAAGTCCATTTATGCTGCTGTAAGAAGCCATTACACTTCCGACACCGGCTTTTACGGCATCGATATACTGCGGCAGAAATAATTTTCTTACGGTCGTTTCATCGGCGACTACATTGCCTTGATCCTGCCCGTTCTGCGTTCCGCCGTCTCCCAAAAAATGTTTGGCGCATGCTAATATGCTTGTCTGTCCGTCTAAAGTATCGCCTTGCATACCTTCTATTTCAGCGGCGCCTAATTGACCTGCAAGCTCCGGAGTTTCGCCGAAGCCTTCATAAGTTCTTCCCCAGCGGATGTTCCTCGGGTCGGCAATGCACGGAGCAAACGCCCAATCAATTCCCGTCGCGGCAAGCTCTTCGGCTGTAACCCTGCCTTCCTCTTTAACAAGCCCGGTATCGCGCGTGCATCCCATTCCTATATTGTGAGGAAAAATAGTAGCGCCGTAAATATTATTGTTGCCGTGAACCGCGTCGATACCATAAATGATCGGTATCTTAAGCGGAGTTCTTAATGCGTAGCTTTGCAAAGTGTCATATAGATTTGCCCACGTAGTTGTTTTATTATCGCCAATATCGGAATCGCCCCCGCTTAGTATTGAGCCTATGTAATAATTTATAATATCCTGCTTGCTGTTAATAATCCCGGTATGGTCGACCTGCATCATCTGCCCGATTTTTTCATCGAGCGACATTCTGCTTAATAAGTCTTGCACTCTTGCATCGACTGATTTTGTCGAGTCTAAATAGATTGGAGTCTGTGCCGCAGTTTTTATTGTCAGCATGAAAAATATCACGCCGATAATAACCTGAAAAGACTGTCTGTTAATCTTCATAATTTATCCTTTACTAGTATTGTTCAATATTGCCGGACTATTCTTTAAATTTTCTTTATGAAATAAACGAACTACAAGAGATTCAAAATATATACCACGCGTTTTTGCTATGAAATCAAACCGGATGGGGTTAATTTTTTTATTGTATTGATAAACCTTTTATTGATTCGATAAAGAGTAATAACTTTATGCTAGATGGGATAAGCCTACTACATATATTTAATCCCAAATTGTTATATAAAAAACAGGTCGGTTAGTAAAATTAAGACTTAATGTTGTTAGTGAATGACGGACTATCTTTTGGGAGGGTCTCCGGGCAGGTCGATTATGACGAGCCGTCACAATGGAGGGTCTCCGAGCAGGTCAATTATGACGAGCCGTCACAATGGAGGGTCTATGAGCAGGTCGATTATGACGAGCCGTCACAACGGAGGGTCTCTGAGCAGGTCAATTATGACGAGCCGTCACAATGGAGGGTCTCCGGGTAGGTCAATTATGACGAGCCGTCACAACCGAGGGTCTCCGGGCAGGTCCATTATGACGAGCCGTCACAACGGAGGGACCCGGCGTCGCTCCGTAGAGTCTCCGGGTCTCATCAATCACATAATTAGACAAACAAAATACCTTATCCGGATATTTTCAGGACAAAACCATATCAATTAATAATTCACATTACGTAAAAATGCGGAACTCATTCCCCTCCCCCCCTTCTCTTACCAGGAGAAGGGGGAATTGGGGGTTGAGTTTTTAGGATATTCAACAATCTTGCTTAAGCTAACTTAATAGCGCTCAGAAGGATTACTTTGCGGGCGTTTGTGCCGGCGCAGATGCAACTACACGGTTTCTCTTAAAATACGGTCTCATTTTATCTACAAAAACGGATAGCCCGGCTACTTTTGTTACTTTAGGTTTTGATTCGAAGTAAACATCAAGAGATGAAACATATAAATCGCTGTCAACAGCGGTTAATGTGTCTTCAATACCTTTTTTAAGAATATCCAATTTACCGGAAATCAGCCGAAGACTATCCCTTAGGTTTAAATCTCTTTTATATCCGGCTATATCAAAAGTGCCGCTCATAATTTCAGGATGAGCATATACAAGTTTGGCGGCTTCATCGATGAAAGGCGAAAACACTTCACCCGGTTTAGGCAGTTGTTTCTTTTCATCGTCGGTAATTGAAATGAGGAAAGGAAGCTTTGAAGAAATGTCATCAATAGAAGTTACAATTGAGTCTTGATCTGCTTGCGGCAAATCTACATCGACAAGATTCTGTTCCATAGTAAGTACTCCTTTATATTATTGTTTATGATGATTAATTATGCCTCTTGTGAAGGCAGTTCATTTTCACACACAAAAAGAATATACAGATAGACCTGTACTAAAAAAACCAAACAAAAAAGAAAAGCGTTAGAGTTGACTCTCCTGACCCTGGGATAAAAGTCGCGAGTAACGTTGTTCCAAATTCGTAAATTAAATATTTAATGTCAATATTATTTCTAAAATAATTTTTCTCAGAACGAAAACGGCGCCGCAATAAATCTTACGGCGCTTAAAATAAATAAACTAAGGATTGAATTGATATGTATAGGTGTAGCCGTTAATCCAACCAAGGACACTTCCACCAATTAGACCAAGAGAGGTAATTGCTACGCCACCATAAAATGATGTTTCATTGCCTCTTTGATTGCTTCCAATACCTGCAACATTATAAACCAAATATGAGACAAAAAGACCTCCTATTATACCGCCAAGAAAACCTTGCGGTAAACCAAGAAAATGATTTTTATAACTGACTTTCTTTATATTATTAATTGGTATTGTTTTATAAACTTTATAAGATATGACAGCAGTAATGGATGAGTCAGAAAGCAAGCTTACATTTTCCGCTCTTGCTTTTTTCCCATTCTTTAATAAAATATCAGCGGAAATTTTCGACATATCAGTACCAAAATATTTAATATCCTTTATCTCAGCTGGCTTAATGTTAATTTGTTCATTTTTGATTTGAGAAGTATATGTCAATGAATCATTAGAAATTTCAGAGCCTTCAAACGCAGTATATGTACTATCGTTGTTTAACGTAATTATTATAGTTTTGTCATTAGCAGATTTATTATAATTATCATAAAATTTTTCTTTAGAAGGAAAATCGCTTACTCTATAAGTTGATGAACAGCCTAGTAATATTATCGATAATATTGTTGTAATTAAATAAACGATTTTCATATTATTCATCTTTGTTATTAAAGCGCCGCAATAAATCTTACGGAGCTTAAAATAAATAAACTAAGGATTGAATTGATATGTATAGGTGTAGCCTATCAGCCAACCTATGGCAGATCCTATAACAGCACCAGATCCAATTCCTACCAGGGTTGGTGCCACATAATCGCGTTCTTTTACTTGACCGCCAGTCGCCATATCTAGATGATTATGATAAATGGGGACTAATGAACCAATAAATCCGCCAATTATACTGCCGCTTAGAAAACCAGCCGGAGTACTAGACCACCTATTTTTATATTTTGCTTCCTTAATTTTAGCCAGTGACATAACCGCATCTTGCGTTATTATTTTTTTTGAGTTCGTATAGCTCAATGTATCGTTCGCTATACTTATTTCTTCTACAAATGTTTGTTTACCGTTTTTCAAGAGCAAATTTGCAGATTTATAATCGCTGCCATAGTCTATTTTTTTAATATCAGACAGAGCAATTTTCCCGGACTTCTTGTCTATACGAAAACCAGGAGTATAAAGAGTATCCCTCATAATAAACCCATTGCCTACTGTTATAGAGCTGTCATTTACAAGCTTCACTTCAAGATTCTTGTCTGAGGCAAAATTATTAAAGTCATTATAAAATTTTTCTTTAGAAGAAAAATCACTTACTGTATAAGTGGATGAACAGCCTATAAATATTATCGATAATATTGTTGTAATTAAATAAACGATTTTCATATTATTCATCTTTGTTATTAAAGCGCCGCAATAAATCTTACGGCGCTTAGAAAAA
>Ga0187812_1000138_pt1 | contig 25816 bp, 27 predicted proteins | sample NC_S_2_FD_130582 | JGI IMG/M metagenome (GOLD analysis project Ga0187812, IMG submission 130582) | Wetland sediment microbial communities from Neuse River Estuary, North Carolina, USA - ASW-S_2 | ecosystem: Environmental > Aquatic > Freshwater > Wetlands > Sediment | place: USA: North Carolina...
CTGGCCGTTGAAATCGGTGGTGTTGCCGATTTGCGTGATTTCCGACAGGATGGACTGGAACTCGTTGTCCAGAGCGGCTGCCTGGCTGTTCGCACCCGTGGTGATGCCGCCGTTCGAGGCCTCGGTGGCCAGGGTCACGGCGCGGTTGAGGAGGGTGGTGACCTGCGACAGGGCGCCATCGGCGGTCTGAAGCAAGCCGATGCCATTCTGCGCATTCTGCTGTGACTGTGTGAGTGCAGCGATGTTGGCCTGCATTCCGTTGGCGATGGAAAGGCCGGCAGCGTCATCCGCGCCGGAGTTGATCTTGAGACCAGTCGACAGTTGAGTCAGCGTCTTCTGTAGAGAGGCCTGCGTCATGGAAAGGGCGTTCTCCGCCGTCAGGGAGGAGATGTTATTCAGAATCGTAAGTGACATAGTAGGCTCCTTTTCTTGCCAATTACGCCTGCACTCCACTGCTGGTCGGGCGCCGAGCGTGACCGAAATGCGCCTTCCCTTCGGGAACGAGGCCGTCTGGGCACGACAACTTATCGACAGCCCCGCAAATTCGATCAATCACAGGACAGAAAAATTTGCAAGCTCGATCCAGCGCTTTCGATTTCGCATAACATGGCGCAGCCTTCCTTCAGCACTCCAGGCACGCACTTCTGCAGCGATGCTTCCGCAAAGAGAGCGCGATTCGCGTGAAGCAGCATCACATAACCCGGAGGGGTTATTGCATAGAAGAACTATTTGAGATAGTCGAGCAGCGTTTGAGGAAGTGCCTTCGCCGCGGCCGCCAGCACAGCGTTGTTGGCCAAGGTTGCATTGGAGAGATTGGACGCCGCCTCCGCCGTACTGATGCCCACCAGCGAGTCCTGGCGGCTGGTCAATGTAATCGTCTCCTGGCTCAGGAATGTTTCCTGAGAGTTGAGGGTGGCGAGGGTGTTGTCGACGGGCACTCGCACTGCATCCAGATTGTTTAAGGCCGCCGAAACGGCGCTGACAGCATTTCCGATATTGTCTGTGGTGCCGCTCTTGAGGGCGGCGATCAGGCCGTTGAGCGCGGGGATAACCCCTGACGTTCCGGTCAGGAATTGGCTGCCGGGAAGATTTGCCACAACTGACAGTGAGTCGCCCACCTGAACCTTGTTGACTGCATCGTTTCCGAGGTACACGTACGCATCAGCGACTTCAGTTTCCGAAGCTACGTTCATGCTTCCCAGAGCCGGATCATCCGTACTGACGACGATTCCAGCATGGGGGTCGTTGGTCGCGATCTGCAGCTGGCCCGCGGAATTGATGGTCGCGGTTGTGCCGGCGGACAGAACTCCGGCGGAAGCGGCGCTTGAAATGGCGCTCTGTAAGGATGCAATCGTATCGCCGGGTGCTGCTTTGAAGGTCATGGCCTGACCGGTCGAAGCGTCGTGTACGGTAATGACCGAGCCGGAGGTCAGCGCGGTTGACGCGGAGAGAGGCGCCAATGTGGATGTGTATGTAGTCGAGGCTGAAGCGACGGCGGGAGACGCTGTCGCTGAGCCCGCAAAAATGTAGGCTCCCTGAAAGTTTGTGTTTGCCTCTGAGACGATGTTCGTGAGAAGGCTCTCGACCTGGCTGGCTTCCATCTGCCGGTCGGTCGATGAATTCGTCCCATTCGCACCAGATGTGCCGATGCTGACCGCACTCGTCAAGGAGGTCACGATCGAGCTGAGCGAAGAATCAGCCGCCTGAAGTTTCGACTGCAATGTGCTCACATTGCTTGAGTATTGGTCGACATTGGCCGACTCGGCCATTGAGTCAACCATATTCGCAGAGGCCGCGGGGTCATCGGATAACTGGTTGACACGTAATCCCGTCGAGAGCTGTTCGGTCGCAGTCGCCAGTGCCTGATTGCTCTGTTGGATCTGGAACTGAAGGTCTGGAAGCATCGTGGTAACACGCATGGATTTGTCTCCGTCGTGGGCGCTTTTTTATTCGGCTGCGGCCGTTCCCATCGTCATGGTGACCTGAAACAGTGCTTGAACTGTGGTAATGACGCGAGCCGCCGCTTCGTAGGACTGCTGGAACTGGACCAGGTTGCTCGCTTCCTCGTCGACGGAAACACCGGAAACGGAGTTCCACTGGTCGGTCAACTGCGCCATGCTTGCCGCTGTGGCGGTTGATTGAGAATTTGCATTCGCGGTCAAACTCCCCACCTGGTAGACAAGGCTCGCATAGCTATCGGTGGGCGTTTGGCCGGAAGGCAGAGGATTGTTTTGTATGGCGCTGAGGTTAGCGAGATTGCCATTGCTGCCGGATGAACCGTCGGAACTCGCCGCGATCAGGGCCGGATCGGAGATTGCCATGCTGATCGCGCCCGCGGAGCCGGCGGTTCCGGAGGGAATCGAAAAGAAATTGGCGCCGGCGTTGCCGTTTTGGTCGTAGCCGCTCGCCTGCGCATTGTTGAATGCGGACGCGAGTTGGCTTGCGAGCGTATCGAGCTGTTGCAGCATGCCGGAAATGTCCGTGTCCCGGACCTGAATCGTTCCACCGAGTTCGCCGCCCTGAATAGAATCTGTGATGTCGTTCCCGGCTGAATCGAAGATATGCGCCATTCCGTCAGAGCCGGTGACAGCCTTAAGGGCAGATGACTTGGACCCCACGACAAGAGGAGAGCCATTGCTGGTAGCGATGGTGACTCCGTCATTTGTCCGGGTGATGGAAAGGCCCGTGAGCTTTGAGAGATTCACGATCAGCTGGTTTTGCTGGTCCTGCAACGTGCCCGCGTCCTTTGAACCGCTGACCGCGATTTGCGGGTTCAACGCCGCGATCTGTTGTGCCAGCGAGTTGATTTGATCGACATCCTGACCGACCTGCGTATTCAACCCGGATTGCTGTTGTTGCAAGGCAGTCGATGCGTTGTTGAAGGCGGCAGTCAGATTTCCGCCGGCGGCGAGTACAGCCTCACGCGCCGAACTGCTGGTGGGCTGCGTAGACAGGCTGGAGATGCTCGAAAAGAGCGCGGACATCTCCGACCCAATGTCCTGGGTTGAAGAATTAAAGATGGTCTGAATCTGCTGGAGCGAAGAAAGCTCGGCATTCGCCTGCCCTTGTGCCTGTGTTCCCTGCTCGATCTGCGTTTGCAACAGGCCGCTCCGCACGCTCTGGAAGCCTGCAAGGACCACGCCGTTACCGGGGTTAATGCCGCTGGTGGAGCTGGAAGGCGCAGTATAGAGATCTGCAACCTCGCGCGTGTACCCGGGCGTATTTGCGTTGGCAATATTGTTGTTGGTGTTCTGGATCTCCGCGGTGGCGGCGAACAGCGACTGGGTGGCGATCGACAAGGAACTGGTTAGAGACATGAATCAAACCTCGTGGACAAGCGCCGGCCGAAACCAGCGGGAGCATAAAGAGGGATGTAAATGCCGCCGTAGCTCCTGTACAGCGCAAGGAGCAACGCATTGTTTTTCACGCACCGCTGCAGCAAAGCTCTGTAGGTGGGCAGCAGCGTGCCGAGTTCTGCGATCTCCCGTTCCAACTCTAACTGCGCTTCTCCCTTGAGGCCTCTTCGCACGAGCTGCTGTCGATTTGCCCCGGCAGCCAGCTCGGCACACAGCATTTCCTGGCGAGCAATGCTTGCCCGAAGTTGCGGAAGCTGGTTTGTTTTGATTGCGGCGATAGCCGTCTCGATCTCATGCGCAAGGGCACGCACCTTCTCTGCACAGGCCTCAACCGCCCGATGCTTGTCTGGCGCAATCGCATTCCCTATCAGCTGCTCGTTCTCTGGCAACATTGTCTCTGGGCTTTCGTCCTACTCGCCGCCTTGGATCATTGCGTCGGCGGTGGTATGCGCATCAGATCGATAAGTACCGCTGTTGATGGCCTGGCGAAGCTGTGCGATCTTATCCTGCCTGGTCGGCGGCGCCTCCATCGTCTTCGCGGCCAATGTGCGTATGAAGGTTTTGCTGGTATCGACCGTCACCTGATCCCCGCTTGCGGAGTCGGCGGTCACATGACTCTTGTTTCCGGCCTGAGCCGTGCTCCAATCGGTAGGGAGCAGAGAGGTCGGACTATTCAAATTAATGTTCATCGAAGACTCCTGGTCAGCGAGTACTTATCGGCAAGTTCTCCAAAATGATCAATCATTGTTAATTTCCCCGCCCGAATCGTACTCCGACAGAGGGACACTGGCGGGCGGACTTCCCGTGCCGGATTCGGCCTGGGTTGTCGATTTGTGGAGAAAATCGGCGATCATCCTGGCGATCCCGATCCCGCCCGCGGCGCTCATGGCGCTGCCCAGAGACTGCATGGCTATGCCCTGGAACTGCTCTTTACCGGAGTCCAGATCATCGCCGTCCTCGGATCCGGGTATTGAGCCGAAGCTCTGATATGCGCTTTGCAGCCAGTTGCTGAGCAGCAGAGACTCAAACTCCTTCGCCGACTTGTCGATCTTGGCGTTCTGGGAAGCCTGTTTTGCGCTCTGCGTACCGTTCGTGGCGATGCGATCGGGGGCCGACGCGGCCCTCATCCCGTCCACACCCGTCATCAGATCACCTCCAGATCGGCTTCAAGGCCGCCGGCTGCTTTGATCGCCTGAAGAATGGATACAATGTCGTGGGAGGTGGCGCCGATGGCATGCAACCCCTTAATGAGTTCATCCACGTTTGCACCTTCCTTAAGCTCAATGGACTGGGCCGGCGAATCCGTCGCCGTGAGTGTAGTTTCCGGAATAACCTCTGTCTTTCCCTGCGAACCGGGGTATGGCTGCGATACGGTTTGAACAGTCTGCACATCGATGGTGAGACTGCCGTGGATGACGGAAACCGGTGCAAGTCTGACGTCGCCGCCCATCACTACCGTTCCGGTTCGCTCGTTCACGACCACTTTTGCCGGCGTGTGAACGTCGACTGCGAGGTTCTGAATCCGGGCGATCAGATCCGGGACCGAATTCATTCCTGTTACAGGCACGCTGACGTCCACACGACGGCTATCGACGGCATTGGCAGCGTCTTTCCCAAAATCGTGGTTGATCACGTCGGCCATATCCCGGGCGGTGGTGAAGTCCGCATTCTGCAGCAGGAACGAGAGGGTATGAAACTGTCTCAGATCCACCGCGGAATCCCTTTCCACGGTAGCGCCCTCGGCGATCCTGCCTGTCGTGACCTGATTCACCGTCCTGATATTTCCGTTCGCTCCCTCGGAATATCCGCCGAAGACCAGCGGACCCTGGGCTTCCGCGTAGACCTGACCATTGGCCGCGCGCAGAGCAGTAAGGAAGAGGACTCCCCCTACCAGGCTGTTGGCATCTCCGACGGAGGAGACGGTGACATCGAGTTTGATTCCGGGCCGCGCAAAAGGCGGCAGGGTCGCGGTCACAATGACCGCGGCCACGTTCTTCACAACCACGATGCCGGGCGCAATCTGGACGCCCATGCGCTGCAAGGCATTCGCGAGAGTTTGGACGGTAAAGAAAGTCTGCTGGCTGTCCCCGGTGCGATTCAGCCCGACTACGAGGCCGTATCCGACGAGTTGATTGTCGCGCACGCCCTCGATCTGGGTAATGTCACGAATGAAAACCTTGTGCTCGGCGTCGGCGGCCCATAGTGCAGGCGCGCCGATCGACGCGGCAAGCAGGATGGCCGTGCACACCACGGCTACCCATCTCCGGATTTGCCGGCCCGAGCGGCGCAACTTCAGAAATTCAGCAGCCATAAGATCGCCTTGGTCAGAAGGTTGGGTGGACGAACGCCGTCCGAGATGATTCCCTTCCCTTTCATCTCGATTTCCAGGTCGCTCAGTGCAGTCGAGGGCACGATGTTCCCTGGGCCTATGTCGCCCGGCCGAATCATTCCGCGGACGCTGACATCCTCGTGCTGATTGTTCATGAAGATGTTGCGACGAGCCTCGAGAATCATGTTCCCGTTGGGCAGGACGGCAATGATCTGTCCCGTCATGTTGGTGGCAAACTGGGTGTTGGAGGATGTCGCGCCCTGCCCCTTCAGCGCCGAGGCTGAATTGCCCGCCAGCAGCGGGTTGGTGGAAGCGGGGGTCTTGCCCAACAACCCTGTAATGGCAGAGGTCGTCGAGAAGGTGCGCTCACTGTCGACGGTGCCTGACTGGGCCGCGGTTGTCTGGACCGCAACCTGGATGGTCACGATGTCGCCCAGGCGATGTGCTTTGTAGTCGCTTGAGATGTCATCCATCGCAGCGTCATCGCTCCACAGACTGCCCGTCGTATGGTTCGAGGCCGAGGCGATGTTCTGCTGCTCGACGCGCGCGATATACTCCGCGCGCGAGTCGAGCGACTTGTTCTTCTTCGTTTTGGCCTGAATGCATCCGCAAGCTGTCACGCAGATTGCGAATACAGCAAACTTCCTGAGGCGATTGAGACTGGTGATCACGGCTACATCGCTCCTTTCAGAAGCGTGGCACCTGCCACCTCAGCTCGAAAAAACTCCCTGCGATCGGGACTGGCAACGCGGATGACCTGCCCCACGTATCCGTTCTGCAGCGCGACAACCGTGAGCTCGACGCGCGAACGATCGTCTGCGATCACCAGGGTTGCGTGCGTGCCGGCGCGAATTACGGGCGGAGAGCCGATGTCGGGGTGTGCCGTCTTCGCGTTCCGCATGGCTTTGGGCAGTGCCGCAAGATCCCCGTTCCAGGCTACGGCCGCGTAGAACGGCAAACACACACCCAATTGGCTGCACCCGATCCTGATCCATAGCGTCTTGCGGTTTCCAGGCCCGGCAGCAGGCTGAAAACCGAGCACCCGCATCTCCGGATCCGGCTTGCTTGCCACCACATTTGCCCCGAGCGAGACATCCCCTTGCTTGATCTGCATGCCGGATTGCAAGAGCGTCCGCGCCACCTGGCCGGGTGAAATTGAATAGGATTCCGGCTCGGCCGCCAACAACAGAGCGAGCGCAGCGGCCGCCAACCCAACAAGGCCGAATTTCCAGATCCAGTTTTGCATCTCTTCCCGCCGCGCTACTGAGACAACTGATTCAACTGTTGAAGCATTTCGTCGGCGGCCTTCACCACCCGCGAATTCGACTCATACGAACGTTGCGCCAGGATCATGGCCACGAACTGGTTGATGACGCTGACATTCGATTGCTCGAGCATTCCCTGCTGGATGGTTCCCAAACCGTCTGAACTTCCTGGCGTTCCAACCACCGGCTCTCCGGAAGCCTGAGTAGCCAGATAGATGTTGTTCCCCATGCTGTTCAAGCCACCAGGATTCACAAACATGGCGGTCTCGATCTTGCCGATCTGGCTGGCTGCTGTTTGTCCCGGCTGGGTAACGCTTACCGTCCCGTCGCTGCCGATGGTAACGCTGAGCGCATTGGGCGGGATGGTGATGGTGGGCTGTAGCGGGTTGCCGTCCGCGGTCACAATCTGGCCCTGTTCATTGGTGCTGAACGATCCGTCGCGCGTGTAACCGATCTGGCCATTCGGCAACAGGATCTGGAAAAAGCCGGCGCCGGAGATGGCCATGTCAAGCTGGTTCCCAGTGGCCGCCAGTTCCCCTTGCGTCTGGATGATCTCGGTCGCACCTGGCCGCGTCCCCAAACCGATCTGAAGGCCCGTGCTCACCGTGGTCTGCTGAGTGGCCGCAGCTCCCGGCATCACCTGGTTCTGATACAGCAAATCGGTAAAGTTCACCTGGCGCTGCTGGAATCCGGTGGTGTTCGCGTTGGCAAGATTATTGGCGATATTGTCCAGGTTGGTCTGCTGTGCCGCCATGCCACTGGCCGCGGTATAGAGTGCGCGAAACATTCGTACCTCTCAGAGTTGGGTTAGTTCTACCGGACTCAGCCGACCCGCGGAAGATCTTGCACCGCAGCCTTGTCGACTTCGTTGTTCAACAAAGTCAGCACCCGGCGCATGCCTTCTACTTCGCGCTGGGCGTTGATCATTTCGATTACGCTGGTGACTGGGTTTACGTTCGAGCCCTCCAGCATGCCCTGGCGAACCTGAGCAGTCGATGCGATCGGAGTGGTCGCCGGAAGCGGCTTATAATTTTCTCCACCCAGGCTTTCAATTTGCACTCCTTTGGGAAAGTCCACCACCTTCAACCTCCCGGCAATGGCTCCGTTCACCGTGAGAGTGCCATCCGCGCTGACGGAAACCGGCGCTCCCGGTACCGAGATCGGGCCGTTGTCCCCGATCACCGAGTCGCCGGCTGCGGTTGTCAGTTGGCCCTTCGGAGAAATGCGGAAGCTGCCCCCCCGGGTATAAGCCACTCCTGAAGCCGTCTGCACCTCAAAATAGCCAGAGCCCTGGATCGCAAAATCCAGCGGGTTCGAGGTGCTCACCAACGAGCCCTGCGATGTATCCAACTGCGTTCCGCTCAAAACGCCGTAGTCATTGGCATCGGCGTTAAGAACCGAAAGCTGCTCATTGGCAGCTTCGGCAACCATGGAGTGAAAGATATTCCGGTTGGCGCGAAAGCCCGGGGTGCTTGTATTGGCCAGATTGTTCGCAATGGTGTCGAGCGCCTGCGTGCGCGCTACCAAGCCTGCGCAGGCAGCATAATATCCGCTGTCCATTTCTATGCCTCGGCCCTCTCAGTTGCACGTGCATAGCCATTCGAGCGAAGCATCAACTCCCTGCTAAATAAGGGCATTGCGCCGACGCCGCTAAGTTGAAAGGGAAAAGACATGCTTCATGAGGGCCATCTGAGACGAAGATGAGACCAGAAGCGCATTGAGCTTACGCGAAGTATGGATCAGCCCAGGCGATTCCTTCGACAAGGCTCCCAGCTTAGCTGATATGGGAAGCGAGCAGATGGAGAAGGTCGTGCATCTCCCATTGGGCGATCAAATCGGTCATGCGCCGAGGGCGCACATCCGGTTCATCATTGCAGATCAGGCACAGGCAGGCTACAGCTCCCAAGTCATTCGCGAGAATGTCTGCCACGTCGTTGAGATCGACTGGACGCTTTTGGAGGAGGGCTTCCAAGGCAAGAACTGTGGCAGGCATCACGGGAACCATGGCCAGAAGATCGTCAATCGCGGTTTGATCGATTGAATGCTGCGCTACGGCTTCGGGTCTGTGTGCCGATTCCGAAACTCCTGAACAAATTGCACTGGCCATTTCCCGGTCCTCTCCAGGAAACTTATCGGCAGAATCGGCGCATTTGTACAGAGCAGCGAACGAGGAATTATGCGCAGACGCGAGCAGCGACGGGAGCGACCACCTCCGTTACCCGAAGCCCGTAATTGCCATCGATGACCACGGCCTCCCCACGGGCAATCACTTTCCCATCCAGAAGCAATTCGATGGGCTCATCCACCTGCCGGTCGAGCTCGACTACAGAACCGCTGGTAAGCTCCAGCACCTCGCGGAGCGTGAGCTGGCGCTGACCGAATCGAAGCACCACTTCGAGTTCGACGTCCATGACGACATCGAGGTTCCGCCGGTGCGGTGCGAGTTGTGCGATGCCCATTCCGCTTTCGCCCGATGCAGAACGGCCGTCCTGCGCGCCCGCGAGTGCCAGGGCCAAGCTAGCGCTGATTGAGACATAGACTAAGATTGGCGATTCATTGTCCGAAAAGGCAATACGCGCAGCGTAGTCCAATCCGCTCGGCCAACTTTGGACAGGGGCAGCTTCGACTGCGAAACCGCCATAAGAATCCCGGCGGTCTTGCGCAAAGCGCGCCGCGGCGGACGCCATCGCGGTCAAAAGGATATCCGTCCTATTCCCTTCGGCTTTGCAACTGGCCGCCAGCATTTCGGCGCGTTCGGCGGCGATCCGAAGGCAGCATTCCCCGGACAAACTTCCACTGAATGTGAACTTCGCGGCGAACCAACTGTCTTGCGGAACGGCATCGATCTCAGCGGCTTCCTGAGCAATCCATGCCGGCGCTGCGGCTGTATCCAAGCCGTTGAGGATCTCTGTTGAAAATACCCTGGCGAATTCGCACCACCCACTTTTTCCCATGTTCTCCCTCATAGCTGCTCGTTGCGGATGGTCGGATCCTGCACCCGCGCGGTAACCTGCGCCGCCTTGAACCCGCCGTCGCGGACGGGCAGCGCCTCAAACAGTTCCACGCCGTCGACGGTGAGCCTTGCGGGCCTCTTGACGGATGTGTTGGTCTTCAGGATCGCTCCCGGTCTCAAATCGACCAGATCCTTCAACAGCGCCCGCATCTGCACAACATCGGCGGAGACGGTGTACTCGCAGTCCAGGATGCGCTCTCGAAGGCTAGGCCGGTGGAGACGTGCAGTCGTCAGTTTTTTTGACTGCGACCGTTTCAAGTGACGCAAAAGGAACCCCACAAAAGGCGTGGGCAGCGCAATCGTAAATGAACCGCCAACTGCTTCGCCAATGGTCATCTCGAATCTCAAGAGAACCAGCTTCTCGTTCGCCGGGACGATTTGCTGCACCATGGCCGGCTTGACGCAATGCGAAGCTGTGAGGGAAACATTCAGGGCCCGCCAGCAACGCTCAAGCTCGCCGATCAGCAAGGAAGTAACTGATCGCATGATCTCTTCGTCGATTTCGGTAAGCTCGTGCCAGTCGGCTCCCGGAGCGCCGTCTCCCCCAAGGAGGAGGTCGATAATGGGAAGGATGAGGGAGATCTCGATATCGATCAGACAACTGCTATCCATGAGACCAAGGGCACAGGGCAGGATATAGCTATTTGGTGTAATGCCCGAGACGTAGTCCGCCAGGGCCAGTTGCTCCAAAGAAATCAATTTCAGACGCAATGACGCTCCAAGATACAGCTCCAAGGCGTTGGTGACGGAGAGCGCGAACCTTTCGTGGAGCGCCGCTAAAAACCGGGCGTTCTCATTGGATAACCTTCCCGCATAGCGGAAATTACAGGGATGGACCATGCGATGCTTCGGCTCCTGGGACTTGTCTGTATTCTCACCGAGATTAGGCAATGCACTCATACGCCCTCCTGCCCGTGGCATTGGGTTTGGAATGGTGGATTGGGGCTTGAGTTTGCCGCGGAGCCTTGTGCACGGGCTTCAAGCATCCGAGCCTGCGACGCAACTTGGCCAGAGCCACAGCGTGAATCTGCGAAACCCGCGATTGCGCAAACCCGATTACCTCGGCAATCTCCTTCATCGTCAACTCTTCGCGGTAATAGAGCGAGAGAATCGTCTGTTCTCTCTCGTCGAGCTCCGCAATGGCCTTGGCGAGCAGTTCCCTGCGCTCCCCATCCGCGCAAAGCTCGAACGGATTCTCCTTACCGGACGCGGGCGCGGACTCGATGAGGTCGCGGACATCGCCCGATTCAAAGTGCGACTCAACCTGCTGCCCGAGCAGATAGAGGCTGTCGATCTCGCAGCGCAAGGCCTGCAGTTCGGCAAGGCCGATATTCAATTCGCGGGCAATTTCCTCCTCGCTCGGCTGCCGGCCGAGGGCCGATTCGAGCCGGGTCGCGGCGGCATCGATCTCGCGCCCCTTCTTGCGCACTGCCCGGGAGCCCCAGTCCAGTTTGCGAAGACTGTCAAGGATGGCTCCGCGAATGCGGAATTTGGCGAAGGTGCTGAACTGAGCGTCCTTGGCCGGGTCGTATGTGCGGCAGGCCTCAAGCAGGCCGACGATACCGGCCTGAACCAGATCCTGCATCTCCACATGGCGCGGCAGGCGTTCGCCGATTCGTGCGGCCACATAGTACACCTGTGGCAGTTCCTTAAGCACAACTGCGTCCATTTCCTGCTGATCGCCACAGCTTTCCCGGTAAGTGGATTGTGCCGATTTCAATGGTTGCTCCCTTCTGTCCGATCGCCTATCAACGTAAGACCCCGACTGTCTGGACACGCGTCAAAGGTGGAATCTCGCCCGGCGAGAGGACCACGACTCTTGGCAGGAAGGGTTCCAGCACCCTTCGCAGATAAAACCGCCCCGGCGACGAGCACAGGACGACCGGCGGCGCCGCGCCCATGGTCTCGCCAAAGCTTTTACGGAGACCCTCGATCACGCGGCGCGCCAAGCCTACGTGCTGCACCGGCGAAAGGGCTTGCGCCGCCGGGGAATTCGAACCGCGCGCGCACTCCTCTTCAATGGTGCTGTCCAGAGTGACGACGGTCAGTTCGCCTTGCTCATTGAGCAGCGGCCGGACTAATGTCCGGGCAAGCCGGTGGCGCACTGCCTCAACCAGGGCAATCGGGTTCTTGTTGTATGAAGCAACATCGAGAAGTGTTTCAAGAATCGTGCCAAGGTCGCGGATGGACACTTGTTCCCGCAACAGCGCCACCAGCACCCTTTGCACCTCTCCCAGCGACATGACTTTCGGAATCAACTCCTCGGTCAGCTTCGGATGGGAGTCGCCCAAACGGTCTACAAGTCGCTTCACTTCCTGGCGTGTCAGCAAGTCGTGACTATTAGCTTTCACGACTTCGGTAATATGCGCCGTCAGGACTGAAGTTTGATCGACCACCGTGTAACCAGACGCAACAGCTTGACCCTGAAATTGAGGACTGATCCACTTGGCGGGAGAGTCAAACGCAGGCTCCCGTGTATCGATCCCAGCGAGTTCCGGAGGATTTGCGCTTGAGCTGATCGCCAGCAGGCAATCCCCGCGAAGTTCCCAGCGCGCGATTTCTGCGCCACGCAAATAAATCGCGTATTCGCGGTCGCGGAGTGCGAGGCTGTCGGTGATGTGAATCGGGGGCATGACAAACCCCAGTTGCTGGGCGAGGTTTTTTCGCATCGACTTGATCCGGCTCAAGAGCTGGCCGCCCTGCTGGGCATCGACCAGCGGAACCAGGCTGATGCCGACCTCCAGCGTGAGTTCGTCGAGTTTGAGTACCGCGTCGATGGACTCCGCGGCGGCTGCGCCCGCAGCGGCCGGCGCGCCTGGCTTGACGCTCGCCTGCGCCGCGTCAGCTTCCTCCTGCGCGGCGTGCGGCTTCATCTTCCGCGCGGCGAATATTAAAACGGCAGCCAGGCTGAAGAATGCAATCTTCGGAAGGCCGGGGATTATGCCCAGGGCGATCAACACTCCCGCAGTAATCCAAAGCAGCCGCGGGCTGCTTAAGAGCTGACGACTTACATTGACGCCCAGCGAATCCTTGGAAGCTGCTCGCGTGACCACGATTCCGCCCGCAACAGATACCAGCAACGAAGGCACAATGCTCACCAAGCCATCCCCTACGGTCAGGATGGTGTAGGTCTTCAGAGCTTCATCGAAGGGAACGCCCTGCTGGAAGACCCCGATGAGGAACCCGGCAACAATGTTGATCGCCATGATGAGGATGGTGGCCATCGAATCTCTCTGGCTGAACCGTGCCGCGCCGTCCATGGCTCCACAGAATTCCGCCTCGCGAGCAACCGCCTCGCGCCGGGCGCGGGCCTGCTGCTCATTGATAAGGCCGGCATTGAGATCGGCGTCAATCGCCATCTGTTTTCCCGGCATAGCGTCCAGTGTGAATCTGGCGGTCACCTCGGCGGTGCGCACCGCGCCATGGCTGATGACCAGAAACTGGATGGCAATGAGCGCCAGAAACAGCACAAACCCGACAATGTAGTTGCCTCCGACCACGAACTGGCCGAAAGCCTCGATCACCTTTCCCGCCGCTCCGGTTCCCTCGCTGCCGTGCAGCAGAATCCGCCGAGTGCTTGCCAGTTCCAGCGAAAGCCGCAATAAAGTAAGCAGCAGGATAAGACTGGGGAATACGGAGAACTGCACTGGCTTCAGGACTTGAATTGCCGTCAAAAGTACCAGAATCGAGGCCGTAAAGCTCACGGTCAGGAGCAGGTCCAGCAGGAAACTTGGCAGAGGCACCAGCATGACGAACACGATGGCCACCGCCGAAATGGGCGTAATCCATTCACCGCAGTTGCGCAGAATTCCAGCGAGACGATTCATGACGGCTTCACCGACTGTCTTGCACTTTGCATGCCATTCACATGACCCGCCGCATTTCTTGAGCGCCGTTCTGCGTCTTTCTTTCTCAGTTCGGCCTCAGCGCGGATTACGTTCGCGAGCAGTTCAGCGACTGCCTGGTACAGCTTTCCCGGAATCGCATCGCCCACCTCAACGCTCTTGTAGAGCGCCTGCGCCAAGGGTTTGTTTTCCACCAGCGCAATTCCGTTCTCGCGCCCTATCTGCTTGATCTGCTCGGCAAGAAGATCGCGCCCTTTCGCCACAACAATGGGCGCAGTCATTTCTGGTGCGTAGCGGAGTGCGACGGCGAAGTGGGTGGGATTGGTCACGATTACCGTGGCGGTCGCGGCAGCCTTCAAGGATTGCTTCTTTCTGAGCTGCATCTGTATCTGGCGAACTCGCTGCTTGATCAGCGGATTTCCGTCGTTTTCCTTCGACTCCTCGCGGATCTCCTGCTTGGACATCTTCAGCTCGCCCTGAAGGTTGAACCAGGTGAAGAGGTAATCGACGCCAGACCAGGCCAGCAGCACCAGGCAGGCTTTCCAGGTTATGCCGAAGAGCACGTTGCGCAAAAGAGCGGTAAAGGCCGCCGTGTCCATGCTCGAGGCATGCATGATGGCGGTCCAGCGATCGCGCAGCGCACCAACTGCAATCCACAGAATCACCGCACCCGGCACAAGCGAGCGAAGCATATTGTTGAGAGCGTTGGTCGAGAAGATCTGACCGAGCCTGGAGGCCGGATTGAAGCGGTCGAACTTGAGCTCCAAAGCAGACGGGGCAAATGTGACCCCTCCCTGCGCAAATCCGGCAAACAGTGAAATCATCATACCGGCTAGAAGCACCGGAAAGAGCCAGAGCATCAACTGCAGCGAAGCCCAAAACATCATTACGCCGCTCGAATAAAATGAGCTCGTCTCTGCGTTGCTTAGGCAATTCCTGTAGAGCGTCACCCAGCGCTCCAGGGCAGCCGGGGCCGTCCACGTCATCACCGCCAGAACGGTCGCCATCGACAAGGCGGCAGGAAACTCGCGCGAACGAGCCACCTGGCCCTTTTCGCGAGCCTTTTGTTGCCGCCTTGGTGTTGGCTTTTCGGTTTTGCCGCTATTATCCATTAGCCTGCGAGGTGAAGAAGATGGTCGGCCATACCGACGGATTTAACGAACAACTGGCCAAACTGATCGGGCCAGTACTGCACAGCGAAAAACAGCACCGTAAGGCCAAGCACGCTCTTCACTGCCGGCCCGAGAAGCATCACGGGCAGTTGCGGGGACGCCTTACCGAGCAAACCGAGCACAATGTCGGCCACAATCGTTGCGCACAGCACGGGCGCGGCAATTTGAACTCCGGTCGCGAACACGCTGGCGCATGCATGGAGCGCCGTTTGAACGAATGCGCCACGAAGGTGGCCGGTTGCCGGAGGCAGGTAGTCGAAGCTGCGGGCGAGGCCGCGGAGAATCCACAGCTGGACATTCAAGCGCAGGAAGATCAACATCGCGATCATCTGATGGAAGGTCGCCACTACCGTCGATTCCACCTGGGTCTGCGGATCCAGAATATTGACCAGCGAATAACCCATTTGAATGCTCAATACTTCCCCTGCCATCTGAATGCCATCGAAGACGATGTTGGTTGCGATACCCACTCCCGTCCCGATGACCAGTTCTCCAAGAAATGTCATTGGCCATCGGCCCACGGGCAGCTTCGGCAGTCTTCCCGATTCCATTGGATAGAGCAGCGCGGTTACAGCGAGAACAAAGATTGCCTTAATACGTGCCGGGATCGCTACGCTTCCGAAGAACGGCGCAAACAGCATCACGCCGGTTAAACGCGCGCCGATGGTGAGCACCGACCCGAGAATGGCAACAAGATCGAGGCTCACTTCAGCACCTGATGAAAGTCGCCGAGGACTCCAATGGAATAATGAGCCAGGTGACGCCACATCCATGGCATCAGGAAGAAAAGGGCTGCACCCGTTGCAAGCAAGCGCGGAACGGCCGACAGCATTTGGTCCTGAAGCGACGTCACCACCTGGACGATGTTGATGAGCAAACTGATCACGAGAGTCACGGCCAGCACAGGCGTGACCAGAATCGCGACTTCCTCGATCATGAGTTGGCTGAGAAGAACGACATGATCGACTCCCATCAGTGAAAGCTCCTTATCAGCGCGCCGATCAGCAGATGCCACCCGCCGAGCATCAGGAAAAGAAACAGCTTGAGCGGGGTTGAAATCACCACGGGGGGAAGCTGCATCATGCCAACTGAGGTTGTGATCGATGCGACGACCATGTCGACAACCAGGAATGGAAGAAACAAAACCGCACCGATCTGGAATCCGACTTCCAGCTCCGAAAGAATGTAGGAGGGCAGCAAGATCCGAAAGGGCACGGCGTCGATGTTGGCCGGCCTGGGCTGCTTAGCCAAATCCAGGAACAATGCAAGGTCCTTCTCGCGGACGTATCGTCCCATGAACTTTCGCATCGGCTGGCCGGCATGCACCAAGGCATCGGTGAGCGTGATGCTTCCTTGTTGGAACGGCACGACGGATTGGCGGTAGATGGTTTCGCCAACCGGCTGCATCAGGAAGAAGGTCATGATCACTGAAAGCCCAATCAGTGTCTGGTTCGACGGCGTGCTTTGCAGCCCCAGAGCTTGGCGCAGGAAGTGAAAGACGATCAGCAACCGCGCGAATGGGGTCATGCAGATCAAAAGCGAGGGAATGAGGGTGAGGGCGGTGAGCAGTACAAAGATGGTCCACTGCGGCGAATTGCCTCCCAGCCCGGAGATGCGAATTTCGCCCGGCGCGAGAGGAGCCTCCTGCGAAGGCTGGCCAAGTGGCTGTTGTGGGGCCGAGTTCGGGGCGGGGAGTGCTGTTGCCGCTTGCGGTTTGGCGTGAGCACACGTTGCCGAGAAGGCGAGAAGCACGCCCAGCGCAACGGCCGCCGCATTGCTCGGACGGTTCAGGCGCATGCTTCAATCCCTGTGGTTGCAGGGCCAGACGCGGGTTTTTGGAGAGCTTTCGCAAACTTCGTCTCACGATTCAGCGGCGTCAACATAGTGATTTCAGAGCTAACGCCAATCAAGAACCTCTGGCCATCGACCTTAACCACCGCAACGAAGCGCTTTTGCCCGAGAGAGACAGATTCTTCGAGGCGCAATGAGCGGCTGGCTCCGCGCATCCGTTGTTGCTGGAATCGCTTCCAGGTCCGGGATAGGAGCTGCCCTAGTTCCTGGAAGATGTTTTTGCCGCGCTTCGCGCGCAGGCGCTTTGCAATCGACGTAGGACGCCGAGTTCTTTTTTTCGAGCTAGGGGTTTTCATGACAGGTCCGTAAGGCGCACCGCAAGGCGTTCGCCGACAACTTCAAATTCGGTCCAGCCCACGAGCTGTCCGTTGACGCGCAGCGGCAGGTCGCTGCTTTGGTGATAACCCGTTTCCACGACTGCCCCAGGGTCAAGATGCAGCAGATCGCGAACGGTGAATTTCAAAACGGGAAGATCGACCGCAAGAATGCACGGCAACCAGGGGAGCACTTCATCGGGATCCCGGTCCTGCCGCTTATCCAGCAATTGTGGATGCGGCTCCGAGCTCGCCGGAAGCGGCGCTGCAAGCAGCGGATTGACGGGCGTAGCCAAGGTTTCGTTCCCAGAATCTGCCCGTCGATTTTCTTCGCATGCGCGGAACGTACAAGCATGGTGTGAGGGCGCGGTTCTGCAGTAAACGATGCAATCGGGAGGCCAAAATCAAGCCATGCCGGGGCGCCGCACCGCAATTCGATACCGCGGCGCCCGAAATGCGCAGAAACACTGAGAGAGTGAGAACGAGGAAGCGGCCAGATGAAACCGCCTGGGGATAACTTGCCGCCAAACTTAGCCCAAACTGAGGACAGGCTGTGACGTGCCGCTCGCCCGAGCACCGCCTCCGGCGAGCGATCCACTCATGCTGTCCTCAGCCTACTGAAGCATCTGTAAGGTGGCCTGGGTGAGCTGGTTGAACGTCGTTATCGCCTTCGCGCTTGCCGAATAGTCCTGTTGCGCGACGATCATGTTCGAGAACTCCGCCGCAATATCGACGTTGGACTGTTCCAGCGCTCCGCCGGTGATGGTTCCACGCCCACCGGTGCCAGCCGCACCAATGACTGCGGCACCCGACCCAACCGTCGGTTGATAGTCATCGTTCCCTGCGGCGGTGAGGCCCTGATTGTTCGCGAACGAGGCTACGACAACCTGCCCCAGGGCAAGAGTCTGCCCGGAGGAAAATGTGCCTTCAATCGTGCCGTCCGACGTGACCGTGTAATTCATCAAGGTTCCGCTTGCATAGCCATCCTGCGTGGTTGCGCTGGTTGCATTCGCCGATGACGTTTGCGTGACGCTGGGGTTGGCCGCAGTTCCGAACGGTCCGGATATCGCCTGCGGACCTATCGCTCCATCCGCAAAAGAGGGAATGCTGATAGGAACCACGTTGCTGGCTGATGTCAATTGGCCGCTTCCGTCAAAGTTCAGCGTGCCCGAGCCAACGACAGTGGTCCCGGTGGCCCCGGCCGTAACGTCGCCGGATGGAACCGTAATCGAGTAATTCCATGTGTTTGCCCCGGTCTTAGTGTACGAGACCGTCAACTCGTGCTGCGCTCCCAGCGAGTCGTAGATCCCGATGGTGCTGACCGGCCCTGCGCCGCCCACAGCCGTATCGGAATCGAGATTGGACGAGAGCTGGATGTTGCTGGTTGCAACCGCCGGAGTCGTCATGCCGGTGCCGGCTTGCATGGGCTGCAGCGGCGCCGAGGTGTTAACGACGCCGTTTGCTGCGGGGTAGCCCATCAGAAGCTCTCCGCTCGGCGTGGTCAAGTAGCCTTGATTATTTGTGGTGAAGTCTCCTGCTCTGCTATAGCTCTGCACGCCCGCAGCGCTCTGAAGCACAAAGAATCCATTACCCGACAGCGCCATGTTCGATGCAATGCCGGTCGAATTGATGTTGCCGTCCGCGAAGTTCGAAACCGTGGCGGCCGGGGCAACGCCCAAACCTGTCTGCATTGGGTCTCCGGCGCCGTTGACAGCTCCAGCTTGCAGAAAGAGGTCGTTGAACTGGACCGTCTGGTCCTTGTAACCCGTGGTGTTGATGTTGGCGAGATTGTTTGAAATCGTCTGCAGTTGATCTTGCGCGGCCTTGAGGCCTGACAGCGGAATTGCGTAAGAACCCATGATTAGTTCACTCCTTGTGCGTTAATCAGGTTGATTGCTTTAGCGTTACCCAATCCATTCACTGCACTGTTTGCTGCCTGGTTGAAATTCAATGGCATCAGGGTTTGCGGGTCGAACGGAAGTTGATTGGCAGGAGTTGCCTGTTGCGCTGGCGTCGGATTGGTCTGCCCGCTCGCCCCGGAAGTCGATGCGTTTGCGGCAGCGGCTGCTGTGCTGGCGGCTCCAGCGCTGCTGGCCTGGCCGAGATCCTGATTGATCGAAATCAACTGATCCAGCTCATTGAGCGAGATCATCTGACCGACCATTGCGGTTGGGTCCATCGGTGCGGTGGGGTCCTGGTTCTGAAGCTCCGTTGAAAGCAGGTTGAGAAAAGTAGCGCCCAACCCGCCATCCGCGCTTGTGGAAGTTGTGGTGCCGCTTGTTGCGGCACTGCTTGCTTTGCCAATCCCGCTCAGCGCGGGTTGGGCAGCCGGAAAGATCCCTGAATTCGCTAACATTGATGAAATTGCCTGCATGCCGACTACACTCCTCTTCCCAAAAACGTTAGATTCTCACGTCCAGTCGAGACGATCCCGTCAGGACCGGAATAATGGCTGGCTCTACACGCAAGATGCGTTCATGCCCCACGCCCGAAGCGACAACCGCATCATGCGACAACACAGTCTGCGGCCTCTCCTGGCGACTCTGATTGCCCGAATTGCTTGTGCCCGCATCGAAATGTCCCGCCGGCTGCCCGGCAGCCACTAGCCTGACTTCCAAATGGCTGTCGCCGAGCGCGGCGCGAATCTCGGGGAGGCCGGCGGTAATCTCCTTCGCAAGCTCCGCATGCTCCAGGGATATCTGAGCCGAAATGCTGTCGCGATTTGTTGATGCGCTGATAGAGATGTTGCCGAAATCGACTGAACGCATTCCCACCCGCATCTCGGAATCGTGCATGCTTTGGATGAGCCGAACCGTATTGATCGCAGCATGAGCTGGCGTCACATCGGGAACGTTCGCCGGCATTCCCTGTGCACTCTGCTTTGAGTTAGCTTCGGCAGCCAGAGCTGACCGCGAGTCGCCCGTCGCCGGGATATGAGGCGGAGCGGGCGCGAGATGGCTGTTAGCGGCAGAAGATTGAATCGCCGGAATGCTTGCGGCGGCGCCGGATCGCGCCGCCTGGGCCTGATCTCCAGTCGAGGCCTGCCCCTGGTCTCCATGCTGCGAGCGGTCGTTCCCGGAGGCGACATCTTTTGACGGCGCGTTCTGAATACCGGCCGTGGGTTTCGCCACTGGATTTGCATCCGAGGCGCCTGTTTGCGCAGCCGCGGAATCCGCGGCTGCATCGATCATCCGTCCCGACGGCTGCTTCAGCCCGTTCACTGGCGGCAATTCGACAGGCGCCTGGCCGCGCGAATCAATCAGGGTGGAAACATCGACGGCCGCGGAAGTCGCGATCTGCTGAACCACAGCGGCCATATTGGATGGCTCCTGGGGCTGATTGGCGGCTGCAGGCCCCTGGTTCGAATGTGATTCGACTGCCATACTCGAGGCGACACGTCCCGGTGCAACTACCTGAGCCGCTTCAGGCAAAGCGTTCTTTGCATCGGTTGAGTGCGGCTGTACTCCAGCAAATTGCGGAACGGAGAGTTTCTGCAATGGATCGCTGAGTGCGCCATTTGTTCCGCCGACCAAAGGGTTTGGGATGACCGGCGCAACCAGCGATGGGACGCCCGCTGCTCTGTTGCCGGAATTCGGAGTGCGCATGACCGGTAGATTGTCGCCCGTGGGAACCGCGGTGCCGCCTCCCTCGCCATGTATCGGTTCATTAAAGCTGGCCGGCCCCAAAACTGGCACGATTGCCACGCAGCCAGCCAAACTGAAATCGGGCTGAGCCTGTGCGATCTGCGGAGTGACGGCTGTGGATGGATTGCCGGTGGGCTGCTTCGACTCAGCACGATCGGTCCGATGCTCTTTCTCTTCTGTGCCTGAGCGACGAGATCCGTTTGCATCCTGCTGCTTCGCTGCGCCGGCTGCCGCGACGCCGGCATTCGCGGATTGAAGTGCATCGGCGAATGAGGTGGTTGGATTCTGATCGGCCGATGCCTCTCCAGGAACCTGAGCGGCTACAGGAGTCATTTGCGGCGGAGAGACGGTCGCAGTCATCACGACCTTCTAGTGGCAATCTGCGTGCCAAATGCCGAGCGTTAGGTGAGGGGCACGGCCTCTCTTTACATTCAACGATTTGCCGGCCGGGATTGTTTGAGAATTGACAATCGCACTGGGCATAGCGGCAACAGTTGCCGGCCTCGCCGTCGGCAAGCGTTGCCGAGTGAAGCTGATCCCCGATTTTTCTATCGGCAGCACGGCGTCTTTCGTTCAATCTGACAGTGGCCGATGCGCTCATCGGAGATAGAGCAATGCGCACCGATGCATCGCGCGCACGAAGCTTCTTGTCAAAAGAAACAAGTGAATTGAAAAGGGGCAAAACAGATTGAATGCGCCAGGCGTTATAGACCGGCGGAAGGCGCCGGTAGTTATTGCCGCCGGTTCCGGGCTCGCTTCGCCCCGAACGCGTCGTCCACGAGCTTGCCTTCCTGTTTCGCGATGTAGGTGTCGTATTCAGATTGCTTCTGATCTCGAATCTGATCCAGGGCCTCGCGATCCTGCAGCGCCTTGCTGTAGGCCACAACCTGGCGCTCCTTCAATTGCTCGAGTTTCCCCATGTGCTGAACAAGCTGTTTGCGGGAGCCGTGGAGCGTATCGAGCAGAGAGTAGGCCGAATGCAGATCGGCGGCCAGAAGGGGCTGGGAGGAATCCGCGTCCCGCGAGGCATACACCGCCTCGATCTCAGCTGCATTCCTGTTCAAGGTTTCTGAAGCCCTGGCGATTTCTCCGTGAATGCTTTGCAGCAAACGTTCCTCGCGCTCCGTAGCCAACTTGCGGAGGCGCAGCACAGAAGCAAGAGAGAATACGAAGGCCATCAGTCTGGAATCTCCATCATGGAATTGACCGCTTCATTGTAAGAAGGCAAGTCCTCTGGAAGCTGCTGCAGGAAGTTGTTGAGCTGAGGAAGGACTTCGATGGAGCGGTCAAGAAGCGGATCCGTTCCTTTCTGATAGGCGCCGATCCGAATCAGGTCTTCGGAGCGTGTGTACGATGCAAGCAGTTGCCGGAGAGCCTTGGCCTTGTTGTTGTGCTCTTTCGATGCGACGCTGGACATCAATCGGCTCAGGCTGCTCAATACCGCAATCGGCGGGTAATGATTCTTCATCGCCAGATTCCGGTCAAGGATCACGTGGCCATCGAGGAGAGAGCGGACAGTGTCGCATACCGGGTCATGCTGATCGTCGCCTTCCATGAGCACCGTATAGAAAGCGGTGATGCTACCGGTCTTAAACGATCCGACCCTCTCCACCAGCCGGGCAAGCATTTTGAGCACCGAGGGGGTATAGCCTTTTGCTGTGGGCGGCTCGCCTGCCAGCAGTCCAATTTCCCGTTGCGCCATCGCAAAGCGCGTCAGCGAGTCGGCAATCAACAAGACATTTTTTCCGGACGCAGCGAAATATCCCGCGATTGCGGTCGCCGCAAGAGCCGCGCGCAAGCGCAACAGGGGAGACTGATCGGATGTGGAGACGACGACCACAGAACGCCGGCGGCCTTCCTCGCCAAGCACCTCGAGGAACTCTCCCACTTCCCTTCCCCGCTCGCCTACCAGGGCGAGTACGGTCAGGTCGGCGCTTGTCCCTCGCGCCATCATGCCGACCAATGTGCTCTTTCCGACGCCGCTTCCTCCGAAGATGCCGAGGCGCTGGCCCCGCCCGCACGTGACAAAGCCATCGATGGCGCGCACTCCGCATCCAAGCGTTTCGCGAATAGGCAGCCGCTCCAGGGGCGGAGGAGCCGCTCCATCGACGAGGACGTGCCGTTCCGCGCGGTAGTCGCCCAACCCGTCCAGCGGATTGCCGATCGGATCGACCACTCGGCCCAATAGTTCAGGGCCTACGCGGATCGAGGGATGGATTCCGAATGCGCTAATCGAATCCCCAAATCGTATTCCCTGCGGATCCCCCAACACCATGGAAAGTACGGTAGAGCCGCGGAATCCTATTACCTCGCCTCGATAGCGCCTCCCGTCCTTGCCCGCTATCTCGATGGATTCGCCGATTGAGCAGAAGGGACCCTCTGACTCGATAAGGTTCCCAAGCACCTGTAAGACGCGGCCTTTCCAGACCAGGGTCGAGCCGCGGCCAAGACGCTCAAAGTAAGGATCGAGCGGAGTCGCTGTGTTCACGCAGGCCTTTCAGCAAGGAGATCGAGAAATCCGGACTCCACTTCTTTGAGTTGTGCATCCAGGCTGAAGTCCGCCGATCCCATCTCTGTCTCGACGATGCAGGCTCCCGGGTCCAGTGCCGCGTCCTCAATAACAGCGATCTTTGCGCCTGTCGCGCCCCCAGCCAGGCATGCTCGCCAGTGCGCCGCCTCCTCGGCCCGCACCCGTACGGACACGCCTGAACCCGCGTTCATGTTTTCCATCGCGATTCGAACCAGGGCGGCAAGAAGCGTGGGATCGACCTGGGCCTCGCGGTGCAGAATCTTCGCCGCGATCGCCAGGGCCAGTTGCACCACCCGGCCTTCTACCCGCGCGAAGTAATCGGTACGTTCCCGGGTAAAGGCTTCCAGAGCCTGGCGGATCTGAGCGCTCTGACGGAGCGCACGCTCCTCATATTCCTGCCTGATGCGCCGCTCGACCTGTGCTTCGGTTTCCGCGCAGGCATGGCGCACCAATGCGTTAATCTCCTCGGGCGAAGGCCCGGCGGACCTTTCGGTGGCCTGATCCGTTTCGGCGGAAGCGTCGCGCGTATCGGCCCGCGGTCTGATTTCAGGGTACGCGAAGGCCATCACCGGCCTCACCATACTTGCCAGGTCCGCGCTAAACGAGGTACTCATCGTTTGCCTCCCCCTTCAGCACCATGCGGCCGTCAGCTTCCAACTGCCTCGCCAGGGCGACGATCTCGTTTTGAGCGCGTGTTACTTCCTTGCTGCGAATCGGCCCTAGCATCTCCATGTCTTCTTTCAGCGTTTCCACCGCTCGCGTCGACATCGTTCGGAAGAACGCTTCTTTCATCTCTTCGCCGGTTCCCTTCAATGCCGTGGCCAAAGTGCGCTTTTCAACTTCTGCGGTCAACTCGCGAAGCTGTGGCTCCGGAACCTGCATAAAGTCATTGAAAGTGAACATCAAGCTGCGAATCGCTCCAGCCATCTCGGGCTCGACATTTTCGATCTGTTCGAGAATTTCCTGCGCAACACTGTTGTCTACACAGTTCATGATTGCGGCTACGCTCTGGAATCCCGAGTAGGTCCTCTTTCCCTGCTCTCCGATAGCCTGTATGCGCTGCGAGAGTATGAACGACACGGTCTTCGCCATCTCCGGCGAGAAGCGCCTTAAGTTGGCCAGTCTCTTTACCGCCTCAGCCCGGGTGTCATTTGGCAGGCTCATCAGCAGTGCGGACGCTTGGCGATCCCCTAACTGGCCCAGCACCAATGCGATGGTCTGCGGGTGTTCGCTCTCAAGAAACCGGGCAAGTTTCTGCGGATCGGCGCGCTGCAGGGCTTCGCGCGGATTCATTTCACGCGACTTCGTCAGTTTCTGCATGATGCCATCGGCGTCAGCCTCGCCAAGCGCCTTCACCAGAACACGGCGCAGGAGTTGCTGCCCGCCGCTCATGAGTTCATCCTCGCCGGAAGTGAGCCGGCGGTACTCTTCGAAAACCTGAATGGAGAGTTCAATGGGAACGGTTCCGAGATTCGCAACCTCGTCCGCAACCCGTTGCAGATCCTCTTCGCCAAGGTGTCTAAAGATGGCAGCCGCACTGTCCTCCCCCAGATAGGTGAGCAAGATTGCCGCTTTTCGAGGGCCGCTGATCCCGGCCAGAGAATTCGTCTGCGCCATCAGCCCTCCTGCCGTAGCCACGCGCGGACAGCCGCCGTGCTGGTTTCCGGTTCAGAGCGGACAAACGCCGCAATCTCGTTCTTCAAGGCGAGGGAGCGTTGCGCCGGCGAAAAGGCAGGAACGTCGGACGAAGGCAGGGCAGGTATCTCTGACGCTGCGGCGGCCGGCAGCGACCCATGTGGGCCGCGGACAGGGGTGGCCAGAACGCGTTTCTGCAGCGGCCGGATCATTACGAAGTAAATACCCACAAACAGCACCAACAAACCGGCGTAGCGGATGGTCAAAGAATTATCGTCCAGGCCCTTTTGCAGCCGCTCCATCCAGGTGTCGGACGGCAGATCGGAGTCATTGGGGCGGTCGAAGCTCAGGTTCTCGACACTCACGGAGTCTCCGCGCGCCGCATTAAAGCCAATCGCAGCCTGGGCGAGTTCGCCGATCGTTCTCAATTCCTCGGGCGGCCTCTTTCGGCGCACTGTGACCCATTTCCCGCCTTGCAGCTGACGCTCGACGTCATCGTCCAGAACGATTGCCGCAGTGATCCGGCGAATCCCGCCCGCGGGATCGACCTCGTGCCGTGTCATCTTGTTCACACCGTAAGTGGCGCTCTCGGTCTTCATGACCGGGCCAAGGCCGCTGGCTGCGCTTACGGCTTTTGTTTTCGCCGCGGGGACATTGCTCGATGTGCCAGGCACCCCTTCCGGGCCGCCGCTGCCGCCGCCCTCTTCAGTGCGCTGCATGCTGAGCGGCACACTTACCGTGGGATCGTATTTTTCATCGTTTTCTTCGCTGCTATCGGTCTGGTACTCCACATTGACGGTTGCGCGAATGCGGTCGCTCCCCACGACGGGCCCCAGAGTGGCGAGCAGGCGCTTGGTCAACC